>Ga0102591_1001087_pt1 | contig 40756 bp, 41 predicted proteins | sample AraplaCol_mCL_r2_2_FD_76860 | JGI IMG/M metagenome (GOLD analysis project Ga0102591, IMG submission 76860) | Arabidopsis root microbial communities from North Carolina, USA - plate scrape MF_Col_mCL_r2 (SPADES assembly) (version 2) | ecosystem: Host-associated > Plants > Roots > Endosphere...
CCGCGCTGCCAAGAACTGGCGAGAGGCAATGAACCAATTTGCCATCCTCTACGCAGACCGATTCACCAGGACCGGCTCGTAGCCTCGTAGAAGCGCCTCAAACACAGAATTCCTGACACTCCCGCTCCGGCCGCCGCGCTGCGCGGCATTCATCGACCCGCATCCATCCCAGTCCGGCACTCGTGCCTCCGGGCGCAAGCCCCAGGCGCGGCCGGTATTCGCAACCGACCCAGCCATCCCAGCCGGTGGACGCGGTGATCTCGTCAATGGCGGCGAGCGCCGCCCGCCAGTCGAGCGTGCCGACATCCGGCTCATGCCGGTCCGGCACGCCGGCGATCTGGAGATGCCCCACCCGGCCGGTGGGCAGGTGACGCCTCACCTGCGCGACTACGTCCCCCTCCACACGGCCGCAGTGGTACAGGTCCATCTGGACCATCAGGTTCGCGGCGCCGATGCGCTCGACGATCTCGTGCGCCTCGTCCTGACGCTGCAGCAGGTAGCCCGGCATGTCGAAGGGATTGATGGGCTCGATCATCAGCGCGATGCCCGCGCGCTGCGCCTGCTCCGCCGCCCAGCGCAGCCGCGCCTCGTAGCGTTCGATCGCCGCCTCGCGATCGGCACCGGCCGGCAGCAGGCCCGCCAGCACGTGCACCCGCGGTGACGCGACCTCCGCCGCATAGGCGAGCGCCCGCTCGATGGCATCGCGGAAGTCGGCCTCCCGGCCTTCAAGCGACGCCAAGCCTCGCTCACCCGCGGCCCAGTCCCCCGCGGGGGCGTTGATCAGCGCGACCCGCAAACCCTCGCCCCGCGCACGCGCGCCGAATTCGGCCGGCGGCACGCTCTCCGGGAACATGCACTCCACCCCCTCGAATCCGTCGCGCGCCGCAGCGGCGAAACGATCGAGGAAGGGCAGGTCGGGGTAGAGGAAGCTCAGGTTGGCGGCGAAGCGAGGCATGCCTCAATTCTTGCCTTACCTGTGCGCGGGCTGCGTCCCTCTTGTCGGATCGAAACCGACGAAGCCGCGAAGGTGCCTGAGGAGGTTCTCTCCGGCGAAGAGCGTGTCGATGTTCACGTCGACCTGCAGGAGTTCCGGCTCTAGCGTCCCCTGAATGGCCTGGATCCACAGCTTTCCGCGATAGAGGCCAAGCGGCAGACCGGGGTTGTCCGCAGGATCGAAGCTGACCTTGAGCAAACTCGTCCCTGGCTCCGCCGAACCGCAAAAGCCCGAGTCCTCCATCCGTCGAAAGGCTGGCATGCTGCCCCCCTCGCATGCCAACACGCGTTGCCCACGCAACTTGATCCGTCGATCCTCCTGAAGTACAGCATCCCGGACGGTCAGGTCGATCACGCTGAACTCGCCATCTTCCTGTCGGGTGGGCGCCGAGGGCCCGACGGCCCGTGCCTGGGACGGCACGACGAAGTGCGGATGACGCATCGTCGGCAGCGATGAAATGAACGGCTCGGAGTTGGACACCGAGCCTTCGAGGTGGTGGTTCAGCTTCACCCGCACCGTGAAGCGCTCGCTGTACTCGGGAACGTGCCAGCCCTTGGCCTCGACATCGAACTGGCCGACATAGCGGCCGCGCTTCAGGCCAGGGTTGTCTTCGGGATAAAACGACAGCGTGAGGGTTCCTTGCCGTTTGTCGGTCACGCAGCCAACGCCATTCTCCATCCGCACTTTCAAGCCACAGCCCGCGTGGCGCCATCCACGCAGCTCGACCTCGTCGCGATGTCCGGTCAATTCGTCGGTGAGGAGCACGCGCAGGGTGCTGTGCGTCTGCGATGCGGACCAGAGCCGTTCCGTCGGACCGCTCGCGCCGTCCTGCGATGGAATCGTGTAGTAGACCGTTCCCTTGCCGACATCCAGCGCGTGATTGCGCGACACGAAAGGCGTCGTCGCGGTCACCGTCAGACGATCGCTGAAGGAGGCAAGACCTGGATAGAGATCCTGCGCCCAGGGCAGGAAACGGGACATCCTGGTTCCGTACGACGTGGAGGACATTGGGCCCCAGTCCCGCGCTCCCGGCGTTGCGGTCGAGAAGACGGCCGCCATGCTCCAGTAGCCGCGGGGCGCCTGCCACCCGCCGGATCCGCTGTCGCCGCTCGCCACGCGAGCCCAATCCATCAGCGGCTCCGGATCCGATTTCCTCGGAGAGTCCGCCAGGAAGCCGGTCCTCAGCCTGCGCCCACCGTCACTGTCGATGGGCGGGGCGGCGAGCCCCCATCGGCGCTGCCCTTCGCCCTGCAGTTCCCAAGTCTCCGACGAGCCGTAGCCGACTAAGTGCAGCGGCCAGCCGGACTCATCCTGCCCGTCGTACAGCAGCGGCTGCATCAGACGCTCTCCCTCGCGATCCTTGGGGATTGCAAGCGTCGGCAGCCGCAGCAGCGCGATGTCTGCACGGCGGCCGTCGCCCACGGCCTCAGGGGGGATGAACGCCCAGCCCCATCCTTTGGCGAGCACGCTGCCGTTCCATCCGACGAAAGTCGCGTGGTCGCGCATCGCGGGAGCGGTCTGCGCGCTCAGACAATGGGCTGCAGTCAGCACGTAGGTGTGACCCGCGTTCTCACCAAGCCATGTGGCCGTGCACCAACCCTTTCCTTGGACGTCCAGACGGCCGACTGCCAGAAAGGGCGTCGCAAGGCTCACCCGTTGCAACTGCTCATCGAGCCTGGGCCCGGTGGCCTGCGGCATGCGCTCGTGCGCAAGAGGTCCCAGCAACGCGTCGAACGATCCGTCCTTGAGCTGCTGCTCGAGGAACGGCCGGTCGACGGCAACGCGCTTTTGACGCTTCGCGCGTTCGGTGCCGGCCGGCTCGATCAATGGGTCCGCCGCTCGCGGGGTGGTCAGGAACAAGGAAAGGACCGCGCCCATCAACAGGGCCGGTCCCACAGGCAGTCGCCGCATCGCAACTCCTCAAGGCGGTGAAGGAGCCGCTTGGTTACCGCCAGCGCATGGCGCACCTCAGGCCGGACGGGGACGTCGACGAGGAAAAGCGGCGCTGCCCCCGCTCAGAGCGTGTCCAGATCCACGTCCACGCTCAGCCTGTTCTGCTCCGTCCCGGCGCCCGATATGTGGCTGCCGTCCATGTCGAACCGGCCGCGGTAGATGCCCGGCGGCAGATCGGGGTTGTCCTCCTTCACGAAGGCGACCGTCAGGCGGCGTTTCCGGTCCTGCGGCGCGCAAGGCTTGGCTTCGCCGCAGCCCTGCCCCATCTTCGCGCGAAGCTGGATCACGCGCGTGGTCCTGGGCATGTGTCTGCCGAAGGAGTTGGGGCCGTCATGGATCCATTCCGGCTTCTGCCCCAGCACGTCGTGCACGACCACGGCGATGAGGCGGTCCGGCTGTTTCGACTTGGGGGTCGTGCTCACCTCGACGGCTTGCGTGACGCCGTCTTGCGCGGGCACGCTGAAGGTGAAGCGGTTGGGCCGCTTCTCCTCGCCCGCCGGCACGATGCCTCGCCGATGCACGGCGCCCTTGTAGTCCCATTCGAACGGTGCCTTCGCCGTGACGCGCCCCAGCGCCCGCGTGGCGATCCGCACGTCGACCCGAAACACGTCGGGATTGAGGAGGTTGATGCATGTCGGATCTGCCGGGCTGGCCGGGGGACAGCCGAACAGGCCCGAGATGTCGAAGGTGCCGATGAACACGCGTCCCGGCGCCAACCCCGGATTGTCCTCCGGCCAGTAGCTGAGCATCAGCCGGCCGTCTTCCCCTTGCTCGCACCCGGTCGGGTCGTTCATCGCGAGCAGGCCCGCGCAAGGCGTCATCTTCTGTCCACGCAAGCTCAGCCGCGTCGCCACGCCCGACTGCTCATCCTTCACCGCCACCTCGAAGCGGGTGTGCCCAGGCGCGCCAGACCGCATCGGACCGGCCTGCGGCTCCGACGGCACCTTGAAATACACGCCGTGGCGCCGCTCGCCGGAGAGGCCGTCCAGGCTGAAATCGGTGGTGACCAGAGGGCGCCGTTCGGTCAACGGGTACGCGTCTGCCAAGCTGCCATCGAACACATGCCGCGTCCGCCGCGCGATGCGCACGCCCGGAAAAATGCCCTCGATCCAGCGCGCATGAGACGCCACCCGCTCGGTGGCCGTGCGGTCCTTGCCATACCCGTTGGTGACGTCGGTCAGCATCACTTCGGACGCCCTGCGTTCATACCAGCCGCTGCCGTTGTCTCCCTTGGCCGCGCGCGCCCATCGGTCGGCATCCGTCTTGGCGTCATACAGCAGGAGGGAGTCGTGGGGATTGTCATGGATGCTGTGGGCTCCGTCGTCCTGCCTCACGGCGAGGCCGAAGCGGCGCGCGCGCACCGTGTTCGCCTGGCTTCCGACGCCCCCCAGACCGTAACCCACCCCCTCCATCGAGCGATGCGCCTGGTTGGTCTGTCCGTCCGAGTAGCGGTAGGTGTCGCTGATCCGGACCGGCGGCAGCAGCGGCTTGAGGATGTCCAGCGGCTTGTCCGCCGGCCGGGGCATGCGAACCAGGGCCATGCGATCGGCCTTGCCGTACCCGGGAAAGAAGATCCGGGCTCCGCCGCTGATCACGGACTTCTCCCGCCAATCGATGAACTCGACCTGCGCGAGACGGGTCTGCGCGTTCTCGTCCCGTCCGCTGAGGCAGACCGCTCCGGCGAGGAGGTAGACATACGCCTCGTCCTCGCCGAGCCAGGTCGCGTTCGTCTGTTCGCAACCCGGCTCGGCGCTCACGGAGAAGAGCTTGAGCAAACCTGCTGAATGGAAGCGCGGTTTCACGCTTTCCTTGAGCAACTGCTGGTCCACGCGCGCGGACGTGGTCTCGAGGTTGGCCAGGTCGCCGCCCAGGCGGGTGAAGGCGCCCTCGTTGATGACGATGGCGCGGGCCTGCGTCGCCGCCAGCGCGCAGGGCAGCAAGAGCGCGAGCAGTGGACGGCGCGAGCCGGTGAGGATACGGGCGGGCATGAAGGCTCCCGGGAGTGGATGGAGCCAAAAATTCTGGGCAAGGCCCGCCCGCGCCGCCATGACCGGCATGCTCATCCCGGTCAGGGCTGACCACCGATCCGAGGAGCGGCTCGCCTCGTTCCCGCCAGGCCGGTACGGCAGCCTGCCAGGCCGGTGCGGAAACAGCGACGGCCCCGCAGGGCCGTCGTCGATGGTCCGGGCGCGGCCGTCAGCAGCAGCGGCCCGTGCGGGAGCTGTAACGCGCCTCCTGACGCTCGCGGAAGAAGGCCTCGTAGCTCAGGGGCGCCTGCTCCGGATGCGTGCGGGCCATGTGCGCGAGATAGGCGCCGTAGTCGGCGCCGATCAGCTGCTGGCGCACACCGCGCGCCATGTAGCGGCCCGCCTGCAGCAGCTCGGCGCCCGCCTGCAGGGCAGCCTGCGTCGCCTGCGCGGCCTGCTTAAGCATGGCCGCCCGCCGTCGCGCCCTCGGGCATGCGCTCGAACGGCGTCTCGTGCACCGTCGGGCGGCGCTCGGCACGCGCCTTCAGCACCGCCTTCACGCTGTACACCAGCACGCTGATCACGACGAACATGAACAGCCCGCACAGCGCCGCATCCAGCCGGTCATTGAAGATCACGCGCTCCATCGCATCCAGGCTCTTCGCCGGCGCCAGCACCTTGCCAGACGCCAGCGCGTCGGCGTACTTCGACGCGTGCGCCAGGAAACCGACCTTCGGATCGGCGCTGAAGATCTTCTGCCAGCCCGCCGTCATCGTGCACACCAGCAGCCACGCCGCCGGCACGATCGTCGTCCACGCGTAGCGGTCCTTCTTCATCTTGAACAGCACCACCGTGCCCAGCAGCAGCGCCACCGCGGCCAGCATCTGGTTGGCAATGCCGAACAGCGGCCACAGCGTGTTGATGCCGCCCAGCGGATCCACCACGCCCTGGTACAGGAAGTAACCCCACGCGGCCACGCACAGACCGGTGGCGATCAGGTTGGCCGGCAGCGACTCCGTGCGCTTGAGCGCCGGCACGAAGGTGCCCAGCAGGTCCTGCAGCATGAAACGGCCCGCGCGCGTGCCCGCATCGACCGCGGTCAGGATGAACAGTGCCTCGAACAGGATCGCGAAGTGGTACCAGAACGCCATCATCGCCTTGCCGCCCACCACCTGATGCAGGATGTGCGCCATGCCCACCGCCAGCGTCGGCGCGCCACCGGCGCGCGCCAGGATGGTGTTCTCGCCGACGTCCTTGGCGGTCTGCACCAGCATCTCCGGCGTCACCACGAAGCCCCAGGTCGACAGCGTCGCCGCGACCGTCTCGGGCGTGCTGCCCACCAGCGCGGCCGGGCTGTTCATCGCGAAGTACACGCCCGGCTCGATGCACGAGGCCGCCACCAGCGCCATCACCGCCACGAACGATTCGGCCAGCATGCCGCCGTAGCCGATGAAGCGCGCGTTGACCTCGTTGTCCAGCATCTTGGGCGTGGTGCCCGAGCTGATCAGCGCATGGAAGCCCGACACCGCGCCGCAGGCGATGGTGATGAACAGGAAGGGGAACAGGTTGCCCGACCACACCGGACCGTTGCCGGCCGCGAACTGCGTGAACGAGGGCATCTGCATCGGCGGCGCGACGATCACGATGCCCACGGCCAGCGCGATGATGGTGCCGATCTTCAGGAAGGTGGACAGGTAGTCGCGCGGCGCCAGCAGCAGCCACACCGGGATGCAGGCGGCCACGAAGCCGTAGCCGATCAGCATCCAGGTCAGCGCCTTGCCGTCGTAGGTGAACAGCGGCGCCCAGGCCGGGCTCTCATGCACCCACTGGCCGCCGATGATCGCCAGCATCAGCAGCACGAAGCCGATGATGGACACCTCGCCGATGCGGCCCGGACGGATGAAGCGCAGGTACACGCCCATGAACAGCGCCACCGGGATCGTCGCCGCCACCGTGAAGGTGCCCCAGGGCGAGCCCGCCAGCGCCTTCACCACGATCAGCGCCAGCACCGCCAGGATGATGATCATGATCATGAAGGCGCCGAACAGCGCGATCACGCCGGGCACCGTGCCCATCTCCTGCTTGACCAGGTCGCCCAGCGAGCGGCCGTCGCGGCGCGTGGAGATGAACAGCACGATGAAGTCCTGCACCGCGCCGGCGAAGATCACGCCGGCCAGGATCCACAGCAGCCCGGGCAGGTAGCCCATCTGCGCGGCCAGCACCGGACCCACCAGCGGGCCGGCACCCGCGATGGCGGCGAAATGGTGGCCGTACAGCACGTACTTGTGGGTGGGAACGAAGTCCAGCCCGTCGTTGTGCTTCCAGGCCGGCGTCTGCCGCGCCGGGTCCAGGCCCAGCACCTTCGTGGCCAGGAACAGGCTGTAGTAGCGGTAGCCGATCAGGTAGACGCAGATCGCCGCGACGACGACCCACAGCGCGCTCACCGCCTCACCGCGCGCCAGCGCCACGGTGGCCAGGGCGAACGCCCCCAGGACTGCCACGCCCGCCCAGGCGAGGTGGCGACTCATGTTCGTCATCGATGTCTCCTTATGGACGCGCCCCGGCGGCATTCGCCGGCCCGGGGTCGCGGGTGCATGTCTTGCAGCCGGCAGTTTCCGTGCCGCCGCGGTTTCCCACATCCGTCGCGCGGACTAGTCCGGCCGCGTGATAGCGCTTAGGGGCTAACCCTGATCGCCCGGCACGGGCGGCGGCGGATCCTCGTCCCGCCAGGCCGAGCTCCGGAGCCCGCGCATGCGGATCAATCCCCCCGCCAGCGCCTGCGCCAGGCTCATGCGGCGGGCGAACAGAGCCCGCACGCATGCCCCTTCCGACGCCGTCTGGTCCTTGACTTCACGCAGCTGTTCCGGGGTCGCCGGATCCACCAGCTGCGGACAGGCCATCTGCCGGCCATGCAGGGTCAGGCGGCCGCTGTGGGTGATCAACGCCGCCAGCGCGGAAGGACTGAATCCCAGCCCATGGGCGATCCGCATGCGCCGATCCGTGCGGGAGAGCCCCGTCCACCAGCGCGGGTTGCTTTGCAGCACCCTCACGACCTCGGGAGGAACGCGATAGTCCCCGGGGCGGGCGGAGTCCGCATGGAGCTGCTGCGCGCTCGCCCGCCGATTCGCCTCCCGCTGTTCCAGCGAAGGCTGCAGCGCGCAGAACCGCCGGACCAGCGGGAACTGCGTGCAGATCGACAGCGCAAGACCGGGACTGCGCGGCAGGTGCTGGCGCAGACGCATGGCCAGGGCGTCGCGCAGGGCGGCACCGTCGGCGCAGCAGCTCGGCACGGTCTGGCCGCAGAGCCCATGAGCGCTCCGGGCCGCCGCGCAGATCAGGTCGAACACCTTCCTCGGCTCCAGGCGCGCGCTGGCTGCCATGACGGGCCAGTCCTGCCCGCCCCGCGTCGCGACATGGCCCCAGCCGACCTCGCATTCCCCCGTGTAGAGCATGGACACCGTGATCCAGAGCCGCACCTGCGCCCGTCCCGCGATCGCCGGCAGCACGCGTTGCGCGGCGCTCGACGGCGGTTCACGGTTCAGCCGCTGGCAAGTGACAAGCACCTCGCAGGCGGCGGGAATGGCCGCCATCGCGCGCAGCTCGGCCATGAGCCGGATCAGAAAGCACCCGTGCCGCATGGGGTCCCTGGAGCCGAGCCAGGCCTCGTGACACTCGAAGTCCGCGAGCCAGCGCTCGAGCGGGTCAAGCGGCAAGGCCGTCAAGGCGGTGGCGGTGGCGGCGGGCGCGGCCGGCGCCATCGAGGCGCCCGGCGCATCGCCCGGGGCCTCGTCGTCCTCGACAACGATCGGGAAGTGGAAGGAAGCACCAGCGGGAGCAGGCCACATGGTCGAAGGCGCCGGAGCGCGCGAGACGAAGCTGCGCTGCGTGCCGGGGCCCGGGGGCGCGGTTCCGCGCGCGGGGACCGCGCCGGGACCGCGCCGGGACCGCGCCGGGACCGCGCCGGGATTACGACAGGTCCCGGTGCAAACCGCGCGCGTGCTCCACCGCGTAGCGGATCAGCTCGGCCTGGCCCTCGAGCTCGAGCTTGCGCTTGATGTTCTGGCGATGCGTCTCGACGGTGCGCACCGACAGGTCCAGCGCCTTGGCGATCTGCTTGCTCGATTCACCACGCCCGAGCGCCGAGAGGATCTCGCTCTCGCGCGGCGAAAGGATGGGACGCGGCTGCTGGCTGCGGAACATGCGCTTGGACACGCCCGGGCTGAGGAAGGTGCCTCCCGCGGCGACCGCGTCGATGGCCGCGACGATCTCGCCCGCCGGCGCGTCCTTGAGCACGTAGCCGCGGGCACCGGCCTGCAGCGCGCGCTGCACGTACTCGGGGTTGTCGTACATGCTGTACATCAGCACGCGCAGGTCGGGCGCGCGCTCCAGCATCGTCTGCGCGAGCTGGATGCCGTTGTGCCCCTTCAGCCCGACATCCAGCAGCACCACCTGCGGCTGCGTGGCGATCAGCATCACCATCGCCTCCTCCGCGTTGCCGGCCTCGCCGACGACGAGGTAGCGCGCCTCGCCCTGCAGCCGCGAGCGCACGCCCTCGCGCACCAGCGGATGGTCGTCGACCAGCAGCAGGCGCACGGGGGCGGCGCGGTCAGTGCCGTGATCGGTGCCGCGATCAGCTCCGGAGGAGGACTCGGGGTTCATGAGGCGGGATTGTCGCGCGCCAGCCGCCGGATCGCGGCGGCCGGCACGATCGCCTCGATCTGCGTCCCATGGCCGGGGCTGGACTGCAGGTCCAGCGCGCCGTCGACCGAGGCCAGCCGCTCGCGCATGTTGCGCAGGCCGATGCCCAGGTGCGGATCGGCCCGCTCGGCGTCGTCGGGATCGAAGCCGGCGCCGTCATCCAGCACGCGCAGCAGCACGCCGCCGGGCTCGCCCTTCGGGTCCGGGGGCGCGAACTCGAGCGACATCTCCACGCGCGCCGCGCCCGCGTGCTTGGCGACGTTGGTCAGCGCCTCCTGCGCGACGCGGAACAGCACCGTGTTGAGCAGCTCCGGAAGCTCGCGCGGCTGGCCGGCCACGCGCAGCGACACGGGCACCGCGCCGCCCTCGTCGAACTCGCGCGCCAGGTGCTCCAGCGCGGCCGGCAGGCCCAGCGTGTCCAGCAGCGCGGGCCGCAGCCGGTGCGACAGCCGCCGCACCTCGGTGAGGCTGTCGTTCAGCCGCTCCAGCGCGCGCGGCAGCAGCGTGGTCGCGCCGCTCTGCTGCGCGGATTCGATCAGCAGCTTGGTCGAAACCAGCGTCTGGCTGACGCCGTCATGCAGCTCGCGCGAGAGGTGCGCGCGCTCGTCCTCCTGCGAGCGCACGACCTGATGCGCCAGCGCGCGCAGCCTGGCCTCGGCCTGGCGGTGCTCGCTCAGGTTCAGCGCCAGCGCGCAGGCGCTGATCAGCGCCACGCCGAAGACCGCGATCGCCGCGATGCCCCACATCGTGCGGGCGATGTTGGCCTGGGCCTCGCGATCGAGCTGCTCCAGCGTCGCCCGGATGCCGTCCAGGTAGAGCCCGGTGCCGAGCATCCAGTTCCAGCGCTCCATCGCCACGACGTAGCCGAGCTTGGGCGCCATCTCACCGCTGGAGGGCTTGCGCCAGAGGTAGTCGACATAGCCGCCGCCGGCCTTGGCCTGCGCGATCAGTTGCTGGATCGTCGGCCGCCCGAGCGGATCGCGCAGTTCCCACAGGTCGCGGCCGATCAGGCTGGGCTGGCGCGAGTGCATCAGCACCCGGCCCTGCAGGTCGTAGACGAAGAAGTAGCCGTCCTCGCCGTAGTCCAGCGAGGACAGCAGCCGCAGCGCCTCGCGCTTGTCGCGCTCGACGTCGGCGGCGCTGCCCTGCGCGGCCAGGCCCGGCGCGCGCTCGTACAGCGGCTGCAGCGTGCTGACGGCCAGCTCGACGTAATGGCGCAGCTCGTCGCGGCGCGCGTCCATGTAGGCGCGCTGCACGGCGGCGTGCTCGCGCGCAAGCAGCTCCCGCTCCTGCTGGCGCACCGCCACCGCGATCAGCAGCAGCGAGGCGACCAGCGGCAGCAGCGCCAGCAGCAGGATCTTGAGGCGGAGTCTCATGCGACCCGCACTCTAGCCGCACGGCGAGCGCCCGCCCGGCGCTACAGTTGCGGGTTTCGCCCGCTTCCCGCCCGCCGCCATGGCCACCAAGACCCCGTCCTCGTCGAACAACCGCCTGATCCAGTGGCTGGCCATCGCCCTGCTGGTCATCGTGGCCGATCAGTTCACCAAGGTGCTGATCCTGCACAGCTTCCAGTACGGGGACAGCCACTACGTGCTGCCCTTCTTCAACCTGGTGCGGGTGCACAACACCGGCGCGGCCTTCAGCTTCCTGGCGGGCGCCTCGGGCTGGCAGCGCTGGTTCTTCGTCGCGCTGGGCGCGGCGGCGACGATCTTCATCGTCTGGCTGCTGCGCCGCCACGGCCATCAGACGCAGTTCGCCTGGGCGCTCAGCCTGATCCTGGGCGGCGCGGTGGGCAACGTCGTGGACCGCCTGCTGCACGGCTACGTGGTCGACTTCATCCAGCTGCACTGGGCCGGCTGGTACTACCCGTCCTTCAACATCGCCGACAGCGCCATCACCGTCGGCGCCGTCCTGCTGATCTGGGACGAGCTGCGCCGCGTCAAGCGCGGCTGAGAGCGGCTGAGAGCGGCTGAGCGCGATTGAGCGCTGCTGAGCGCCGCTGAATTGCCCGCCTTCCGCCCTCCGACCGAGGGTTCCTCCGGAGAAACGAGGCTGGCGTCTTCGCGCCCGTCTGCGTAGCCTTGCCTGCAGGAAGGGAACACCGTCACGCTGCGGCGCGAGGGCTGCCACGCCCGCGCTGCCGACGTGACGAAGTGGACAGCGCGCGCATGGACACGCCGTGGCCCACGGCGACAATCCGCTGCGACCCAACGCAACCAGAACAGGGCCTCGCCCCCATGCTCGACTTCTCCTGCCTGACCCACTATGACTGGCTCGATGTGCCCATGTGGGTCTACGACCAGGAGCGTCAGCGCAACCTCTGGGCGAATGCCGCCGCGCTGAGCTTCTGGCGCGCGGACAGCGCGGAGGAGTTCCTCTCCCGCGATCTCAGCGACATGAGCCCCTCGGTGGCCGAGCGACTGGCGGTGACCGCCGCCGATCACACGCAGGGCAAGCTGGTGCGGGAGCAATGGACCCTGTACCCCAAGGGCCAGCCGACGACGGTGATGCTGGTCTCGCGCGGGATCCGCACGCCCGACAAGCGCCAGGTCATGCTCTTCGCGGCGGACTCGCTGGTGAGCGGCGTCGACAAGAGCCTGCTGCGCGGCGTCGAGGCGCTGCAGCACACCTCCGTGCGCATCGCCGTGTTCTCGCTGCGCGACGGCAGCGTGCTGATGCGCAATCCGGCCGCGGCGATGTGCTTCAACGGCCTGCGCAAGACCATCGGCGCGACGGATTTCAGCGCCATCTTCCCCGAGCCCGACCTGGCGCGACGCATCATGGCGCAGGTGCGCGGCGGCCAGACCTTCGGCGCCGAGCTCGAGATCAACACCGCCAACGGCCGACGCTGGCACGCCATCGACGCGCGCCCGATGCGCGATCCGGTCAGCGGCGAAGTCGTGCTGCAGCTCAACGCGCGCGACATCAGCGACTTCAAGGCCACGCAATCGCAGCTCGAGGCCGCGCGCGAGGCCGCCGAGGCGGCCAGCCAGGCCAAGAGCTCCTTCCTGGCCAACATGAGCCACGAGATCCGCACGCCGATGAATGGCGTGCTGGGGCTGACGGAGCTGGTGCTGCAGACCGAGCTCAACGAGCGCCAGCGCAAGTTCATCGAGCTGGCGCACAGCTCGGCCAAGGGGCTGATGGTCATCATCAACGACCTGCTGGACATCGCGAAGATCGAGGCCGGCCGCGTGATCATCGACCAGGCGCCGTTCAGCCTGCACGACTGCCTGCGCGAGGCGCTGCATCCGCTGCTGCTGCAGGCGCACGAGAAGGGCCTGCAGCTGCATGCGCGCGTGCAGCCCGGCGTGCCGCTGCACCTGCTGGGCGACGCGCTGCGGCTGCGCCAGATCCTGGTGAACCTGGTGGGCAATGCGCTCAAGTTCACCGAGACCGGCGAGGTCCGCGTCGACATCCAGCGCATCGACGGCGGCGGCCCGGCCGAGGCCGGCCCGCTGCGGCTGCGCATCGCGGTGCACGACACCGGCATCGGCATGACGCGCGAGCAGATCGCGCAGATCTTCAGCCCCTTCACGCAGGCCGACGGCAGCATCACGCGCCGCTACGGCGGCACCGGCCTGGGCCTGACCATCGTCAAGCGGCTGGTGGAGCTGATGGGCGGCGAGGTGCAGGTCGAGAGCCAGCCCGGCGCGGGTTCCTGCTTCAGCTTCGAGATCCGCGTCTCCCAGCCGCTGGTGCTGGACGAGGTGCTGCGCACCGAGACGGTCGATGTCGATGTCCACGAGTCGGCGCCCGGCGCGCTCGATGGCGCAGGCGCGACGGACTTCGGCGGCGACACGGTGCCGGCGGGGCTGGACGAGCTGCCGCCGCCGCGCCGCATCGTCACCGACGCGGGCGGTCCGGACAGCCGCCTGGGCGAAGGCAGCGCCAACGACGCGCTGCTCGACGCGGAGACGGTGGCCGCCGAGCTCGACGAGCCGCCGCTGCCCGCCTCTGGCGGATCAAACCAGCAGCACGCCTGAGCCGGTGGTGCTGCGGGCTTCCAGCTCGCGATGCGCGCGCTGGACCTCGTCGAACGGATAGCGCTGTTCGACCGCGATCTTCACCGCGCCGCTCTCGACCGCCTTGAACAGATCGCCGGCGATCTCCTGCGTCGCCTCGAGCGAGCTCAGGTGCACGAACAGCGAGGGCCGCGTCAGGTACAGGCCCTTGGCCGAGAGCGCGCCCAGCGCCACCGGCGGCACCGGGCCCGACGCGTTGCCGAAGCTGACCATCAGCCCGAAGGGCCGCAGGCTGGCGAGCGAGCCTTCCCAGGTCGACGCGCCGACCGAGTCGTAGACCACCTTCACGCCCTTGCCGCCGGTGATGGCCTGCACGCGCTCGGCGAAGTTCTGCGTCGAGTAGTTGATCGCATGCGCCGCGCCGTGATCGAGCGCGAGCTGGCATTTCGCATCGCTGCCGGCGGTGGCGATCAGTTGCAGGCCCAGCGCCTTGGCCCACTGGCAGGCGATCAGGCCGACGCCGCCGGCCGCGGCGTGGAAGAGCACGTGATCCCCGGGCTGCAGTCCGCCTTGCGGCAGCGTGCGCCGCAGCAGGTACTGCACGGTCATGCCCTTGAGCATCATCGCGGCGCCCTGCTCGAAGCTGAGGAACTCGGGCAGCCTGACGACGCTGCGCGCCGGCATCACGCGCGCGGTCGCGTAGGCGCCCACCGGCTGGCAGGCATAGGCGGCGCGGTCGCCGGGCTTCAGGTGCGTGACGCCCTCGCCCACCGCCTCCACGATGCCGGCCCCCTCCATGCCCAGCCCCGACGGCATCGGCAGCGGATAGGCGCCGCTGCGGTGGTAGATGTCGATGTAGTTGAGGCCGCAGGCCGCGTGGCGGATGCGGATCTCGCCTGGGCCGGGATCGCCGACCTCGATCGCCTCGATCGTCAGGACCTCCGGTCCACCTTGGCGCGAGATGCGCACGGCTCTGTCGCTCATCAGGGTTCTCCTCGTGGGGGGATGTCGCTCGCGCGTCGCCCGACGCATCGATCGCGGCTATCGTGCCAGTCTCCTGTTGCGAGCGCTTCGCCCCGATGACCTTGACCCCACGCCTGGCCCTGATGCTGACGCTGCCGCCGCTGCTGTGGGCGGGCAATGCCGTGGTCGGACGCTCGGTGGGGCCGCTGGTGCCGCCGCTGCTGCTCAACGCGATGCGCTGGTCGCTGGCGCTGGCGCTGCTCGTGCTGATCGCGCGGCCGGCGCGGGCGCTGCTGCAAGACCTGGCCCCGCTGCGGCGGCGCTGGCGCTACTTCGCGCTGGCCGGGGTGCTGGGCATGGGCTGCTACAACGCGCTGCAGTACCAGGCGCTGCACAGCGCCACGGCGCTCAACGTGACGCTGATCGCGGCCAGCCTGCCGGTCTGGATGCTCAGCATCGGCGCCCTCTTCTACCGCGTGTGGCCGACGCGGCGCCAACTGGCCGGCGCGCTGCTGTCGGTGACGGGCGTGGCGCTGGTGATCTCGCGCGGCGATCCGGAGCGGCTGGCGCGGATCGAGTTCGTGCATGGCGATCTGCTGATGCTGCTGGCCGTGCTGAGCTGGGCCTTCTACAGCTGGCTGCTGGCGCGGCCGCCCGCGCACATGCAAGGCGGGCAGCGCCCGGCCTGGGACTGGGCCGCGCTGCTGACGGCGCAGATGCTGTTCGGGCTGGCGTTCAGCTGGGGCTCGGCCGGTGTGGAGCAGGCGGCCGGCGCCGCGCCGGTGCAATGGGGCTGGCCGCTGGCGGCGGCGCTGGCGTACGTGGCGATCGGGCCGTCGCTGATCGCGTATCGCTGCTGGGGCCTGGGCGTGGCGCAGGCCGGACCGGCGCTGGCGGCGTTCTTCGCCAATCTGACGCCGGTGTTCGCGGCGCTGATGTCGGCCGCGTTGCTGGGCGAATGGCCGGCCTGGTTCCATGGCGCGGCCTTCGCGCTGATCGTGGCGGGGATCGCGGTGTCGGCGGGCCGGCGCTGAGGATATCCGGCCTGACTGACTGACCGACTGACGGAGGTCTCAGAAGGTGCCGGGGTAGGCGCCGCCGTCGAGCAGGACATTCTGGCCGGTCAGGTAGCCCGCGTGGGCCGAGCACATCAGCGCGCAGATCGCGCCGAACTCGGCGGCGCTGCCGAAGCGCTGCGCGGGGATCGCGCTCATGCGCTTGGCGCGGACCTCGTCGAGCGGCTGGCCGGACTTCTGCGCGCCGGCGGCCATGGTCTTCTGCAGGCGGTCGGTGTCGAAGGCGCCCGGCAGCAGGTTGTTGATCGTGACGTTGCGGCCGGCGATGCGGGGCTGGCGCGCGATGCCGGCGACGAAGCCGGTCAGGCCGGAGCGGGCGCCGTTGGACAGGCCCAGCACGTCGATCGGCGCCTTCACCGCGCCGGAGGTGATGTTGACGATGCGGCCGAAGCCGCGATCGGCCATCTGGTCGACGGTGGCCTTGATCAGCGCGATCGGGGTCAGCATGTTGGCGTCCAGCGCGGCGAGCCACTGCTCGCGCTCCCAGTCGCGGAAGTCGCCGGGCGGCGGGCCGCCGGCGTTGTTGATCAGGATGTCGATGCGCGGCGCGGCGGCCAGCGCGGCGGCGCGGCCCGCCTCGGTGGTGATGTCGCCGGCGACGGCCACGACCTGCACGGCGGGGTTGAGCGCGCGCAGCTTCGCGGCCTGCGCCTGCAGCGCCTCCTCACCGCGCGCGGTGATCACGACGTTGACGCCCTCCGCGGCCAGCGCCTCGGCGCAACCCGCGCCGAGCCCCTTCGAAGCCGCGCACACCAGGGCCCACTTGCCCGAAATTCCCAAGTCCATGTCGATCTCCGTGGTTGGTTGGATGACGTCCGCACCGAGGGATCCGGCAGCGCATCAGCGCATCAGCGCCGCTGACGCGCGAGCAGCCACACGCCGCCCATCACCAGCGCGGTCCCTGCGACGACCCAGCCGGTGAGCGGCTCGTCCAGGATCAGCACGCCCATCAGTATCGTGGACATGGGCCCGATCATCCCGGTCTGCGCGGCGATGCCCGCCCCCATGCGCTCGATCGCCATCATCACCATCAGCACCGGCGCGAAGGTGCAGGCCAGCGCGTTGAGCACCGACAGCCACCACACCGCCGGTGCAAGCTCCGCGAGTCCCGACACCGGCCGGGTCAACAGGAACTGCGCGATGCAGAACCCGCACGCGACCGAGGTCGCCAGCCCGGTGAGCCGCATCGCGCCGAGGCGCTTGACCCACTCCCCGCTGTAGACCAGATAGAGCGCATACGACACCGCGCTGCCCAGCACGAGCGCCCCACCCAGCCAGACGTTGGCGCCGGCGACCTGCAGTTCATGGCCGAACACCAGCAGCACGCCGGCGTAGCTGACCGCCAGCGCGCCGGCCTGCCGCAGCGACACGCGCCGCCCGAACATCGCCCAGGACAGCAGCAGCACGATGGTCGGGTTGAGATAGAGGATCAGCCGCTCGAAGCTCGCGGTGACATAGGCCAGTCCGGCGAAGTCCAGGAAGCTGGCGAGGTAGTAGCCGCTGAAGCCCAGCCCGAGGATGGCCAGCCGCTCGCGGCCGGTGAGCGGCGGCCGCCCTCGTCCGGCCCACCAGGCCAGCGCGAGGAACAGCGGCAGCGCCAGCAGCATGCGCAGCATCAGCAGCGTGATGGCGTCGACGCCATGGCGGTAGGCCAGCTTGACGATGATCGCCTTGCCGGAGAACCCGATGGCGCCGCCGATGGCCAGCAGCAGGCCGCTCAGCGGCACGCGCCCGGACGCGGTGCCGGAGGGGGCGGCGGCGCCGGGTGCCGCCGATGGGGAACTGCTCATGGCGGCCGATTCTAGGAAGCGCGGCCCGGGGCGCGTTCGCGAAGGGGCAATGCTGGATTCTTGTCCGCGCCCTCGCCCGCCCCTCGCCCGCTCATCGCCCGCCCATCGCACGACAAGCGCACGGCCAGCGCATCGCGGCATGCGCGTTTCGCCGCATGAGGTGCTCGCGCGGGCCCCGCATAATCCGCCGTCACAAGGGTTGGACAGAGGGACGGACGTGGCCCTGATGAAGACTTCGTTGCGCAGCGCGGTGATCCTGGCGCTGCTGGTGGGCCTGGCGCTGCCCACTGGCGGCGTGCTGCTCTATGAGCAGCAGCTGAGCCGGCGCGTCGTGATGGAGGACCTCCAGCGCGACCTGTCGCGCGTGTCGGAGGTGCTGGCGCTGTCGCTGGCGGAGCCGATCTGGCAGGTCTCGCCCGATCTGGCCGAGCCCATGGTCAAGGCGCAGGTGGACGATCCGCGCTTCGTGTCGGTGGTCGTCACCGAGAACGCCGCGCAGCAGGCCTTCATCGAGTTCCACCGCGGCTCGCCCGACGACGCGATGACGCTGAGCGAGACACGCCCGGTGCTGCGCGACGGCCGCGAGATCGCCAAGCTGACCGTGGTCATGAGCGCGGAGCCGCTGATGGCGCGCAAGCGCGACGATCTCTGGAACGCGCTGTGGCGCAGCCTGCTGACGCTGACGGTGTCGCTGGCGCTGATCCTGGTGGTGATGCAGCGGCGCGTGCTGCGCCCGATCGCGAGCCTGTCCGCGGCGGCCGACGAGCTGGCGTCGGGCCAGCTCGACAAGCCGCTGGAGCTCGGGGGCGAGGACGAGATCGCGCGCGTGGGCAAGGCGATGGAGCGGATGCGGCAGGCGCTGCTGAAGGCTTTCGACGACCTGCGCGGCCACGCCAGCACGCTGGAGGAGCAGGTGGCGCAGCGCACCGTGGAGCTGACCGAGGCCAACGCCGAGCTGACGCAGGCGCTGGCGAATCTGAAGACCGCGCAGCGCGAGCTGGTGGAGTCGGAGAAGCTGGCGTCGCTGGGACGGCTGGTGGCGGGCGTCGCGCACGAGCTCAACACGCCGCTGGGCAATGCGCTGACGGTGGTGTCGGCGCTGGAGGACCGGTGGGGCAAGCTGGACCGCATGCTGACGGACAACACGCCGATGCGGCGCAGCCAGCTCGAGGAGCTGGTGAAGGACACGCGGCGGGGTCAGGACATCCTGCATCGCAACGTGCAGAAGGCGGCGGACCTGGTGCGCGACTTCAAGCAGGTCGCGATCGATCAGACCAGCGACACGCGGCGCGATTTCGAGCTGGCGCAGGTGGTGGAGGACGTGCTGGTGATGGTCGAGCCCAGCTTCAAGCACACGCCCCTGCGCATCGTCACCGAGCTGCAGCCGGCGTTGCGGATGAGCAGCTATCCGGGCGCGCTGGGCCAGGTGCTGACGAATCTGCTGATGAACGCGCTGGTGCACGCCTTCGAGGGGCGCGAGCGCGGCGAGGTGACCGTGGCCTGCCACCGGCTGGAGGATGGGCAGGTGGAGCTCTCGGTGCGCGATGACGGCCGGGGCATGGATGCCTCGGTGGTGCGGCGGATCTTCGATCCGTTCTTCACGACCAAGCTGGGCAAGGGCGGCTCGGGGCTGGGCATGCACATCGTGCACAACATCGTGACGAACGTGCTGGGCGGGCAGATCGAGGTGATCTCCCATCCCGGTGAAGGCACGCGCATGGTGATGCGGCTGCCGGTCGACGCGCCGCTGCGCGCCGCCGGCGAGGAGCGGGCCGCCTGAGCGGCGGCGGCCGGTTCGCGTCCGGTCAGTGGGAGGCGGCGGAGGCGGCAGACGAGGCCGCCGAGGCCGCGTCCACGGGGATGACCGCGGAAGCCGCCGCCATCGCCGCCGAGGCGGCATCGCTGGCGGCCTGCTCGGCATGACCGCCGGTCACGTCGTGCTTCTCCCCGCTCAGGTCGATGTTGCCGCCGCTGCGCATCAGCACGAAGAGCGCGATCGCGGCGAAGACGATGAATCCAAGGACGAGTTTCCACATGATGCCGATATTCCTCTGAGGTGGCCGGTCACGACAGACTGACCGGGTCGAGGGGCATTGTGGGAAGCGAGGCTGACAGGAGGCTGAGCGGGTCGTGGCTTGCCGGCGATGGCCCAAGACCGTCGCTCATTGCCCGGCGAACAAGGGGCGGAACTTCTGCATTGCCGCCGACACGCCCAGCTTCGTCCGATTCTCGTCATAAAAGATGTACGTGCGGGTCAAGGTGATGGCATTGCGATTGAAGCCTCTGGTCAAGTAGGCAACAGCCACTCCTTCTTCACGAGACCTCGACTCGTCCGCGCGAAACCAGTCAAGATCAAAGCTTTTCGGAATCAGCGGCGCAAAGCCCTTGTCGCGCAACAAATACATCAGTTCCAACCTTTGCTCTACCGCCGCATATTCCATGGTGATGTCCATAACCTGCCTGAATTCAAGGTGATGGATCGTCGAAATATCTCGCTTATCCAAGAGATCCGGGGCGAGCCCCTTGACGATTGCATACATCCGCAATAGCACCACAGAGCACCGAAGGAGTTCACTCTCCCTTTTCAACCAGTGCATTGCCTTTACATTCTCAAAGGAAAATCGGAGGTCGTTATATGGACCGGACACTTGTCTGGCGTATATATCCGCGATGACTCCCTCCTTTCCAACAAATCCCCTTTGGATTTCATCGCAAAAGCTTCGCGCTAGCCGAGAGTACTCGAGCAACATGTCAGCCAGAACCGCATTTGGAGAGGTTGCATCTCGAACCTTGGGGCGCCAGCGAACAAGAAATTTCTCATCAAGCTCGGCGTATAGCGCAGAGCCGCAAGTGTATTCCGCAGCAAGTGGCTGAGGAAAAATAGCAGCTACCACATCACGCGCTTCGATCGGGGCGTCGGATGCAAATGCGGCGGCAGGATAAAGCAACACAAGAAGCAAGAATGCGCATATTTTTCCCATATTTCTTTCAGGCATTGGTGAAGTCCGAAAGATGGAGTCAGGCAGGGCCGGCTCAAGGTTGAAGTGCGACACCTTGCATCTTGTAAGGCGTCGCGCAAATGGGAGTTCACTACTCGCATCTGAGCCAAGCTGATAGCGTCGCCATCCAGTTGTTGCTTCAGGCCGGATGTAGCCGGCGGCTCGCGCTGCGACCGCCGGAGGTCGCCGCTCGCATCGTGCCCGGTCACTGGCAGGCAATCTGATCACGGGCGCCATGAATCGGTCCGGGCTTGTTTCCGAAGTTTTCCAGGACGATATTCACTCATTTCAGCCCCACCGAACGTTCAGCTCACCGGTCTGATCGTTCTTGCCCGCACCGTAATACCCGTTCACACAAAATGCAGACACCAAATCTCGCTCGATCGAATCGCGCCGATCTGGCGGAACATCAGTTGCACCATGAATGACGGCCTCATCCCCAAAAACCTCCACGGAGACTCTAAAGACTCGCCCCTCAAAGCCATAAGCATATTGCAACCATCTTGATCCCGCCGAACCCGCATCGGGTTTGCGAACGAGATAATTACCATTTTCGGACTGAGCAAATCCTTTAAAGAATCCGCCTTCCCAGCATTGCTGATAGAACGCGTTTGGCTCCGAAATACGAAGATCAGCGCAGATCTTTTTGTAGTCCTCAAGCCGCATATTCTTCAATTGGTATGTCATGATATTTTTATCGATCCAAACTGAATCATATAAATAGGATGTTGTCTGCCTCTGATGTATTCCGTCGGCACGCGTAATATTCATAAGCGCTGCAGACGACTGCGTGGCGCCTTGAATCAGCAGCTTAAACGCCGCCGTCGACTTCTCGAAATTGCGACTCCCAAGATATATCGAGACCCATCCAGGTCGAGTCATTGCCGCAAAATTGCCCATGTCGCGCGAAGGCGGCCCGGAGGTTGCTTTCCACACGATCACGGGGAATCGCCTCTTCCGGATGAGTTGAGCGGATCTTGACCGCGTTCGAGAACAATCCTTGCGAAACCACGTCGTAACCATGACCATCGACAGCCAAGACGTAAAATTCCGTGTCGTCATGAGTCAGAACCGCTTTCGGAATGCGTACCAAGTAGGCGTCTTCCGAGCGCACGTAGACATTTGGAAACGTGCCCCGCTCCCGGGAAACGTCAAATCCTCGGCGCTTCGCGAATGAGGCCCCGACATCTCGACAGAGGCGAGCAAATGCCTCGTCATTAAATTCAATCCGTTCAAATTTCATTATCAGCTCCCGATTGCAGGATTGGCGTCTTCATTTCAGTTGAATATTGCGCCTTCAATCAGCCGTTGGACCAATCGCTTGAATGGCATCACTCGCCTGTCTCTTGACTAGGCCACGATTCACTCTCCCGCCGCACAAAGTGCTTCAAGTGACTTCCAGCAGACCGGCATCTCGATGGCGCGGCTGGGCGACGTGCTGAACACGCTCTCGAACAGCATGATCACCACCAGCCCGATGACCAGCACGTCCAGCGTGGTCATGCCGCGTTGCACCAGCACTTTGTCCATCACGACCTGGAAGAACAGCGGGCTGACCAGCGCGAACAGCTGCAGGAACAGCGAGATCGTCAGCACCTCGCCCAGGGGCCGGCGGTGCTTGACGATGCTGGGGATGAACCACGAGAAGTCGAACCTGGCGAGCTCGCCCGCCAGGTTCGCGCGGCTGGTGACCAGGATCAGCTCGCCGGTCCATTCGGCGGCGAAGGTCTCCAGCGGCTCGATGGTGGGACGCGCGGCCTGCGGATCGCTGCCCACAAAAGAGGGTGTGGTGACAAAGCGTCTGCGCAAGTTCGGGCAGGTGCGCCATGCGCAAGTCCGTGTGAGGGAACGGTTGGAAATGAAAAAGGCGGCCGAAGCCGCCTTTCCAGGTCTTGCGCCGAAGCGCTTGCGCATCGCGCTCAGTCGCGGGCGTAGATGTCCACGTCCTTGGTCTCGCGCACGAACAGCAGGCCGATGACCAGGGTCAGCGCGGCGATGCCGATCGGGTACCACAGGCCGTGATAGATGTTGCCGTTCTGCGCCACCATCGCGAAGCTGATCGACGGCAGCAGGCCGCCGAACCAGCCATTGCCGATGTGATACGGCAGGCTCATCGAGGTATAGCGGATGCGCGTCGGGAACAGCTCCACCAGCATCGCGGCGATCGGGCCGTAGACCATCGTCACGTACAGCACCAGCACCGTCAGGATCGCGACCACCAGCGGCGTGTTGACCTTGGCCGGATCGGCCTTGGCCGGATAACCCGCCGCCTTCATCGCGTCCGCCAATTCCTTCTTGAACGCGGCGATCTTCTTGGCGCTGTCCTCGTCGAACTTGTGACCGCCAGCGGTCAGCGTGGCGGTCGGCGCCTCGATGACCTTGTCGCCCACCTTCACCTGGCCGGTGCCGGCCGCGCCGGGCACCGTCTCGTAGTTCGCCGCGGCTTGCGCCAGCGCGCGCTTGGCGATGTCGCAAGGCGTGGTGAAGTCCACGTCGCGCGCCACCGGGCTGCCCTGGAACGAGCACTGCGCCGGGTCCGTCGTCAGCGTGATCTGCGCGGTGGCCTGGGCCTTGGCCAGGTCCGGGTTGGCCGCGTTGGTCAGCGCCTTGAACAGCGGGAAGTAGGTCAGGATCGCCAGCAGCAGACCCGCCATGATGATGGGCTTGCGGCCGATCTTGTCCGACAGCGTGCCGAACACGACGAAGAACGGCGTGCCGATCAGCAGCGCCACCGCCACCATGATGTTGGCCGCCGCCGGATCCACCTTGACCACGCTGGTCAGGAAGAACAGCGCGTAGAACTGGCCCGTGTACCAGACCACGCCCTGCCCGGCCACCAGGCCGAACAGCGCCAGCAGCACGATCTTCAGGTTCTTCCACTGCCCGAAGGACTCGGACAGCGGCGCCTTGGAGGTCTTGCCCTCGGACTTCATCTTCTGGAAGGCCGGCGATTCGTTCATCGACAGCCGGATCCACACGCTCACGCCGAGCAGCAGGATCGACACGACGAAAGGCACGCGCCAGCCCCAGGCCGCGAACGTGGCCTCGCCCAGCGCCGTGCGGGTGCCCAGGATCACGATCAGCGACAGGAACAGGCCCAGCGTCGCCGTGGTCTGGATCCACGAGGTGTACGCCCCCCGCTTGCCATGCGGCGCGTGCTCGGCGACGTAGGTCGCGGCACCGCCGTATTCACCGCCCAGCGCCAGGCCTTGCAGCAGGCGCAGACCGACCAGGATCACCGCGGCCGCGGGTCCGATCGTGTCGTAGGTGGGCAGCACGCCGACGATGAAGGTCGACAGGCCCATGATCAGGATGGTCACCAGGAAGGTGTACTTGCGGCCGATCATGTCGCCCAGCCGGCCGAACACCAGCGCGCCGAACGGTCGCACGATGAAGCCCGCCGCGAACGCCATCAGCGACGCAATGAACTGCGCCGTCGGGTCCAGGCCGGTGAAGAACTGCTTGCCGATGATCGCGGCCAGCGAGCCGTACAGGTAGAAGTCGTACCACTCGAACACCGTGCCCAGCGACGAGGCGAAGATGACCTTCTTCTCCTCGGCCGTCATCGGCGCGCTCGTGGTCACTGCGCTTGCAGTTGCCATGGGGTTGTCTCCTCGGAATTCCCAGAACCATCGACCGATGGCCCTTGCGTCGGGACTATCCGGGCCCGCTCTGACCCATTTCTGACGGCTTGCTTGCCTCTGGCTGACAAACTCCGGCGCAACCCTGAGGCCGGATTTCTCGATGCGGAATTTGGAGGCCTGTGAGCCGCAGCAAAGGGTATGTCCCTACCCTCTCCCGAGCGCCCCCTGTCCGTTGCCCTGTCAGTTGCGGCGTATCCCCACCGGGAGGGACGCCGCGGCCTCCCAGGCCGGGCCGTCGAACCAGGCGTCGCCATCCAGGCAGGCGGTCAGCATGTCCAGCGCATCCAGGCCCCAGAACAGCTTGTCGCCAACCCCGAAGGTGGGCACGCCGAAGACGCCGCGCGCCAGGGCCGCGTCGGTCGCGTCGCGCAGGTCGGCCTTGACTTCGTCCGAGGCCGGGTCGCGCATCGGCGCCAGGTCCGCCGTCAGCGCGGCGAGCCGCGCCGGATCGGCCGCGTCCAGGCCGCCGCGCCAGACGTGGCGCAGCACGCGCTCGACGGCGTAGCGGCCCGGCGTCTGGCCGGCCGGCGCGGTGGCCCACAGCAGCCGCGTCAGGCCCAGCGGGTTGAAGGGATGCGCCGCGGGCAGGTCCAGCGGCACGCCCAGCCGGTGACCCAGCCACTGCACCTGGCGGTAGGTCCAGTCGCGCTTGCCGGGGATCTCGGCCGGGCCCTTGTGCTGCAGCGACTTCAGCATCGCGCCGAACAGCACCGGCAGGTAGCGCACCGCGACGCTGCGGCCGGCGAGCGCCTCGGGCAGCCGCTCAAAGGCCAGCGCGGCGTAGGGCGAGATCGGATCGAAGTAGAAATCGATGGTGGTCATCGCGGTCCCTGTCTGGGGTCGGGGGGCAGGTCTTGGCGGTCGAGCCTGTCGGGCCGTTCAGGCCGTTCAGGTATTCGGGAGGGGCTCGGTGGCGAGCGCGCCGTGCGCGGCCAACAGCGCGCGGCGCTCGGGCAGCAGCGTCAGGATGCGGATGCGCTCAGCATCGTCGGCCTTGCTCCAGCCGGCGATCTCGGGGATGGTGCGGGCGCAGCCGCGGCACAGCGCGGTCGGCTCATGCATCTTGCAGACGTTGATGCAGGGCGAGGCGATGCGCCCTTCGGGCGTGCGGGCGAAGGCGGTCATTGCGCCACCTCGATCACCGGCGCGCCGGTCAGCGCCACCAGTTGCGGCGGCGACATCAGGAACACGCCGTTCGGGTGACCGGCCGCGGCCCAGATGGCGTCGAAGCGGAACAGCTCCTTGTCGATGAAGAGCAGCGGCGGCGCGGGCTCGCCGTCGGTGGCATAGCTCGGCTGGAAGCCCAGCGGCGACACGCCGCCGATGGAGAAGCCGGTGCGCGCCTTCACGTAGTCCGCATCCGCGCGGCCAAGCTTGCCGGTGTGGGCCTCGAGCTTGCGCTCGTCGACACGCTTGTCGCCGGAGGCGATCACGAGGACGGCGGCGTCATCGCTCTTGCGGCGGAACACCACGCTCTTGGCGATCTGGCCGAGCGCGACGCCCAGCGCGTCGGCGGCCTCCTGGGAACTGCGGGCCGAGACCTCGAGCCAGCGCGGCGCGTGTTCATGGGACAGCGCGCGCAGCGCGGCGGCGACGCGCAGGAAGCCGTCGGGGCGCGAGGCGTCGGGACCTGCGGTGTCGGCCTCGGGGGCGGCGGTCGAAGGGGATGTCGTGTCGCTCATGGCGCGCATTGTGCCGAAGGGACGATTCGGGGGCGCAAGGCTGTCACCTCGGCGTCAGGGCGCTCTAGGGCGAGCGCTCTGCATTTGGCGGCGGGCTTGCGCTAAGGTCCGCGGCCATGACCGATGTGAAGAGCCCTTTCGAGCCCGAGTTCACCCGCGCGCTTTGCGAGATCTTCGAGCAGTTGATCACTTTCAATCAGGTGCTGGGATTGAAGGTCGACGAGCTGCAGCATGAGATCGTGCGAGCCCACATCCACATGCGGCCGGATCTGGTCGGGCATTACGCCCACAACCGGCTGCACGGGGGAGTGATCAGCGCGACGCTGGATGCGATGGGCGGGCTGGCGGTGATGGCCGCGACGGGGGCCAGGCATCTCGACGAACCGCCGACGCAGCGGCTGCAGCGCTTCGGCAAGCTGGGCACCATCGACCTGCGCGTGGACTACCTGCGGCCGGCCATCGGGCCGCTGTTCCGGTGCGAGGCGGAAGTCATGCGACTCGGCAGCCGCGTAGCGAATACGCGCATGGCATTCACCGATGAACAGGGACGGCTGCTGGCCACCGGGGCGGCGGCGTACATCGTGTCGTGAACCACGATGGAGCGACGGCGGGAGAGAAAGGGTGAGGGGCCTGCGGCCGAGGCAGTCCGCAGTTCACTCCGTCGCAAGCTCCTCTTTCGCCGCGCTGATCCGATACGCGCATCGCCGCGCGCCGGCCAGCAGATGCTCGGTGCGCTCGACCTGCAGTCCCGGTCCCAGGCAGCGCTGGAACAGCGCCAGCTCCGATCGGCAGAATCCCTGGCAGCTCTGCGCCGCGGCGCAGATGGGGCAGTGGTCTTCCACCAGCACCCAGTCGCGCCCCACCCGCTCGGCCCGCGCCATGTAGCCCTCCTCGGCGCGCAATCGAGCCAGCTCGCGCACACGATCGCCCGTCGTGCGGCAACGCGCCAGCGCGGCGCGGTAGCGCTGCTCGCTGTCCTTCTCCCGCGCCCCGATGAGCTGATCCAGCCCCGCCTCGCCAAACACCGCCCGCGCCTGCTGGATCAACTGCACGGTGAGATCCCCATGCCGATCCGGAAAGCGCCCATGCCCCGCCGCCGTCAGCGACCACAGCTTCCTCGGCCGTCCCACCCGCCCCGGCACAATCCCCCTGTCCTGCTCGTTCTCCCGCCGCCCGGCAGCGGGCTGGGACAAGAGCTCATCCTCCCCGCCAGCCTCCACCAACCCCTGCGCCTCCAACCTGGCCAGCAGCTTGTGCGCCCCCATCGGCGTGATCGCGAGCGCCGCCGCCAGCGTGGCGGCCGGCTGCGGCCCGCGGCTCTTGAGCTCGAACAGCAGCCGCTCCTCGTTGCCCTGGCTCATGAATGGCGCCTCGCGAAGCGAATGAAGCCGATCGCCGCCAGCAGGCAGGTGGCGCCTCCCAGCAGCATGATCCAGCGCGCCGAGAGCATCCCCAGCACGCCACCGATGAGCGCGATCATCGTGTTGGACAGGCAGAACACCGTCGTCAGCAGCCCCATCACGCGGCCCTGCCCATGCGCCGCGAAGCGCTCCGACATCCACGCCGGCATCAGCGCGTTGTAGAACGACAGCGGAATCCCCAGCGCCGGAATCAACACCAGCCCCAGCCACGATGGCGCCAGGCTCAAGGCCAGCAGCCCCACCGCCGCCACCACCGCGAAGCGCGCCGCCCGATGCAGCGGCGCCGGCCCCGAGCCGATGCGCGCCGCCAACAGGCTCGCCGCCGTCATCGCCGCGCACTGCACCGCCGTCACGAGCGCGATGCCGCGGCTGCCCAGCCCCGCCTGCTGCAGCATCCACAGCGGCGCGAACTCGTACAGCGCGTTCACCCCCAGCGTGTAGGCCAGTTGCAGCAGCGCCAGATGACGCAGCACCGGATCCTGCGCGACCAGCCCCAGCGACTGCTGCCGCCGCATCGCGGCGAGCATCCCGCCCTCCGGCGCCGCCGCCGGCCGGTCATCCGGCAGCCCCAGCCCGAGCAACACCAGGCACGGCACCAGCACCGCCGCCGCGACCATGAAAGGCACCGCCTCGCCCCACGGCAGCGTCAACCCGCCCAGCAGCGGGCCCACCAGCCAGCCGATGTAGAGGCTGGCGTTGAGCCACGCGAAGCTGCGCGTGCGCTCCAGCTGCGGATGCCAGTCCGCCAGCAGCGCCCGCACCACGGCGACGTTGCCCTCGGTCAGCCCGGTCGCGAAGCGCGACAGCACGAACAGCGGATAGTCCCGCGAGGCCAGCGCGAACGCGCTCAGCCCGTACCCGACCAGCGTCGCGGTGATGGTGATGCTCAGCACGCGGCGCCGCCCGTAGCGATCGGACATCGGGCCGACGACCAGGCTGCCGACCAGGATGCCCGCCGGATTCACCGCCAGCGCCAGCCCCATCAGCAGCTCGGGCCGCAGGCCCAGGAAATGCGTGAAGCCATCGACCGGCCCGTCCACGAAGATCGGCGCCAGGATCGGATACGGCAGCGCGACGCCGGCCGTGCTCATCAACGCGAGCGCGCAGACGGCCCAGAGCAGCAGGTGCGGATGGCGCAGCGGCGCCGGCGGATCGGTGGGGGCGGTGGTCGACAGCACGGCGCTCATTCTGCGGCCCCTTCCCGGCGCAGGCACAAGGCATACCCCGGCCAGCCACGATGGCGCCACTCCTCGCGCGCCGCGTCGGCGAGCTTGATGCGGTGATCATTCATCGACGCGTGCAGCGACGGCAGCTCGCGCGTCCAGTCGTCCTCCGACGCGCTGCCCGCATGCACCAGCGCCCAGGCCGGCGCGGGCCGCAGCTCGGCGAGATAGGTGGCCAGCCACGCGCGCCAGACATTGCGCAAGATCTGACCCTCGTCGACGGCGAGACCGCGCGAGGCCGCCGCCTCCAGCAGCACCCGCAGCGCATGCGTGCCGGTCACCAGGTGCAGCGAGGCGAAGCCATGGCGCGCCAGGTACACCGCCAGCGAGGCCTCGGCCAGCGCGTCCAGCGTCAGGCGCGGGCGCTCGACGTAGCCGTCGAAGCCCGGCAGCGCGGCGGCATGCTGCATCCGCGTCGTGATCAGCGTGCCGCCCATCGACGGCATCGCCAGCGCGGCATCGGCACGCACCGCGTCGATCACCTCCCGCACGCTGGCACTGCCCTGCCCCGCCGGCACCGGCGGGCCGAGAGGGCTCTTCAGCCCGAGGGTCGTCTTCAGCGCGGCATCGAGCTCCTTCTGATGCCCCGACTGCAGCGCATAGGCCAGGCGGATCGCGACATGGAAGGCCTGCGCCTCCGGCGCGGCCAGCGCGCGCCGCAACGCATCCTCGACCGAGGGCGTGGCCACGCCATCGTCAGCGGCGGGGCGCGACAGCGGTCCCCAGTGGTCGAGATGGCGCCGCAGCGCCTCACGCGGCGCCCCGAGCCGCGCCAGCGCGCCCAGCACCATCGGCAGATGGTTGAACAGCGGCATCGCCTCCGTGCCATACATCGGGCCGTACTGCACCGACTCGTCGAGCGCTTCATGCAGTCCCGCCGGCCAGGGCGGGCCCTTCAGTTCGAGCACGTTGCCGTCGGGATCGAACAGGTACAGCGACGGGCCATCGCCTTCGGCCCCATAGCGCGAGCCGTAGGCATCGACCGTCACGCCGCGCTCGGTCAGCCAGCGGCGCAGCGCGGGCTCGTCGAGCGATTCGACGCGCAGGCAGAAGTGATCGACGTTGCGCCCCTCCTTGCCCGGACCGGCCCCGCCGGCGCTGCCCAGCTTGCCGTCCAGCGGGACCAGATCGATCAGCTGCGCGCCGGCGCGCAGCTGGACCAGGCCGATCGCCTCCTGGCGGCGCTCGATCGTGCAGCCGAGCAGGTCGACGTAGAAATGCAGCGAGGCCTGCAGATCGCGCACCCGCAGCACGAGGTGGTCGAGTCCCTGAATCCTGATCATCGCGAGCTCCTTGCTGGCTTGTCTTGTTGCCGTGCCGCCATGATCGCCGCAGTCGCTCCAATAAATAAACTTTTGGTTGATTAACATGCCAGGCAACAGGGAGATACGACAATCGCGTCCATGGCGTTTCGACCCCTTCCCCTCCCCGACGAGATCCCCGGCCGGCTGTGGCTGCAGTCGATGCCCGGCCGCCGTGAACCCTGGCCCGCGTTCCTCGACGAGGCACGGCTGAACCAGCTCAACCTGGTGGTCTGCCTCAACCCGCTCGAGGAGGTCGCCGAGCTGTCGCCGACGTATCACAAGGCCGTCGCCCAGGGCCGCCTGCCCTTCCGCTGGCTGCATGTGCCGATGCGCGACTTCGGCCTGGCGTCCGACGCGGCGGCGTTCCGTCAGGGCGTCGAGCAGATCGCGCAAGGCCTGCGTCTGGGCGACCGCGCGCTGCTGCATTGCGCCGCCGGCATGGGCCGCACCGGCACCATGGCGGCCTGCGTGCTCAAGCGGCTCGGCCTGCCGGCGGCGGACGCGCTCGCCGCCGTCAGCGCGGCCGGATCGAATCCGCAATCGGCGCTGCAGTCCGGCTGGATCCACCAGTTCTGAGCCACATGAGCGATCCGACGCCGCCGGCGCTGACCATCGTCCATGCGGACGACTGGCGCGTCGTCGCCGACAAGCCCTCGGGCCTGCTGTCCGTGCCCGGACGCGGCGAGCACAAGCAGGACTGCGCGTCCACGCGCGTCCAGGCGCTGTATCCCGATGCGCTGATCGTGCACCGGCTTGATCAGGCGACCTCGGGCCTGATCGTGTTCGCCCGCGGCGAGGCCATGCAGCGCGCGCTCAGCGAGGCCTTCGCCGCGCGGCTCGTCGACAAGCGCTACGAAGCGGTGGTGCAGGGGATCGTCGAGCAGGACCGCTTCGAGATCGACCTGCCGCTGCTGGTCGACTGGCCGAACCGCCCGAGGCAGAAGATCGATCCTGCGTTCGGCAAGCCCAGCCTGACGCGCGTGCGGGTGCTGCATCGCGACGCCGCAGGCGGCGTCACGCGCGTCGAGCTCGAGCCGGTGACCGGCCGCTCGCACCAGCTCCGCGTGCACCTGCTGGCCGCGGGGCATCCGATCCTCGGCGACGCGCTGTATGCGCCGCCGGACGTGCTCGCGCGGGCGCCCCGCTTGCTGCTGCATGCGCGCGAGCTGCATCTGCCCGCCGTACTCGACGCGCCGGCGCTTTCGCTGCAGTCGCCGCCCGGCTTTTGACGGTCCGCGCCGCGGCCCTTCCTCGACGACCAGGAGTCTTGTCCATGTCCCCCGCCACCCCGCATTCCCTCACCATCGTCACCGGCAGCTCGCGCGGCCTGGGCGAGGCGCTGGCGCGCCAGTCGCTCGAGGCCGGCCATCTCGTCGTCGGCATCGCCCGCGGCCGCAGCGAGACGCTCGAGCGCTTCGCTCATGAGCGCGGGCTCGCGCTGCAGCAGTGGCAGGCCGATCTCGCGAATCCGCTGACCATCGCGCAGCACCTGGCCGACTGGCTGCGCACGCAGCCCAGCAACTGGGCCGCCGCGACGCTGATCAACAACGCCGGCGTCGTGCCGCCGCCCGGACCGATCGATGGGGAAGCGCTGGAGACGCTGTCGTCGGCGATGCGCGTCGGCCTGGAGGCCACGCTGCTGCTCAGCGCCGCCTTCCTCGACGCCACGCGCGGCTGGCCGGCCCAGCGCAAGGTGCTGAACATCTCCTCCGGCCTGGGCCGCCGCGCGATGGCCGGCAGCGCCGTCTATTGCGCGGCCAAGGCCGGCATGGACAACCTCAGCCGCGCGATGGCGCTTGACGAGGAGCACAAGGCCGCCAAGGGCGAGCGCGCCGCGCGTGTCGTGTCGCTGGCGCCGGGCATCATCGACACCGATATGCAGGCGCAGCTGCGCGGCGGCGACGCATCCAGGTTCCCCGACCGCGATCGCTTCGCGGCGTTCAAGGCCGAGGGCCAGCTCGTCAGCGCCGAGGACACGGCGGCGCGGGTGCTGAAGTTCCTCGCCAGAAACGACTTCGGCCAGCAAGTGCTGGCCGATGTGCGCGACGCCTGAGGCGCTCAGCCGACGAGGTTCGCCAGCGTCAGCAGCGCCAGCAGCATCATCCACAGCACCACCGAGCGCCAGACCAGGCCCACCACGCTCTGCAGGTGGCCCAGCTGCGGCGGCACACCGCCGGTGGAGCCTTCGGCGCGGGTGGCGTCCATGTCGCCGCCGGACTCGAAGGTCTTGCTGCGGTCCGGCGTCACGCCCGGCGCGGCGCTGCCGCCCAGCTGCACGCCCACCGCGCCCGCGGCGGAGGCCAGGATGATGCCCTCGTTGTCATGCGCCCAGAGCGCCGCGTCGCGGCGCCAGGCGCTGACGGCCTCCTCGAAGTTGCCCACGATCGCGAAGCCCGTCGCGGTCAGCCGCGCCGGGATGTGGTCGATCATGCCGAACAGCTTGCGCGAGAGCTCCATCAGCCGCTCGTTCGTCGGCGCGTCCAGCGTGCGGCTCTTGAAGGCCCAGTAGCGGCCGGCGAATTCAGCCATCCGGTACAGCACCGCGCCGGCCGGGCCCAGGCCCAGCGTCGAGAACAGCACGAACCAGAAGAACACCCCGAAGACATGCCGGTGCGCCGCCAGCAGCGAGTGCTCCAGCACGTGGCGCAGCAGCTCGGTGCGCGGCAGCTCGCTGGCGTCCAGGTGACGCCACTCGGCCAGCAGACGGCGGGCTTCGAGCTCGTCGCCGCGCTCCAGCGCGTCGCGGATGTCGGTGAAGTAATGGCTGAACTGGCGGAAACCCAGCGTCAGGTAGAGCACCAGCACGTCCAGCGCCAGCGACAGCAGCAGGCTGTAGGGCCGCACCAGCGCGTAGATCGCGCCGACGAGCAGCGCCGGGCCGACGACGGTGATCGTCCACACGACGGCCGCGTGATGCGACCGTCCCGCGTCGAAGTTCCGCCCGGTCCAGCGCACCCAGGCGATCATGCCTTGGTGGACCGGATTCCCGTGCGGCAGAGGCTTGAGCTGCTCGCACACCAGCGCCAGCAAGACCGCGAAGAAGTTCATGGCCCGGGATGATAGCGGCCCGCCACACCCTCGGCAGGGGGAGCTTCAGCCTTGAAGGAAGCGGTAGAGATTGCGCAACATCGCGGCGGTCGCGCCCCAGATGAAGAACTCCTTGGGCGCGGCGGGCGTCAGACCCACGTCGGGATCGGCGTTGGAGACCGCAAGACCTGCCCCCGTCCAGGGCATCGACAGGAACTGCCGCCGGCCCTTCAACGGGCCGCCGTCATCGCCGGTCATGCCGGGGACGTCGTACTCGAAGCTGTGGCGCTGGTGATGCGCGGGGTTCATCAGGAATTCGAGCGGGACCTCGAAGGCCTCCGCCACCTCGAACGCATCCAGCCGCAGCGAAAAGCCGGGGCGGATCAGCGCCACCACCGGCGTGACCTCGTAGGCCGTCACCGTGCGGTAGACCGGCAACTGGCCGATCAGGTCGACATGGCGCTCGTCCAGGCCGATCTCCTCCTGGGCCTCGCGCAGCGCGGTGCGCTCGGGGGAGCCGTCCTCGGGCTCGGCCCGGCCGCCGGGGAAACTGATCTGCCCGGCATGGTCGCGCAGGTGCGCGGTGCGCTGCGTCAGCAGCACCTGCAGGCCTTCGGCGCGCTGCACCAGCGGCACCAGCACCGCCGCCTGCGTCGCCGTGCGGCCCGGAAACACGCCGCCATCGCCGGGAATCTCCGGCGCCAGCGCCGGCGGATGCAGGAAGCGGTCGCGCAGCCAGGCCGGCGTCAGGCGCTCACGCGCGACGGCGGGCAGGTGGGCATCGGTGCCGATGGCGGGAACAACGCGGGGGTCGTGGATGGCGGGACGGCTGGGGAGAGGCGTCGACATGCGGGGCGTGCGTCCGCCGCGGCGGACCTGTTCGTGGGGGCTCGGGAAGCCAAGCCCCGATTGGACGCCGGAAACGACAAAGCCGCTCCGGGCAGGGCCTTGGAGCGGCTTTGAGGGGGGCGCGTGCCGAGGATTATTCGGCGGCCTTGAAGGACAGCTTTTCCTTGATGCGCGCCGACTTGCCCGAACGCTCACGCAGGTAGTACAGCTTGGCGCGGCGGACGTCGCCGCGGCGCTTCACTTCGATCGAGGCGATCAGCGGGCTGTACAGCTGGAACGTGCGCTCAACGCCTTCGCCGCTCGAGATCTTGCGGACGATGAAGTTGGAGTTCAGACCGCGATTGCGGCGGGCAATCACGACGCCTTCGTAAGCCTGCACGCGCTTGCGGGTGCCTTCGACGACGTTCACGTTCACGATCACCGTGTCGCCGGGGGCGAAAGCGGGGATGGTCTTGTTCAGGCGAGCAATTTCTTCTTGCTCGAGGGTCTGGATCAGATTCACGAGGATCTCCTGGTGATCATGCCGGCGTGAATCAGGACGATTCCAGGACTGGCCGCTTTCGAAAGCCTTCTGAAGACTTCTTGAGCGCCGCCCGCGTGGGGATTCAACCAACAGCCCCTTGGATCATGTCTGACGACGATGCCCTGTGCTGCCCTTGCCCCATCAACCCGGTAGAGGATCGGCAAAACCGGCGATTATAGACGTGCAGGAGCGATCGTCAAACGCCGCCCGGTTTGCGCGCGCCAGAGCCCGTCAGCGACGCCAGGAATTTTTCGTCCTTCTTGTCGAGCCGGCCCTCGCGCCGCGCGGCCTCGATCAGCTCCGGCCGGCGGCGCAGCGTCAAGGCCAGCGACTGCTCGCGGCGCCAGCGCGCGATTTCCGCGTGGTGGCCCGACAGCAGCACCGGCGGCACCGGCAAGGGGCCTTCGGGTGTCTCCAGCACCTCGGGGCGGCTGAAGTGCGGGCAGTCGAGCAGGCCGTCCGAGAAGCTGTCCTGCTGGTGCGAGGCGGCGTCGTTCAGCACGCCCTCCTGCAGGCGAGTCAGCGCATCCAGCATCGCCAGCGCCGGCAGTTCGCCGCCGGAAAGCACGAAGTCGCCCAGGCTGACCTCCATCGTCACGTGGCGGTCCAGCACGCGCTGGTCGATGCCTTCGTAGCGGCCGCAGAGCAGGATGGCGCCCTCGCCTCGCGCGAGTTCCTGCACCAGCGCCTGGTCCAGCTTGCGCCCGGTCGGGCTGAAGTGGATCACCGCCGGCGTGCCCGGCGTCTGGACCGCGCGGTCGGCCTTCACCGCGGCGAGCGCGCGCTCCAGCGGCGCCGCCAGCATCACCATGCCCGGACCACCGCCAAACGGGCGGTCATCGACACGGCGGTAGTTGTCCTCGGCGAAGTCGCGCAGCTGCCACAGGCGCACGTCGACCTGCTTGCTCTCGTACGCGCGGCGCGTCACGCCGACCCGCAGGAAGGGGTCGAAGAGCTCGGGAAAGAGGGTGAGGACGTCGAAGCGCATGGGCGTGCGGGCCCGGCGGCTTCAGTAGTCGGTGTCCCAGTCGACGGCGATGGTCTTCGCCGCCTTGTCGACCGTGCCGACGAATGCGTTCACGAACGGGATGAGGATTTCCTCGTCCGGCTTCACCGGCGCGCTCATGCCGGCGGGGACGATGCGCAGCACGCAGTGCGGGCCGGTGTCGATCAGGTCGGTCACCTCGCCCAGCGTCTTGCCATCCTTGTTGATGACCGACATGCCGATCAGGTCGACCCAGTAGTACTCGTCCTCGCCGGCGTCCGGGAAGGTGCTGCGCGAGACGAAGATCCGGGCGCCCTTCAGTGCCTCGGCGCCGTTGCGGTCGGCAATGCCCTCGGCCTGGGCGACGATCCCGTCCGCGTGATCGCGGACCGACAGGATCTTGAGCACGGGCGGCACGACGTGCGGCTTGCCCGGCAGGGCCTTCTCGCTGGGCTTGAGAAACCAGCGGCGGGAAGAAAAAAGCGCCTGGGCATCGGCGGAGTGGCTGAGGATCTTCAGCCAGCCCTTGATGCCCCAGGCGTCCAGCACGCGCCCGACTTCGATGGCGTCCTCCGGAAAGGCCGAAGAACTCTCGATCACGTCATCGGGCGTCTGCTTCATCGATGGGAATCCGTCGATGAATCAGGCGGCCGCGGCAGCGGCGGGGGCCACGGCCTTCTTGGCCACGTCGACCAGGCGGGCGACGGCAGGCGACAGCTGGGCGCCGACGCCAACCCAGTACGACACGCGGTCCTGGGCGATGCGCAGGCCTTCGGCGTTGCCGGAAGCGACCGGGTTGTAGAAGCCGACGCGCTCGATGAAGCGGCCGTCACGGCGGTTGCGGCTGTCGGTCACGACGATGTTGTAGAACGGACGCTTCTTGGAGCCACCGCGGGAGAGTCGAATCACGACCATGATCTATCCTTCAGTCTTTTGGCGTTCCACCGCACCACAGGGACACACAGCGGGCAAGCAGAGTTGAATCGGCCGTCTCCGTCAGGGGGCGCGTGTGTCGCGCACGAATCCCCACAAAGAGCCGCAAGCTGGCGCCGTAGATACACCCCCGGTCCGTCCATCGCCCCGGAAACTTCGGATCAGGAAGCTTCGAAGCCTGACAGCCACACCCGAGGGTCGGCACCAAAACCCGGCATTATAAACTCGCTCCTGACGCTTTGTCCTCCGCCACCAATGACGACAACCACCAGCAGTTCCGCCCCTCTCCTGATCCGCCCCAGCCTGGAAGGCGACATCGCCGCGATCCAGCAGATCTACGAACATGCGGTGCTGCACGGCACCGGCACCTTCGAGACCGACGTGCCGGACCGCGCCGAGATGGCCCGCCGCCGCACCGAGGTCCTCAGCCGCAGCCTGCCCTATCTGGTCGCCGAGCGTGACGGACAGGTGCTGGGCTTCGCGTACGCCAACTATTTCCGCCCCCGCCTGGCCTATCGCTACTTCGTCGAGGACTCGATCTATCTCTCTCCGCAGGCCCAGGGCCAGGGCGTGGGCCGGCTGCTGCTGGCGGAGCTGATCGCGCGCTGCGAGGCCGCCGGCGCGCGCCAGATGGTGGCGGTGATCGGCGATTCGCAGAACCTCGGGTCGATCGGCGTGCATCGCGCACAGGGCTTCGAGGACATCGGCGTCATGAAGGCCGCCGGCTGGAAGTTCGGCAAGTGGCTGGACGTCGTGCTCATGCAACGCCAATTGGGACAGGGCGACACCAGTTCGCCGACCGGCGCCACCGCCGCGCCCGCCACCACCCCCTCCGCATGAGTGCCGCCGCCCCGAGCGCCGGCGGTCCGGCGGAATCCAAGTCCAAGGCCGTCGCCACCTGGCTGAGCTTCGCGCTCGGCAGCCTCGGGGCGCATCGTTTCTACCTGCACGGTTTCGGCGACCGGCTCGGCTGGCTGCATCCGCTGCCCACGCTGCTGGGGCTCTACGGCGTGCATCGCATGGACACGCTGGGCCAGGACGACGTCACCGCCTGGTTCCTGATCCCCGTGCTGGGCCTGATGCTGGCGCAGAGCATGCTGGCCGGCATCGTCTACGGGCTGATGCCCGACGAGCGCTGGGCCGAGCGCTTCAACCCGGGCCAGCCCGTGCGCAAGACCGGCTGGCTGCCGATCCTCGGTGTGATCGCCTGCCTGATGGTGGGCGGGGCCTGCCTGATGGCGACGATCGCCTTCTCCGCGCAGCGCTACTTCGAATCCCAGGTCGAAGCCGCCCGGGAGATCAGCCAATGACGGCGCCGGGTCTCGCCGCTGGCGAGGCCCGGTGGGGCAGGATCAGAACACCGTGAAACTGATCCAGTAGAACAGTCCGCCGATGAACGCCGACGCCGGGATCGTGAAGATCCAGGCCCAGACGATGTTGCCCGCGACGCCCCAACGCACCGACGAGGCGCGCTGCGTGGAGCCCACGCCGACGATGGCGCCAGTGATCGTGTGCGTCGTCGACACCGGCACGCCGAGCGCGGTGGCCAGGAACAGCGTGATGGCGCCGCCGGTCTCGGCGCAGAAGCCGCCCACCGGTTTGAGCTTGGTGATCTTCTGCCCCATCGTGCGGACGATGCGCCAGCCGCCGAACATCGTGCCCATGCCGATCGCCAGATAACAGACCACGATGACCCAGGTCGGGGGCGCGTGTTCACCGGCGCTGGCGTAGCCCGACGCGATCAGCAGCATCCAGATCAGGCCGATCGTCTTCTGCGCGTCATTGCCGCCGTGCCCCAGGCTGTACAGGCCCGCCGACACCAGCTGCAGCCGCCGGAACCAGTTGTCCACGCGCAGCGGCGAGCTGCGGCGGAACAGCCAGGCCACCGCCACCATCAGCAGCGAGCCGAGCAGGAAGCCCAGCAGCGGCGACACGAAGATGAACAGCACGGTCTTGCCGATGCCGCTCATGATCAGGCCCTTGGTGCCCGCCTTGGCGATCGCCGCGCCGACCAGGCCGCCGATCAGCGCATGCGACGAGCTCGACGGAATGCCGTAGAACCAGGTGATCACGTTCCACGCGATCGCGCCGATCAGCGCGCCGAAGATCACGTGGTGGTCGACGATGCCTGGATCGATCGAGCCCTTGCCGATCGTCGCCGCCACCTTCAGCTCGAAGACCAGCACCGCGATCACGTTGAAGAAGGCTGCGAACAGCACCGCCTGCTGCGGCTTGAGCACGCCGGTCGAGACGACCGTCGCGATCGAGTTGGCCGCGTCGTGGAAGCCGTTCATGAAGTCGAACAGCACGGCCAGCACCACGAGCATGGCCACGACCCAGAAGGCCACCTGCATCGTTCCCATGGGAGAAGCTCCTAACGGTCCGCGGGATCAGGAGTTCTCGAGGACGATGCCCTCGATCAGGTTGGCGACGTCCTCGCAGCGGTCGGAGATCGACTCGAGCTGCTCGTAGATCGCCTTGAGCTTGATCAGCTCGCGCACGTCCTCCTGCTCGCGGAACAGTTTGGACATCGCGGCACGCATCACGCGGTCGGCGTCGGACTCGAGCTTGTCGATCTCCTCGCAGGCCTTGATGGCGGCCTCGGTGGTCTGCGGCTCGCTCAGCTTGGGCAGCAGCGAGACGGCATGCTTGACGCGTTCGCAGCACTTGGCCGAGAGCTCGCCCAGGCGCAGCACTTCCTCGGGGATGGAGCGCACGTCGTAGAGCTGCATCGTCTCGGTCGAGTCCTGCAGCAGGTCCAGGATGTCGTCCATCGCGTTGATCAGGCCGTGGATCTGCTCGCGGTCGATCGGCGTGATGAAGGTCCGGTGCAGCAGCCGGTTCACCTCGGCGGTGATGCGGTCGGCGTGGTGCTCGGCCTTGTCGACCTCGGCGGCGTATTTCTCGCGCAGCGTCAGGTCGTTGTAGTTCTGGATCATGAGCATGAAGGCGCGCGCGCCTTCGACGATCTGCGTGCCGTGCTCATTGAACAGTTCAAAAAAATTGCCCTCTCGGGGCAGCAGCTTGCCGAAAAACATGGGGGGGGCTCCGCGCCGTGCGATCCACGCCGGATCGTCACAAATGGTTCATTTCCGCGTCACGGAAAACCCGCAAGTGTAGCGGCCTAGGGCCCGAACGAGCCATGGGGCCGGCGCAACGGCTCGACCTCGCGCTCGATCGCCTGTGCGGCGACGGCGGGCAGATGCGCCCCCAGCGCCCCCAGACCCGGCGCGTGCAGCGCCGGATCCAGCTCGAGCAAGGGCTTCAGGACGAAGGCGCGTTGATGCAGCCTCGGATGGGGCACGGTCAGGCGTTCGAGCGCGAGGAGCTCGTCGCCATGGAGCAGCAGGTCGAGGTCGAGCGTGCGCGGCGCGTTGACGTAGGGCCGCTCGCGCCCGTGGCGCCGCTCGATGGCCTGGAGCGCGTCGAGCAAGGCCAGCGCCGCCAGATCGGTGCGCACGCGCGCGACCGCATTGAGATAGTCGGGGCCTTCGCAGTCCACCGGCGCGCTGCGCCAGGCGCTCGACACGGCATCGAGCGTGAGCCCCTGAACATCGGCCAGATCGGCCAGCGCCGCTTCCAGCGTGCGCCGCAGGTCGCCCAGGTTGGCGCCCAGGCCGACGTAGGCCGTGATCATTCGTCGCCGGAAGCGGCGCCCGCGGGAGCGCCCGAAGACTCGCCGCCGCCCGCGCCCTTCGGCTTGCGGCGGCGCCGGCGCTTCCTGGCCGGATTGGGCGCGCCGCCCTCCCCGCCCTCCCCGCCTTCGCCGCCGTCGACCTCCGCGTGGTCCGGAGCCAGCGGCAGCGCCGCCGCCGATTCCCCGCTGACCGCGCCGCGCGGCAGCGAGTGCACGCGCCCGCCGCCCGCCTTGGGCTTGCTGCGGGGGCCACCCTGGCGCTGCGTCTCGCGCGCCTGGTCGAGCAGCGCGCGGCGGTCATCCTCGCTGCCCAGCGCGAAGTCCTCCCACCAGTCGGCCAGCGCCGGATCGATCTCGCCCGCCTCGGCGCGCAGCGCCAGGAAGTCGAAGCCCGCGCGGTAGCGCGGCTGCTCGATCAGGCGGTGCGGGCCGCTGCCGGTGCGGCGCTCGAAGCGCGGCTGCATCATCCAGATCTCGCGCATGTCCGCGGCCAGCTTGCCGCGGCCGGAGATGTCGCCCACGCGCGCGTCGAAGACCAGGTCGATCGCCTGCTGCAGCGCCGGCACCGGGCCCTCGCCGCCATCGATCAGGCGCTTCCAGCGCTGCTGGACCTCACCCCACAACATGCAGGCGAGCATGAAGCTCGGCGCCACCGAGCGGCCCTCGGCCACCCGCCTGTCGGTGTCCTCCAGCGCCAGCCGGACGAACTTGCCGTGCACGTTCTCCGGCAGCCGGCCTTCTTTGTCGAGCACCGCGTCCAGGATCGGGAACACGCCGCGCGACAGGCCCTGCTTGCGCAGTTCCTCGATGCTGGCCAGCGCATGGCCGGTCTGCAGCAGCTTGATCATCTCGTCGAACATCCGCGACAGCGGCACGTTCGCGAGCAGCGGCGCCATCGCCGCGATCGGGGCGCGGGTCTTGGGCTCGATCGTGAAGCCCAGCTTGGCGGCGAAGCGCACCGCGCGCAGGATGCGCACCGGGTCCTCGCGGTAGCGCGTCTCGGGGTCGCCGATCATGCGCAGCACCTTCTTGCGCGCATCGGCCAGGCCGCCGTGGTAGTCGACCACCAGCTCGCGCTGCGGGTCGTAGTACATCGCGTTGACGGTGAAGTCGCGGCGCGCGG
>Ga0102591_1001089_pt1 | contig 40729 bp, 42 predicted proteins | sample AraplaCol_mCL_r2_2_FD_76860 | JGI IMG/M metagenome (GOLD analysis project Ga0102591, IMG submission 76860) | Arabidopsis root microbial communities from North Carolina, USA - plate scrape MF_Col_mCL_r2 (SPADES assembly) (version 2) | ecosystem: Host-associated > Plants > Roots > Endosphere...
TGTCGTTGAAGTACGCCGGCACGGTGATGACGGCTTCGGTGACGGTCTCGCCCAGGTAGGCCTCGGCGGTCTTCTTCATCTTGGCCAGCACTTCGGCCGAGATCTGCTGCGAGGCCATCTTCTTGCCCTCGGCCGTCTCGACCCACGCGTCGCCGTTCTCGTGCTGCGTGATCTTGTACGGGACGAGGCCGATGTCCTTCTGCACTTCGGCGTCGGTGAACTTGCGGCCGATCAGGCGCTTGACGGCGAAGAAGGTGTTCTTCGGATTGGTGACGGCCTGGCGCTTGGCGCTGGCGCCAGCGAGGACTTCGCCATCCTTGGTGAAGGCGATGATGGACGGGGTGGTGCGATCGCCTTCCGCGTTCTCGATGACGCGCGGCTTGCCGCCTTCCATGATCGCCACGCACGAGTTGGTCGTGCCCAGGTCGATACCGATGATCTTGCCCATGGTGTTGCTCCCTCTCTGATCTTTTGACTGTGCGGCGGCGCGGGCCGCCTGCTTGAAGGTGTGGTGGCGGTCTTACCGCCGATGTGCGTTATCTGGGGGGCTCGCGGCCCCGCTTCAAGGCGTCAGTCGTGCTTGGCCACGACCACCAGCGCCGGGCGCAGGAGGCGTTCGTTCAGCACCCAGCCCTTCTGGTAGACCTGGACCACGGCGCCCGGCGCATGGCCGGCGGCATCGATCATGCTCATGGCCTGGTGGCGCTCGGGGTCGAACGGCTGGCCGACGGGATCGACCATGACCAGCCCGTTGTCGGAGGCCACCTTCAGCAGCTGGCGCAGCGTGAGCTCCATGCCTTCGCGCAGGTGGACGGCGGTATCGGCCTGCACGGACAGGCCCGCTTCGAGGCTGTCGATCACCGGCAGCAGCTCGGAAAGCAGGCGTTCGTTGGCGAACTTGCGCGCCATGTCGATCTCGCGCGCCATGCGCTTGCGCTGGTTGTCGAGCTCGGCGCGCTCGCGCAGCGTGTCCTCGCGCAGCTGGGTCAGCTCGGCCTGGAGGGCTTCGATCTGGGCGGCGGTGTCGGCCGTCTCGTTGTTGGGGGCCACTTCGGCGTCCTGGTTGGCTTCGCCGGAAGTCGTGCTAGCGGTCATGCGGTGCTCCATCCCTGCGCCAGGGGCGCTCAAACTTGCTGGAATTCAAGGTCTTAAAGCGGCGCTCGTAGGCGCGTCAGGGCAGCAATGGGGCCCACCCTGCCCGGATTCAAGACAGTAATGTCGAAGACGAGCGGGACGACGGGCGCCGGCCAGCGCACGGCCGGTGCCACCGGGCGGTCTTGTTCAGGCGTCCGGGTTCAGCGCCGCGCCGAGCGCGTCCGCAGCGGCCTGCACGACCGGGATCACACGGTCGTAGGCCATTCGCGTGGGACCGATGACGCCAAGCACGCCCAGCACCGTGCCGGACCCCGCGCCCACGTAGGGGGCGGTCACCAGCGACATGCCTTCGAGCGGGGCCAGGCCCGTCTCCTCGCCGATGAAGATCCGGACGCCCGGCGCCTGCACGGTGCGTTCGAGCAGTTGAAGGATCTCCCGCTTGCGCGAGAAGGCTTCGAAGAGGTCGCGCAGGCGGTCCAGGTCGGCCAGTTCCTGCACGCCCATCAGGCGCGTCTGCCCCGCCAGCACCATGTCGTCGCCGCCGGGTGCGAGCGCCTGCTCGGCCAGTTCGACCGATTGCGCCAGCAGCACCTGCATCTCGCTCTGCGCGCTGCGCAGCTCGCGCAGCAGCGTGCCGCGGATGTCGGAGACGGTGCGACCGGCGAAATGCGCGTTGAGGTAGTTCGCCACGCGCTCCAGTTCGCCGGCGTCGAACGGCCTCCGCGTGAGCACGATGCGGTTCTGCACCTCGTTGTCGGCGAAGACCAGGATCGCCAGTACGCGCGAGCCGTCCAGCGGCACGAAGTCGATGCGACGAAACGCGAACTGCTCGCGCCGCGGCACGCTCACCACGCCGACGAAATGGGTCATCGCGGACAGTAGTTCCGACGCGCTGCCCAGCAGCGCCTGCGTGCCCGACCCCGCCGGCAACTCGCCGCGAAGCCGCGCCACGTCGGTCTCCGGCAGCGGGCGGACCTGCAAGAGCGAGTCGACGAAGAGCCGGTAGCCCTGCTGCGTCGGCACGCGCCCGGCAGACGCGTGCGGCGCGCTGAGCAGGCCGGCGTCTTCCAGGTCGGCCAGGATGTTCCGGATGGTCGCCGGACTCACGTCCAGCCCCGCGTGGCGCGCCAGCGTCTGCGACCCGATCGGCTCGCCGCTGTGGATGTAGCGGCCGATCAGGGTGCGCAGCAACTGGCGTGCGCGCGGGTCGAGACTGGGATCGGCGGGTTTGCGGCTCATCACGGCGATATATGTCGGGTTGCGCCGGGGCGCAAGTCGGGAGCGCCGGCAGCGGGCCTTCGAAGCCGGAATACGAACGCGGCGCCCAATCTCGAACCGTGCGACGGCCCGCCGCTATCAAGCCGCAACCCACACAGGGCACAATCGCGCTCCATGCTTCTCCACCTGTCCCTCAAGCAATTCGCCGTCGTCACCGAAGCCGAACTGGCCTTCGGTCCCGGCCTGACCGTCATCTCCGGCGAAACCGGTGCCGGCAAGTCGTTGCTGGTCGATGCACTCGGGCTGATTTCCGGCCTGCGCGCCGACAGCGGCGTCGTGCGGCATGGCGCCGACCGCGCCGAACTGGTCGCCGAGTTCGCCCTCGACGACGTCCCGCTCGCCGCGTCCTGGCTTCGGGAGCAGGAACTGGACGAAGACGAAGCCTGCCAGATCCGCCGCGTCATCCGCGCCGATGGCGGTTCGCGCGCCTGGGTGAACGGCCGGCCGGTGACGCTGGGGCAGCTCGGCGAACTGGCCGCACTGCTGGTGGAAATCCACGGCCAGCACGAACACCAGGCGCTGCTGTCGCGACCGAGCCAGCTCGCGCTGCTCGATGCCTTCGGCCGCACCGACGCCGAACGCCGCGCGGTGGAAGCCGCCGCGGGCCGCTGGAGTGCACTGCTCGCCGAACGCGACACGCTGCTCGCGCAGGGCGACGTCTCCGACCGCATCGACTGGCTGGAACACCAGCACGCCGAGCTCGACCGCGAGGACCTGGCACCCGACGCCATCGCGCGCGTGCAATCCGATCACCGCCGCCACGCGCACGCCGCGGGGCTGATCGCCGCCTGCGAGGGCGCTTTCGCGCAGCTCGGCGGCGAAGACGGCCCCTCGCTGTCGCGCACCTTGCAGCACGTGCGTTCGGACCTGGCGCGCGTCGCCGAACACGAACCGCGGCTGGGCGAAGTCGACGCGATGCTCGACGCGGCCACGATCCAGGTCGACGAAGCGCTCTCCCTGCTCGACCGCGTGCGCAGCGACCTGGACCTCGACCCGTCCGCGTTCGACGCCATCGAACATCGCCTCGGCCGCCTGCACGAACTCGCACGGAAGCATCGCGTCACGCCGGAGCAGCTCGGCGCGCAGCGCGACACCATCGCCGTCGAACTCGATTCCCTTCGTGGCGCCGGCGTTCGGCTGGCGAAGCTGGATGGCGAGATCGATGCCGCCCGCACCGCATGGCGCGAAGTCGCGCAGGTGCTGAGCGCGCGTCGTCGCGACGCCGCCGCGCACCTGTCTTCGAGCACCAGCGCGCTGATCGGCGAACTGGGCATGGGCGGCGGTCGCTTCGACGTCGAACTTGAGCCGCTGGACACCGAACGCCCCGATCCGCAGGGCGCCGAGCGCGTGGAATTCATGGTCGCCGCGAACCCGGGCCAGCCAGCGCGCCCGCTGCGCAAGGTGGCATCGGGCGGCGAACTGTCGCGCATCTCGCTTGCGATCGAAGTGGCGGCGCTGGGCCTGGACGCCGTGGCGACGATGGTCTTCGACGAAGTCGACACCGGCATCGGCGGCGCCGTGGCAGAAATCGTCGGCCAGAAACTGCGCGCGCTTGGCGCCAGCCGTCAGGTGTTGTGTGTGACGCACTTGCCGCAGGTCGCGGCGCAGGGCCATGCGCATTACCGCGTCAGCAAGGCCAAGAGCGAAGGCGTCACGCAGAGCGCGGTGCAGCTGCTCAAGGCGAAGGAACGCGAGGAAGAACTGGCGCGCATGCTCGGCGGCGTGGAGCTTACGCGCGAGGCGCGGGCGGCGGCGAAGCGCTTGCTGGCGGACGTGGTGTAGGTTCGCCGCGAACGGAGCCGCGGTTCGCTTCGCATGTAGGCCCGCCCTCATGAAAAAGCCCGCCGATGGCGGGCTTTTTCGTTGGTGCAAATCAGCAGGTCGAACCGCGAATCACGCGCCCTTCTTCTTGCGCACGTAAAGCACCAGCGAGTGCTCTTCGATCTCGTAGCCGTGCTTGGCCGCGATCTTGCGCTGCAGCTCTTCGATCTCGGGGCTTTCGAACTCGACGATCTTGCCGGTGTCGATGTCGACCATGTGGTCGTGGTGATGGCCACGGTCGAGTTCGTACACCGACTGCCCGGCTTCGAAATTGTGCTTGAGCACCAGGCCAGCCGCCTCGAACTGCGTGAGCACGCGATAGACCGTCGCCAGGCCGATGTCCTCGCCGTGTTCGAGCAGGTGGCGATAGATGTCCTCGGCCGTCATGTGCCGGGGCTTGGCCTGCTCGAGCAGTTCCAGGATCCGCAGTCGCGGATGGGTGACCTTGAGTCCGGCCTTGCGGAGTTCTTGCGATTCCATGATGGTCCCTCAACGACGCGGCGCGACCGGTTGCGCCGGAACGGCGGATGAACATGGCCGACCGGAAGGATGGCCGACCCGACTCCGCGCTTGGTGGATGCGCCCGGCAGTGTATCATCGCGACGTTATCCGCCTGTCGCAGACACCGATGCCGAAGCATACGTACAAGCTCCTGCTGGTCCTCTCCATTGCCTTGGTCACCAGCGGCTGCGGCATCCTCTACAAGCAGCCCATCTACCAGGGCAACCTGCTGGAAAAGGCCAACGTCGACCAGCTGCAGACCGGCATGAGCAAGCAGCAGGTCACCCTGCTCCTGGGCACGCCGTCCGTCGAGGATCCGTTCCACCACGATCGCTGGGACTACACCTCCACCCAGCGCACCAACCGTCGCGGCACCACCGAGAAGAAGAACCTCACGGTGTGGTTCGAGAACGACAGCGTGGTGAAGTGGGAAGGCGACTACTTCCCCGAGCAGGACGAAGAGCTGGCCAAGCAGACGGTCAAGCAGTTCGGCCGCAACCTGCCGAAGGAAAAGGGCAAGAAGGGTCGCTGATCCAACGATCGCCGCTCGCCTGCTCCAAAGCCGGCCCGCTTCAACGAAAACCCCGGCTCATGGCCGGGGTTTTGTTTTGGTCGATTCCGCGCGGCGCCGCCGGGCGTCCTTGGGATCGGCGACCAGCGGCCGCAGCAGTTCGACGCGATCGCCTTCGTGCAGCTCGGTCTCGCCGGTGGCGCGAACGCCAAACACGGCACAGGCCACGGTCTCCGGATCGTCCTGCCAGCCCGACGCCGCCAGCGCCTGGGCCACCGTCGCCCCGACGGGCAATTCCAGCCATGCCGACTCGAAGCGCCGCGGCCAGGCGCGGACGACCTCGACCTTCACGCGTCCTCACCCCGATCGGCGACGCGCACGAAGTCGTCGACCATGCGGTCTGCCAGGCTCTGGAAGCCCACGGCCATCGCCGGCCCGAGCAGCTTCACCTTCGGCTCGAAGTTGAGCGTGAGCGTCACCTTGCAGGCGGACTCGTCCAGCGCGTGGAATTCCCAGCGCCCGCCCAGGCTCTGGAACGGCCCGTCGATCAGCTTCAGGTCGATGTGGTGCGGCGCGCGGGTGGTGTTCTCGGTGACGAACCACGTCCGCAGGGCGCCGTAGCCGATGTCCAGCCGCGCCACCATCCGACCGGTGCCGTCCTCCTGCATGCCCTCCTCCAGCACCTGCGAGCCCTCGCACCAGCCGAAGCGGCGCGAATAGGCGGCGACATCGTTCACCAGCGCGAACATGCGCGCGGCGGAGTGTTCGACGAGGGCGGAACGGCGGATGGTCTGCATGCGGGCGGCAATCTCGGCAGGTTGTCGCGCGAGTGCCCCGCTTTCGGGGACAATGGCGCGATGTCCAAGAATTCAAACAACAAGACCGGGAAGGATAAGGGAAAGGGCGCCGGCGGCGGCACCATCGCGCTGAACAAGCGCGCCCGCCACGAGTACAGCCTCGAGGACAAGTTCGAGGCCGGCCTGTCCCTGCAGGGCTGGGAGTTGAAGGCAATCCGCGCCGGGCGCGCCAATATCGGCGACGCCTACGCGGTGGTCCTGCACAACGAGATCTTCCTGATCGGTGCACAGATCACGCCGCTGATCTCGGCTTCGACCCATGTCGTGGCCAACGACCGCCGCTCGCGCAAGCTGCTGCTGCACCGGGCGGAGATCGACAACCTCATCGGCCGCGTCCAGCGCGACGGCTACACCCTGGTGCCCACCGCGCTCTACTGGAAGGGCAACAAGGTCAAGGCGGAGATCGTGCTCGCCAAGGGCAAGCAGGCACACGACAAGCGCGAGGCGAGCAAGGAACGCGACTGGCAGCGCGAAAAGCAGCGCGTGATGCGGCGGCATAACAAGGATGCTTGATGGTCCTTGATGTCATTCCCGCGCCGGTTGCGATTCGTTCTTTCAGCTGTCATTCCCGCGCAGGCGGGAATCCATCTCTCAGCCCCGGCTATCTACCCGAAGGAATGCCGCTCCTGACGCATGGATCCCCGCCTCCGCGGGGATGACAGCTTCAAAGCAGTGCATCGATGACGGCCTCACGACAACACGTCGAGGCTTTCACTGCCCATATCTAACGGCCCTCACTCCCCCAGCTTCTCCCGCGGCAGCGTGAACCAGAACGTCGCACCTTTCCCGACGTCGCCTTCGGCGCGGATGGTGCCGCCGTGGCGCTCGACGATGCGCTTCACCGACGCCAGGCCGATACCGTGCCCGGCGAAGTCGTCGTTGTGGTGCAGCCGCTGGAACGGCCGGAACAGTTTGTCGACGTAGGCCTGCGAGAACCCGGCGCCGTTGTCGCGCACGAAATACTCCAGCCCCTGCTCGTCCACTACCGCGCCGAATTCGATACACGCGTCCAGCCGGTCGCGCGTGAACTTCCACGCATTGCCCAGCAGATTGCCCAGCAGGTTGCGCAGCAGCGGTGCGTCACCGATCACGAACAGCTCCGGCTGGATGCGCACGTCCACCTGACGCCTGGTGTCGCCGATGCGCAGCTCCTCGATGACCTCGCTCGCCAGGCGGCTCAGGTCCACGCGTTCGAGCCGTAGTTCGCCGCGACTGACGCGCGACATCTTGAGTAGCGCGTCGATGAGCTCGCCCATGCGCCCCGCCGCACGTCGCACTCGGACCAGGTAGCCGCGGCCGTTCTCGTCCATTCCGGCCGAATGCCGCTCGATCAGGATCCGGCTGAAGCCGTCGATCGCCCGCAAGGGCGCGCGCAAGTCGTGTGAGACACTGTATGCAAAGGCCTCCAACTCCTGGTTGGCCTGGCTTAATTCTCGGGTGCGCAAGGCCACCCTCGCCTCCAGTGTCCGGTTCAGCGCATGCACCCGCGCCTCGGCCCGAAGGCGCTCGGTCACGTCCTCTACCTGCACCAGTCCGACGATGTCCTGGCCGATGTTTCCCGGCACCGGCGCGTAGGTGAGCTGCGCCTGGCGCGGGTCGCCGCCTTCGCGATGCAGGCGCCGGGTGGCGCGATGCACGCCCTGCGCGTCGGTGATGCCGTGGCCGTAGGCGATCAGCTCCGGCTCGTCGCTTTCGAACAGCGTGTCGAAGCGCTTGCCCACCAGCGCCTCGGGTGTGAGGCCGACGATATTCGCCAACGCCGGGTTGGCCTCGACGATGTGGCCCTCGCTGTCGAGCAGCGCCTTGCCGATCGCCGAATACCGCATCGCGCTGCGGAAGCGCTGCTCGCTGCGGCGGTAGTCCTCCGTCATGCGCACGGCGATGCGGTACGCCTGCGCTTCGGTGCGCGCCAGCATCCACGCGATTGCATACAGCAGAAGCGATGAGAACAGGCCGAGCGCAAGCAGATTCTGCAGCCCCTGCAATCGCGGCGCGGCCTGGGCCAGCGGCGGCGATTCGAAGTCCACGCGCCAGTGCCGCCCGTACAACTCGAACGCACTGCTGTGCCGGAACGCAGGCGGCGGACGGTCGGCGGGCGCGTATGTCGCATACAGCAGGCGGTCGCCGGCGGAGATGTCGACGACCCGGAACTGGTTGTCGTTGCGCAGCGCGCCCAGCGCATTGCGCACGAAGCCCTCCATGCGCACGGGCACGTACACCCAGCCCTGCATGTCGGCGCGACGATTGGCGAGCGTGGGCGGACGCCCGCCGCCGCGATACACGGGCAGGTACAGCAGGATGCCGGTGCTTCGCAGCGAACCGTCCTGGATCAGGTGCACGGGCCCGGACAACGTCGCGTTGCCGGTTTCCATCGCCTTCAGCATCGCGGCGTGGCGTACCGGCTCTGAGTACATGTCGAAGCCGATCGCACCGACGTTCGCCGGCGTTTTCGGTTCGAGATAGAGGATCGGCCCGTAATCGTGGCGCTGCCCGCGTGGCCAGATTTCGAGCAGGCCGTGGCCAGCCGCGCGCCATTCCAGTTGCAGATCGGCCAGTCGCGTGGCGGGCACGAACTCGGCGAACCCCAGGCCCACCATGCCGGGGAAACGCCGCTGCAGGTCCATCCCGTCCACGTACGCCTGCCACTGCGCCGGCGACGGCCGCGGCCGCGTGACGGACGCGAACATCGACACGCCACCGCGCGCGACCAGTTCGTACTTGGTCATGCCCTGCCGGACCAGCTCGGTGACTTCGGCGGTCTTGCTGATGAACTCCGCCTCGGCCGCGCGCAGTTCGCGTTCGCGCGCCGCACGCCACGCCGTGAAGACCAGCAGCAAAGAACCGACGAGCACGATCAACGCGAGCAGGTATCCGCGCCGCGGCGCCAGCTCGGACAGGTCGGGCGTGCGGTCTTCGCGGACGGCCTCGGGGCTCATGCCCGAAGCATACAGGGCTAAGACTTTGTCGCGGTCAGCCGGGCGGGTCGGCCCCGTGATGGTTAGCGCTCACCTGCCCGCTCACGTGCGTGGACCACGGGGCGAACGACGCACGCCGGACAGTGCCAGCAGCTCGATCGCATCGACCCGAAAACTGCACGCCCTCGCCATGATCAGCGCACGTTTTCGCGTGGTTACGTAGCCGCGCCTTCGCATGCGACGAAGCATCTCGGTGCTGATGCCGGCGGCCTGTGCAGCTGCGCTGTAGGAGTGGAAACATTCGACGTATCGCTCGACCGGATTGGCCGCGACATCCATATCTGTAGTCATGGCGAAGATTGATAACACCGGCAATTGCGACATTCAACAACCATGGAATGCGCGCTTTTCGCTAAGGCTGCGCAACAATAAGTTGTGACGACGCACACTGCTTATGTGTGTGTCGGAACTCTCCTAATTCGAGCGTAGGGACATGCCGCAATCGCCTCACAAGGAATTCGCAAAACGTCTGCACCAGGCCTGGGATTACGCAGGTTTTCCGCAGGGACGTCATCGCACCACCGAGATCGCGGACCACTACGAAGTCAGCCGCGAATCTGCACGAAAGTGGTCGCGCGGCCTTTCGATGCCGACGATCGAACGCCTTCATCAGATGGCCGTGCAGATGGAAGTCAGTTTCGAATGGCTTTCCACCGGCCGCGGCACGATGGAAGGAAAGAACCTCGTGCGCGAAGCGTCAACGAAATACGACACGCCGGAGGAACTTCGGTTGGTCGGCCTGGTGCGCAAGCTGCCACGCAAGAAGCAACGCGCGCTGATCCAGTTGCTTGAAGAAAGCTGACGCGCGATGTGTGCGTCGTGCGCGTGACTGCATCGCGTCGATGCAGTCGCAAGCACGGTCGTGCGCGATTTCACTGATCGACAGAAACAGAAAGGCCCGCCGAAGCGGGCCTTTCTGGTGAAGATGGTGGAGGTGGGGGGAATTGAACCCCCGTCCGAAGGCGTTAACTGTCGTCCGCAGGCATTCGGCGATGTGCGCCGAACGGCCTAAAACAGGCCATTTTAGTGCGTGCGTGTTCATCACTGTTCGCCCCTGTCTTTCCGTATAGTGTCCGTACGGATCGGAACACCCCGAGGACACCTAGTGGCACGACATGACATCGACAAGGCAGGCGTCCGCAATAAGTTGGCGCCGCGCCGGGAGCCGTATTGGGGTGCCCCGGTCGAGCGCGGCCTGTTCGTGGGGTTCAGGCGTCTGGACATGGGCGGCAATTGGATTGCCCGTTACCGCAACGACGACGGCAAGCAGGTCTATCAGTCGCTGGGGCCGGTCTCCCAGGAAAACGACTACGAGGTAGCAAAGCGTGAGGCGCGACGCTGGCGTAGAACGGTAGAGGCAGGCATTCAGACGGATCGGCCGGTGACCGTCGCCGACGTGTGCCGGGACTACACGGACGCGCTGAAGGCCGAAGGCCGGGAGCGCGCAGCGACGGACTCCCGCAAGCGGTTTGATCGAATCGTGTACGACGACGCCATCGGGCAGATTCGAGCCGACAAGCTGACGCAGCGCCATCTCGAAGCTTGGATGAGCCGCATGGAGGCAGGCGAAATGACAGGGCGGAAAAAGGGCCTCCCATCCAAGGCGACATTTAACAGGAACCTGACATCGCTTAAGGCGGCGCTGAATCGCGCTGTGAGCCGCAGGGAGATTTCCCACGACCGCGCAGTTGAGTGGAACGCGATCAAGCCGCACAGGGACGCGGACGGCCGCCGGGAGGTTTATCTAGACAAGAAGCAACGCCGCGCGCTGCTAGATGCCGCTGAAGGCGATCTGCGCGACTTACTGACGTGCGTTGCCCTTACCGGTTGTCGCCCCGGCGACCCCGCCGCGATGCTGCGGAAGGACTACGACGCGCGCACAGCGTCGGTCACGTTCCGGACAAAGACGGGCGGCCGCACCATCCCCGTATCGCCCACGGCTAGAGAACTGTTCGAACGGTTGGCGAAGGGCAAGCAACCTGGCGCGGAAATGTTCACGAACGGCGGTGACGCGTGGACGCCGCAGGCGTGGGCGCCGCTGGTGAAGGCGGCAGCAGCCAAGGCAGAGCTATCGCCAGAAGTCGTGGCCTACACGCTCCGTCACTGCTGGATAACGGACGCAATCCTGAGCGGCATGGACCTGCTTACCGTCGCGAAGCTGACGGGAACGTCATTGGAAATGATCTCCAAGACCTACGGGCATCTCGTCCACGGCGCCGCGCGCGACAAGCTGGCACAAGTGGACTTTCTGTAGCGTTTAAACGATTCGCGAACTCGGCTCGGAAATCCCTGCAATGTTGTTCGCTCGGCCCAATCTCCAATCTGTGTTCGTCCGCATCCGGGCGGACTCACTTGGAATCGAGCCGCATGACCAATCAAGCGCCACAACCAATTGCAAACACGATCGTCGAGGCCGCGAAACGACTTGGCGTCGGCCGCACTACCATCTATGAACTGATTGGGGCGCGCCAGCTTCGCACCTTCAAGCTTGGCACCCGCACGCTGATCCCCGAGTCCGAACTGACGCGCTTCGTCGAAGAGCGCATGGGGGTGGCCGCTTGATCGACGACATGCAGATCATCGAAGCGGCGCAACGTGCTGAGCGAATCAAAGCCGTCATGCCGCATCTCGCCGTGTCCATCGACGCGCTATTCACGGTCATCATCCTCGGAAAGAGAAAGCCTGGGCGCCCCGGAATGAGTCGTAAGGTAGTGATGCCTACGGACCCGCCAGAATGGTTCACGAAAGCGCTTTCGGACCTGAAAGGCCGCTCGCTCTCGATCGGCAAATTTATGCAGCTCGCTGCACGATTTCCCGTCACCAGTGAAGAAGCCAGGGCGGTGGGCCGATGGCTTCGTGCCTCGGGCCGGCAGCCTCGGAAGTGCAGCGGAGAACAGCTCTTCGATATCTGACCGCATCCACCCACTTTAAAACAGCCCCGGCCACGCGCTCGGGGCTTTTCTTTTGCTAGGGCATGGGGCAGACGGGGGACTCCATGTTTGCCGTTCTCGTCCTGGAATTGGCAAAGTCGCGGCGCTGAAACGCCAATTTCGCCGTCAAGCCGTACCCGCAAACCGGCCACCAGTACCCGACCCCGGCACCCGCCCAATACCCGCCTTAAGCCCTTGTTCCTTCTATATATTCTTTACAAGTGGGTATGGTGGGTATGGGTAGCAAGCCAAACTTCCATAGCGGCGCAGGACAGGACGACGGGAGCGCGTAATTAGTCATCCTGTCCTGAAATCGGGAGGCTATATGGAAAAGCTGTACCCACCGTACCCGCCGTACCCGCTAGACCGAGGGTGCTACCACGATCAGCGGCTGTCGCAGGTCCGGAGCCTGGTCAGTAGACGCCGCGCAAAACGGTGAGACTCAGAGAACGAGCCAATCCGTCGAGCCCTGGGAACAGGCTTTCGTTAGTGATGCCCATGTTCTTAAGGTGTCGCAATCCACTTTCGTGAATCGATCTAGGCAGAATGATCTTCGCGACATTGATATGTTTTCGCCAGAAGCGGCCACCAAAATCTTTGAATAGCTCAGACGCCGAGCACTTGCGGAGCGCAGTGATGCTGCCACCCGCATCTCCAAAGCTCTCGGTCAGGTTGTCCCCAAACGAGACATAGTCGCCAATTTCTCCAAGAGTGACAGGGGCTAAGAACAGGCCCTGCTGCCGGGCGAGCCTTTCTGACATCTTCTTGGGCTCAAGTGGGACAACATGAGGGCGCATCGAGCCGTAATCTTGATTGGCAATCTGCCTGTTGATCAGGTCGATGTGATGGAGGTTCACCGTATCTTTGAGAACTCCCTTCGTCAGGTCGTAGGCGACATACTCCTTGGCCTTAAGGCTGTCACGCAATGCCGTCCAGTTGATTGCCCACACACATGCATCGACTAGCGTTGCCTCCAGTGCGAAATAGGCAGCTACGTAAGGCGAGACTGTGAAATCGAGAAGTCTGGTCGGGCAGCCATAATGCTGTAGCAGAGCAAGCCACTCGAAATGATCGCCTTCGGCGGGAGCCTGCGAGGCATACAGGTGGTACTTGCGCCTGAACTCGTGAAGAATCCAATACTCTTTGTTCGTGAAGCTATCGATCCGCCGCGGGTCGTAACGAAAGTACTCTCGCTCAAGCGACGTCTTAAGCTGCCAGCTGGCGTCGCCGTGCCCACGGAAGTAGTAGCCGTCGAGCGGCACTGCCAGCTTTACGTACTCCTCCCAATCAGTCACTTGAACCTCGACGAATCCCGTCATCCCGTGTCTCCGCGTTGGGTCCTTCCCTATAGGGTATGCCATGCGGGGTCAGCGACACCGCGCCGTTTGCGGTGTGCGTGCCCTCCGAAAGTGACTTTTATGTTCATCACCGGATAGCGGAAACGTCGGCAAAACATAGCGAAGGGCTAGGACCAGAAAGAAAACGGGAAGCAACTTGCGTAGCTGTGGCGTCTACTTCGCCCGAGCAGCGCCGAGCGCCACCAAGGTCCGTCGCACGGTCTCAGACCGACAGCTACGGGCCTTAAGGGCCGTGCACAGCCGTCGACGGCTGACGCCAGCATCCTTGGCGATAAGTGTTAGACCGTGCGCCCGGATGACCACGTTCAACGCTGCGACGAACTCCGCATCATTCCCAGATGCAAGTGCTTCAGAGAGGTAAGCGGCGACCGACGCGGGCGTATCGAGGAACTCGGCCGGGTCAGATGGATGGGTCTTGAACTTTGCCATTCGCGCACCTTCGCGGCCATTGCTTCGTGCAGTCAATGTATCGCAATCGCAGATATTGCGGATATGTCTGCAAGGAAGGGCTCCCCCGACGAAGAGGGAAATTCCTGCAATGGAGTGGATTTTCTAGGGATTGACAATAAGAGGCATGACCCGCAGAGGAAACGTCCGCAACATGGTTAAAAACTCCCCGGTCAAGATCGTCCGCGATCTGATGGAAGCTCCTGCCTATCGCGAACGCCTCACCGCGCAAGCGACGCAAGCGCACGTCTCGCGGCATCCGCTTGGATGCAAACTCCCCCATCTTGCAGGAGTTTCGAAACCTTGACCGATAACAGCTGGTGGGCCACAGCACCCGAACGCTTCAAGCTGGCGCGTTCCTATCACGAGGTTGCTGAAGTCATCGGATGGGATAAGGCAGTCAAGTTTGGACTGGAGGTATGGAGCCGCAAGCGCCCCCCTTCGCAGCGACGAACATGCTCGGTCAGCGGCGGCGCTGGTCGCGGTGTTATCTACATTCCACAGCTGATTAGCGGTTGGAAGGGACGGGAGCTGGCTGAGATGTTAGGCGATGAAGATGCGGATCGTATGGCGCGCGCTTTCGGAGGCGAAGCGCTTGAGTTCGGATGCATTGCACCCGCCTTCAGGAGGCGCCGCGACGAAGCAATCCGAACTCAGTTCCGCGACGGGAAGAGCCTGAAATCTATCGCTAGGCACTTTGACCTGACCGACCGTCGCGTTCGCGACATTGTGGCTTCGGAACCGGTGAATGATGCGGACTAGAACGTTGAAGACGTCGATTGTCATCGGTGGCAGCATTAGCAGCGGCTTTCGCAGCGCCATGTCATCGACGAAGACGGGGCTTAAGACGATCGGCGAGGAAATCGCGGCGGTCGAGCGCAAACAGCGCCTCATGGCCCGAGGCATCGACACTTTCGGCCAAATGGGGAAGAACGTCGACGAGCTTCGGTCGAAGTATGCCACCCTCACACGGGAGGCCGGCAAGTTTCGCCGCAGTCATGCTGCCCTGGATAAGCTTGACGCCGCACGCGGCGCGAACCTCGCGCGTCGATCGGAACTGCAAGGGCAGATGATCGGCACGCTTGCTGCCGCTGCGCCGATTGGCATGTCGATCCGGTCGGCGATGTCGTTTGAAACGGCAATGCTGGGCGTAGCTAAACAGGTGGACGGCGCTAGGGATAGCGCGGGCAAGCTTACGCCCGTGTACTACGCGATGGGGCGCCAGATTCAGCAGCTGGGCCACGAGCTACCCATCGCGACGAACGAAATCGCGGACATGGTGACGTCTGCGGCGCGCATGGGCATCGGTCGAGACGACCTGATCGGCTTCACGCGCGACGCGGCGATGATGTCCACCGCGTTCGAAGCGCCGGCCGCCGAACTTGCCGACAGCATGGGCAAGATTTCGAAAATCTTCGGCACGCCCGTCCGGGACATCATCAAGATTGGCGACGCGATCAATCAGTTGGATGACAACGCAATCTCGCAAGGAAGCGACATCATCAAGGTTATGCAGGGCGATCTTGCTGGCGCCGCATCCACGATGGGTCTGTCTGCCGCCAACGCCGCCGCGCTCGCGTCCACGATGCTGACGCTGGGTGAATCTGCGGAGCGCGCGGACACCGCTGCGTCCGGCATGCTTCGCCAGTTGCAGGTCGCGAAGATGAACCCCAAGCGCTTCCAGGTTGGCGCCGAGATGATCGGCATGACTGGGGATCAACTTCAGCGCGGCATGATTTCCGACGCCCAGGGCACCGTTCTGAAGGTGCTGGATCGCATCAAGCGTCTGCCTAAAGAGCAGCAGATGGAGGCAGTCACCCGCCTGTTCGGTAAGGACTGGGGCGGCGCGATCATGAAGCTGGCGAACGGCATCGACGAGTACAAGCGCCAACTAGAAATAGCAAACGGTGCTGCGCAGAGGGGGTCGGTGTCGCGCGAGTTCAACGCGCGCATGGCGACGTCGGACGCGCAATGGGTTTTGTTCAAGAATCGAACCGCTGAACTATCGACGAGCCTGGGGACGGTGTTGTTGCCGACTCTGAATTCGGTGATGGGCACTGTAGGTGGTGCCGCGACGGCGGTCGCCGAGTTCTCGGAAGAGCATCCGCGCCTGACGCGAGCTACGGTGTTGCTCACAACCGGGTTTGTTGCCCTTCGGTTCGCCACCCTGGCGGCTGGTGTGGCATCGACGTTCGCCCGTGGCGGCTTCCTTGGCCTGGCGACGCAGTTGCGTCGCCGCGAAGCGTTGGGCGCGGCCAGCCGCATCGGAACCTTGAACGCTAGACTGGGCGGCTCGGAAACGGCGGCGGGTGGAGCATCGCGCGGCCTGTTGGGTTTCCTGGGCAAGCTCGGCATGGTGGCGGGTCTGTCCGACTTGGCAATCCAGGGCGCCGGAGCGCTCGGCCTTCCCACGCCGGAGGAAATCGAAGCGCAGGGTAAGGGCGTCGGCGCCGACATGATCCGCCGTGGCGAGTGGATGCGCGCGTCCACCAACCTACCCGCGGGCGACTTCCTGGGCGCCGCGTGGGGCCGAACCGTCGGCGGGAAAACTAGCGACCAGGTTGCAGCCGGAATTGATGGCAAGCGCGCGCAGGCGCCCGTCATTGGCGGTGCGAAGGGCTTGTCACGACCCGCTGCGCGAGGGCGGCCCGCGCCACCCGTTCCCGCAGCATCGCAACGCGGGGGTGGGAGCGTCGTCGATTCTTCGACGCACACGTACCACATCACGCAGCTGCCCGGCGAATCCGTCGAAGAGCTTACACGGCGCATCGAAGCCGAGCGCCGACGTCGCGCCGCCGTGGGTCGTCGCGGCAGCCTGGCAGACGTGCCCATGTAGCAGGATGACAGGGAGCGGCGGGACATCCTCTTTTTTTTCATTCTCAGGTCGTGTGCAATTCACCTCGCGCACGACGCGTACAAGGGGATCATATGCACGACATCAACGCCGTCACGATTGGTGCCGCTGAGTTTCACGATGGCGAACTACTGCCGATGGACGCAATCGCCGTGTGTCCTACCAGCCTCGAAGATTTGGCAGAGTTGGTCGCGCAGTTGCCGCGCGACCTGGCAAGTGAGTTAGCGAGAATGGCAGCATGGCGGGCGCTAGGCATGGAGGCGCCACCAACTGCTACCTTCTCGGTGTGATTCCAATCGCTATTTTTGGTAGCAAATGCCCAAATGCTCATGAAGTGGCGGATGCGCGATCACGGTCCTCCCGTCATCTGGCCGGAGCGCCACGCGCCCGGCGCATCTCCAAATCGAGGCGACAGGCAGCTTCCCCCGAGCGGCGACGAGCGAGTGCTGCTCTACTTTGGCGACGATAGCTCGCCAAAGCCGAGGAGGCGGCCTGATTGAACAGTTCGGCTTCTTCGGGATCGACCTGGGTTCCCTCGCCGTGGGTGGTCGATTGGGTTCAGTTACCGAGCGTTCCGCTGCTGGCGCTCAACCTGGTGAAGTGCGACTGATGGTCTGTGCTCGCACGCACCGCGATCGGCGGGAAGCGATCACGGTGGCATTGGGTGCCGATCAGGACCTTCTGCGGATGAAGCTGCGCGCATACGGCGCCGCGCTTGTAACACTCACGCTTCATCCGCCTCCGGCAATCGCGGGCGCCTCAGCATCACCACCCTGCGGCGTGCGAAGGACTCGCGGAATCGTTGGGAGGCCGGATCGTTGCAGGTACGCCGCATACTTCTGCTGCAGACGGGTCGCAAACGGGGGCAGCAAGCGCCCCTTGCGGTGGGCGACCATGTCCTGCCACCTCTTAATGGTCAGGTCTTTGAAGCCAAACCGGTACGCCGCCCCGTTGTACATCGCATACACGGTGAACTGATCGTCCCTTTCGATGATCTGTCCATGATCGGCGTGGAACGGGATTTGGGACTGATCGATCCGTTGCCCTTTCAGCAGGTACAGGTCCGGCATCGAGTGGCCCTCGCGCTTGATGGCGTCGCATTCAGGCCGGACATTGATGTAGATGGATGAGGTCGCGTCCGGCCGCTGAAAGAAGTCACCGGGCGCACTGCTGTCGGCGTCCAATCGCTTGGCATCAAGCACCCGTTCGCCTTCCAGCACGCTCTTGAGCACACGCGCGTACGCTTCCTTATCGCCCTCGTACTTCGCGTCGATCTCGCTCACGAATCGGCTCAGGTCCAGTTCGATTCGATCCATGCGAGAGGCCACCAGACGCGTGATGAGCTTGCCAAGTTCGTCCGCCGGCGCAGGACCATCATGACTGTAGGTCTCCCATAGCATCACGGGCCAGTGCGGGCTTCGGTCGTGCAGATCGATGAATAGCTCATTGAGCGCGCGCACGCTCTGCTGTTCCCATGTCTTCAGCGCAAGCACGGAAGGGATCTCTTGTGCCCACTGATTCAGGACTTCGTAGATCTTGTCGCCAACCTCAGCCTTGTCGCGGAGCAACAGCCGCCCCGAGGTCAGGTGCAGTCTCATGTCGTCGTGCCCATTGAGCACCTCTTTAACGTCTTCGATTGCCTCATTCGTGAAGATGACCACCGGCGTGTGGCGGTGCGCGCCAAGCGCACGGATGAACTCGACATTTGCCTCGTACAGCTGGCGTCGGATTTCGGATGAGACCGGCACACCGGGCGGCGTCAGGTCCCAATCCATCATCACGAACGAAACGTTCGAGTAGTTGTACAGGTCATCGTTCCTCGGCAGCGCCGTGTGGATGATCGCCAACCCGCCTGCTGCGTGGATGGTGTCGATGATGGCGTCAAGATGCTTGTCCGTTTTCGCATTCGCCTGGTCATCGATGACCACCGCCACACCACTGAAGAGCCCTTGGATCGGGTTGGGCATTACGCGTCCTCCTTGACAAAATTAACGACGAAATTTGCGCCACTCAGAATGCGCTCGGACTTGCTCGCGACGTCGATGGTGTAGTCATGACGGTCCAGCAACTGACGCGCGATATAGAGCCCGAGACCACGTCCTTCCTCCGCCTTGCCCGAGTAGAACGGCTCGAAGATGTAGGGGATATCGTCCTGGCGAATGCCAGGACCGTTGTCGGCGAAGACCATAATCCCGCGATCGCCGTCCAGCAGCACCTCGATCTCCCTGGGGGCCGGTGCACTCTTCAGCCAGTACAGCGAATTGTCGAACAAGTTCAGCAGCACCTGCAGCAGTACGGCGTCCGTGGTTTTGGCAACCAGTGGGCCGCCGGTTGTTTCGATCCTGACGGTGATGCCGGCGCGGTCCAGCAATGCGCGGAAGAGCCGCTCGACCTTGGTGACCAGTTCCACGACCGGGATGTCCTTGCGGCGCTGTTTGGTGCTCTTGAACAGCAGTTGCATGTCCTTCAACTGATCGGCAATGAACCCCAGGCTGCCGCGGATCGACAGCAGCTCGCGCTTGAGCACGTCGCGATCGATCTCGCCCGGCCGCCCTACCTGGGCGATCAGGGCATCCGTCGAAGTAGTTGCGGTGCGAATGGCCAGAGTCAGGTCGTGCGTGGCCGACTCGACCGACAGGCCCACGCCAGCTAGATGCTCGGTCGTTTCGGCACGCTGGACCAAGTACCGGCGTTCCTGCGTGTATTGCCGAGCCGCTTCACCGAGTTTCTCTCGCACCGCCTGGGGCGTTCCGGGGGCTTGGGCGGCTTCGGTAGCCGCTTCCAATGCGGTCTGGACGGCGTGTTCCTTGAACACGCTGACATCGTCGCTGCGTTCGGCCTTGATCTTGTACTGGGCGTAGGGCCGCTTGCGCACCCACGCCAGGAAGATCTGCAGCAGGGCGCGGAAATCGCTGGTTGGATTGCCGGTCTCCACCAGACCTTCGCGGCTGGTCTTATCCCGCAGCTGCTGATTCGCCGCCTGTGTGATGCGGACTTGGCCCACGACTTGGTCGTTACTGAGGAACTCACTGGCCTTGACCGTGCCGCGGCGGACGTCGATCAGCAACCAGTCGTCGTCCGGATCTCCGTACGGGTATACGCGGATGCCGTCGCGATACAGGTAGATGCGGTGCTGGCGGAGCAGTTCCTTGTCGTCCGCATCCAGCTTGTATTTGCCCGCCGTAGCCGCGAAATCGAAGACGAAGAATTCGAAGTCGAAAGGACCGGACTCGATCGGCCGCTCCACCGCCGTGCCGAACGTGTCGCGGAAGATCCGCATCCCCGTGATGTCGGGATCGTTCAGGGCGATCGAATGGCGGTGACCATCGATCATGAACTCGTACGTCTTGCTCTTAGGCTCGAAACGGCCTTCGATGTGGAAGACCCTGCGGTTTTCGAGCAGCCCCGCCAGATCGCTCTGCCGCGCGTCCGCAAAGGGCTCGTACACGCCATTGCGGTAGATGACGACCTCGAAGGGATCGGCGCTCTCGTCCGTCTCCTCGCCCAGAGCGAAGATGGACTGCAGCCGGACCAGATCCTTGTAGACCCCCTCGACCTTCGCTCGTGACCAGGTGCTGGCCAAGTGAGCAATCTCGATGTGGGTGCCGTGCTTGGGGCGCTTGAGCTTGCGCAGTCCGATCTCGATCTGTTTGGACTGGATCACCTCGGGCGGGTCGATCTCGCTCAATGACAGGCGCAAGTCGTCAAGGAAGAGCGCGGCATCGCTCTTGTCAATGAAGTTTTCGTCGTACGTGGACAGGTCCATCACCACGACGCTTTCGGCCGCGTTGGCGCGTGTCTTCGTGGTGAGCGTGACCTTGCGCCCCAGCTTGAGCAGGGCGAAACGCCCGATGCCCTTCTCGCCCTGTATGACCCGATCTTTCTTGGTCGTGTGCCGCTTGGCCAACTTGCCCTGGAGCTTCAACGGCGTAGCGGGATTCGCCCAATGGTTCTCGATGACATCGGCGGTCATGCCGGTGCCGTCGTCTTCGATCACGATCTTGGAGCCGTCCTTGCCGACGAAGTTCTCGTCGAAGCCTTCGAAGTTGACTTTGACCCAGCTCGCATCCGCGTCGTAGGCGTTCTTGATCAGTTCCACCAGCGCCACGCGCTCGTTCTTGATCAGCTGGTCGCCCAGCATGGTGAGCAGGCGCGCATACGGCCTGAACTTCAGCTGTTTCGGCTTGGGTGGTGTCATCGATGGGCCATCAGCACGTATTCGTGCGAGTAGATGTGGTTGGCCGTACGCGTTCGGCTGAAGCGGCCGGTCGGCGTGCGGTAAGGGGTGGCGGCCTTGTTGGAGATGGTCCGCTTCAATGCGCGAACGCGCTTGAATCCGGCCTGTAGCATCGCCTCGGTGAGGTGACCTGCGTTGTCAATGTCGACGCCATGGTACTGGGTGTTGCCGATGACAAACATGGCGATGCCGCCCGGACGGACGATGCGCCGGGCCCGGACCGCGATCTGCTGCATGTCCACGAAATAGTTGGCGATGGATTGGGCTGCGCGCTTGTCGTGTTCGTAGAGGGAAAACACCACGCGCGTGGCCGTGCCATTGAGGCGGCCGACGCCTTTGCGCAGGCGGAAGTCGTGCTGGGTGCTCCCGATCGAGCCTTGCCGGAGAACCCGGTAGTCGTCGGCGTACCCCAGGAACAGCGAAGACAGCTGATGGAGATCCGCGTATTCGTACGAGGTCACGTACGGAGGGCTCGACACCAGCAGGTCCACGCCGCCCTTGGGCGGATCGACCGTAAGCGCGCTGCCTAAGTGGATGGCCGGGAGCGGGCGGTCGGACAGGTCACCGGCTTCGTCAATGGCCAGTGCCAGTGCCTCGGCTTGACGCACGAAGGTGGGGAGCACGCCCGGTGGGATCTTGGCGACGCTGAGCGTTGGCTTGATGGCGCGCTGTTGCCATTGGGAGCAGGGTTTCAGGATCGAAGAGAACACGCACAAAAGGGCTTGTTGAAGAGGCGAGTCCTTGCGGGTGCTGCGCCGAATGGCGTTGAGCAGCCGGCACAGGTCTCCGAACTGCTCGGGCCGGAACCATCGCTGCAATCGCTCACGCGCGGACGGCGCAAAGTCGATATCACTCGCCGCGTTCGTGGTGAGTCGCTCGATGCGCGCCACGCTTCGCATCAGCTCCGATGAACGCAGGTCCGCACTTTTGGTCCGCGCGATCAGGGTGGCCACGGGATTGATGTCGCAGCCCCAGAAGTTCAGCCCCATGCGGCGGGCCTCGTGCGCGACCGTCCCGCAGCCGCAAAACAGATCGCCCACCGTGCGCACACGCACGCCCGCGTCGCGCGCGTACTGGATGCCGCGCTCAGCGAGGAAGGCGGGGAATTTGGCCGGGTAGGCGTGGATCCGGTGCATGCGCGGCTCGGTGGAGTCACGCGTGTCCCAGTCCGGACTCATGGGCGCCCGCTCCAATGGGCGCTGCCACAGCTCATCTACATCCGTGATGTCCACGAACTGCCCATCCATAAGCGTGCCCCGATCCCGATGCTAGGCCAGAAGTGGCTTCTTGCATACTACGCGTCGTATGCATAATATGCAAATCATGCATTCCTCCAAGAACCCGCAGACTGCCACCCTCGTGCGAAGCGCGCGGGAGCATCTCGGGCTAAATCAAGGGGAATTCGCGGCACGGATCGGCAAGTCTCAGGGCGTGGTCTCGCGCTACGAGAGCGGCACGGTCGACCCGCCGGGTGAGATAATTATGCAGTGTATGCATATTTTGCACAGAGACCAGGCCAGTCCGCCGTCCCATGCCAGTTCGTGGCCGGATCTGCTCACGACCTTGGAAGCCGCTGTGGCAATCGTGAAATCGATGCGTGATGCTGCCTCCGATCTCAGTGCTGGCGACACCGAAGACAAACACTTCAATCTGCCACGGCAGGCATAAGGACCTCCGCCTCCATGCAAATGCGCACGGTGCACCCCTTTCCCGCTCGGATGGCGCCCGAGTTGGCTTTGAATTCGCTGGCAACCCTGAAACCCAACAGCATCGTGCTCGACCCGATGGCCGGATCCGGCACGGTGCTGCGGCAGGCGCTTTCGTTAGGCCACACCGCCATCGGCTTTGACATGGACCCGCTGGCGGTCCTGATGAGTCGCGTATGGACCTCGCAGGTGGATGCGCACCTGGTGCAGCGCGAGGCCAGCACGTTGTTGGCCGAAAGCGCCGAGGTAGATTTGCGCACCGCGCGGCTGGACTGGCACGACGAAGAGACGGCGGAGTTCGTGCGTTATTGGTTCGGTGATACGCAGCGACGCGCGCTCACGCGCCTGGCCTGGGTGCTCGCCCATCGACGAGGTTCGGTTCGCTCCGCCTCCCGGCGCGCGGCGCTGGATGTTCTGCAGGTCGCGCTCAGCCGCATCATCGTGACCAAGGAACAGTGCGCTTCGTTGGCACGTGATACTTCACACAGCCGCCCGCACCGAGTGACCCTGACGTCGGACTATGACGTCAATGAGGGCTTTCGGCGCTCGCTCACGCAACTGGTCACCCGGTTGACCGGGAACCAGAACGGCAATCAGATGACGGGCGGGGTGACGGTGCACTTGGGCGATGCCCGTGCGATCTCGTTGGCGGACGGCAGCGTGGACGCGATCATGACCTCGCCGCCGTATCTGAACGCGATCGACTACATGCGCGGCCACCGGCTTTCGCTCGTCTGGCTGGGTTACAGCCTGGGCGAGCTGCGCGCCATTCGCGCCACCACGATCGGTGCCGAGCGCAGCTACGAGGCGGAGTGCTCGATCGCGCAGGAGATTGCAGAAGCCATGTGCGCACTCGACCGACTGTCGTCCAAGCACGGCAATATGGTCATTCGGTACGCAGGCGATCTGGAACGCATGATGGCCCAAGCGGCGCGTGTGCTGCGTCCGGGCGGCACCGCCACGTACGTGCTGGGCAACTCGTGCCTGAAGGACACCTTTATCCGAAACTCCGAAGGCGTGGCCAAGGCCGGCCTGCACGCGGGCTTGGAGTTGACTGCGGTGGCCGAGCGCGAGTTGCCTGCCTCTAGCCGCTACCTGCCCATGACGGACACCGGGTCGTTGTCCAAGCGCATGCGCACGGAAACAATCCTGACGTTTCGGCGTGCGGTCGCCGGCGGGCGCGTCAGGACCAGCGGGGCATCCTGACGTGCATCAGTCATCTGCTTACGTGCGAGGCGAACGCCAGAGCAAGGCAATAACTTATGCCTGGGCGCTTAGTCGTCAACGGGCTCGCGGTTAGTACTGGCCGTACCCGCAAGCTCGTCCACCGGTACTGCCTGCGCGAGATCCGCTTGCGGCGCAGGTACTCACGCGCGCGCAGCTTACTCATTAGTCATGCGAGCACCTGTGTACGAACTGATACGGGCGCAGCCGATGACCTGGGCAGGCCGCACAGCGAACCGCATACACCTGTCCAGCTGCGACGGTGCAGCCTACCAGCGGGCTAGGCAAGGCGGGCGGACAAGTGGCGTTTGCGGTCGATCTATTACGGGAGATCTGGCGCCAGGAGTGAGTTTCCGTACTACTGTCCGTAAATGAAAAAGGCCGCCCATTAGGCGGCCTTTTTTTCCTGAAAAAACAGGAACTTAGATGGTGGAGGTGGGGGGAATTGAACCCCCGTCCGAAGGCACTCCATCCCCGGCACTACATGCTTAGCTCACCGTTGGATCTCGTCCCGGAACAGCACGGTATGCAAAGCGCATCCCGGAACCAGCCTGTTTTGGGTTAACCAGGGACTGACAGGCAACCGTCCCCGGCGATTCCGTGATGATGACCCTACGCTGCGAACACGGACACAAGCAGTTTCGGGGCTTACGCCTTAAGCGGCGAGAGCGTAGTTGTCGTCGTTGGCAACTAAAAGTTTGCAGCTGGATTTACGAGGAAAGCTACCCCCTCGGCATGCGCCAAGCGATTTCGCGACCCCCGTCGAAGCCAGTGCACCCCCGGGGACAGCTTCCGCTGACCCGACCAGTATAGGGGCGAAGGCGGCCATCACAAGGGTCGACAGGCATCGCGCCAGCAGGCGTTCAAGGGCGTCGCGAGCACGCCGTCCGCATTTGCCCTCGCCCTGCGGCCTTTAGGACTCCTCTGATGGGCCCGCAAACGGGGGTTGCGGATGCTGGACCTCACTTCGCCTCCGATACGCCCATGCGCCAGGCCTGTCGCCTCACCGGCACCGAACTGACCCAGACCGAACGCTTCGCACTGCTGGCGCTGCGCAATCGCAGCCAGCTGTTCCAGTGGGAGCGGACGCTGATGGACTCCCCGACGATGCAACGCCTGGCCAACCTGGGCATGGCGGTGTTCGAAGGTGGGCGTTGGGAACCCACGCAGAAGGGCATCGAACTGATCGCCCGCCTGACCGGGCACGACCTGAGTTCGATCGGGCTGCCGGACGTCCTCAACGCACAGCGCGAAACGCAGGCCTGAACGCCCGCGCTAAGGCTTGGTCCCGCGGCGGCCTCGCTTGAGCAGGCGCAGCGCGGCCTGCTCCCACTGCCGCTCGCCACGCGCGCTCGCGACCGCCCGCTGCAGCCGGCCGTCTTCCCAGCATTCGAACACCGTCGGGTCGATGTACGACTTGCGGCACACCGCCGGCGTGTTGCCCAGCAGTTGCGCGACTTCCTTGATGACATCGTTACGCACGGCGGGAACGGCCGTGACCTTCACTTCGCCATCCTCGCGCCGCGGCACGTCGTGTTCGGCGAGCAGACGGATCGCCACCAGCGTGCCGCCCCAGGTTCGGAAATCCTTCGCGGTGAACTCCTCACCCATCGCCTCGCGAAGGTAATCGTTGACCATGCCTGAGTCGATGGGCTGTTGTTGCCCGTCGTCGTCGAGGTACTGGAAGAGCATCTGCCCCGGCAGTTGCTGGCAACGCCGCATCAGCTTCGTCAGGCGCGCGTCGTCGAGGACGACGTCATGCTCCAGCCCGCTTTTCCCGCGGAAATGCAGGTGCGCGCGGCCACCGCCGAGGAACTCGACATGCCGGTTGCGCAACGTGGTGAGCCCGTAGGAACGGTTGCCCCGGGCGTACTCGGCGTTGCCGATGCGCAGCAACGTGTCGGCAAGCACCGACACGACAATCGCCAGCACCTTCTCGCGACCCAGCCCGTCACGTGCGAGGTCGCGTCGCAACGCACGACGCAGGCGCGGGAGCGCAGCGGCGAAGGCGACGATGCGGTCGAACTTTCGCGCATCGCGCACTTCCTTCCAGCGCGGGTGGTAGCGGTATTGCTTGCGTCCTCGCGCATCGCGCCCGCACGCCTGCAGATGCCCGTTCGCGCGCCGGCAGATCCACACATCGCGATACGCCGGCGGGATCGCCAGCGAGCGGATACGCGCCAGCGTGTCCTTGTCGCGCACCGTGCGACCTTCCGCATCGAGGTAGCGAAATCCCTTCCCGGAACGCACACGGCGCAGTCCCGGTTCGCCGTCGCTGACATAGATCAGCCGGCCATCGCTGGCCGCGGCGATGGATGCCTCATCCTTCGGCGCACTGCTGCCATTGCGATCCGATGGGTTCCTGCGCGCACGTGCCATGCGGGCAGCATCCGGACGACCGCATCAAGATGGCGTCGCGATGCTGACTGGCGACAGTGCCTCACGCGGGATCGGCGATGATCCCGGCATGGCTTTCCTGCGCACAAGCGAACCCGAACACACCCGCGCCACCAGCGAAGGCGCCTGCCATCTGTACGTGCTGCCGTGCGCGTACGAGGACCTGCTCAAGCTCGGTTTCTCGCGACAGCCGCTGGAGCGCATGCAGGCGCTGCATCCACGTTTCTTCGAGTTCTTCGACCTCGACCGCGCGTTGCTGGTCGAAACCGAAACCGTGCGCGATGCGCGCCGGCTCGAACTCGAACTGGGACATGCGCTGGCCGAGCACAGCGCGCCCGCGCCGCTGACCGTGCGCCTGCAGGCCGCGGGGCATACCGAGTGGTATCGCGGTGCGTATCCGCTGCTGGCGCGGGCCGTCGAACAGCTCGCCGGGCGCGGCCACACCGTGCATGCGCCCCTGCGCCCGTGGGTCGAAGCGCAGATGCATGCCCGCGCAGCGTCGTTGTTCGCGTGGGGAACCAGCGTGCTCGAGCGTGTCGAAGGCGAGCCGGATCACCTGGACCGTCTGCCAATGCTGCACGCGTTGCGCCAGCTGGTCGTGGATGTACTTGATGCGCATCGCGCGCTTGGCGTCGACGTTGCCGAGCATCTGCCCGATGCACTCGCGCGATGGTACGCGCAGCGCAGCGGATGAGTCCTACGCGCTACGTGCGAGCAGCAGGCTCCCCGCCTGAGAGGCTGGCGACGTCCTTCGACGATCGCCAGCCCCGTTAGTCGCCTTTAACGTGCGCGACCACGCGTGAACAGGTTCACGATTGCCAGCAGTACGACCGCGCCCAGCAGCGACAGCAGCAAGCCGGCGATGCTGAAGTTGCCGTCGTTGATGTCGCCGCCGCCGATGCCCAGCACGCCGCCGAGCCAGCCGCCGAGGAACGCGCCGACGATGCCCACGACAATGTTGAGGATGATGCCCTGCTGTGCATCGCGACGCATGATGAGGCTGGCGAGCCAGCCGACGATGCCGCCCACGATCAGCCAGATGATGATGCCCATTGCCTGTACTCCACTCCCTAGGGTGCGCAGGATGGTATGAACGGGCTCGTGAGCGGCGCGTGTGTGGGGCCCGGCGCCGCCATGACGGTCCCTACACATCTTCGACACCACCGTGCCGGGATGGACTGGACGCTCCAATTGATAGTGCTGCGCGACGCCGCGCTGGCCATGCTGCTGGGCGGCGTGATCGGCTTCGAGCGCGAACTGAAGAACCGCCCCGCCGGCTTCCGGACGCACATGCTGGTGTGCGGCGCGGCGGCGCTGCTGGTCGGCCTTGGCCAGCTGGTCATCACCGACCACCGGCTCGATAGCGAACAGCGGCTCACCATCGACCCGCTGCGGCTGGTCGAAGCCGTGATCGCCGGCGTGTCCTTCATCGGCGCCGGCACGATCTTCGCGCGACGCGGATCGCAAGTCGTTACCGGCATCACCACCGCCGCTTCGATCCTGATGGTCGCGGTGATCGGCGTCATGTGCGGCTTCCGCTACCACCTGCTCGCCTCGCTTTCGACGGCGATGACGCTGCTGGTCCTGACCGCGATTGCCTGGGTCGAGCGGCGCATTCCAAGTGGCGCCAGATCGGACAAGGCGGACTGATGCAGCCATGCAACCGACTAAGGCCGATCGAATCAGCGACGCCCTGCCCGCGCCGCCTTCCCTTTCGCCCTTGTCGCGCGCGCCGCGCACAGACGCCATGAGCGCGCAGTCGTCCACCGGACTCGCCCGCACCGGGCGCATCCTGCGCTTCCTGATGCGCTATCGCGGCACCGGCGTGTTCACTGGACTGGACCTGCGATCGTCGGTGCAGATCACCGGCGAGGTCGATGTCGCCGACCAGCGGCCCGAGCAGTTCGTGAAGGACCTCGAAGCACTGGGCCCGACCTTCATCAAGCTCGGCCAGGCGTTGTCCACGCGAACCGACCTCGTGCCGCCGCCCTACCTCGCCGCGCTCACCCGCATGCAGAGCCAGGTGACGCCGGTCGAATTCGACGCCATCCGCACGCAGGTCGAATGCGCGCTTGAGCGACCCATCGCCGACGTGTTCGCGTGGTTCGATCCCGCACCGCTGGGCTCCGCATCGCTGGCGCAGGTGCATCGCGCGCGGCTGCTCGACGGTCGCCCCGTCGCGGTGAAGGTGCAGCGACCCGGCGTGGCCGAGGAAGTGAAGCAGGACCTCGCCGTGCTCGATTCGATCGCCACCGGCGTCGATCACACCACCGGACTCGGCCAGCGCGTGCGCTTTTCCGATTGGGTTCACGAGTTCCGCAAGGCGCTGATCGGCGAACTCGACTACACGCTGGAAGCGGCGAACCTGGAGCGATTCTCGGAACACCTCGCGGCATATCCGGACCTGCTGATCCCCGCCCCGTGTGGCCGCTCACGCGCACGCGGGTGCTGGTGATGGACCTCGTCAACGGCGATCCGCTCGACACGAACGTGCACACGCGCGTGCATCCCGATGCACTCGAAGGGCTGTGCGAATCGCTCATGCGCGGCTACCTCGACCAGATGTTCGTGCATGGCGAAATCCACGCAGATCCGCATCCGGGCAACCTGTTGCTCACCGACGACGGACGGCTGGCGGTGATCGACCTGGGCATGGTCGTGCACGTGCCGCCACGCCAGCGCACGCGATTGCTGAAACTGATGTTCTCCGCGGTGGAGGGTCGCGGCGACGATGCGGCCGATGAAGTCATCGCGCTCGGCACGCGGCTGGAAACCTTCGACGAGGAACGCTACCTGCGCGAATCCGGCCAGCTCATTGCGCGCTACGCCGCGCACGCGGGGCTGAAGGACCATTCCGAAGGCCGGCTGATGCTCGACCTCACGCGCATCGGCGCGATGTGCGGCCTGCGCACACCGCCGGAACTGAGCCTGCTTGGCCGCACGCTGCTGCACCTGGAGGGCGTGTGCCGCCTGCTCGCGCCGCAAATGAACGTTCAGAAGATCATCGAAAGCCACATGCCTTCGATGATCACCGCGCAGATAAGGCGCTCGCTTTCGATGCCGGCCATGGCGGTGGAAGCGGTCGAACTGCAGGCGCTTGTGCAGGACGCGCCGCGCAAGCTGTCGTCGGTGCTGTCGCTGCTGGCGGAGAACCGCCTGCAGGTGCGCATCACCGGGCTGCAGGAATCGCGGCTGATGGAGAACCTGCAGAAGATCGCCAACCGCATCGCCGCCGGCGTGGTCGTGGCCGCGTTGATACTCGCCTCGGCGATGTTGCTGCGCGGCAGCGGCAACGGCGCGCCCAATCGCTACGAATGGCTGGCGCTGGTGTTGTTCCTGGTCGCGACGGCGTTGGGGTTGGCGCTGGTTTTCAGTGCATTGCTGCGCGATCGCAAGGCGAAGCCGCGCGAGGAACGCGGGCCGCGTACGTGACGCGGCCCGCATCGCATCGCGTCAAACCTGGTTGATGCGCACGTGGTTGCCGGCCGGATCGCGGAACGCGCAGTCGCGCACGCCGTAGGGCTGATCGGTCGGTTCCTGGATCACTTCCGCGCCGCTGGCCTGCACTTTCTCGAAGGTACGGTCGAGGTCGCGGCTGGCCAGGATGATCATCCCGTACGTGCCCTTGGCCATCATTTCGACCAGCGTGCGGCGCTCCTCGTCGGTGATGCCCGGTGTGATCGCCGGCGGCGTCAGCACGATGTTGGTTTCCGGCTGGCCCGGCGGCCCGACCGTGATCCAGCGCAGGCCGCCGTAGTCGACGTCCTTGCGCACTTCGAACCCGAGCGTGTCGCGATAGAAACCCAGCGCGGCGTCCGGGTCGTTGTGCGGCAGGAAGGAAGAGTGAATGGTGAGTTCCATGGGTTCGTTGCTCCTGGGGATGTGAAGGTCGACCGGGTCAGTCTGCGGCAGGCGCATCGACCGGCGCTTCTTCATTCCTGATCGTTTGTGCCCGGATCGGGCGCGTCACCTGCTTGGCGACGCAGGGCGGGATGCCTTCGGCCGCGCCGCCATGCTCGCGCCGATACGCACCCGGCGGCATCCCCACCAGTTCGGTGAAGCGCGTGGTGAAGGTGCCCAGCGACGCGCAGCCGACGTCGAAACACACCTGCGTCACGCTCATGTCGCCGCGACGCAGCAGCGCCATCGCACGCTCGATGCGCCGCGTCATCAGGTAGCTGTACGGCGATTCGCCATAGGCCAGCTTGAACTGGCGGCTCAGGTGCCCGGCCGACATGTGCACGCCCTGCGCCAGCGCCTCCACGTCGAGCGGTTTGGCGTATTCGCGGTCGATACGGTCGCGCACGCGGCGCAGGCGCGCGAGGTCGCGGAGGTGTACGGCGGCTACATCGGGAGGAAGGTTCACGGGCGCGATGCTGTCACGCGGCGATGCGGCGACTCAAGCTCGCCCGCTCGTCGGCCCGTGCGACGTGCGTCTCACCTTCACGCCGAATGTCCCGCGGCTTCACGCGAGCGCAATTGCGCCGATGCGATGGTGGGTCTTTGAACCGCACCGGAGCACGCCATGAAAGTCGCACAGATCATGAACACCGACGTCTTCCTCACCGCGCCGAACCGCAGCATCCGCGAGGCCGCCGAAACCATGCAGCGCATGGACGTGGGCAGCCTGCCCGTCGGCGACGGCGACCGCCTGATCGGCATGGTCACCGATCGAGACATCGCCATCCGCGCCGTCGCCAGGGGCATGAATTCCGAAACACCGGTGCGCGACGTGATGACGCAGGAAATCCGCTATTGCTTCGACGACCAGGACGTGGACGACGTCGCGCGGAACATGGCCGAACTGCAGGTGCGCCGCCTGCCGGTGATCAATCGCGACAAGCGGCTGGTAGGTTTCGTGTCGCTGGCCGACTTCGCGCACGGCGCCGACAACGGCGCGACCGAAGAACTGGTCCGGGGCGTGGCGACGCCTCACTGACGCGCGATGCGCGCCCTTTCGATCGCACTGACCGTCGCGTTGGCCGCCGCCCTTGCAGGCTGCCAGCGCGACGCCGGTGACCCGCAGACGAACGCTGCGCCGCCCGCGTCGCAGACGCCTTCAACCGACGCCACTGGCGCGGGAACGACTGCGTCGGACACGCACACCAGTGCCGACACCGCTTCGCCCGCACCCGCGCCACCGCCCGCTCCGGGCGTGTCGCTGGCGCTCGTCGCGGCGGTGGATGAATACGAACTCGCCGCCGTCGAACAGGCACACGGCAGGAAACTCAGCGCGCCGGTACGGGAATACGCGCGGATGCTCGAACGCGAGCACGGCGAGAATCTCGCTGCGGCGCGCTCCCTGACGTCGGGCGGCACGCTGATCGAACCGGAGACGACGACGGAGGTTCACGCGCTCGTCGGCCGCGGCAAGGCGACGCTGGAGGCCCTGGCGAACACGCCGCCGGAGCACTATGAGCGCGACTGGCTGCAGGCGATGGTCGATGGCCACACCGAGGCGTTGGCGATGCTCGATACGCGCCTGATTCCCGCAGCGAAAGACGATCAGCTCCGCAACTTCCTCAACAACACGCGCGACCACATGGCCATGCACCTGGAACGCGGCAAGACGCTCCTCGACGCATCAGGCTCGCACTGACTCGGGTTGATCGAAGTTGCCCCGTACCCGCCGCACGTCCCTGTGCGGCGCCCTTCCACCCCTTATCTGATCGTCGCGAAACCGAAGCGCGGCTCCGGCTCGTAAGAGCGCGGCGCATGGCGTTCGGCCAGTCGGGTCCAGGCGGCCATCGCCACCGGAAGCGCTTCGTTCCAGTCCAGGCGCGATTTGCCGCGCACGCGCACGTAGGACAGCTGCAGGTTGTCGGCCATGTCGTCGAAATCCTGGCCGTGTCCGCGCAGATAGGCGTCCAGGCCGAGCTTCAGCGCTGGCAGGTAATCTTCGCTGCGAAACCGCGGGACGTAGTTGCGGTAATGCCGCATCCAGTGCGAAACCTCATCCTCGATGTCCACCGCTTCCACGATCGTCGAGTGTTCCCCGTAATACAGCTTCGCATTCATCTCTACTCTCCCTCCGTTCTTGTCTGCGTCTTCGCCCTGTGTGCAGTACCGGCCCCACCAGTGCGGACAACACAAGCAGCAGCAACTTGCGTGCCATGTTCCTGGCGCACGTCAATGACGCGAAGGACGCGTGAAAAATGTTCTCTTACGCGAGGCTTCGCCTTCGGAGACCGCGCTTTTGGTGCGTGCACGGCGTGAAGGAAGTCGCGCGGAAAGGAAGATGTTTCCTTCGCCGTTGAATCTTCTTCAAAGCCCCTTAACTCACCGACGCATAGGCTGACGACCTCAAGAGGGAGATCTCCAGTGCCGGCATCCTTGTTGATCGTCGACGACGATCGCGACTTCACTGCGTCCGCGGCCGACTTCGCGCGCCTGCGCGGCTTCCAGCCCTACGTGGCGCATTCCCTCGAGCAGTCCCGGCAATTCAGCCACCTGCCACCGCTGGACCTGCTGCTCCTGGATCTGGAACTGCCCGACGGCAACGGCATGGACCTGCTCGACGATCCGGCGCTTCCCGAACACGACCACGCGGTGATCGTCACCGGGCAACCGTCGGTGGAATCGGCCATCCAGGCCGTCTCGCGACCGATCTACGACTACCTGCTCAAGCCGCTGTGCCCGGAACAGTTCGACGCGCTGCTTACGCAGGCCGCGGCGTCCTACGCGCGTGCGCACAACATGCCGATGCGTTTCGGCATGGTCGGCGGTTGCGAGTCGATGCGACAGGTGATGGAGGACATCGAGCGCGTGGCGCCGTCGGATGCCTCGGTGCTGATCACCGGCGAAAGCGGCACGGGAAAGGAACTGGTCGCGCGCGCCATACACCAGCGCAGTGGACGCCAAGGGGCGTTCATCGCGGTGAATGCAGGTGCGATTTCGCCGGAACTGCTGGCAAGCCATCTGTTCGGCCACGAACGCGGCAGCTTCACCGGCGCCAACGCGCGCCACGCGGGCTATTTCGAACAGGCGAACGGCGGGACGCTGCTGCTCGACGAAATCACCGAAATGCCACTGGCATTGCAGGTCTACCTGCTGCGGGTGCTGGAGACAGGCACCGTCGTGCGCGTGGGCGGCACCGAAAGCATTCCTGTCGACGTACGCATCGTCGCGGCGTCCAATCGCGACCCGCACGCCGCGCTCGATGCCGGCTCGCTGCGCGAAGACCTGTATTACCGGCTGGCCGATTTCACCATCGCGATGCCCAGCCTGCGCGAACGCGGCGAAGACGTGCAACTGCTCGCGCAGCACTTCCTCGACATGCTCAATGTGCGCCATGCCACGAGCAAGCGCTTCGCCGACGGCACAGATCGCACGCTGCGTCGCCATGCATGGCCGGGCAACGTACGCGAGCTTCGCAGCGCGGTGCAGCGCGCGTTCCTGGGCAGCGACGATGGCGTCCTGCGCATGCGGCTGAACTCGCGAAGGACGCGCGCGAACGATGCGGATCCGGGTTCGGTCGTGTTCTCGGTCGGCATGACCTATGCCGAAATCGAGCAGGATATGCTCAGCCGCACCCTCGCCTACTTCGATAATGACCGCACGCGCGCGGCGCGCGCGCTTGGCGTCAGCGTGCGCACGATCCACAACCAGCTGGCGCGCCTTCGCACGCGGGACACGCAAGCGTGAGCATGGCACTGGATGAGGAAGCCGATCGCCGCTGGCGTCACGGGATCCGCAACGAACTCAACGTCATCACGATGGCCGTTTCCACGGCGTTGGCGATGATCGACCACGGTAGCGATCCCGAGCGGGTGCGCGAGCACCTCAAGCGCGCCGAAGCCGCGTGCCGGCGATGCCGCGACCTGGTGATGGATCCGCGCGATCTGACCGACTGACGATCCAGGTGCAACGAAGAAGGCCCGCGGGATCGCGGGCCTTCCTGCATTCCGGACAACCGACACGTCCTAGTGCTGCGACGACCCCGGGTCGTTGCCGCTGCCGCGCGTGGATGACGCACCGCCGCTGGCCGTGGTGCCGCTGGCACCCTGACGCGACGACGGTGACGCACGGCCCGTCGTCGTCGACGACTCACCTGCGCGCTGCGATTGCGACTGCGACTGTACCTGGATGCGATTGTCGACCTGCTTCACGCCGCTGCTGGCATCGGCCAGGTCTTCGGCACGATGTTTCATCCAGCGTTCCGCCACCGTGCCCTCCAGCGTGATCACGCCGTTGACGCAGCGCACGGTGAGGTCGGTTGCGTCGAGGTAATCGTCTTCGGTCAGGCGCTCGTTGATGTCTTCCAGCAGGCGTTCGTCCGAACGCGTGTACGAACGCGGGCCGATGCCGCGATAGTTTCGGCCGACCTCGCTGCGCGACGTTCCCGGCATCGAACCCTGGCGAACGGATGCGCGCGAGCTTTCCCGGTCGCCGGCATAACCGCTTGCGTAGCCGCTGGTTCCGTACTCGCTTCCATAGGCTTGTTCGTCGGCGTAACCGGACGACAGGCCGTAGCCTTCGCCGTAGCCGCGTTCCCAGTTGCGATTGCCGGCGTGACGACCGGCTTCGCCGCCTTCATAACCACGGAACTCGCGGCCGCTGCCGTAGCCATGCGAACCGGAACTGTGTTCGCCCTGGCCGTGCGCCTGCGTGCCATAGCCACGCTGGTTGCCGTAATCCTGTGACTGGTTTTCGTAACCGCGCTGGCTGCCGTAAGCGCGACCATAGTCCTCGCCCGATGACTGCGAACGGGTGTTCTGGGTGCCACTGCGCCGGCTGGCGTACTCGCGATTGCTGCCGTAGTCGCCATGGCCGCGATCGCCGAACTGGCCACTGACGCGATCGCTGCCGTAGCGCTCGTGTTCGTTGCTGCCCTGTTCGCTCCAGCGCTGCGATTCGCGACGCCCCTGCGACCAGTCCTGGTCATCGCGACCCATTCCGCTGGCGTACTGGCGACCCATGCGTGCGCCAGCTTCGTAGTCGCCCGCGTAATGGCCTTGCGTGCGACCCGAGCTGCTGTCGTCCCAATCCTCGCCTGCGCCCCAACGGCGCGAGCCGTGTCCGTGATCGGACTGACCGGCCATGCCGGATTCGTGGCGCTGCTGGCGCAGTCGCTCTTCGTACCGCCTGGAAGCATCGCGTTCGTTCATCGTTTCTCTCCTTCCACTCAACCAAGCACGTCCCGTTTCCAGGGCGCGCGCGCCCAGCCGCATCGCGTCTTGCGCAACGGCCTTGAATTCACCGGTTCCCGATCGCTCGTCGGTCACTGGACTACCCTCCTGATGCATGTAGTGTCTGGATGCATGCGGCATCGCGCGTGCGATGCGTGCGTTGCAGGTCTCGCGCGCAATGAAGATCAGCGCTCGCAAACGGACTGTGCCGCGTCGGATGTAAAGATCGCGCGGACATCGTTCAGCCATGACGTAACAAGTCGTGGATGCGCGTTCGGATTCATGTGTTGAATGAAAGCGGCGGATGCGGAAGCGTTCCGCAAGAGGCATGCCAGCGCGCGATCGCAGCAGACGCGAGCGCACGCGCATCCACGCGCGGAAAACTTTCCGCTGGCGAAATTGTTTCCGTCGGTGATTGCATGTTCGTGTCGCGCGTTTTACGCGAGGTCTCGCGCGCGAGCGGCGATCCGGTGACGAACGCGTGACATCAACGCGCGACGACGCGCTGAATGCGCGTCACCGCGTGCGCAGCCGTGTGCGCAGACGTCAGGGCTTCACGCTGCCGTTGTCTTCCTGCAGCGCGGGCTTGAACGGAATGTCCGGCGGTGGGCGCGCCTCGGCCGGCTGGTCGTTGAGGTTGGGATCACTCAGGCCGCAGCTACCGCCCAATCCGAGCATCGACACGACGCACTCGATGCGCTTGTTCGTGCCGGGGATCGGGATCGCCACCTTCTGGATGCCCTTGCGCACCCATTCGGCCAGCAGCGTTTCGCTCGGGACCCAATATTTGTCGAACGACGTCGGTTCGAAGTCGGTCGGCTTGCGCTTTAGCCAGGTGCCGGAGCGGTCGAGATCGCGGATTTCCTGCGTGATCGCGCCTGGCGGCTGGTTCGGCGAAGCGGAGCCCGTGGGTTCGGGCACGCGCAGGCTGCCGTCGCTGTTGTACAGGCCGGGCGTGACGCCGCGCTGCGCGCCCGGCGCGTTGCGCGTGCTGTCGCCCCAGTCGTCGCCGCGTCGGGGCGTGGACCAGGTGCCGGGTGAAGGCGTGGGACTTGGACCCGCGCCGGCCGTGGCCGGCTGCGTGCCGCGACCTGCGGCGGCGGGCGCAGTGCCCGACGGTGCGGCGGCGGACGGTGCGGACGTCGCCGCAGGTGCGGCGGGCGCATTCGAAGGAGCCGTGGGTGACGCACTCGACGTCGCTGACGAAGGTGCGCGCGAAGTAGCCGTCGCGGCGCTTGCCGCCGTAGACGCGGCAGGTGCTGGAGCAGGCGGCGCGGGCGTCGGCGGTGTCGGGACGTCGCGCGCGCGCACGGTCTGTTCGGCGGCGCGAACCTGCGGCGTGGGCACCGACGGTTCGGGCAGCGTGGGCAACTGCACGCGCGGCAGCGGCGCAGGCACTTCGCGCACGGTGATCTCGCGCGTGCGTTGTTCGATCGTCGGCGCGGCGATCTCGCGCGGTGCGATGTCCGGACGCAGCGGTTGCACCGGTTCGGCGACGTCGGTCGTGCGTACCTGGGGCACGGGCGTGCGCAACTCGGGCGCGGCCACCGAGGGTTGCGGGGGCTGGCGACGCGTCGGCGGCAGCACGAACACGTCAGGCGCGTTCGGCACCGGTTCGCTGACCGTCACGGCCTGCTCCACCGGCGGTGGCGTGGGCGGCGGCAACTGCGGTTCTGGCACGTCGCGCTGCGCTACATCCGGCAGCGGGGCGTCGATGGTCGGCGTCGGCAACGGCGGCGAAGGCACGGACGGCGCCTGTTGCGTCGCAGGTTGTGCGGCCGCAGCCGGCTGCGAAGGCGCGGGCTGTGCAGGCGCCTGCGTGGCTTCCGGCTGCTGCGTGGGTTCGGCCGCACCGCCGCCCGGCTCCTTCGGCGTGCCGGTGCCGACGTACTCGATCATCGTCACCTCCTCGCCCTGCGGCGGGAGGGCGCTGACGGCCATGAAGCGCAGGTACATCAGGTACAGCAGCAACGCACTGAAGATGATGTGCCAGAGAATCGTGAACGTCGCCGCGAACCAGTGCGTGCGACGGTCATACTTGTCCCAGCGGTTCGCATCGCGCGACCAGTCCTGGCGCATCAGCGTGGTGAACGCCTGCCAGCGCGTCAGGTCGCGCAGGCGCCGCGGCCGATCAGCGAGCGGCCGTTGCAGGAAGACGGCGATGATGGCGTCCACCGTCGCGCCGCGCACTGCGCCGGCGCGCTCTGCCATGCCGTCGAACCACGACTGCCAGCCCGGCGGGAATTCGCCCGGCTTGCGCCGCAGGTGTGGCGCTACCAGCTGCAACTTTCGTTGCAGTGCGTGGATGAGGTCGGCGGCGGAGAACATCTACGTCGCCGCGTCCGGATCAGGCCGCGCTGTCGCGGGGAATGTACGGTGCGTCGCCGGTTTCATGGTCGGTCGCATCGCGCACCGCCGTCACTCCGGGCACCTTGCTCAGCAGGGTCTTCTCGATGCCCTGCTTCAGCGTTACGTCGGCCATGCCGCAGCCGTGGCAACCACCGCCGAATCGCAGCACGACCACGCCCTCGGCTGTCACTTCCTGCACCGACACATGTCCGCGGTGCGAGGCGAGCTGCGGGTTGATCTCCTGCTCGACGATCCAGTGGACGCGTTCGACCAGAGATGCGGAATCGGCCGGCGCCTCACCCTTGATCTTCGGCGCACGGATCTGCAGCTGGCCGCCGGTGGCCTGGGTTTCGTAGTCGATCTCCGCGCCGTCGAGGAACGTCACGCTGGCCGCGTCGAGCCAGATCGTGAAGCCCTCGCAATCCACGGCCCATTCGTCGCCCTGCAGGTCGCCGGGTTCGGCGAACTCCAGCCGCACGTCGGCGCGCGGCGTGCCGGCGTGCACCGCCGCCAGACGGACGCCAAGGCCCGGCAGGGACTCGCGCTCGATCAGCTTGCGGAAATGTCGCTGGGCGGATTCGGAAATATTGATCATGGCGCTATTCTAGCGGGGTCCACGCATTCAGATGGCGCGGCCGTCACTTGCGATGGCCGACGATGCGTTCCATTCAGTCGGCCTTCCAGTCGGTCGCCCTCCCGCAAGGAGCTTCTCGTCGTGAACGACCTCATCCCCCTGTCCCAGGCCCACTGCATCGCCCGCCGCGGCAGCGAACACCGCCTCAGCGAGGCGCGCGTGCGCGAGCTGATGCCGCAGATCCCGGGCTGGGAAGTGGTCGAGGACGGGCATGCCATCGCCAAGACGTTCCGCTTCGGGAACTACTACGAAACGATGGCCTTCGTGAACGCCCTGGCCTTCATGGCCCATCGTGAAGACCACCACCCGGATCTGGGCGTGCATTACGACCGCTGCGTCGTCCGCTACTCGACCCACGACGTCGGCGGCCTGAGCGAGAACGACTTCATCTGCGCCGCCAAGGCCGAATCGCTCTCCGCCTGATCCCACGCCCGAGGCCGCCCGCATGGACTTCCCCCGCATCCGCATCGCGCTCGTCGCCGGTTTCGTGGTTTCCATCGCCGCATGCCAGCCGCAGCAGCCCCCCGCCCCGACGGCACCCCCGACCGAACTGCTGGCCGTGGACACGCCGCCGCCCGGTTATCCGGAAGAGCTCGCCTGCGACAACATCGGCGGCCAGGTCATCCTGGCGATGACGATCGGCGTCGACGGCAAGCCGAGTTCGGTCGAGGTCTTCCGCAGTAGCGGCGCGGCCGCGCTCGACCAGGCCGCGAAGGAAGGCGTGCGGACCTGGGTCTTCAAGCCCGCCACCCGCGACGGCCAGCCGCAGAGCTCGCGGCTGCAGGTGCCGGTGAACTTCAACCCGCCGCAGGAACGCCCGCAGTCGTGCTACGTGCTGGACGAGAAGCGCCGGCGCGGCGGTTGAGCGTCAGGCCAGGCGGTCGAGAACGTCGATCAGCTCCGGCGCCAGCGGGGCGTTGAGCAGGTACGGCGTCTTGCCGTCGTCCAGTGCGAATTCCAGCGTCGCGGCATGCAGGAACAGTCGCTTCAGGCCGGCCTGGTCGCGCAGGCGCTTGTTCGCCTCCGCCTCGCCGTACTTGTCGTCGCCCGCGACCGGATGCCCGATGTGCTGGGCGTGGACGCGGATCTGGTGGGTCCGGCCGGTTTCGATGCGCACTTCGCAATACGACTGACCGCCGCGGCGTTCAAGCACCTTGAAGTGGCTCAGTGACGGCTTGCCGGCCGCGTTTACCTGCACATGCCGCTCGCCGCCCTGGCGCAGGCCAATGTGCAGCGGGGCATCGACCGTCATCACGCCATCGGGCATGCGACCGGTGAGCAGGGCGAGATAGCGCTTCGAGATGCCGCCCTCTTCACGCATGAGCGCCTGCATTTCAGTCAGCGCCGAACGCTTCTTGGCCACGATCAGCAGGCCCGAGGTATCGCGGTCGAGCCGGTGCACGAGCTCCAGCGTCTGTCCGGGTCGCAGGGCGCGCAGCGATTCGATCGCACCGTGGCTGATCCCGCTGCCGCCGTGGCTGGCCAATCCGGAAGGCTTGTTCAGCGCGAGGAGCCGGGCGTCTTCGAAGACGATCGCCGCTTCCAGCGCGTCCAGCAGCCCCTTCGGCGGGACCGGACGCTCGCCGGTTTCGCCCAGGCGGACCGGCGGGATGCGCACCTCGTCGCCGCCTTCGAGCTTGCGTTCGGCCTTGGCGCGGCCGCCATTCACACGAACCTGCCCGGAACGCACCAGCTTGTAGACCAGCGAGCGCGGGGCGCCCTTCAGCTGGCCCAGCAGGAAGTTGTCCAGGCGCTGGCCGGAGCGGTCCTCGGGCACGCGGACCGTGCGAACCTGGCCGCCATCGTTGGCTGGACGCGGCGTCGGACCGGTCTTGCCCGGCCTGTTGTTGGGGTCTGAAGAGGTCATCCTGCGGGGGTTATCTGTTACACTCGCGACGCGAGATAAGGTTTTGATTTCGCAGGAAGTTACTTCACAAAGGCCGAAAGCCCTTTCCTGCGATTCCGGTCCACGCCTAACCACTGCCCCCGGGGCAGCCATGTTAACAGCGATGGCCCGGCGGAACCCGAGCTCGCCGGAGCGGGTCAAACCGCCCGTGATGAACACGTCCCGCGCGGCGTTCGCGCCGCCGGTCCCTAAGTTGTCTGGAAAGAAAACAATTAAGCGCTCCCGCGGCGTGCCGTGGTGTCGTAGCGCTGGAAAACTTGAGGCCGCAGCGCCAGGCCCCGCCCAACGGCGACCGGCGCGCGGCTTGCGGTATCCAGAGGCGAAACGCCCCACGGCGTTCCGCGGCTGCAGGACGCGTACGCGTCCCGCGCCGACCACGCGCAGGAGCGCGCGAGGAACGCAACAATGAAGCGAATGCTGATCAACGCGACGCAGGCGGAAGAACTGCGCGTTGCCATCGTCGACGGCCAGACCCTGTACGACATCGACATCGAACAGCCGGCCAAGGAACAGAAGAAGTC
>Ga0102591_1001091_pt1 | contig 40633 bp, 30 predicted proteins | sample AraplaCol_mCL_r2_2_FD_76860 | JGI IMG/M metagenome (GOLD analysis project Ga0102591, IMG submission 76860) | Arabidopsis root microbial communities from North Carolina, USA - plate scrape MF_Col_mCL_r2 (SPADES assembly) (version 2) | ecosystem: Host-associated > Plants > Roots > Endosphere...
CTGGGAGAACGCCGGCACCAGCAACACATCGTCGAAGGTGAGCGCTTTTCCGAGTAGGCGCATGAGGGAAGCTCCAGACGCAAAGGCGCATTATAGAGAAGCCCGGCAGTACACTCCACGCCCATGAAGATTCACCCTCTCCCGCGACGCTCTGCCGGCGTCATCTGCGCGCTGGCGTTGCTGGCGCTGACGCCGCTCGCGCAGGCCCAATGGAAGTGGAAGGACGCGGACGGCCGCGTGCAATACAGCGATCGCCCGCCGCCGCTCAACGTCGCGGACAAGGACATCCTGCAGCGCCCGTCCAACGTGACGCGCATCGCGGCAACCCCGATGGCCACGGGTGCCTCGGGCGCCGCGTCGGCCGCGTCCGCACCGGGCCGGCCGGCCAGCGAGGCGTCCTCGCGCGACAAGATCGAGCGCGAGCGCAAGGCGCAGGAAGACAAGGCGCGCAACGACGCGATGGCCGAGAACTGCCGCGAAGCGCAGAACCAGATGCGTCTGCTGGAGTCGGGCGTGCGGCTGCGCGCGGGCACCCCCGGTGGCGAGTCGCAACCGATGACCGACGCGATGCGGGCCGATCGCACGCGTCAGATGCAGGCGGTCATCACGGCCAACTGCAAATGAACTGCAAGTGAATTGCAAGCAACGTGAAGTGATGTGAGCGCATGACGGGTGAGCGGGTGAGCAGCCGATGAGCTCCCCTGCTCTCCTGGCGCCGAGGGATGCGGCGCCTGCTCAGGCCTTGCGCCCGAGCGGCCGGTGCCGCGTGACGATGCGCCGCCCCGTGGCCTGATAGCGCTGACGGCGCGCCTCTTTTGGATCCACGGTCAGCGGCCGATAGACCTCGACGCGGTCGCGCTCGCGCAGCGGCGTCTCCAGCGGCTGCATCCGGCCCCAGATGCCGGCCTTGAGCGCCTCCAGATCGATCGCCTCGAACCAGCCGCTGGCCTGGAGCGCATCGCGCAGCGTCGCGCCGCCGCTCAGCGTCAGGCGCTGCTCACGCAACTCGCCGGGCGCGGGGCTCCAGAAGATCTCGATGGACAGATCAGCGGGCGCCATAGACCTGCTCGGCCCGCTTGACGAAGCTGTCGACGAAGGTGTTGGCGATGCGATCGAACACGGGACTCACCACGGCCTCGAGCGCGAAGCTCGAGAACGCATAGCGCAGCTCGAACTCGATCTTGCAGGCCTTGGGCTCGTCGCCCGGCGGCGTGCCGGGGCGGTTCAGCGGCAGGAAATGCCAGTCGCCGTCGAGCATCGAGAACGGGCCGTCGACCAGTTCCATGCGCACGCGCTCGACCGGCTCATGCGAATTGCGAGTCGTGAAGGCGTGGCGCAGCCCGGCGTAGTGCAGCGACAGCTTGGCGGTCATGCCGTTGTCGTGGCGCTCCAGGACGTCGGCGGCCGAGCACCAGGGCAGGAACTCCGGATAGCGCTCGACCTGCGTGACCAGGTCGTACATCTCGCGCGGCGAGTACCAAAGGAGGACTGTCTTCCGGACGTGCTTCATGGCGGTTCTTAGAATGGCGGGATTGTAGGAGAGCGCATGTCGATCGCAGAAAACCGCCGGGCCCGATTCGAGTACCACATCGAAGAGCAGTACGAGGCCGGCATCGTCCTGGAAGGCTGGGAGGTCAAGGCGATCCGCGCCGGCCAGGTCCAGTTGCCGGACGGCTACGTCATGATCCGCGAGGGCGAGCTGTTCCTGATCGGCTGCCGGATCAATCCGCTGCGCACGGCCTCCACGCATGTGCACCCGCAAGCGGATCGCACGAAGAAGCTGTTGATGAGCCGCGCCGACATCCGCCGGCTGATCGGCAAGGTGGAGCAGCGCGGCTTCACGCTGGTGCCGCTGGACCTGCATTACAAGAACGGCCGCGTGAAGGCGCAGATCGCGCTGGCCAAGGGCAAGGCGCAGCACGACAAGCGCGAGACCGAGAAGAAGCGCGACTGGGAGCGCGAAAAGGGCCGCCTGATGCGGCACAAGGTCTCGGGGCCGGCGAAGGACTGAGGCTCAGCCGGCCAGCGTCTGGAGGGCGCGCGCCAGGTCGGCGCGCAGATCCTCGACGTCCTCCAGTCCGATGGCGAAGCGCACCAGCGTGCCGCCCTCCTCGGCCGTCCACGGCAGACCCAGCGAGCGGCTGCGGCTCATGTCATGCGGCACGGCCAGGCTCATCGGCCCGGCCCACGAATACCCGATCCCGAAGCACTGCAGCGCGTCGACGAAGGCGTCGATGCGCTGAGGGCTGAACGCCGGCTTGAACAGCGCCGAGAACAGGCAGGCGGCGCCCTCGGGGCTCACCTGCCGCCAATGGGCGTGGCCGGGCGAGTCCGGCAGCGCCGGATGGAACACCTTCGCGACCTCGGGCCGGGCGGCCATCCAGCGGGCGAGCTCGCGCGTGGCGGCATCCTGCGCGCGAAAGCGCAGGGCGATCGTCGGCAGGCCGCGCAGCACGGCCTCGACATCGTTCTGGCCGAGTCCGTAGCCCAGGTTCTCGTGCATCGCGACGAGCTCGCGATGCAGCGCGATGTCGCGCGTGCAGACCGCGCCCATCAGGACGTCGGCGCCGCCGGAGGGGTACTTCGTCAGCGCCTGCATCGAGAGGTCGACGCCCAGACCCGGCTCGGCGTCGGGCAGCAGGTCGAAGGCGTTGAACGCGAGGCCGGCGCCCCAGGTGTTGTCGAGCGCGACGCGCACGCCACCGTGCGCGCGGCTGGCCTTCAGCAGGCCGATGACATCGGGGAACTCCAGCGTCACCGAACCGGCGGCCTCGATCCACACCAGCTTCGTGCGCTCGGACAGCAGCGCCTGGAAGGCGGGCAGATCGAGCGGATCGTAGAAGCGGTGGGAGATGTCGAGCCGGCGCAGCAGGCTGCCCGAGATGTGCCGGTTCTGGCCATAGGCGTTGTCGGGCAGCAGCACCTCGTCGCCGGGCTTGAGGAACGCGAGGCTGGTCAGCGTGATCGCCGCCAGCCCGCTGGGTGTGAGCACGCAGTGCTCGGCGTGTTCGAGCGTCGCGATGCGCGCGGCCAGCGTGTAGGTCGTGGGGGTGCCGGGCAGTCCGTAGCGGTAGCTGATGCCGTCGCGGGTCTTGGGCGTGTTCAGCTGCGCGGTGTCCTTGAAGAGCATCGTCGACGCCTTGTGCACGGGCACCGGCACGGCGTCCCAGCCTTCGGGCGCGCGGAACGGGTGATGGATCAAAGCGGTGGACGGGCCGGGCTTGGTCACGGGCAACTTTCGTTCGATGGACGGAACCATGCATTCTGCCGGGGCGACCGAGCAGGGTCCGTTCCCCGGACCTGTGCCCCTCACTTCCGACCAGGTGCTCTTCATGTCCATGATTCGTCCGTCCTCCCTCCTCCCCGTGCCGCCCTCGCCGTCCTCGCTCGCGACTTCCGAAGCCGATCGCCCCGTTCCCGTGGGCGCCAGTGACGGTCCGCGCGGCGCCGGACGACGAATGGGGCGTCGTGGAGGCGCCCGAGGACGCGGGCGACGACGAGGGCTGGGTCCTCGTGGATCGCCCCGCGGCCCGCGCGTCGCGCCGATGAGCGATCAGATCGGCAGCGCGATCAGGTCGTGGCCCTCGGCGCCGACGATGCGGGCGCGCGTGAACTCGCCGACGCGCAGTTGCTTGCTGGCCTTCTCGGGCGGGAGCAGGCGGACGGTGCCGTCGATCTCCGGCGCGTCCGCGTAGGAGCGCCCCACGCCGCCCTTGCGGCCCAGCGCCGGCGCGGAATCGACCAGCACCTGCATCGTCGCGCCGATGCGGCGCTGCAGCTTGGCGATCGAGACCTCCTCGGCCACCGCCATGAAGCGCGCGCGGCGCTCCTCGCGGACCTCGTCGGGCAGCGCGCCCTCGAGCGCATTCGCCGGCGCACCGTCGATCGGCGAATAGGCGAAGCAGCCGGCGCGGTCGATCTGGGCCTCGCGCATGAAGTCGAGCAGGTACTGGAATTCGGCTTCGGTCTCGCCAGGGAAGCCGGCGATGAAGGTCGAGCGGATGACCAGCTCCGGACAGATCTCGCGCCAGCGCTGGATGCGCTCCAGGTTCTTCTCGCCGTTGGCGGGGCGCTTCATGCGCTTGAGCACGTCCGGATGGGCGTGCTGGAACGGCACGTCGAGATACGGAAGGATGAGGCCTTCGGCCATCATCGGCAGCACCTCGTCGACATGCGGGTACGGATAGACGTAGTGCAGTCGGACCCAGGCGCCGTAGGGCTTGGCGATCTCGCCGAGCTGGGCGACGAGGTCGAACATGCGGGTCTTGACCGGCTTGCCGTCCCAGAAGCCGGTGCGGTACTTGACGTCGACGCCGTAGGCGGAGGTGTCCTGGCTGATGACCAGCAGTTCCCTGACGCCTGATTCGAACAGCGCCTTGGCTTCGGAGAGCACGTCGCCGATCGGGCGCGAGACCAGGTCGCCGCGCATGCTGGGGATGATGCAGAAGCTGCAGCGGTGGTTGCAGCCTTCGGAGATCTTCAGGTAGGCGTAGTGCTTGGGCGTGAGCTTGATGCCGGCGACGCCGCGCGCCTCGGGGACGAGGTCGATGAAGGGGTCGTGCGGCTTGGGCACGTGGGTGTGGACGGCGTCCATCACTTCCTGCGTCGCATGCGGGCCGGTGACGGCGAGGACGCTGGGGTGGATCTCGCGGACCATGTTGTCCGACTTGGCGCCGACCTTGGCGCCGAGGCAGCCGGTGACGATGACCTTGCCGTTCTCGGCCAGGGCCTCGCCGATGGTGTCAAGCGATTCCTTGACCGCGTCGTCGATGAAGCCGCAGGTGTTGACGATCACCAGATCGGCGCCGGCGAAGGTCTTGGAGGTCTCGTAACCCTCGGCGCGCAGCTGCGTGAGGATCAGTTCGGAGTCGGTGAGGGCCTTCGGGCAGCCCAGGCTGACGAAGCCGATCTTGGGAGCCGTGGCCTGCCTGGCGGCGGAGGGGTCGTAAGTTGTTGATTCCATTTGAATTCCGCCGGAGGGCCTGGCTGGGAGCTGGGGCGGCATTCTACGACAGTCCCTCGAATCGAACCTTTTCAGCCCTTTCCCTGGCCCCTGAGCACCGCCGAGGTGGCCAGAGACCTGTTCGCCGCAGGTCGTGCAGCGCGTCGCCCGTGTGCCTTGACCTTCACCGCTTGATCGTCGCATTCCGGACGCCTGTTGGCGGAGGCCGTCGCCAGATCGGAAGTCAGCACCTTGTACATGGCGGTCAGCGGCGCGAAGAAATCGATGGCGGATTCCTTGGCGATCCGGCTGAAGTTCAGCTTCAACGTCATCAGTTGCCTTTCAACTTTTCCCACATCGAACGGGACACGTAGACACCCAACAGGATCAAGTCGCCCGCGAACAGCGCTTCGGACGCCCAGATGAAGCCAGTGCCGACGAAAGATGTTACGCCGATCCGTGGCAGCAACTGGTGACCGATCAGGTCGAAGGCCACGGCCACAAGTGCGATCACGCAGAAGTAGCCCGTGACGTAGAGCAGGTGCACGACGGAGTCCTTGAACGACTCCCAATGTGTCCTCGATGTCTGCACTCCGACTGCTCCCACCGTGCGAAGCACAGAATGTTAGGTTCGCTCCAGAGACTCGCGCCTCACCTCCACTTGCACGCCACTGTCCGCGAGGCCCTGGATTCGGTACTCCCGTGCCGTCCATAGGTCAGCGGAGCGGCGCGGTGCATCGATGCCCCCTCACCTTCCGAATGCGGCATGCCGCTTGCTGCCGAAGTCGATCGGAATGGAGGTTTCTCATGCACCTCGAAGGATCCTGCCACTGCGGCCGCGTCCGCTTCACCGTCGAGTCGACCGAGCCCTGCCCCTACCTGCGCTGTTACTGCTCGATCTGCCGCAAGACCGCCGGCACGGGCGGCTATGCGATCAACATCGGCGCGGACCATCGCAGCTTCAAGCTGCTTCAGGGGAAGGACGACCTCCAGGTCTACCACGCCGTCATCGACGGCAAGAAGAGCCCCGGCCAGCGCCATTTCTGCAGCCATTGCGGCACCGCGCTCTGGATGTACGACGAGCGCTGGCCCGACCTGATCCACCCGCACGCGAGCGCGATCGACACCCCGCTGCCCGAGCCGCCCGAGAACGTGCATGGACTGCTCGACTCCAAGGCGCCCTGGGTCCAGGTCGAAGGAAAGCCCGGCGACCCGCGCTTCGAGCAGTTCCCGGACGAGTCGCTCGCCGACTGGCACCGGCGGCATGGGCTGTAGCCAGCGAGCGCCAGCCCGGCGCTCAGGCGCTCACTTCTTCGGCGGCGTGAAGCCGGGCACCCCGGGCATGCCAGGGAACATCGTCCCGGCGTTCTGGAACTGCTCCTGCATCTGCAGGAACAGCTTCTGCGACTGCTCCAGGTAGTTCCCCATCAGCCCCTGCATCATCGGCGCCTGGCCGCTCATGAACTGCGACCACAGCTGCGGATCGAAGCCCGCGCCCTTGCTCTGTTCGGCGAAGCGCGCCTGCATCTCCGCGAACGCATGCAGGTTCTTCTCGAGGTAGGCCCCCATCAGCCCCTGCATCGCATGGCCGTAGAACCGGATGATCTGCGCCAGCAGCGGCGTGGAGAACATGGGCATCCCGCCCATCTCCTCCTCCAGGATGATCTGCAGCAGGATGGAGCGCGTCAGCTCCTCCCCCGACTTGGCGTCGCGGACCTCGAAGTCCTGCGCCTCCAGCACCATCTTCTTGACGTCCGCCAAGGTGATGTAGCTGCTGGTCTGGGTGTCGTAGAGCCGCCGGTTGGGGTACTTCTTCAGCACCCGCGGCCCCTTGGGCTGCGCGGGATCGTCGCTGCCAGGGGCGTTCTTCCCGCGTCGGGCCGTCACCATGCTGTCTCCTCTGAGGGTCTCGAAACCCATTCTAGGAGGCGCCCGGCGAGCGCCCCGCCGAGTGATTTCCCTTGCTGTGCGGGAGACGGATCAGTCCGGCTTGACGTTCCCGTCCTTGATCACCTTGGCCCACTTGGCCTGCTCGGCCTTCTGGAACTCGGCGAACTGCGCCGGCGAATTGGGCGTGTACTCCAGCCCCAGCGCCTCCATCCTGGCCTTCACCTCGGGCTGCGCGACCACCTTCTGCACCTCGGCATTGAGCCGGTTCACGATCGCCGCCGGCGTGCCCGCCGGCAGGTAGAGCGCCTGCCAGCTCGACACGTCGAAGCCCGGCACGCCGGATTCGGCCAGCGTCGGCACGTCGGGCAGTTGCGCGCTGCGCCGGGCCGAGGTCACCGCCAGCGCCTTGACCTTGCCGGCCTTGATCTGCGGCAGCGCGACGGTGACGGTCTCGAAACTCATCGGCACCTGACCGCCCATGACGTCCTGGATCGCCGGCGCGCTGCCCTTGTAGGGCACGTGCGTCAGCTGCGCGCCGGTCAGCAGCCGGAACATCTCGCCCGACAGATGCTGCGAGGTGCCCTGCCCCGCCGACGCGAAGGTCAGGTCGCCCGGCCTGGCCTTGGCGGCGGCGACGATGTCCTTGACGGTCTTGGCCTGCGAGCCCGGCCCGATCAGCAGCACGTTGGAGATCTTGCCCAGCAGGATCACCGGCGCGAAGTCCTTGTCGGCCTTGTACGGCACCTTGGGCAGCAGCGACGGATTGATCGCGTGCGTCGCGATCGTCCCCAGCAGCACCGTGTAGCCGTCCGGCGCGGCCTTGGCCACGCTGTCCGCGCCGAGCACGCCGCCCGCGCCCGCCTTGTTGTCCACGACGATGGTCTGCTTGAGCGCGACCTGCAGCCGCGCCGCGATCTCGCGCGCCAGCACGTCCGACGTGCCGCCCGGCGCGAACGGCACCACCAGCTTCACCGGCTGGCTGGGCCAGTTGTCGGCGGCCTGCGCCGCCATGGCCATCGATCCGAAGGCCAGCACCGCCGCAGCGCCCGCCACGAGCCGCACGCGGCCCCGCTTCACCGAATTCATCTCGCTTGTCTCCATCCAGGACGGCATCCGGCCCCGCCAAGGCGGCGTGGTACCGATACCATCTTCGTAGTGACGGCGATGGTATCGGTACCGCATTGAGCGTCAAGACGGCGCGGATGAGGGATTACACCGGGACGCGCGGCGCGCGGCTGCGGTGCCGAAGGCGCGTCAGTGGGCGATCAGGCGCTGGCGCGCTGGATCAGCTCGAAGCCGATGTCGATGGCGCGCCGCTCGACGGGCCCGCCGGCGCGATCCAGGATGAAGCGCGCGGCCTGGCGGCCGATGGCGAGGCCGTCGATGCGCACGGTGGTCAGCGCGGGCTCGAGGTCGCGCGCCAGCGCCAGGTCGCCGAAGCCGACGATCGCGAGGTCCTGCGGCACGCGCAGCCCACGCGCCTGCGCCTCGATGAGCACGCCCAGCGCGAGCGAGTCGGAACTGCAGAACACCGCGTCGATGCCCTGCGGCCGCGCGAGCAACTCGGCCAATCCGCGTCTGCCGCCGCCGAGCGTCGTCGGTGTCGCGACGCTGGCGACCGGCACATCGGCGAGCCCGAGCGCGCCCGCCTGTTCCTGGAACGCGTGGAAGCGGCGCATCGCGCGTTCGTCGCTGCCGGCGACGCCGGCGAGCCGGCGATAGCCCCGCTCATGCAGCCAGGCGGCGACCTGGCGGCCCACCGCCACATGCGAGAAACCCACCAGCATGTCGATCGGATCGTCGCTCTGGTCCCAGGTCTCGACCACCGGCACGCCGGCGGCGCGCAGCCGCGTGCGGGCCTGTTCCGAATGGCTGGTGCCGGTGAGCACCAGCCCATCGGGACGACGGCCGATCATCGCGTCGAGCCAGGCGTCCTCGCGCGCGTTGTCGTAGCCGGTCTGGCCGAGCAGCACCTGGTAGCCGGCCTCGAACAGCGCCTCGGTGAGGCTCTGCACGGTGTCGAGGAACACCGGTCCGGCGATGGTCGGCACCGCCACGCCCACCATGCGGCTCTTCATCGACGACAGCGCCCCCGCCAGCAGGTTGGGCACGTAGCCGGTCTTGCGGACCGCCTCGGTGACACGCTCGCGCACCTCGGCCGAGACCTGCGACGGCGTGTTGATCGCCCGCGACGCGGTGATCGGTGCCACGCCCGCGAGTTGCGCGACGTCGCGCAGCGTGACGGCGCCGCTGCCCTTGCGGCGGCGGGGACGAGGGAAGCTCTCGGTCTCGGACATATGGGCGCCGATCATAGGGGCGGCCCTCGCCGGGTTTTCCTCAGAAGTAGCTCACCCAGGCCCGCTGCGTGCGCCGCTTGTAGGCGGCGAAGGCCTTCACCGGCGGGTACAGCAGCGGCACCAGCGCGATCCAGATCAGCCAGATCAGCGGGAAGCAGTCCGCGTCGACACCCAGCCGCGTTCCCTGGTTGGGACCGAGCACCGCGAGCAGCGTGCGGTAGAGGATGAGCAAGACGTACAGGTGGAGCAGGTAGAAGAACATCGGCGCGCCGCCGAACACCGCGCACCATCGCACGCACCACCGCGCGAACGCACCGCCCGGCCTCTCCAGCGCGACAAGCAGCATCAGGCCCAGGCCCAGCGTCAACAGCAGGAAGTCCAGCGACGGCGGGTACTTCGTGAAGTTGAGCCAGGACATCGCCGTCGCGAGTGCCGAGTCGCCGCGCACCCAGGGCGCGTTCTCGCCGTAGAGATTGAATCCGCGCAGCACGGCGAGCGCGGACAGGCAGAGCATCGCGAGCGCCAGCAGCGCGCGCCAACGCCGGCGCGGATCCTGAGCCCGCGCGAAGAGCGGCCCCATCGCGAAGCCCAGCAGGATCACGCCGATCCACGGCAGCGCCGGATAGCTCACGCGCACGCGCAGCGGGCCGTCGGCGATGAGCCAGTCGCGATGCAGCATCAGCGTCCATGCCGTGTGCCAAGGGCTGTCGGGCGGCACCACGACGCCCGCCAGCGCGTTGTGCCCGGCGGCGATCACGAGGCCGGCCGCGACGAGCGCCCAGCGCGGCAGCCCGGACAGCAGCGCGAGCGCCAGCATGCTCAAGCCGATGGCCCAGATCACCTGCAGGTAGATCACGTCGAAGCGGCCGGCCCAGGCGAAGTTCACCAGCGTGAGCTCCAGACCGACGAGCAGCAGGCCGCGCTTGAGCAGGAAGCCGCGGACGTCACGCGGCGCGGCGCCGTCCGGATTCGCGTACAGCCAGGCCGACAGCCCGGTCAGGAACACGAACACCGGCGCGCACAGATGCGCCACCAGCCGCGAGAAGAAGAGCGCGGCCGGCGTGCCGGGCAGCGTCATCGGGTCGGTGACTTGCAGGTGCAGGAAGAAGGTCTCGCGCACATGGTCGAGCAGCATGACGATCATCACCAGCCCGCGCAGCGCATCGATCGAGGCGATCCGCGCCGCGCGCACCGCGACGGCCGGATCCGCCGTGTTCATCGCATTCATCGCATTCATCGTGTTGATCGGGGCAGTCCGCGTTCAGAAGCCGTAGCGGATCGACGCCACCACACGCCGCCCCATTCCCGGCGCGACCCAGACCTGGCTGTACGAACTGGCGTAGTAGGTCCTGTCGAACAGGTTGTCGACGTCGACCGACACCAGCCAGTGCCGGTCGACGCGATAGCTGCCCAGCAGTTTCACCGTCGCGTAGCCGGGCAGCGTGAAATCGTCGCTCGCGGCGAGCGGCGCGACTGCCCCTTCACGGCGGGCGGCGACGTTCAAGCCGACACCCGCCGTCGCTTGGCCGCCGCCGAGCGCAAAGCCTTGCACCAACAAGAGGTTCGCGCTGTGCCGCGGCACGTTCGCGAGCTGCCGGCCGACGAGGAAGAGGTTGTTGTCCTCGGTCACGCGCGCGTCGGTGAACGCATAGGCGAGCGACAGCCGCAGGCCGCGGGTCAGTTCCCCGCCGACATCGAGTTCCACGCCCTGGCTGCGCACTTCGCCGGCGGCGACGGAGAACTCGCTCGGCGCCTGCGGATCGGGCGTCAGCACGTTGTTCTTCTCGATGCGGTAGAGCGCGAGCGTCGCGGACAGGCGGCCGCCCGGGGCGTCGTACTTGGCGCCGATCTCGCGCGACCGCCCCTGCTCCGCGGGGAACGCCGTGTAGTCGCGGCTCACGCCGCTGTTGGGCCGGAAGCTGCGTGACGCGGTGGCGTACAGCGACACGGTGGCGCTGGGCTGGTAGACGACGCCGGCGCGCGGCGAGGTTGCGCCCAGCGACTGATCGGTCGCGATGCCGCTGCGGCGATTGAGCACCGACTGGTCGTAACGGTCGTGGCGCAGGCCCAGCAGCAACTTCCATCGCTCGCCGATGTCGATCTGGTCCTGCGCGTAGACGGCATGGGCCTTCTGCGTCTCGCGCGTCCAGGCGCTGAGCGACATCGGCGGGGGCGCGGCGCCGTACACGGGCTCGAAGAGGTCGATCGGCGTCGACGTCGCGACGCGCAGCTGCTGCCGCCGGTCGACGAAGCGGTAGCCATCGACCCCGGCCAGCAGGTGATGCCGCAGCCCGGCCGCGCGCACCGTGCCGAGCACCTCGAAGCGGGCGGACAGGTCGTTCGCCGAGAAGTCGCGCGCGCGGCGCTGACGCGCCAGCGTGCGCTGGTCCGCCTGCACGAAGCGGGCCTCGGTCGCCGTGCCGGCCAGCGAGCTCTCGCGATAGCTCAGGCCGGTCTGCAGCGACCAGTCGTCGCTCAATTGATGCTGGACGAAGAGCTGATGCCCGGTGCTCTCGGTCGCGATCGGACCATCGTCCGGCTCGCCGTAGAACGCGTGGCGCGACACCCGGCCGAGCTCGCCGCCGACCGCGACGACGCCGCGATCGAAGGTTGCCTTCTGGCGCGCGATCTCGAGCTCGTAGCTCACCGTCGTGTCGTCGCCGGCCATCCACAGGAAGGACGGCGAGATCATCGAGCGCCGGGCATGGACGTGATCGCGCTCGCTGGCGCTGCCCTCGCGCGCGGCGCCGAGGCGGTATGCGACGCGCTCGCCGATCGGGCCGGTCGCCTCCGCCGTGGTGCGCCAGAGGTCGTGGCTGCCGGCCGAGACCTGCAGCGCGTACGCGGGCGTGAACAGCGGCTTCTTCGTGGTGATGTTGACGGTGCCGCCGGGCTCGCCGCGGCCATACAGCGCCGACGCCGGCCCCTTGAGCACCTCCACGGACGCGGTGTTCACCGTGTCGCGCAGGCCGTTGTAGCCGCGGCTGGAGGTGAAGCCGTTGACCATGTAGTCCGAGCCGAAGTTCGGATCGCCGGTGAAACCGCGCATCGCGTAGCTGTCCCACAGGCCGCCGAGGTTGCTCTGACGCGCGATGCCGCTGGCCAGGTCGAGCGCCTGATCGAGGCGGGTGACGCCGGCGTCGGAGAGCAAGGCGCTGGACAGGACCCGCACGCTCTGCGGGAGATCGCGCGCTGGCGTATCGGTCTTCATCGCGCCGGTGACGACCAGCGTGCGATAGGGCTGGCGGGCGCCGTCGACGGTGACCGCGTCGAGGGCGGCATCGGCGGCGGGCGCGGCGAGGGGGTTCTCCTGGGCCTGGAGGCCGGCCGCGGCGAGCGCCAGTTCAAGGAGGAGGACGGTCTTCACCGACATGGACGAAGACGAGCGCGCGACAAAGGCGCGCGGAGCGGGAGAAGCAGACATGACGGACAGGGAGTGACGGCCGGGCGCGCGTGACGGCAGGTCGACGCGGCCTGGGCGAGGTGAACCGGATGAACGAAGGCGCGCCTGATGCGCGCGGCGGTTCAGGCGGCCGGCGGGCCTCGCGGCTTCGCGACGGTCCAGTCGCGGGAGCGGACCCATCCGCAGGGCAAGGCGGCGGGCGGCGGACTCGCCTCGGCATGGGCCAGCAGCGCTTGCGGCGTCCCTCCGGGCGCAGCGGCTTGCGCGTGGAACAGGCACCACGCGCAGCCGTCCGCCTTCATGCCGTCCTTGCTGGCGGACCGCTCGTCGATGTCCTCATCGCCGCCGTCATCGCGGCCATCATGGCGGTCCTCGTCGCCGGCCGCCTGCACGGCCAGAGCGGCGCCGGGCGACATCGCCAGGACGCCAGCCGGCGCGCCGATCGGTTGCGCCAGGTGCCATGCCTCATGCAGCGGCCGGCCCAGCAGGGCGCAGGCCAGCACGAACAGCAACAGCCAGGTGGAACGCAATCGGCGCGATGGAGGGAATCGAGACATCGGGGAGAAGCCAGGCGGCGCGATGGCGGCGGCGCTCGCGAAGTCCCGGATTCTGCGCGAGTTTGAGCGAGTTTCCGGGATGCAAGGGCATGTCACGTTCGGCATGTGCCGCGCGAGCCAGGCCGTCTTGCCTGCATGACGGGACGCCTTTCTAGTCGAGCTTTGGCGCGCCCTCTTTCATCAGCGGCCTCGAATTTCGCCGGATGGCCGCTTTCAGGATTTCCAGGAAGGTATGGTTCCTTGCTTGCGCATCCGCGACCACGGCATCAAAGGTCAGTATGAATATCGGCGTCGGCACGACCGTTTCGTCTTCCCGATAGGTCATGAACTCCTGGTAATACGTCTTCCCTTTCGAAAAGAGTGGAATCCATTTCTGCTGACGGAGACTCCTCGAAAAAGACGGGCTCACGTCGACGACCGCGTAGTACCAAATGCGCTGAATATTAGGGCAATAGCGAGCCAGCTTGTCCGCTCGATCGAGCAGTTGATTCACCGCATATTGATTTTCTTTTTCATCGTCGGTTTTCTTCTTCAGTTCGACGACGACGACATCGACCGGTCCGGCGTCCTTCGGATCCGCGGAGAAGATCATGGCGATATCGGGCCGGCCACTCTCGGTCGGCGCCTCGCCTTCCAGAAGGATGGCGTCGATGACCGCCTCCATGCGAGCCTCGCTCAGAATCGTCCGGAAGGTCATGAACCTGTCGTCGAGCAACCACGCGTTGTTCCGATACACCTCATCCGAGAGTTGCCGGCCATCAAATTCCCGATAGCGCGGGACAATCAAGCCATGGATCTCTTCTTCCGAATTGTGAGGGGTCATGCTCCTCATCTTTTCGATGATCTTCTCGCGATACAGAATATATTCCGTCAGCGTCCTGGAAGATATATCCAGCGACCGCGCATAGGCGGCGTCACTGAGATGGCTGCATTGCAGAATCTCCTTCTGCACGCCGAAGAACTTTTGCTGCGCAGTATTCAGCGCATCTTCCTTGTCGATGAGACCCACCACGGATTCGTCGAAGAATCCGAACAGGTGCGGAAACCGGTCTTCGAACTCTTTCCGCGTCCGCTGATTGGTCTCGGCGATCTCGGGAATTTCATTGGCGAGCACGCTTCCAATGCCGCGCCGCAACAGGCCATAGAACGCCGATTCTGAAACGCTCTCTGGCAGCACCAGTTTCTGGCGAGAGGTATCGGTGCTGACGCCCACGAGCGACGACGAGAACAGAAATATGGCCGAATGACCGAAGGGCACGGCGGACGCCGACAACAGATTGACGGGAATCGCTCGTCCATCGATGCTCACCGCCGTCATGAGATCACCCGCCACCGAAGTCTTGCGGATGATGTAATGCATGTCGATCGGCGCATACGCATCCAGGCTATCGTCCCTCAGCGCGAGGTGCTGGAATTCCGGCAGGTCTTCGGCAGTGATCCGCACCTGACTTGAAATGAATTCCCGCTGGGCATTGCTCTCCCTCGTCTTGAGATCGAGCGTGATCTTGAATGGAACTTGCCGCGACCGCAGTGCATTCAGTGAAGGCAGAAAATGGAAGATGATCCGGTCCTTGAGACTCGAAGGGCGCAGATCGTCATAAGACGTCACCTTATCCTTCAAGAACTTCAGGAATCGAAGCGTAGTCAGCCCGGTATTCCTCGGTGAATCGATCCTGCGAAGATTCGATGCTCCGGAGAATCCATCCTTGAACACGAAATCCCTGCGCGAGTCGCCCCACTCGCTGATCACCTCGACATTTTCAAAGTAATTGAGGTAGACCAGGCGTCCCACGCCCTTGTGGAACCGATCCTTGGGCTTCAGGAGCGTGCGAAAGCGCGCGAAATTCTCTTCATTGAATCCAGCACCGTTATCGCTGATCGCGATACTGAGCGTCTCGGGAGCGCCGAAAGAATCGATCGAGATGTCGATCCCGATTTCAGTCGCCCCAGCATCCAGAGCGTTCGCAATCGCCTCGAAGTACACGAGGACGATGGAGGGATTGGGAAAGAACAGCCTGATGGCACTGGTGGTCTCAATGTCCAAAGTTCACTCCCGTGATTTCTCAGGATGATTGAAGTTGTCCGAAGCGACAACTGCTGGGCTCAAGCGCCCAGTTTTACCATTGGCCCGCGCCTCCCGGGTGGCGACACGTTGGAAAAATTCCGGGCGATTGACCAAAGCCTTGTCGCGGGGAAGCAAGGGAAGCACACACGCAAAACAGAAAACCCCGGAGAGTCTTCCGACTCACCCGGGGTGTGCTTTTGGTAGGCGCGATTGGATTCGAACCAACGACCCCCACCATGTCAAGGTGGTGCTCTAACCAACTGAGCTACGCGCCTGAAATACGCGGCCAATGGTGGTCAATCCACTGGTCCGGAAAACAAATCGCCCGATCTTCATTTTGAAGCGGGCGATCTTCTGAGGTGTCCCGAAAGACTTGCCTACCAATTCTGGTAGGCGCGATTGGATTCGAACCAACGACCCCCACCATGTCAAGGTGGTGCTCTAACCAACTGAGCTACGCGCCTGAAGAGCCTCGCAGTATATGCCGGAATCCGCGTCCCGTCGATGAATCCGCAAGAAAAAGAGCGATAAACGCACCAACGTCCACTCCTTCGCGCCACCACACGCTTCCAACGGAACCGGCAACGCGCTCCGCATCACCGCCGCCGCGCGCTCCTCACCCCCGAGACCTGCGACACCGCCACCAGCGTCTGCTGCAGCCGCTGGGCATCGCTCACCTCCACCGTGAAGTTCATCCGCGACAGGTCATTGCGCGCCGGCTTGCCCTTGCCGCTCTGCTGGTTCACCGAGACCACCTTGAGCTTGTCCTTCGCGAACAGCTCCAGCACGTCCCGCAGCAGCCCCGGCCGGTCCGTGGCCTCGACCACCAGATCCACCGGGTACATCGCGCCCTTGCCCGCACGGTCCGGCGCCGGCTCGCCCCAGGCCACCGCGATCACCCGCTCCGGCGCCGACTGCGCCATCTGCCGCAGGTTCGCGCAGTCGCTGCGATGGATCGCCACGCCCTTGCCACGCGTCACGTAGCCCGTGATCGCGTCCGGCGGCGCCGGCCGGCAGCAGCGCGCCAGGCTGGTCAGCAGCGAGTCCACCCCCACCACCAGCACCCCGCCCTTGGGCGTGCGCCCTTCCCCGACCTCGCCCTTCGTGTGCTTCTGGACGAGCAGCTCTTCCTCGTTGGCCTCCTGCACCGGCGGGCGCAGCAGCGTCTCGATGTTGCGCAGCGAGTACTCGTCCTTGCCCACCACCTCGAACAGCGCATCCGCATTCTTGAAGCCCAGCCGCGCCGCCAGATCCTCCAGCTTGATCGCCGTCTTGCCTTCGCGCTGCAGCAGCTTCTCGACGAGCTCACGTCCCTTGGCGATCGTGTGCGACTGCACCTGCGCGTTGAACCAGGCCCGCACCTTCGCCTTGCTGCGCGGGCTCTGCAGATAGCCGAGCTCGGCATTGAGCCAGTCCAGCGATGGACCGCCCTCCTTCAGCGCGACGATCTCCACCGTCTGCCCGCTCTGCAGCGGCGTGTTCAGCGGCACCATCTGGCCGTCGACCTTCGCCCCGCGGCAGCGATGCCCCAGGTCCGTGTGCACCGCGTAGGCGAAGTCCACCGCCGTCGCCCCCGCGCACAGCTCGACCACGTTGGCCTGCGGCGTGAAGACATAGATGCGGTCATCGAAGGCCGGGCCGGTCTCGGCCACATAGTCCCGCTCCCAGGCCAGCAGCTGCCGCAGCACCGCCTTGCGCGCCTGCGCGACCTGTTCCTCGAACTCGCCCGCCGCCGTCACCCCGGCATAGCCCTTGGTGCCGGCCTCCTTGTACGCCCAGTGCGCGGCCACGCCGTGCTCGGCGTGCTCGTGCATCGAGCGCGTGCGGATCTGCACCTCCATCGGCCGGCCGTCCGCCGCGATCACCACCGTGTGCAGCGACTGATAGCCATTGGCCTTGGGCCGCGCGATGTAGTCGTCGAACTCGCCATCGACCGGCTTGTAGAGCTCGTGCAGCCGCGCCAGCACCGCGTAGCAGTCGGCCACCTCCGGCACGATCACGCGCATCGCGCGCAGGTCGAAGACCCGCTCCAGCGCGAGACCCTTGCCGCGCATCTTCTTCCAGATGCTGTACAGGTGCTTCGGACGCCCCTGCACCTGCGCGTCGATGCCCAGCGACTGGAGCTCGCGCTCCAGCGCCGCCCGCACCGCCTCGACCGACTGCTCGCGCTCGACGCGCTTCTCGTGCAGGCCCTTGGCGAGCTGGTGGTACTGCTCCGGCTCCAGGAAGCGGAAGGCCAGGTCCTCCAGCTCCCACTTGATCTGCCAGATGCCGAGCCGGTTGGCCAGCGGCGCGAAGACCTGCAACGACTCCGCCGCCAGCTCGCGCGGACAGGCCGTCTTCGTCGCCGCGAACCAGCGCAGCGACTGCAGCCGCGACGCCAGCCTCAGCAGCACCACGCGCAAGTCGCGCGAGAACGCCAGCAGCATCTTGCGCACCAGCTCGGTCTGCTCCTGCCGGCGTTGCTCCTCGACTTGCGCCTCGCGCGCCGCGCGCTGGATCTGCACCAGGCGGCGCGTGTGCGCGACCAGGCTCGCGGCGCTCTCGCCGAAGGCCTTGGCGACGATCTCCTCGGGCTTGTTCAGATAGTCCCCGGCATACACCAGGTAGGACGCCGCCTGCATCGACGGCGCCGCGCCAACGCCCGCCAGGATCGCCGCCACGCCATCCGCGTGATCGAGCGCGGGCTCGCCCGTGCCGAGCACATGCCCGGCCAGCAGCGGCTCCGCGAAGGCGCGCGCGCGATGCACCGGGTCCGCCGCTTCGGCGGCACGCGGCTGCGCCATCGGCAGCCGGCTGGGCAGGTCCCCGTCCAGCAGGGCCACGATGGGCGCCGCCTGGTCCTGCCGCAGCCCCAATTCCGTCTTCATTCGTCGTTCATCCGTGTCCACGCGGCACTGGCGGCCGCCGGGACGTCATCCGCGGTCGAGGAATCGCTCCACCACCTGGATCTGGTTCTCCTGCACCAGCGTCGGCGCGTGGCCGACGCCGGGGAACTCATGCAGCTCGGCGCGCGGGCCACGCTGCGTCATCAGCTCGGCGGTGGCCCGGGTGAGCAGGTCCGACTCGCCGCCGCGCAGCAGCAGCGTCGGACAGCGCACCGCGTCATAGGCCGCCCACAGCTGCGCCTCGCCGGCCTTGGCCAGCTCCGGCGTCAGTCCGGCCAGGCCCTGGCCGATGCGCGGGTCGTAATGCAGCCGGCAGCGGTCGCCGTCCGGCTTGAACATCGCCCGCGACAGCGCCAGCCATTGCTCGTCCGTGTGCGGGCCGAAGCCCTCCGAGATGCCGCGCAGGTAGTCGGCGCCCTGCTGGCAGTTCTCGAACTGGGGCGCTCTGCCCAGATAGCCCGCGATGCGCTGCAACGCGACGAATTCGATCGTCGGTCCCACGTCGTTGAGGATCAGCCGCTGGATCGGACTGAACGGCATCGCCGCCAGCGCCAGACCGATCAGCCCGCCCATCGAGGTCCCCAGCCAGTCCACCTGCGCCGCGCCGGTGCGCGCCAGCAGCGTGACCATGTCCGAGACGTACTGCGGCAGTTGGTAGTTGCGCGGATCGCCCAGCCAGTCGGACTCCCCGCGGCCCACCACGTCCGGGCAGATCACCCGGTAGCGGCCGCTCAGCCGGCGCGCCAGCACGTCGAAATCGCGGCCCTGCCGCGACAGCCCGTGCACGCACACCAGCACCCGCGGGTTGTCGGACTGCCCCCACTCCCAATAGGCGACCCGGTGCAGGCCGCACGGGCTCAGCGCCTGGACTTTTTTCAACAAGGGTTCAGACATCGCTCGTATCCTTTGCACCCATCCTAACAACCCTGAAGAGGACGCGGCATGTTGAAAGGAAAGACGGCCCTGGTCACCGGCTCGACCAGCGGCATCGGATTGGGCATCGCCCTGACCCTGGCCGAACAGGGCGCGAACATCGTGCTCAACGGCTTCGGCGACCATGAGGGCCCCAAGGCCGAAGTAGAGGCCAAGGGCGTGAAGGCCGGCTTTCACGGCGCCGACATGAGCAAGCCCGCCGAGATCGAGGCCATGATGGCCTACATCGACCAGGAGTTCGGCGGCTGCGACATCCTCGTGAACAACGCGGGCATCCAGTTCGTCGCCAATGTCGACGAGTTCCCCGCCGAGCGCTGGGACGCCATCATCGCCATCAACCTGAGTTCGGCCTTCCACACCATGCGCCTGGCCCTGCCCGGCATGAAGAAGAAGAACTGGGGCCGCGTCATCAACATCGCCTCGACGCACGGGCTGGTGGCCTCGGCCGGCAAGTCGGCCTACGTGGCGGCCAAGCACGGCCTGGTCGGCCTGACCAAGGCGGCGGCGCTGGAGACGGCCACCGTCCCGGTCACCGTCAACGCGATCTGCCCCGGCTGGGTGCTGACCCCGCTGGTGCAGAAGCAGATCGACGCCCGCGCCGCCAGTGAGAAGCTCGACCCCGCCGAGGCCAAGCGCCAGCTGCTCGCCGAGAAGCAGCCCTCGCTGCAGTTCACGACGCCCGAGGAACTCGGCGCGCTGGCGGTGTTCCTGTGCTCGGACGCCGCCGTCAACGTCCGCGGCCAGGCCTGGGCGATGGACGGCGGCTGGACCGCGCAGTGATCAGCGCGTCATCACGACGTTGCCGCTGACGTTGACCGTCACGGTCGCCTTGCCGGATTCGACCGGCAGGGCCTCGTCGGCGCTCGCGGACATCGCCTTGAAGCGCGGCGCCGCGGCCATCATCGGCATCGGCGGCTGGTCGGCGTTCACGCTGACCTCGCCGATCCGGTAGCCGGCGTAGCCGAACTGCTGCGCGTACACGGCCGCCTTGGCCTTGTAGCTGGCGATCGCCTGGGCCACCACGTCGCCCTCGGCCTTCTCGCGCGCCTCGCGCGACAGCCCGTAGCTGACGCTGGCGATGGAGAGCGACTGGATCCGGCCGCTCAGCTTGGAGATCGCCTCCATGTCGCGGCCCTGCACCAGCAGCTCGACGCTGCCCTGCCAGCCGGTGATCTGCGGCGCGGCGCTGGCACTGGACTTCGGCTGGCCGTAGCGCGGATAGATCGACAGATTGCCCGCCTGCAGGTCCACCTGCCCCGGCTTGGCGACCTTGCGTGCCTCCGTCAGCGCGGCGTCGAGCGCCTGCTTGAGCTCGTTCTGGACCGCGCCCGCGTCCTTGCCCTCGCGGGTGGTGGAGAAGCGCAGCTGCAGCAGGTCGCGCGCCACCTCGGTGGTGGCGGAGGCGCTCAGCGACAGCAGGTCCGTGCGCGCCGGATCGGCGTACGACAGCGCGGGCACCATGGCCACCGCGCCGGCGGCGATCAGGGTTCGGGCGAGCTTCTTGGAGGTTCGGATCATGGAGGCTCCTAGGGGAAAGTCCTGAGAAGGGATCAGCATAACGGGTGAGACATCCGTCACGGCAGACAGCCTCCGCGTCCCATTCGTTAGCCATCCGTTCATCACTTGTGGTTGTTTGGTGGCGCTGTTACAAAAGATGTAACCATCCCGTAAGGACTGCTGCATCCCGCAAACGGGTCGAAAAACTGCCCTTACAGTGCCGCTGTTACAAATTCAGGAGTGGCCGCCATGCAAAGCCCAACCCGCCCCAACCGCATCCTGGTCGTGGACGACGACGCCCGCATCCGCGACCTGCTGCGCCGCTACCTGGCCCAGGAAGGATTCGAGGTCCTGCTCGCCGAGGACAGCAAGGCGCTGAACAAGCAGCTGACGCGCGAGACGGTGGACCTGATCGTCCTGGACCTGATGCTGCCGGGCGAGGACGGCCTGTCGATCTGCCGCCGGCTGCGCGCCGCGGGCGACAACACGCCGATCATCATGCTGACGGCCAAGGTCGAGGAAGTGGACCGGATCGTCGGCCTGGAGGTCGGCGCGGACGACTACCTGGCCAAGCCGTTCAATCCCCGCGAGCTGCTGGCCCGCATCAACGCGGTGCTGCGCCGCCGCCCGCCGCCGGAAGCGCCGGGCGCGCCGTCCAAGGAGCCGATGACGGTCCAGTTCGGTCCGTTCGAGTTCGACCTGGCGCTGCGCCGCCTGGCCAAGAACGGCGAGCCGGTGCCGCTGACCACCGGCGAGTTCTCGATGCTCAAGGCCCTGGTGCGCCACCCACGCCAGCCGCTGTCGCGCGACAAGCTGGCGATGCTGGCCCGCGGCCGCGAGTTCGAGCCCTTCGACCGCAGTCTGGACGTGCAGGTCTCGCGCCTGCGCAAGCTGCTGGAAGAGGATCCGGCCCAGCCGCGCTTCATCCAGACGGTGTGGGGCGTGGGCTACGTGTTCGTTCCGGACGAGGCGGCCTGATCCCGTGACTCCCCCGCGTCTGGCGCTGAACCTGTTCTGGCGCACCTTCGCGCTGCTGGCCTTGCTGCTGGCGGCGGGCGTGCTGGCCTGGCAGCAGACCTTCAAGGCCCTGGAGGCCGAGCCCAAGGCGCTCGAGGCGGCGCAGCAGCTCGCCGGCCTGGTGAACCTGTCGCGCGTGGCGCTCTCGAGCACCGACGCGATCAACCGCGTCGCCGTCGTGAAGTCGCTGGCGCGCAGCGAGGCCGTGTCGGTCGAAGTGGCCGAGGCCACGGACCGCTGGCTGCCGTACGAGAACTCGCCCTTTGCGCAGCGGCTGCGCAAGGAGCTGGTGTCGCGGCTGGGGCCGCAGACGGTGCTGGCCAGCGGCCTGAACGGCGTGCCGGGGCTGTGGGTGCGCTTCGACGTCGGGCCGGACCAGTTCTGGCTGCAGACCAATCCGGCGCCGCTGCAGGCGAACTTCTCGAGCAACTGGTGGTGGATCGCGATCGCGCTGGGCGCGTCGCTGCTGGGCGCGGCCGCGATCGCGCGGCTGATCAACCAGCCGCTGCGCGAGCTGTCGATCGCCGCCAGCCGCATCCGCGAGGGCGAGTACGACTCGCGCCTGGACGAGAGCACGCTGACCAGCGAGATCCGGGAGGTCAACATGGGCTTCAACCGGATGGCGCGCGAGCTGGCGAAGATGGAAGAGGACCGCAGCGTGATGCTGGCGGGCATCTCGCACGACCTGCGCACGCCGCTGGCGCGGCTGCGGCTGGAGGCGGAGATGAGCGTCAACGACGAGCAGGCGCGGACCTACATCGCGCAGGACATCGACCAGCTCGACGCGATCATCAACAAGTTCATGGACTATGCGCGGCCCAGCGAGCTGCAGCTGCAGGCGCTGAACCTGCGCGAGCTGGTGGAGCGTGAGGCGCAGGGTTTCCGCGATCCGCAGCAGATCCAGATCAGCGTGAGGCTGTCGGCGGCGCTGCGCATCTGGACGGACCCGACGGAGCTGGGGCGGATCCTGCTGAACCTGTTCGAGAACGCGCGCCGCTACGGGCATCACGACGATGAGCCCACGCGGGTGGACGTCACGGCGGAGGCGGACAGCGCCTGGGTGCTGCTGACGGTGCGCGATCATGGCCCGGGCGTGCCGCCGGACAAGCTGGCGAAGCTGACGACGCCGTTCTATCGCGGCGACACGGCGCGGACCGCGGCCACGGGCGCGGGGCTCGGGCTGGCGATCGTGGAGAAATCGGTGCAGCGGCTGGGCGCGCAGTTGCGCCTGGCGAATGCGGACGACAGCGGCTTCGTCGCGCAGCTCAGACTCAAGCGCGCGAGCGTTTGAGCGCCGCGCGGCAGAACTCCCTCGTCCCAGCGGGGCAAAGGAGTTCTTGCGCGAGAGCTGACGCGGTCAGCCGCCGCGCACCAGCAGACAGACCGCGCGCGCCTCGATGGCCTTGAGCTCGCCGACCGGCCCCATCTTCTCGGCCGTCTTGGCCTTCACGTTGATCTGCCCCGCGTCGATGCCCAGCACCTGCGCCAGGCGCTCCCGCATCGCCGGAATGTGCGGCGCCATCTTCGGCTGCTGCGCCACGATCGTGCTGTCCACGTTGCCGATCTCCCACCCCAGCGCCTTCACCTGCCGATAGGCCTCGGCCAGCAGCACCATCGAATCGGCCCCCTTGAACTCGGCCGCCGTGTCGGGGAACAGCTTGCCGATGTCGCCCAGCGCCGCCGCGCCCAGCAGCGCATCCGTGATCGCATGCGCGAGCGCATCGGCGTCCGAATGCCCCAGCAGGCCATGCGTGTGCGGGATCGTGACGCCCCCCAGGATCAGCGGGCGGCCAGTCACAAGCTGGTGGGTGTCCCAGCCTTCACCGATGCGGAAATTCAATGCCATGGAATCGTCGATCTGAAAACGAATGAGAGAGCCGTCAGTGCGGCAGCGCGTTCGTCACCACGATCGGCCCGTTGCGGGTCACGATCATCGTGTGCTCGAACTGGGCCGAGAGGTTGCCCTTCACGCCGGACAGGGTCCAGCCATCGGCCTGCTCGTCGACCCAGCGGCTCTTGGTCGACAGGAAGGGCTCGATGGTGATCACCATGCCCTCCTCCAGGATGCGCGTGTCGCTGGGGTCGTAGTAGCCGGGGATGGTCTTGGGCTCCTCGTGCAGCGAGCGCCCCACCCCATGGCTGCACAGGTTTTCGATGATCTTGAACTTGTGCGCCTTGGCCACGCGCTCGATCGCGTGGCCGATGCGGTTCAGCCGCGCGCCGGTCTTCACTTCCTTCATCGCCTGCTCCAGCGCGTACTGCGCGGCGAAGACCAGTTGCGTCTTCGTCGGCGTGGTCGGCGGCACGATGCGCGTGCCACCGGTGTCGCCGAAGTAGCCGTTCATCTCGGCCGAGACGTCGACGTTGACGATGTCGCCCTTCTTGATCACGCGGTCGCCGGGAATGCCGTGGGCGGCCTGTTCGTTGATGCTGATGCAGGTGGCGCCAGGGAAGTCGTACATCACGCGCGGCGCCGAGCGCGCGCCGAATTCCTCCAGCCAGCGCGCGCCCATGTCGTCGAGCTCGCGCGTGGTCATGCCGGGCCGGATCGCGTCCAGCATGCGGCGCAGCACGGTGGCGACGGCCTCGCCGACGGCCTTCAGGCCCTGGATGTCGTCGTCGGATTCGATGGTCATGCGCGGCTCCTCAGCAGGCGTTCAGCCAACGCGAAGTCGGCGGGATAGGTGACCTTGAAGTTTTCCATGGACGCCTCGACCAGGCGCGGCGCATGGCCAAGGGCCTCGATGGCGCTGGCCTCGTCGGTGATGCCGTCCAGCGGCCCGGCCAGCGCCGGCGCGAGCAGGCCAAGCCGGAACATCTGCGGCGTCTGCGCGGCCCACTTGCCGCGGCGGTCGACGGTGGCGGCGACACGCGCACCGCCCTCGCCCGCGCTGACGGCGTCCTTGAGCGTGTCGGCCACGGGCAGCGCGAGCAGGCCGCCGACCTCGTCGTCGGCGCAGGCGTCGATCAGCGCGTCTATCCACTCGGCACGCACCAGGCAGCGCGCCGCGTCGTGCACGAGCACCCAGTCATGCGCCTGGACGCCCCGCTCGCGCAGCGCCTGCAGGCCGGCGGCGACCGAGTCGGCGCGCGTCGCGCCGCCGGATCGCGCGATCCAGCCGCGCTCGCCGGCGAAGCCGGGCACGGCGGACTCGAACTGATCGTCCTCGGGCGAGAGCACCACCAGCGTGGCCTCGATGCGAGGCACGGCGGCCAGCGCTGCGAGCGTGTGCGCGATCAGCGCCTGGCCGGCGAGCGGCACGTACTGCTTGGGCTGGCCGGCGCCGGAGCGGCTGCCGACGCCCGCGGCGGGCACCAGCGCGAAGCACCGGGGCTGCAGGCCCGCGGGGCCGATCGGAAAGGAAGTCATGGGGCGCGATTGTAGGGAGGGCCTTCGGCCAAAATCCGTCCTTCCCCCTCCCTCCTCTTCTCACCATTCCCTCTTCGCCCTTCCCTCTCCACCGCTCCCTCCTCTGCCCATCGCCGCCGTGATCGCCCTCTCCGACCTCCACCACCGCCTGCGCGCGCTCGGCGCGAACGACGCCCACGTGGGCCGCGTGCTGCGCCACTGGGTCCAGGCCAAGCCGCTGACCGAAGGCCGGCGCAAGCTCGAGCACTACCTGCCGCTGGCGGTGCGCGACGCGCTGCCGGCGCTGATGGACGAGCTGCACGGCCTGGCGACGCTGGCCGAGCGTCACCCCGGCGAGGACGGCTCCGCGCGCCTGCTGGTGCGGCTGACCGACGGCCAGACCGTCGAGAGCGTGCTGCTGCCGCGCGACGGCCTGTGCGTGTCCAGCCAGGTCGGCTGCGCGGTGGGCTGCCGCTTCTGCATGACCGGCAAGGACGGGCTGCTGCGCCAGGTCAGCAGCGCCGAGATCGTCGCGCAGGTGGCGCTGGCGCGGCGCGAGCGCGCGGTCAGGAAGGTCGTGTTCATGGGCATGGGCGAGCCCTCGCACAACCTGGACGCGGTGCTGGAGGCGATCGCGCTGCTGGGCACCGAGGGCAACATCGGCCACAAGCAGCTGGTGTTCTCCACGGTCGGCGATCCGCGCGCGTTCGAGCGCCTGGCCGAAGGTCCGGTCAAGCCGGCGCTGGCGCTGTCGCTGCACACCACCAAGCCCGAACTGCGGCGCGAGCTGCTGCCGCGCGCCCCGCGGCTCACGCCGCGCGAGATCGTCGATTTCGGCGAGCGCTACGCGCGCTCGACCGGCTATCCGATCCAGTACCAGTGGACGCTGATCGAGGGCGTCAACGACGGCGAGGACGAGCTGGACGGCATCGTCGACCTGCTCAAGGGCAAGTACGGCGTGCTGAACATGATTCCCTACAACAGCGTGCCGGAGCTGCCGTACGCGCGCCCGGCCTGGGACAAGGCCCGCGACATCGCGCGCCGGCTGCATGAGCGCGGCGTGCTGACGAAGCTGCGCGACTCCGCCGGCCAGGACGTGGACGGCGGCTGCGGGCAATTGCGGGCGCGCAGCCTGTCGACGCCCGCGCCGATGCGGGACGCCCGCCGGGCGATCCCGATCGCGCCGGCGGGATGAGGCTCATCGCGGCAGACGCGGCGGATCCGCCGGCAACCGCACGCCGCGATCGGACAGCGCGGGGCGCTGCGCCTGGGGCACCGGCATCGGCGCGCGGTCGCAGCGGTCCTGCGGCGCCATCCCGCGCCGCTCCTCGCAGGCGAGGCGCTCGACGGCCTTGGGCGCCAGCGCACGCTGGCGCGGCGTCGCCGGCACCGCGTCCGGCGCGATGTCCGGCGCAACCGCCGTCCCGACGTCCGGTCTGACGTCCGGTCTGACGTCCGGTCTGATGTCTGGCCGGGTCTGAGGCTCGATCACGGGCCGGCGTTCCGTTTCGTTCGGGCGCGCCGCGTTCATCGGATCTCCTGCGGAGGTCGCAGCCGGTGCACGCTCAGGCCCAGGCTCCGGCTTGAGCACAGACTCCGGCTTCGGCTTCGGCTCCGGCTCGGGCTTGAGCACAGGGTCCGGCTTCGGATCGGTTTCGGAATCAGCGGCTGCATCGGGCTTGAGCCCGGGCTCTGGCGCCGGCTCAGGGGCAGACTTCTCCTCGGGCACGGGTGCCGGTCCGGATTCCGTTTCGGGTTCCGTTTCGGGTTCCGCTTCGGGTTCCGCTTCGGGCCCGGGCTCAGGCTTTATCGTCAGAAAGGTCCCGTCGGGCTTCTCGATCTGGACGTCGACACCGGCCTCGAGCCATTCGGAGACCCTCGCCGCGCCGATCGCGCCGTCTCCTTCGGGCACCTCCAGCCTGTCGACGGCGCGGACCAGCCGAAGCTTTGCTCCCGGCTTGATCTGGCCCGGCAGATCCCAGCGCGCGCCCGTTGCGCGGACGTGGATCTCGCCCGTGCCGTCCGCCTCGACGGTGCCGTCCAGGCGGCCGATGCTGCTGCCCCAGAACGAGACCGTGCCATCGGGGGCGCTGGTCCTCGCGCGTTCATCGTGAACGATCAGGTGGCTCCTGCGCTCGCTCGCCGCGAAGCGGCCTTCGCGGTCGATCCTCCCCTGCTCGGTGGTCGCGAGATGGACCTCGCCGCGAGGCGCCTCGATCGTTCCGTCCACGTGCAAGGTGCCCGTCGCCGCCAGGGTCGCGGCGCCCTGTTCCTTGACCCGGATGGTCCCGAGGTGACTCATCGGCGTGGATCGCTCGCCGCTCAGACGGAGCGTCGAGCGCCACGCGAGCGGGTCCGGATCGTCGGCCTTCATCGTCGTCATGACGAAGCGGCCAGCCGTCACCGTCGCGCCGCGATGGATCTCGGCGCCTCCCGGCGACAGGAACATCACGCCCGCATCGGCATGGACCTCGCCCGAGATCTTCGTCCCGGCCGTCTCGGCGACCCGGTTGATCGCCCACCAATGCGGCTGGGACTGGATGAAGCGCACCTGATGCCCCTCGCCCACCTCGAAGGACTTCCAGTCCAGCAGCATCAGATCGCTGCTCTGGCGGATGGTCATCGTCTTGCCAGACACCTCGGGCGCCGTGCCGCCGGCAACGACCTTGTCCAGCACCGGCAGATGCGCGATGGTCGCGATGTCCCGCGTCGACGCCGACAGTTCCGGCGTCAGCGGCAACTCGGCATCGCCGTTGAAACCGGTCAGCGAGACGCTCGGCGTGACGGCGCGCTCGCCGTACTGGGGACTGTCGAAGCGGTAGGTCTTGTGCAGCGTCAGGTTGCTGCCCTCGAGCAGATCCAGGCCGCTGAAGGTCTCGTTGCGCACCTCGGCCCGCGTGGTGCCATCGCCTGCCTTGTCCATGGCCTCGAAGCCGAGCACCAGCGGGGCCTTGATGTCGAGCGTGCTCGCTTTCACGCTGCCGAGCACCAGCCCGCCCGCCGCATCGAGGGCCACCACGCCCTTGTCCGCCGCGAGCGTGGTGCCGGCGCTCATCCTGATCGCGCCGCGTCCCGACCGCAGGCGGATGTCGCCCTCCCGCAGCCGGATGTCCGCCTTCAGCTCGATGTCCGGGGACTTTCCCGCGTCGGCGTGGCGCACATCCAGGGTCAGCCTGCTGCCGGGCGCGCCGGTCGCATGGATCGCCCCCTCGATCGCGCCCCGCGGTTCGATCACCACGTCGCTGCCCGCATCCAGCCACGACTCGATGCTACCGGCGGCGATCTCCCGCGGCCCGCGCGCTTCGGGGTCTTTCGGGATGTGCCAGAAGTGGCCCCGGATCGCGATCGTCGAGCCGGGACGGATCTGCCCATTGAGCAGACCATCGCGGCGGGCGAAGACGTCCAGCTGCGCGGCGGTCGCGTCGACCAGCCCGGAAAGCTCCAGATCGTTGCCGGCTCCGTAGACGAACGCGCGGCCGCGGCGCACGAGCGTGCGCCCGCGATGCACGAGCCGGCCGCCCTCCAGCGTGGGATGCACACCGATCACATTGCCGTTCGCGCCGATCGTCGGCGAGGTCGTGACCGCCAGATTCACCGTGCCGGATGGCGCGTCGATCAAGCCGTTCTGCACGAGCGAGAACGGGCTGCCCAGCGTTGCGATGCCGCCCCTGGCGACCGTGATCGCGCCTTCATTCCTGACTTCGGCCTTGCTGAGCGGGTTCAAGACATCCCACGGCACCGAGGGTTGCTTCGCCTGATCGTCGCGCAGCGAGAAGGCCAGAAACGCGCCGCCGCCGACCTGCACGCGCGCGGTGCGGCCGAACAGCAGGCCATTCGGGTTGAACAGGAAGACCGTGCCCGCCGCATCGAGCCTGCCGTGGATGCGGCTGCCCTGCGTGTCGGCGATGCGGTTGACGGCCGTCCACCCCGAGCCCGGCAGGACCTCGCCCCGCGCGCCGACATGCTGAAAGATGACCCGGTGGTCCTCGCCGACGTTGAAGGACTTCCAGTCCAGGACGGCATGGCGCGCCTTCTGGGTGACGGTCATCGTGCGGTCGCCCGACCTGCGGACCTCGATCCCGCCGATCAGTTCCTTGTCCAGCACCGGCAGATCGGGGACCGGGTGGCCGGGCGCCTCGGCCGATGGGCCGGGCGCGTCCTTCATCGAGCGGGCGTCCACGACGGCGTGCTGCTTCACTGCCACCTCGCCCAGCCAGTCCTTGAAATCGACCCGCAGCAGATCCCGCCAGGTCTCCCAGGTGCCGCGCCTGGGAGGCCGGGACCGCGGGTCCAGACCCAGCGTGCTGTCCGCGGTGAAATGCAGCCCCGACATCTGCAGGGCCGGCGAGCCGCCGGAGCCGCCCTCCTGGCTGTTGCTCCCGGGCGGGACTCTCACGCGCCAAGGCACGTCGATCTCGAGGCTGTGGGTGTTCAAGCGCCCCAGCGTCGCCGATTCGTCCGCGGCGATCTTCACGGCCGCGCCGAAAGCCTCGATGGACGAGCCGGTCTTCATCTCCACCTGTGAGCCTTGCAGGCTGGCCACGCCCCCGTCCCTGACCATGATGAGGCCGGCGTGCGTCACCTGCGCGGTGTGCGTTCCGAGCTGCGCGGGCACGCGCTCGCCCTTCATCGCCGCGTCGTCGAGCCGGCTGCCCGCGGCGAACAGCGAGCCCACGTCCACTTTCGATCCGGCCCCGAACAGGATGCCGTTCGGATTGACGAGATACACCCGGCCATTGGCGCTCAGCGCGCCATCGATGCGGCTCGGGTCGGGACCGGTGACCCGGTTCACGATGAACGCGTCCGGCCCCGGCTGAAGGATCCGCACCGCGTGGTCCCGGGCGATGTCGAAACGCTTCCAGTCGAGCTTGGCCGCCATCGAGGTCTGATCGATCGTCATCGTCGTCCCGGCGGTCTCGACCCTGACCCGGCCGACGTGGACGGCGTGGTCCTGCGGCAATGCCGCGGCGGCCTGCGCCGCCGCCCAGCGCGGCAGGGTCAGCAGGCCCGCGGCGGCCAACGCCGCCACCAGGCCGGACAACGCGGCCTTGTTCTTCAGCTTCATGATCTGCATGTCCTTCATTGGGGAGAGCTCCTCAACGCGGTGACGGTGCGCCGCCCGGAACGCGGATGCCGCGATCCCTCAGCGCCGGGCCGGCGCTGGGCGGCTGCGTCGGCCGCACGGCGTCGCAGGCCTGGCGGCCTTGCACGCCGCGTCCCTGCTCGCACGCGACGGCGGCGCGAACGGCCGGTGCTTGCGGCCTGGGCATGGGCGCCGGACGCGGTGAAGGGCTGGGCGTTGGCGCAGGATCCGGTTTCGGCTCCGGTTTCGGCTCCGGATCGGGCTTCGGCTTTGGATCGGGTTTCGGCTCCGGTGTGGGGTCCGGGCTCGGTGTGGGATCCGGTTTCGGCTGCGGCGTGGGTGCCGGCTCCACCGCAAGGATGCGCGCGCGGTGCCGTTGCAGCTCCGACTCGCCCGGCGCTGCCACCTGGAGCTCGCTCTGCGCGTCATCGTGATGGCCGGCGAGAAACACCTTCGCCGACACCAGCCGATCGCCCACGTCGGGGCTGTCGAACTCGTAGCGGTCGACGAACCGCAGCCCGCTGCCAGGCAGCAGTTCGATGTTGCCGAACGACTTGTTGGTCACGCTGGCCGCGGTGGTCTCGTCGAAGCGCTTGTCCTGGGCGTCGAAGCCCATCGCCAGCGGCACATCGATCGCGAGCCTGGGCACGCGCAGGGCACCGAGCTTGAGGCCGGGGCTCGCGAGCGTCAGCGTCCCCTTCGCATCGGCCTTGGCCGTGATCGGCCTGGAGGCGTCGAGCGGCCCGATGGTCGACGCCACTTCGACGTCGACGCCGTCGTCCAGCCATCGGGACACCCTCGTGGATGCAAGGACCTCGTCGTTGATATCGACGAACTGCCCGACCTCGCCGATGCCGGCAACGACGTCGGTCAGCGCGATCCGGCGGCCCGGGTTCAAGGTGGCATACGAAGACCACCCTTCGCCTACTCCGATCAGATGCATGTCGCCCTTCTCGCCCGCATCGATCGTGCCCTCCAATGCGGCGTCGGAGGCAAACATCCGGATATCGCCCTCTTTCGCCGACGTCTCGCCCAGGTGGGAGAGCGCGCCGCCGATGCCGCGGAAATTCAGCACGCGCCCGTCGCGCTGGATCGTCATGTGGTCGACGCCCGCGAGATGAACGGCGCCTTTGGGCGCGCTGATCGTTCCGCCCTGTTCCAGCTCATTGGACGATGCCAGCGTCACGACGCCGCCCTCCTTCACCTGGATCGTCCCGAAGTTCCTGATCGACGCATCGCCAACGCCAGACAACGGCAATGCGCTCGCCCATTTGCGAAGGGAATCGCCTTCCGGCGTCATCGTCGTCACGACGAACCGGCCGGCGGTCACCGTGGCTCCGCGATGGATCTCCGCGCCGCCGGGAACGAGGAACATCAATCCCGCATCGGCGTGGACCTTGCCCGTGATCGTCATCTGCGACGGGGCGGCAACGCGATTGATCGCCCACCAATCCGGCGAGGACTGTTCGAACCTCACTTCGTGACCCGCGCCGACGTCGAAGGACTCCCAGTCGATGAACATCAGCGCCTCGGTCTGGCGGACGGTCATGGTCTTGTCCGTCACTCTGGGCTGGGCTCCGCCGGAGGCCAGGACGTATGGGTTCTGCACGGGGAGCGGTCTGCGCTCGATGCGGGCCGTGTTCTTTGCTCCGTCGGCAACGCGCACGCTCAGCGGCAACGGGGCATCGCCGAAGCCGGAAATCTCGAACTTCGGCTTGACGGTGTGCTCGCCAAGCGCCGCGCTGTCGAAGCGATAGCTCTTGTGCAGCGTGAGGTTGCTGCCTTCGTTCAGCGTGATCCCCTCGAACGTCTCGTTCTCCACGTCGGCCGAGGGCGTGCCGTCGTGGACCTTGTCCTTGGCATCGAAGCTCACTGTCAGCGGGACATCGATCTCCAGCGTCTTGGCTTTGACCTTGGACAGGAGCAATCCCTCCTTCGCGGCGAAGCGCACCTTGCCCGACTTCGCGGAGATGCTGGCGCCCGATGACATCCGAATCTCTCGCTCCGACACGAAGCTCAGATCTCCCTGTGCGAGGCTGATGTCCGACTCCACAAGGACGGGCTCGCCCCTGCTCTCCAGCGTCAACTGGGCTCCGCTCCCGCCAGTGGCGTGAATGGGCGCACCGACGCTGAGCGCGTCTGTTGCGATGCGGACGTGGCTACCTGCCTCCAGCCACGACGAAATCCGTTTGGCGGAAAGCTGCCTTCGCTCAAGGCCGTCCGGATCCATCGGGACGTGCCACCCGTAGCCATCAACGGAAATCCGGGCGCCGGGACGGACATGCGCATCAAAGAGTCCTCCATGGAGATCCCGGACCTCCAGCTGTCCGCCATCGCTGATGTCGATCAGCCCCGATGCCACCACTTCAGGAACCATGGTCGAGGCTCGCACCGTACCGCCCGGCGCGCGCGTGCGTCCGACATGCCAGATACCGCCCTCGCCGAACTCGGTCAAGGCCGCCGTGGCGCCTTGTGACGCCATGGACATCGCCGCGGTCCCGCCGACCAGGTTCACGGTCCCTTGCGGCGCGTGAATCAGCCCCGCCTGAACGAGCGAAGACGGGCTGGCCAGCATCGCGACACCGCCGCCGGTGATCGTGATCGTCCCCTCGTTCCTGACGTCGGCGCGCTCGGACCCGCTGGAGAGATGCCACTCTTGCGTCGGATCCATCGCCTGCTTGTCGCTCAGCGAGAACCCGAGGAAGCCCCCGCCACCGATCTGCACCTTCGCGGTCCGGCCGAGCAGTACGCCGTTCGGGTTGAACACGAAGACCTTGCCGTTCGCCTCGAGCCTGCCGTGGATGCGGCTTCCTTCCGTGTCGAAGACACGATTGACGGTCGTCGAGAAGGCGTCCTTCTGCACGAACTTCACCCCGAAGTCCTCGGCGATGTTGAACGACTTCCAGTCGAGCACCGCGTGGTCGCTCTTCTGCTCGATCGTCATCGTCCGGTCAACCGCCTTCCCGACGCTGACCTCGCCGACCAGCTTCTTGTCGAACACGGGAAGATCGACCCGCGCGCGCTCAGCGTCGCCGGGCGGCGCGATCGTCACCGCGCCGCCGCCCTCGGGCACGACATCCGCGCGCACGTCGCCGAGCCAGTCCCGAAACTCGAGCCGAGGCTCACCGACATGCCGTCCAGGTTCGGAGCCGCTGGCGACGAGCGACAGCTGCAGCGTGCTGTCGCTGGTGAACGAGAGCGCCTCCGTGTTCCCGAGACCGCGCACGAATCGCCGGCCGTCGTAGCCCTTCGCGCTGGCCGACGGCAGGGGAATGTCGCGCCTGTTGATCACGAAGTCATGGGTCTGCACTCGCCCCAGCGTGACCTTCCCCGACGCGTACACCTCCACCTCCCCGCCAAAGGCATGAATGGGGGCGTTCTCCTCCATCAGCAGCGAGCCGGAGCCCGAGCCGGGCTCACCGTCGCCGAGGTCCGTGGCCTCCAGGGTCACCCGGCCGCCCGGTGCCCGGATGCTGCTGCCCGATGCCAGCCGCAGGTCCTGGGCGACCAAGGCCGCCACGCCGCCGTCCCTCACGACGATCCTGCCGGCGTTGACGACCTGTGATTGAGGGTTCCCTGGGGACAAGGGCGCTCCGTTGACGTCCATGTCTTCGTCGGAGAGCAGCGCGCCCCAGGCGCGCAGGCTGCCGACGTTCACCTGCGCGGTGCGGCCGAACACCACCCCATGCGGGTTGATCAGGTACACGCCGCCATTGGCGATCAAGGACCCGTTGATCGCGCTGACCGTGTCGCCGGTGATGCGATTGACGAGGAACGCGTGCGGCCCCGGCTGGTTGATCCGCACCGTGTGGCCCTCGGCGATGTCGAAGCGCTTCCAGTCCAGCTTGGCCGCCAACGACGCCTGTTCGATCGTCATCGTCGTGCCGGTGCTCCGGACCTCCACCTGGCCCGACCGGACGTGGTGGCCCTGCGGCAGCACCGCGGCCACCGAGGGCGTGGCCTGCGCCATCGCCTTGTGCGGGACGGTGAGCAGGCCTGCGGCAGCCAGCGCCGCGACCAGGCTGGGCAAAGCGGACTTCCTCTTCAAACTCATGATCTGCTTCTCCTGAATCGGGCAGCGCCCGTCAACGCGATGACGGCGAGCCGCCCGGAACACGGATGCCGCGGTCCATCAGCGCCGGACCGGCACTGGGCGGCTGTGGCCGCCGCGCTGCATCGCAGGCCTGGTGGCCCTGCGCACCGCGGCCCTGCTCGCAGGCCATGGCGGCGCGAACGGCCGGTGCTTGCGGCCCGGGCACGGGCGCCGGACGCGGTGAAGGGCTGGGCGGCGTTGGCGTTGGCGCAGGATCCGGTTTTGGCTCAGGGCCTGGGGCCGGTTCGGGCCCCGGCTGAGGCTGAGGCTGAGGCTGAGGCTGAGGCTTCGGATCGGGCTTCGGATCGGGCTTCGGCTCCGGTGTGGGCTCCGGACGCGGTGTGGGATCCGGTTTCGGCTGCGGCGTGGGTGCCGGCTCCACCGCGAGGATGCGCGCGCGGTGCCGCTGCAGTTCCGCCTCGCCCGGTGCCGCCACCGGGAGTTCGCTCTGCGCGTCATCGTGATGGCCGGCGAGAAACACCTTCGCCGATACGAGCCGATCGCCCACCTCCGGGCTATCGAACTCGTAGCGGTCGACGAACCGCAGCCCGCTGCCTGGCAGCAGTTCGATGTTGCCGAACGCCTTGTTGGTGACGCTGGCCGCGGTGGTCCTGTCGAAGCGCTTGTCCAGGGCGTCGAAGCCCACCACCAGCGGCGCGTCGATCACGAGCTTGGGCACGCGCAGGGCACCGAGCTTGAGGCCGGGACTCGCGAGCGTCAGCGTCCCCTTCGCATCGGCCTTGGCCGTGATCGGGCCGGAGGCATCGATGGGATCGAGGGTCGATGCGATTTCGACGTCGATGCCTTCGTCCAGCCATGTGGCAACAGTGCCGGAATTGATGGAGTCGCTCTCGTCAGACTCACGGGCGTGGTCGATCCTCGCCACGACGTCGGAAAGCAGGATCCTGGCACCCGGCTCGAGGGAGGAGGCGATCGAGGTCCATCCGCGATGGCCTCCCATCAGGCGAATCTCGCCCGTCCCGCCTGCCTTGATCGTGCCGTCGAGTTGGAGGGAATCTGCCCAGATCGCGATCCGGCCATCGTTGGCCGACGTATCGCCTTCATGGCCAAAGTGGCTCCTGACGCCCGCGACCACCAGCACGCGGCCATCGCGGTCAATCGCCATGCGGTCGGCGCCCGCGAGATGGACGGCACCTTTGGGCGCCCGGATCGTTCCGTCCTGCTCCAGCTCTTTGGACGAAGCGAGCGTCACCACGCCGCCCTCCTTCACCTGGATCATCCCGAAGTTGCGGATCGACGCATCGTCACCGCCAGACAACGGCAATGCGCTCGTCCATTTGCGAAGGGAATCGCCTTCCGGCGTCATCGTCGTCATGACGAACCGGCCGGCGCTCACCGTGGCTCCGCGATGGATCTCCGCGCCGCCGGGAACGAGGAACATCAATCCCGCATCGGCGTGGACCTTGCCCGTGATCGTCATCTGCGACGGGGCGGCAACGCGATTGATCGCCCACCAATCCGGCGAGGACTGTTCGAACTTCACTTCGTGACCCGCGCCGACATCGAAGGACTCCCAGTCGATGAACATCAGCGCCCCGGTCTGGCGGATGGTCATGGTCTTGTCCGTCACTTCGGGCTGGGCGCCGCCGGAGGCCTGGACGTATGGGTTCTGCACGGGGAGCGGTCTGCGCTCGATGCGGGCCGTGTTCTCTGCTCCGTCGGCAACGCGCACGCTCAGCGGCAATGGGGTGCCGCCGAAGCCGGAGATCTCGACGTGAGGGGTGACGGCGCGTTCGCCAGGCTCCGCGCTGTCGAAGCGATAGGTCTTGTGCAGCGTGAGGTTGCTGCCTTCGTTCAGCGTGATCCCCTCGAACGTCTCGTTCTCCACGTCGGCCAGGATCGTGCCGTCGTAGACCTTGTCCTTGGCATCGAAGCCGGCCGTCAGCGGGACATCGATCTCCAGCGTCTTGGCATTCACGTTGGACAGTCCGATCCATGTCCAAGCGGAGAGGCTCACCTTGCCCGACTCCGCGGAGATCAATCCCGAAGCCTCGAGTCCGGCCTCACCCATGCCCCAGAGCTTCACGGTCCCGCCGGGAGCAATCGTCCGTCCGCGATGTATCAGACGTCCTTGGTTGGCGCCCGATATCTCGATCTCCCGTCCATCGATCGACAGTCCGGACGTCCCACCGGCCAAGTTCACGGTGCCCTGCGGTGCGTGAATCAGCCCCCACTGAACAAGCGAAGATGGACTGGCCAGTATCGCGACGCCCCCGTTCGCGATCGTGACCGTGCCTTCGTTCCTGACATCGGCGTTCATCGAATCGCTGGAGAGATCCCAGGCCTGGTCCGATGCCATCGCCTGCTCGTCGCTCAACGCGAAGCCAAGGAACCCGCCGCCACCGATCTGCACCTGCGCGGTCCGGCCGAGCAGCACGCCCCTCGGGTTGACCACGAAGACCTTGCCGGTCGCCTCGAGCCTGCCGTGGATCCGGCTGCCTTCCGTGTCGAAGACGCGATTGACCATCGTCGAGGCGGCGTCCTTCTGCACGAACTTCACCCGGACGTGCTCGGCGATGTTGAACGACTTCCAGTCGAGCACCGCGTAGTCGCTCTTCTGCTCGATCGTCATCGTCTGGCCGGCCGCGTCCCCGACGCTGACCTCGCCGACCAGCTTCTTGTCGAAAACGGGAAGATCGATCCGCGCCCGCGCGCCGTCATCGGGCTCCTCGATGGTCACTCTGCTCCGAAAGGAATCCGACACAAGGTCCGATTCCACGGTGCCGAGCCAGTCGCGAAACTCCAATCGATACACGCCGCCCTGACGTCCCGGCTCGGGGCTGCTGGCGAACAGGGACAGCCGGAGCGTGCTGTCACTGGTGAACTGCAGGCCGTCTTCCTCTTTGAGGTCACCAACCAGACGCTTGCCGTCGTAGTCCTTCGTGGCGATCGAGACCAGGGGCGGGGCGTCCAGTCTGACCGTGAGGTCATGGGTCTCCACCCGGCCCAGCGTGACCTTGGCTCCTGGCGCGTCCACCTGCACCGCTCCGCCAAAGGCGTGAATGCGCGCGCCCTCTTTCATGACCAGCGAGCCCTGGCTCGATCCGGGACCACGCGGCACATGCAACTCTACCCGGCCGCCCGGCGCGTGAATCCTGCTGCCCGATTTGAGCCGCAGGTCCTTGCCGACCAGGGCCGCCACGCCGCCGTCCCGCACGACGATCGCTCCCGAGTGGACGACCTTCGAGCCTGCGCTCGCCGGCAGCGCCGGCAGCCCTGCCCCGTCCATCTGCGCGTCGGCGAGCGGCGCCCCCCACGCGTGCAGGCTGCCGACATTGACCTGCGCGGTGCTGCCGAACACCACCCCATGCGGGTTGACCACGTAGACGCCGCCATTGGCGATCAGGGACCCGCTGATCTTGCTTGCCGCGTCGCCAGTCACCCGGTTGACGATGAACGCGTCCGGCCCCGGCTGCTGGATCCGCACCGTGTGTCCCTCGGCGATGTCGAAGCGCTTCCAATCCAGCTTGGCCGCCATCGAGGCCTGTTCGATCGTCATCGTCTTGCCATCGGTCCGGACGTCCGCCAGGCCCGAGCGGACGTGGTGATCCTGCGGCAGCACCGCCGCCACCGCTGGCGTGGCCTGCGCCATCGCCGGCCCCGCGACCGTCAGCAACCCCGCCGCGGCCATGCCCGCCGCGACCGCGCGCAGCAGCGCATGCATCGATGTCTTCATGACCGCGCTCCTCACAGCGAATAGGCGACGCTGATCCAGAGCTGCGGCTGCCGGCCCTTCGGATCCGAGGTCGACACGCGCTGCGCCGCCGAGCCCAGGCGCCATCCCGCCGTGCCTTCGGCGCTCCAGTGCCCCCGCTGCCAGCGCAGGCCAAGGCCCGCGCCAGCCAGTGTCCGGCCCGTGGGCGCCGCCTTCGCCCGCGCGCCCTGCAAGCCCGTTTCCCACGGCGTGTGGTTGAAACGCACCCGGCCGATGTCCGCGAACGCGAACGGCTCCAGGCCCCGCCACCGGTAGCGCAGCTCCGTCTGCGCCAGCGCGCCGTCGTCGCCGGAGGCTTCGCCCAGCGGCCAGGCCCGCACGCTGCGCGCGCCGCCGATCGAGAACTTCCTGGACGCGTCCAGGTTCTTGTCCGACATCTGCCCGCTGCCGCGCAGCAGCAGTCCCCAGGCATCCCACTGCCGCAACAGCGCCGCGTCGGCCGACAGCACCAGGTATTCGCCCGCGGCGCGCACCGTCTTCGCATCGAAGGCCGCCGCCGAGGCGTCCTTCAGCCGCACGTGGCCCATCTCCATCCACAGGCCGCCCCAGGCCACCGTGCCCGCGGACGGGAACAGCACCGTCTGCAGCCCCGTCGTGACCGCGAGCGCCCGTCTGCGGTCCGACAGCCCCACCGCCGTCTGCCGGTTGGTGATGCGCCGCGCCTCCGCGCCGATCTGCCAGGTCAGCCGCGCCGGCGCGCGCGTCGTCAGCGGCACCGTCACGGTCACGCCGCCCGCCTCCACCTGGCCTTGCGCGCCCAGCCGCTCGAACTCGCCGCCCAGCTGGTAGTGATGACGGCTCGCGGACAGCGCCGCGCGCGCGCCGCGCCGGCCCAGCGGCGTCTGGTACGAGGCCGCGCCCTCCCAGCCCCGGCCGTTGTTGCCGCCGGCGCTCGCCGTCAGCCGGTCACCGAAGCGCAGCAGCCCGTTCACATGCCCGGCCGCGCTGCCGCGCCAGCGCCCCGCGTACGGATTGCCGTGGTTGTCCGCGCGCAGGTCCAGCGCCCAGCGCCGCGCCTGCTCCACCGTGACGTCGACATCGCCCTCGCCCGCTTCGTCGCCCGGTCCGAGCCCCGCCGTGACCGTCACGCCGGGCAGGCGCGACACGGCCTCGACCTGCCGCGCCAGCTCGTCGCCGATCGGACGCCCCGGCTGGAGGGCATCGAACCACTGGGTCGCGTCGCCGGCCGCGCCACCGCGCAGGTCCACCCGGCCGTAGCGGCCCTCGACAACCACCACGCGAACGATGCCGCCCATGGCGCCGCCCGCCGGCACATAGGCCCGCGCGAACGGACGCCCCGCCTGGCGCACCTTGGCTTCGATGACGCGCGCGAGCGCCTCGATCGCCCCCGGGCCGGCGTCCACATCGAGCGCCGCCTGCCCCGCGCGGGTCAGCTCGCCGGCGTCGGTCACGGTCACGCCCTCGATGCGAAGGCGCGGCGCGACCCGCTCCGCGGCGCGGGCTGCCTGCGGGCCGGGCCGCTCGCCGACCTGGGCGTCCGCGGCGGGCGCGGCGCTGGCCTGCGCCCAGGGGCCCGCGGCACACAGCATGAAAGCCGCAAGCGCGGGCGGGGACATCGGACGCGGAAATGCTCGGATCATCGTTTTCAGGCTCGACAGGCGTGAGATCAAGGAAGCCCGGCATTCTTCGGAGCGCCGCCGCAACCGCCAATCACCGCGAGCAGGGCGTTTCCCGCGCCAGATCGCTGATCGGAGTCGCGACGCTCCCGCTTCCCATCAGGAACCGCCGCCCGCGTTCGGGGACAGGTCTTGCCCGCACCGCCGCCCCCGGCCAGGACGCGGACCATCAGCGCTCGCGCCGCCCCGCGCGCTGCTGTCAGGACCTGGCCTTGCCATCTCCCTACAATTCCCCGAGGCCCCTTCCCGGGGCTGTCCTCATTTGTGCGCCATGCAGCTGTCCACGATCTCCCCCGGCAAACGCTTCACCGTCTCCCGTCCCCTCGGTTCCGCCGACGCGCTGCTGCTCGCCCGCTTCGCGCGGCAGCAGCGCGACGCGGGACGCCTCACGCTGATCGTCACCGCCGAGCCCGGCGACACGCAGCGCCTGGAGGACGAGTTGAAGTTCTTCGCGCCCGAGCTGCGCGTGGCCGTCTTCCCCGACTGGGAGACCCTGCCCTATGACAGCTTCAGTCCTCACCAGGACCTGATCTCCGAGCGCCTGGCCACGTTGTGGCGGCTGATCCAGGCGGGCGGCAAGCCGGTGGCCGAGCGCGACCTGGACGCCGTGCTGCTGCCGGCCTCGACGGCGCTCACGCGCCTGGCGCCGCCGTCCTTCCTGGCCGCCACCACCTTCAACTTCCGCCAGAAGCAGCGCCTGGACGAGGCCGGCCTGAAGCAGCAGCTGACGCTGGGCGGCTACCAGCACGTCAGCCAGGTCGTCTCGCCCGGCGAATACGCCGTGCGCGGCGGCCTGATCGACCTGTACCCGATGGGCTCGCCCGTGCCCTACCGCGTCGACCTGTTCGGCGACGAGGTCGACTCCATCCGCGTGTTCGATCCGGACTCGCAGCGCTCGCTCTATCCGGTCCCCGAAGTGCGCCTGCTGCCGGGGCGCGAGTTCCCGATGGACGAGGCCTCGCGCAAGGCCTTCCGCGCGCGCTGGCGCGAGAAGATGGACGGCGATCCGACCCGGTCGCGCCTGTACAAGGACATCGACACCGGGCTGGCCACCGCCGGCATCGAGTACTACCTGCCGCTGTTCTTCGACCAGGTCGCCAGCATCTTCGACTACCTGCCCGCCGAGACCGGCCTGGCGCTGCACGGCGAGGTCGACGAGGCGCTGCAGCGCTTCTGGACCGACACCCGCGAGCGCCACCGCTTCCTGCAGCACGACCCGGACCGGCCCATCCTGCCGCCCGAGGAG
>Ga0102591_1001095_pt1 | contig 40561 bp, 37 predicted proteins | sample AraplaCol_mCL_r2_2_FD_76860 | JGI IMG/M metagenome (GOLD analysis project Ga0102591, IMG submission 76860) | Arabidopsis root microbial communities from North Carolina, USA - plate scrape MF_Col_mCL_r2 (SPADES assembly) (version 2) | ecosystem: Host-associated > Plants > Roots > Endosphere...
CCAGCCGCTGCGCCTCCTTCAGCACCGTCGCGAAGTCCAGGCCCTTGGAGCGCATCTCCGACAGGATGAAGTTGGTCGTGCCGTTGATGATCCCGGCGATCCACTCGATGCGGTTGGCGGTCAGGCCCTCGCGCAGCGCCTTGATGATGGGGATGCCGCCGGCCACCGCCGCCTCGAAGGCGACCATCACGCCCTGCTCGCGCGCGGCGGCGAAGATCTCGCTGCCATGCACCGCCAGCAGCGCCTTGTTGGCCGTCACCACGTGCTTGCCCGCCTTGATCGCGTCCAGCACCAGCGTGCGCGCGACGCCATAGCCGCCGATCAGCTCGACGACGATGTCGATCTCCGGATTCGCGATCACCTCGCGCGCGTCCGCCACCACGGTGCAGGCATCGCCGACGATGCTCCTGGCGCGCTCGACGTCCAGGTCGGCCACCATCGCGATCTCGATGCCGCGGCCGGCGCGTCCGCGGATCTCTTCCTGATTGCGGCGCAGCACCTGGAACGTGCCGCCGCCGACGGTGCCAATGCCCAGCAGGCCAACTTTGATCGGGTTCATCGTCATGGGTCTTTCAGAAGGTCGAGAGGTCAGCGTCCGTGGCGCTTGCGGTAGGTCGCCAGGAAACGCTCGATGCGGCCGACGGCTTCACGGAGATCGTCCGTGTTGGGCAGGAACACGAGCCGGAAATGATCGGGGGCCTTCCAGTTGAAGCCCGTCCCCTGGACGATCAGCACCTTCTCCTCGGCCAGCAGCTCGTAGGCGAACTGCTGGTCGTCCTCGATCGGATAGATCTTGGGGTCGAGGCGGGGGAACATGTACAGCGCGGCCTTGGGCTTGACGACGCTCACGCCCGGGATCTGCGACAGCAGCTCGTAGGCGAGGTCGCGCTGGCGCGCCAGCCGGCCGCCCGGCGCCACCAGGTCCTTGATCGACTGGTAGCCGCCCAGCGCGGTCTGGATCGCGAGCTGGCCCGGGGTGTTCGCGCACAGCCGCATCGAGGCCAGCATGTTCAGGCCCGTGATGTAGTCCAGCGCATGCCGCTTGTCGCCGGAGACCACCATCCAGCCGGCACGGTAGCCGCAGCTGCGGTAGTTCTTCGACAGCCCGTTGAAGGTCAGCGTCAGCACGTCGTCCGACAGCGCCGCGATGCTGGTGTGCACGTTGCCGTCGTACAGCGTCTTGTCGTAGATCTCGTCGGCCAGGATGATCAGCTGGTGCTGGCGCGCGATCTCGACGATCTCGCGCAGCAGCGGCTCCGGATAGAGCGCGCCGGTCGGATTGTTCGGGTTGATCACGACGATCGCCTTCGTGCGGGGCGTGATCTTGGATTTGATGTCGGCGATGTCCGGGAACCAGTCGCTCGTTTCGTCGCAGACGTAATGCACCGGATTGCCGCCCGAGAGCGCGACGGCCGCCGTGTAGAGCGGGTAGTCCGGCGCGGGCAGCAGCACCTCGTCGCCGTTGTCCAGCAGCGCGTTGAGCGCCATCACGATCAGTTCCGACGCGCCGTTGCCCAGGTACACGTCGTCGATGGCAACGCCGCGGATGCCCTTTTCCTGGCAGTAATGGACCACCGCCTTGCGCGGCGCGAACAGGCCCTTCGAATCCGTGTAGCCGGCCGCGTCGGGCAGGTTGCGGATCATGTCCTGGACAATCTCGTCGGGCGGCATCAGGCCGAAGGCGGCGATGTTGCCGATATTCAGCTTGATGATCTTCTGACCCTCTTCCTCCATCTGCCGGGCCTTGTCCAGCACGGGTCCGCGGATGTCGTAACAGACATTGGCCAATTTGCTGGACTTGGTGACGGTTCTCAAGATGGCTCCGGATCAGGGTTTCGCGGGTTCCCAGAGGGAAAATCGGGAGCGTCGATTTAAACACAGGGTTATCGCGGGTAATCGCACGCGAGTCCGATGCCACCCTGCGTCGCTGCCAAAATCAGCCTCAATGAAATTTCAACCCGACCTGCCGCTGGGCGGCAACAGCATCTCCAAGCACGACCTGCACCACGTGTGGGTCAACGGCGTCGAGCGCGCCCACAGCGTCCTCGTGCCGTGGCAGGGCCAGCCCGAGGACTGGAACGTGCGCCGCTTCGAGGACCTCGTCGACGCCCACTTCGAACGCATCCTGCGGCTCAAGCCGGAACTGGTGATCTTCGGCAGCGGCGCGAAGATCCGCTTCGTCAAGCCGGCGCTGTACCGCGGCCTGATCGATGCGCGCATCGGCATGGAGACCATGGACATCGGCGCCGCCTGCCGCACCTACAACGTGCTCGCCAGCGAAGGGCGCGCGGTGCTCGCGGCGCTGCTGATCGAGGACTGAACGGAACGTGATCGCCACGGGCCACCCCCATGGAGGGTGGCGCTGGCGCGGATACCCTCCCTCTCTGGGGGAGCGCACCGACTCGTCCGTGTCGTCCAAGCCAGGGAACGACCCATTCAACGTATAATCGCTGGCTATGCCCGCCGGGGCACATCTCTCTGAAGAACGCCACATGACGCCAGCGCTCAACAAACCCCTTCCGGATATTGAAGCTCTTGCCACGGGAGGCGTGAAGTTCACACCCCAGGCCTTCCTGGGCCACGCCGTGGTGCTGTACTTCTACCCGAAGGACAACACCCCGGGCTGCACCACCGAAGCGATGCAGTTCCGCGACCGCCACAAGGATTTCGTGAAGGCCGGCGCCGTCGTGCTGGGTGTTTCGCGCGACAACATGGCCTCGCACGACAAGTTCAAGCAGAACCTGGAACTCCCCTTCGAGCTGATCGCCGACACCGAAGAGAAGCTCTGCCACATGTTCGGCGTCGTGAAGAACAAGATCATGTACGGGAAGAAGGTCAAGGGCATCGAGCGCTCGACCTTCCTGATCGATGCCCAGGGCGTCCTGCGCGAGGAGTGGCGCGGCATCAAGGTCGCCGGCCACGTCGACGAAGTCCTCAAGGCCGTCAAGGCGCTCAAGAAGGAAGCCGCCTGATCGTCGCATCGGACGGAAACCCTGGATCGGACCACCGCGACCGGCATTGCGCATCCCGGGTTTTCACCGACCGCGACGAGGCGCCGTCCGACAGCAACGCCGCCATCCGTCCGTCACGGGCACACACGGTGAGTTGTGCATAATCGGCCGCATGCCCCTGTGCCTGATCGCAGCGATTGAATCCCGAAGGACGAGCCGCACCGCCCCCGGTGCGGCTTTTTGTCTTCTGGGGTCCGCTGGCGACTTCGAGGCCGCCGATGCCGCCGACACCTCCGGCATCGCCACCGCCCGTCAGGCCCGGGGCATGACCCCTGGTCCGCACCGACCCAGGCTCACCACGCAAGCCCGTCCTTCCCGCACATGCCACTGCCCAAGCCTCCGACCAAGCGCGCCAGCCGCCTAGATCCCGACGCCTTCGCGACCAATCTGTCGCCCAGCAAACGCCCTCCCGCGCTCGAGGCCCCCACCGCCGCTTCTCTCGGCTCGTCGAACCTCGCCTCAAACCTCGCCGAGGCCGGCCTCCCCGCCGCCCCCGCGGCGCAGCCGCCCTCGGTGAGCGCCCGGTCGCGCGCCGAGCCGGCCGAAGCGCGCGGCACCGGCTCGCCGTCGCTGGCCCTCGTGTCTCCGGCAGCGCCCAAGGCCCCGGCCAAGAAGACCGCCGCCAGCCGCGTGAAAGCGCGCAAGCCGGCCGGCGACGCCAAGCTGTTCGTGCTCGACACCAACGTGCTGATGCACGACCCGATGTCGCTCTTCAGATTCGAGGAGCACGACATCTACCTGCCGATGATCACGCTCGAGGAGCTGGACGGTCACAAGAAGGGCATGACCGAAGTCGCGCGCAACGTGCGCCAGGTCAGCCGTGACCTGGACGCGCTGGCCGCCTCGCTGAAGTCGAGCTCGATCGAGGAGATGTCCAAGGGCCTGCCGCTGGACCAGACCGGCCACCGCGAGGCCGGCGGCAAGCTGTTCTTCCAGACGACGCTGTTCGAGGCCCCGCTGCCGCAAGGCCTGCCGCAGGGCAAGGCCGACAACCAGATCCTGGGTGTCGTGCAGGCGCTCAAGGCGCAGCAGCCGGGCCGCGAGGTGGTGCTGGTGTCCAAGGACATCAACATGCGCATCAAGGCCCGGGCGCTGGGCCTGCCGGCCGAGGACTACCGCAACGACAAGACGCTGGAGGATTCCGACCTCCTCTACACCGGTGTCCAGGCGCTGCCGGCGGACTTCTGGGAGCGTCACGGCAAGACGATGGAGAGCTGGCAGCAAGGCGGCTTCACGTTCTACCGGATCAGCGGCCCGCTGGTGCCCACGCTGCTGGTGAACCAGTTGGTCTTCCTGGAGGCGCCCGGCGCCGCGCCGCTGTATGCCAAGGTGCAGGAGATCACCGGCAAGACCGCGGTGCTGCGCACGCTGAAGGATTACGGCCACCAGAAGCATTCGGTGTGGGGCGTGACCGCGCGCAACCGCGAGCAGAACTTCGCGCTGAACCTGCTGATGGACCCGGACTGCGACTTCGTCACGCTGACCGGCTCGGCCGGCACCGGCAAGACGCTGATGACGCTGGCCGCGGGCCTGTCGCAGGTGCTGGACGAGCGCCGCTACAGCGAGATCATCGTGACGCGCGTGACCGTCCCGGTGGGCGAGGACATCGGCTTCCTGCCCGGCACCGAGGAAGAGAAGATGAGCCCGTGGATGGGCGCGCTCGACGACAACCTCGAGGTGCTGGCGCGCGGCGACAGCACGGCGGGCGAATGGGGCCGCGCCGCGACCAACGACCTGGTGCGCAGCAAGATCAAGATCAAGAGCCTGAACTTCATGCGCGGCCGCACCTTCCTGAACAAGTACGTGATCATCGACGAGGCGCAGAACCTGACGCCCAAGCAGATGAAGACGCTGATCACGCGCGCCGGTCCCGGCACGAAGATCGTCTGCCTGGGCAACCTGGCGCAGATCGACACGCCGTATCTGACGGAAGGCAGCTCGGGCCTGACCTTCGCGGTCGACAAGTTCAAGGGCTGGGCTCACAGCGGCCACGTGACGCTGGCGCGCGGCGAGCGCTCGCGGCTCGCGGACTTCGCCTCCGAAGTGCTCTGAGCCTGACGCGCTCCGCGGCAAGGCCACCCCTCGGGGTGGCCTTTTTTTTTCCGCGAGCGCGCCCTTGCCGCCCCGCGCCCTACTCTTCCGGCGTGAGCTTGGACTGCACGGTTTCGCCGGCCGCGCCCTCGTCGACCCGCAGCTGATAGAAGATGAACGAAGCCATCGCCGCCATCGCGCCCAGCGCGAGGTAGGTGCCATGGAACGCGGGCACGACCGCGGCACCCTCGGTGCGCGGCAGGCCGTGCGAGAACAGCAGCAGGAAGGCGCTCGAGGTCGCCACCCCCAGGCTCATCGAGAGCTGCATCACCACCGCCAGCAGGCTGTTGCCGGCGCTGGCGGTGCGCTCGTCGAGGTCGCCCAGCGTCAGCGTGTTCATCGCGGTGAACTGCATGCTGTTGATCATCCCGAAGGTCCCCAGATGGATCGCCAGCCACACATGACCGACGCCGCGCGGGATCAGCGCGAAGCTCGCGATCAGCAGCCCCAGCAGCAGCGTGTTGACGATCAGCACGCGGCGATAGCCGGCGCGCCGGATCAGGCGGATCGCCAGCGTCTTGGTGAACATCGCGCCCAGCACCGACGGGATCATCGACAGGCCGGCCTCGCTGGGCGTGAAGCCCAGCCCCACCTGCAGGAACAGCGGCGTCAGGAACGGCGTCGCGCCGCTGCCCAGCCGCGCGAACACATTGCCCAGCAAACCGATGCGGAAGGTCGGCACTTTGAAGAGCGCGGGCGAGAACAGCGGCTCCTCGGCGCGCGTGGCGTGCAGCCAGTAGGCCATCATGCTGGCCACGCCGGCGACCAGCATCACGAAGCAGACGGCCGTGCTGACGACGTGCTCGCCAAAGCCCTGCAGCGCCAGCGACAGCAGCATCAGCCCCACGCTGAAGAGTCCATAGCCGCCCCAGTCGAAGCGCCGCCCGATGGGCCCCATGATCTGCGGCATGTAGCGCCGGCAGGCGAAGGCGCCGGCCAGGCCGACCGGCAAATTGATCAGGAAGATCCAGTGCCAGCTGACGAACTCCGTCAGCACGCCGCCCAGCGTCGGTCCCAGCAGCGGCCCGACCAGCCCGGGCAGGCTGATGAAGGTCATCACGGCGAGGAACTCCGCCTTCGGAAACGCCCGCAGCACCACCAGCCGCCCCACCGGTACCAGCAGCGCGCCGCCGACCCCTTGCACCACGCGCGCCGCGACCAGCACGTGCAGGCTGGGCGACAGCGCGCAGGCCAGCGACCCCAGGCTGAACAGCGCGATCGCCCACAGGAAGACGGTGCGCGTGCCGAAGCGATCCGCCAGCCAGCCGGAAGCCGGAATCAGCAAGGCCACCGTCAGCAGATAGGCCACGACGGCCGACTGCATCCGCAGCGGATCCTCGCCGAGATCGCGGGCCATGCCCGGCAGCGCCGTGTTGAGGATGGTCGTGTCCAGCGTCTGCATGAAGAACGCCAGCGCGACCACCCAGGGCAGCCAGCGGCGGGTGGCGTCGTCGAGCACGGGGCGGCCGAGGACGTCGAGCGGTGTCGTCGAGGAAGGAGGCATGGGCGGCATCCGGCAAGTATCGAACCGCGCCAGCGTAGGATGTGCGCCTATCGCGGTGATCACGATGATCGCCCGCCTCAAGACCCATGCGCTTCTACGTTTCCGACCTCGACGGCACCCTGCTCGACCCGCAGGCCCGCCTCTCCGACGCCACCCGCGCGGGCCTGACCGAACTCCTCGCCGAAGGCCTGGCCTTCACCGTCGCCAGCGCGCGGCACGTGGTGTCGATCGCCCGCATCCTGGACGGGCTCCCGATCTCGCTGCCGGTGGTCTCGTCCAATGGCGCCTACATCAGCGATCTGCGCACCGGCCGTCATGAGCTCGTCAACGCGATGGAGCCGGCGCTGGGCCAGTCGATCTTCGCGCTGGTGCGGCGACACGGGCTGATGCCCTTCATCGCGACGCATGGCGCCAAGGGCGACCAGCTGTTCTGGCAGGAGGTGCAGAACGAAGGCCAGCAGCGTTTCGTCGCTGAGCGCCAGCGCAATGCGGATCCGCGCCTGCGCCAGGTCGCCCGGCTGCAGGACCAGTTGAAGGATCCGATGGTCACGCTGCTGGTCGTCGGCCAGACCGAGGCGTTGCAAGCGCTGCAGGCCGAGATCCTGGCCACCTGCGGCGATCTCGTCACCACGCATCTGGCCGAGGACCTCTACATGCCGGGCTGGCCCTGGCTGAACGTGCACGACCGCCGCGCCAGCAAGGACCAGGCCATCGCGACGCTGGCCCAGCGCTACGCGCTGCACGAGCGCGAGCTGGTGGTCTTCGGCGACCAGGTCAACGACCTGACGATGCTCAAGTCGGCGCACCACGCCATCGCCGTGGCCAATGCCAGCGACGACGTCAAGCAGGCCGCGCACCGCATCATCGGCGCCCACCACGAAGACGCGGTGGTGCGCTTCATCCGCGACGACTGGCGCGCCATCAGCGCTCGACCGCTGCCTTGATCTGCTGCAGCGCGGCCGGATCGTCGAGCGTGATCAGGTCGCCGGGATCGCGCTGCTCGCAGACCGCCTGGATCGCGCGCCGCAGCAGCTTGCCGGAGCGCGTCTTGGGCAGCAGGCCCACGAAGCTCACGCTGGACGGCCGCGCGACCGCGCCGAGCTGCTGGTCCACGCGCCGCAGGATCTCGCCCTCGAGCGCCAGCGCCTGATCGGGCGTGGCCGCGCGGGCCGGATCCTTCAGCACCGCGAAGGCTCGCGCGACCTGACCCTTGAGCGCGTCGGCGACCCCCACCACCGCGACCTCGGCCACGGCCGGATGGCCGGCGATGCACTCCTCGATCTCGCGCGAGCCGAGCCGGTGGCCGGCGACGTTGATGACGTCGTCGCTGCGGCCGAGGATGAAGTAGTAGCCGTCCTCGTCGCGCAAGGCCCAGTCGAAGGTCGAGTAGACCTGCCGTCCCGGCACGCCGCTCCAGTAGGTCCGCACGAAGCGCTCGTCGTCGCGCCAGACCGTCTGCATGCAGCCTGGCGGCAACGGAAAACCGAGCGCGAGCAGCCCCTTGCGGTTGGGCTCGGTGAGCAGCTCGCCCGTGCGCTCGTCCAGCAGCTGCACGCGATAGCCATACATCGGCTTGCCGGGCGAGCCGAAGCGAGGCTCCAGCGGCTCGACGCCGCGCGCCAGCGTCAGGATCGGCCAACCGGTCTCCGTCTGCCAGTAGTTGTCGATGATGGGCTTGCCCAGGGCCTCGGCGATCCAGCGGGCGGTCGGCTCGTCCAGCGGCTCGCCGGCCAGGAACAGCGCGCGCAGCGAGCTCAGGTCATGACGCGTCAGGCACGCCGGGTCTTGTTTCTTCAACACGCGCACCGCCGTCGGCGCGCTGAACATCACCGTCACGCGGTACTGCTCGACCAGCTTCCACCAGATCGCCGCATCGGGGCTGATGGGCGTGCCTTCGTACATCAGCGTCGCCATGCCCGCGATCAGCGGTCCGTAGACGATGTAGCTGTGGCCCACGACCCAGCCGATGTCGCTCGTGGAGAAGAAGGTCTCGCCGGGGCGGCCGTCGTAGATGTGGACCATGCTCGCGGCGAGCGCGACCGCGTAGCCGCCCACGTCCCGCTGCACGCCCTTGGGCTTGCCCGTCGTGCCGCTGGTGTAGAGCGTGTAGCTGATCGCCTCGGAGGGCAGCCACTCGCAGGGCACCCGCGTACCGAGCAGGCGCGCGCGCTGCTCGGCGTAGTCGAGGTCGCGGCTGGCGACTCGCTCGAAGGCGCTCAACCCGCGATCAACCATCAGCACCTTGGCCGGCGCATGCGCGGCCAGCCGGATCGCCTCGTCCAGCAGCGGCTTGTACGGCACGACGCGGCCATTGCGGCTGCCCGCGTCGGCGCTGACGATGATCACGGGCTCGGCATCGTCGATGCGATTGGCCAGCGCGTGGCTCGCGAAGCCGCCGAACACCACCGAATGGATCGCGCCGATCCGCGCGCAGGCCAGCATCGCGAACGCGGCTTCCGGAATCATCGGCATGTAGATGAGCACGCGGTCGCCGAGTCCCACGCCCTGCTCGCGCAGCATCGCGGCCATGGCCTCGACCTCGGCCTGCAGCTCGGCGAAGCGGATCACGCGCTCCTGGCCCACTTCGCTCGACACCCAGATCAGCGCCGCGTCGCCGGGCCGCTGGGCGGCATGGCGGTCGACCGCGTTGTGGCACAGGTTGGTCCGCCCGCCAACGAACCAGCGGGCGAACGGCGGATGGCTCGCATCGCAGACCTGGTCGAAGGGCCGCTCCCAATCGATCAGCCGGGCCTGCTCGGTCCAGAAGCCGTCCGGATCGTCGATCGAACGCCGGTAAAAGTCCTCATGGCTGGAGGTCATCGCGGTCTCCTTGTCGTGTGGGTTCGGCGGCGGCAAGACCCGGCGCGCGAATTACGCACGCATCCTGGCACCGGGAGCTTTTCTGAAACTTTCGTTCACAACGCTGCGGCATGGGCGTGTGGTCCAATCCGGGTTTTTCCTGGGAAGGGTCCTGTGGCCACGCCCGGACTTTCCCTAGCCAAGCGCGATCCCCAGGGCATTCGCGCTTGACCGGTACGGAGATGGTGCCTAGTCTCCGCGCCCAACAACGATGAGAACTGTTCGTCCTTCCCGCTCGGCTCCCCCACGCAAACCGCTCCAGCGCGCCATGGCCGCACTGGGGCTGATCTGCGTCCTGGCCAGCGGCAGTTGCTGGGCGCAACAGGCGACCCCATCCGCTGGCGACAAACCCAAGGCGCACGCCAAGGCCGCCAAGCCGGCGGTGAAGAAGGCCGAGACGAAGACCTCCACCAAGCAGGCGAAGGCCGGCAAGAAGGCAGCGTCCAAGGACAGCGGCAAGGATTCGGCCAAGGACTCCGCGAAGGACGCGGGCAAGGACGCCAAGGCCAAGCCGGCCGAAGCCGAGAAGTCCGACAAGGCGCCCGTCACCGACAAGGCCGCGACGGCCAAGCCGGACGCGAAGACCGCCGACGCCAAGACCGACGCCCGCAACGACACGCGCACTGACGCCGCGCCGCCGGCCGGCACGATGATGGGCGCGTATGGCCAGAGCCTGATGCGCGCGCCAGCGGGCATCGGGGCCGCGGCGACGACCGCCGCAGCCGCCGGTACCGCCGCGGCCCTGGCCGCCACGACGCCAGCGGCGACGACCGCCTCCACGACGCCGGCCACCGCGCTGCCGCCCACCGCGCTGATGGGCGCGGCCGTCGGCAACGTGAACGCCAACGCGAGCGACTCGGTCGCCCGCTTCCTGCAGCAGCGCGGCATCGTCGCGCAGGCGCAGGGCCAGGCCTTGCCCCCGTCGGCCGAGACGGCCTCGCCCGGCCTGCTGAACCAGGTGCGCGACAAGGCTTCGGACCTGGTGCTGTCGGCGATGAACTTCCTGGGCGTGCCCTACAAGCGCGGCGGCAACTCGGTGAACAACGGCTTCGACTGCAGCGGCTTCACGCGCCACATCTTCGAGATGAGCGTTGGCCTGGTGCTGCCGCGCCGCGCCGACGAGCAGGCCAAGATGTCGAGCCTGGTCCCGATCAAGAAGGAAGACCTCAAGCCTGGCGACCTGGTCTTCTTCAACACGATGCGCGCGACCTTCTCGCATGTCGGCATCTATGTCGGCGAAGGCAAGTTCATCCATTCGCCGCGTGTCGGCGGCGCCGTGCGCGTCGAAGACATGCGCGAGGCCTACTGGGCCAAGCGTTTCACCGGCGCGCGCCGCGCCGATCTGAACCAGGCGAACGCGGGCGGCTGAGCCCCGCAGCGCATGCGGCGCCGGCGGCTGTCCGGCCCCGGGCGCGCGAATCCAGAGACAAGTCCTGACCCGGCGGTCTGCCGATCCCGGCTATGCTGCGCCCCGGCTCGTCCGCCGCGGCCTTCCGCGATCCACCTTGTCCGCCGTCCTCGATCCCGCCACGACCCCGTTGCATCGAGCCCCCGACCAGATGGGGCAGGCCCTGCTGCTGGCCGTGCTCCTGCACGTGCTGCTGGTGCTGGTGGTGGGCAATGCGCCGGGCGGCTCGGCCAAGCCGGGCGAAGGCGCCTGGGGGCCGCTGAACGTGCGGCTGAAGGGGGATCGTTTCGAACCGGGTTCGGGCGAGCCGGCGACGGTGCTGCCCGAGCGCGGCCCGCCCGGCGAGGCGAAGCAGCCTCGAGCCGGCGGAGCGGTGAGGGAGCGGGCGCCGACGCCCGAGGAGCGCAAGGCTCCGGGCGCCGCGCGCCAAGGGCAATGGCGGCCGCAGCCGGGTGACGAGCTCACCGGAGATGCGCCTGCGGACCGCAGCGCGCCGCCTGTGAGCACGTCGCCGGCGGTGACACCATCGCCCGCGCCGCCCGCGCCTGCACCCACGCCCTCACCCACACCTGCACCATCGCCGACGCCCGCTCCGGCGCCAGCGCCGCCCCCCGAGCCGCCTCCCGCGATCACGACGCTGACCACCCCCGGCGAGGCGACGATCGCTGCACCGACACGCATCGCGCCGTCGCGGGAGACAGCCACCGCGAGACCCGCCCCTGCCACCGAGGCGCTGCAAGCGCCCTCGCCCACGCTGCAATTGCCGGAGCGCCCGGCGCCGATCCTCAGCGAGACGCCGACGACGCTGCGCCGCATCGATCGCAATCCGATCGAGCGCATTCAGCCGCCGCCCGTGCCGACGGAGTTGAAGGCCCCGGCGGAGCTGCCGCCGCTGACGCCGGCGCCGGCGGCCGCTCCGGCGCCCACTCCCGCTCCGCCGACGCCTGCTCCCACCCCTGCACCGCCAACGCCAACGCCGGCACCGACGCCATCGCCGACGACGCCGGCCGCTGCCGCGACGCAGGCTCCCACGGCGCAGCCGCGCGCGACGGCCACGCCATCGACAACGCCATCGCCGCCGAATCGCGTATCGCTCGACGGCGCGACGACGGCGACGACCACGCAGCCGAGCGTTGGCGCGCCTGACGCCGGTGCGCGCACGGGCCACGACGTGGCGACGCCGGCCTCCGCCTCGCCGACAGCGCCGAAGCTCAATCTCGACCTGAACCCATCGCGAGGCCCGATGCGGCCGCGAGGCACGCCATCGGGCGTGATTTCGGCGGTGCCCAAGCCGCCGGAGGACAAGGACGCGCTGGCCGAGGAGATGCGCAAGGCCGGGCAACAGGACTGCCGCAAGGCCTACGCGGACAAGGGTTTGCTGGCGGTGGTGCCGCTGGTGCGCGATGCCGCGCGCGACAAAGGCTGCCGGTGGTGACGGCCGGCGCGTGCGATTCGCGCCCCGGTTCCATTCAAAACGCTGGCGAGCGAGAAATCTCTGCTATAGTCTGAGTCTTCGTTGGGGGGGTAGCTCAGCTGGGAGAGCGTCGCGTTCGCAATGCGAAGGTCGGGAGTTCGATCCTCCTCCTCTCCACCAACAGATCCAAGCCTCAGAGGGAAACCTCTGGGGCTTTTGTCTTTCTGGGGCTCCGCCGCTAGTCAGCCCGCCCGGCACGACTTCGCAAACGCCGCCGTGAATCCCCCGAATCAGCGGTGGGTCACCGCTTCCCGCGATTGCGGCGCCCGCCGGGACAGGTCTAGTATTGATCGCTCCCACCCGGCGTTCCGGGCCGCGCGCCCGGGGAGCCGGGAGCCCGCCGCCACGCGGCCAACCGCCTTCCAGGAGCACCCCATGCTTGAACTGATCGGCGCGATTCTCGTGGGCGCGTTCGCCCTCACCTTCGGGGTCCTGTGCATCGGCCCCATGATGCTCGGCACCGAGGACCTCTGAGCCGCACGCCAGCTCAGAGCCCCTGACAGGCACAGGGCTTGCCGCTATGGCAGCCCATGAAGGTCACCGTCCTCACCGTCAATCTGCACAAGGGCTTCGGCTTCTTCAACCGCCGCTTCATCCTGCACGAATTGCGCGAAGCGGTACGCGCCGTGTCGGCCGACGTGGTGTTCCTGCAGGAAGTCCTCGGCGAGCATGAACTCCATGCCGCCCGCGTCCCGACCTGGCCGCAGACACCCCACTACGAATTCCTCGCGGAAAGCCTCTGGAGCGATTTCGCCTATGGCCGCAACGCGGTCTATCCGCAGGGGCACCACGGCAACGCGCTGCTCTCGAAGTTCGCGATCGCCCATCACACCAACCACGATGTCTCGGTCGAGGGCCCCGAGCGCCGCGGCCTGCTGCACAGCGTGCTGAAGGTGGCCGACGGCCGCGAACTGCATGCCATCTGCGTCCACCTCGGCCTGCGCGAGTCACACCGCCAGCGCCAGTGCGAGCGCCTCTGCCAGCTCATCGACAGCCTGCCGCCGGACGATCCGGTGATCGTCGCGGGCGACTTCAATGACTGGCGTCAGCGCGCCCATCGCATGCTCAGCCGCTGCGCGGGTCTGGGCGAGGTTTTCGTGAAGGCCTACGGCGCCGCCGCGCGGACCTTCCCCGCGCGCTTCCCGCTGCTGCCGCTGGACCGCATCTACGTGCGCGGCGCGTCGGTTGAACACCCCATCGTGCTGCCACGCCAGCCGTGGTCCCACCTCTCCGACCATGCGCCGCTGGCCGCGGAGATCCGGCTATGAGGCGCCCGCACTGGACCGGCGGCAACCAGCTCGCGCTGCTCGAGAACGGCGAGGAGTTCTTCCCCGCCGTCTTCGAGGCGATCGAGGCCGCGCGGCACGAGGTGCTGATCGAGACCTTCATCCTCTTCGAGGACAAGATCGGCCTGGCCCTGCGCGAAGTGCTGATCGCCGCGGCGCGGCGCGGCGTGCGCGTCGACATGACGGTGGACGGCTTCGGATCGCCGATGCTGTCGGAGGACTTCGTGCGCGGGCTCACCGACGCGGGCGTGCGGCTGCACGTCTTCGATCCGCCACCGCGTCTGTCGCGGCGGCTGCGCCCCTTCAGGCGGCTGCATCGCAAGATCGTCGTCGTCGATGGCGAGACGGGCTTCATCGGCGGCATCAACTTCTCGGCCGATCACCTGATCGACTACGGCCCCGAAGCCAAGCAGGACTACGCCGTGCGCGTGCGTGGACCCGTGGTCGCGCAGCTTCGGCACGCAACGGTCGAGACGCTCTCGGCGGCGCATCGCCACTGGTGGCCGAGCCGCCCCACGGCGCCCCGCGCACCGCCGCCGGGTGTCACCGCGACGCCCTCGCCCGCCGGCCATGCGAAAGCCGTGGTCGTCGTGCGCGACAACCACCGGCACCGCGACGACATCGAGCGCATGTACCGCCTCGCGCTGCACGCGGCCAAGCGCGAGGTGATCATCGCCAACGCCTATTTCTTCCCCGGCTTCCTGCTGCTGCGGAGCATGCAGCGGGCGGCCCGGCGCGGCGTCGACGTCCACCTGATCCTGCAGGGACAGCCCGACATCGCCTGGGCGCGATGGGCCGCGCGCATGGTCTATGGCCAGTTGATGCGATCAGGCGTGCACATCCACGAGTACTGCGAGCGTCCCATGCACGGCAAGGTCGCGCTGGTCGACGACGCGTGGGCGACGGTGGGATCGAGCAACCTGGACCCGCTCAGCCTGTCGCTGAACCTCGAGGCCAACCTGATCGTCGAGGATCGCGCCTTCAACCGCGCGCTGCGCGGGAAGCTGCAGCCGCTGATGCGCGACCAGTGCCGCCTGCTGACGATCGAGGAGACCGCGTCGCGGCGCTGGTGGTGGCGGCTGGGCGTGGGCGCGCTGGTCTTTCACGTGATGCGGCACTTCCCGCGCTGGCTGGCGAGGCTGCCCCGGGCGACGCAGCCGCTGATGCCGGTGGCGCAGACCCCGGTGGTGGTGAGCGCGCCGCAGTCCCCGCCCGCACAGGCCTGGCAATGGCACACCGAGAAACGATTGAGCGAGGAACCCGCGGAGTGACGCCACCCGCCCCTCGCGACGCCAGCGGCGATGCGGCGCGCCGCGGCGGCCGGCGCTGGAGCCGATGGCTGAGCGCGCTCTTCGCGGTGGCCGTGGTGGCACTGCTCGCCTGGGCGGCGCACAAGGTCGACTGGGACGATGTCAGCGGCGCGCTGCGGCAACTGCCCGCGAGCGCGCTGGCGACCGGCGCGGCGCTGTGCGCGCTCAGCCATCTGATCTACAGCGGCTACGACCTCATCGGCAAGCAGTGGGCGCGTCACGAGGTGCCTGCGCGGCGGGTGATGCTGATCACCTTCATCAGCTACGCGTTCAATCTCAATCTCGGCTCGCTGGTCGGCGGCATCGGCATGCGGCTGCGGCTGTATGCCCGCGAGGGCGTGAAGCATCCCGTGCCGACGAAGATCCTGGCGCTGAGCATGGCGTCCAACTGGCTCGGCTACGGCTTGCTGGCGGGCGGGCTGTTCCTGTTCGGATGGCTCTCACCGCCGCCGGACTGGAAGATCGGCGGCACCGCGCTGCGCGGCTTGGGCGCGCTGATGTGGGTGCTCGTTGCGGGCTACCTGGCGCTGTGCGCCTTCGCCCGCAGGCGCGAGCTCACGCTCAGGGGCCACGAGTTCTTCGTGCCGAGCCTGCGCCTCGCACTGATGCAGCTCGCGATCTCGAGCGCCAACTGGCTCACGATGGGCGCGGTGCTGTGGGTACTGCTGCAGCAGCGCGTGGACTACGGACACACGCTGGCGGTGCTGCTGGTCGCGGCGGTGGCCGGTGTGGTCACGCATGTGCCGGCGGGGCTGGGCGTGCTGGAGGGGGTGTTCGTCGCGCTGCTGGGGCCGGCGCTCGGTCCGGGCAAGGTGCTCGCGGCGCTGATCGCGTACCGGGCGCTGTACTACCTCGCCCCCCTGGTGATCGCGGCCGCCGCGTACTTCACGCTGGAGGCGAAGGCGAGGAAGTAGAGGCAGCAGCGCGGGAATCCCGGGCAGGCCGGGATCCCCGCTTCATCGGGATGAAGTCGGATGAAAGCGATCAGACGCCCTGCCGCAAGGTCCTCGCCGCGGCCACCATGTTGGTCAGCGCCGGGATCACCTCGCCCCATTGACGGGTCTTCAGTCCGCAGTCCGGGTTCACCCACAGCCGCTCGGCCGGAATGCGCTGCGCCGCCTTCTTCATCAGGTCGACGATGTGCGCCTGCGTCGGGATGTTGGGCGAGTGGATGTCATACACGCCCGGCCCGATCTCGTTGGGGTAGTTGAAGCTGTCGAACGCATCCAGCAGCTCCATGTCCGAGCGCGAGGTCTCGATCGTGATCACGTCCGCGTCCATGTCCGCGATCGACGCGATGATGTCGTTGAACTCCGAGTAGCACATGTGCGTGTGGATCTGCGTCTCGTCCTTCACGCCGTTGGCCGTGATGCGGAAGCACTCGACGGCCCAGTCGAGATACTCCTTCCACTGCGCGCGCCGCAGCGGCAGGCCCTCGCGCAGCGCGGCCTCGTCGATCTGGATCACGCGCACGCCGGCCCGCTCCAGGTCGAGCACCTCCTGGCGGATCGCCAGCGCCAGCTGCCGGCACGACACCGACCGCGGCTGATCGTCACGCACGAAGGACCAGTTCAGGATCGTCACCGGGCCGGTCAGCATGCCCTTCATCGGCTTGCTCGTCAGCGACTGCGCGTACTGGATCCATTCGACCGTCATCGCCTTCGGGCGGCTGATGTCGCCGAACAGGATCGGCGGCTTGACGCAGCGCGAGCCGTAGCTCTGCACCCATCCGAACTGGCTGAACGCGTAACCATCGAGCTGCTCGCCGAAGTACTCGACCATGTCGTTGCGCTCGGCCTCTCCATGCACGAAGACGTCCAGCCCCAGCGCCTCCTGCTCCTCGACACTGCGCGCGATCTCGGCGCGCATCGCAGCGCGGTAGCCGGCCTCATCGAGGCGCCCGGCCTTGTACTCGCTGCGGGCATGGCGGATCTCGCCGGTCTGCGGGAAGGAGCCGATCGTCGTCGTCGGGAAGGCCGGCAGCTTCAGCAGCGCGGCCTGCTTGGACGCGCGCACCGCATACGCGGTCTGGCGCTGTCCGAGCCTGGCATCGATCGCGGCGACGGCGGCCTTGACGGCGAGCTTGTTCACGCGCGGCGACTTGCGGCGAGCGGTCACCGCCTGACGATTGGCCGCCAGTTCCGCCTCGACCGAGACGCGGCCGCCCTTCAGCGCCCGCGCCAGCACGTCGAGTTCCGTCAGCTTCTGCAGCGCGAAGGCGAGCCAGGACTTCACCTCGCCATCGAGCTTCTGCTCGCTCGCCAGGTCGACTGGCACATGCAGCAGCGAGCACGACGGCGCGATCCACAGGCGGTCGCCGAGCTGTTTCGCAACCGGCTCCAGCCAGTCGAGCACGCTGTCCAGATCGGACTTCCAGATGTTGCGGCCGTTGATGACGCCCAGCGAGACCACGCAGTCTTCCGGCAGCGCCGCGATGAGCGCAGCCACCTCGTCACGCGCATTGATCGCGTCCAGGTGCACGCCCTGCACCGGCAGGCCGGCGACCAGCGGCAGGTTCTCCTTGAGCTGGCCGAAGTAGGTGGCCAGCAGCAGCTTCACGCCGTTGCCCGACAGCGCCGCGTAGGCGGTCTGGAAGGCCTGATCCCATCCGGCCTCCAGCTCGGTGACGAGGATGGGCTCGTCGATCTGCACCCATTCGACGCCCTCCCCGGCCAGCGTCCTCAGCAACTCGGCGTACACGGGCAGCAGCTTCGGCAGCAAGGCCAGCTTGTCCGATTCATCCTTGACTTTGCCGAGCGCCAGATAGGTCACCGGCCCGACGATCACCGGCTTGGCCTTGACGCCTTGTGCCCTCGCTTCGGCCAGTTGCTCCAGCAGGCGCGAGGCGTCGAGCGAGAAGCTCGTCGCCGCGTCGAACTCCGGCACGATGAAGTGGTAGTTGGTGTCGAACCACTTGGTCATCTCGCCAGCCGCGACGCCGCCGCAGCACTGGGCGTGGGCCTCGGCGCTCTCGGCCGAGCGGCCGCGGGCGACGCGGAAGTAGTTGTCGAGCGGATCGCCATGGAAGTCGCGCACGCGCCGCGGCAGGTTGCCCAGCGTGAAGCTCATGTCCAGCACCTGGTCGTAGAACGAGAAGTCGCCCACCGGCACCAGGTCCAGCGCCTGCTGATCGGCCCAATGCCGCGCGCGCAACTGCGCGCCCAGGGCCTCGAGTTCATCGCGGCCGCTCTGGCCTTTCCAGTAGGCCTCCAGGCCGAACTTCAATTCGCGCTTGGCGCCGATGCGGGGGAAACCGAGGTTGTGGATCTTGGTCATGGGAAAGCGCTCTTTCGAGATGGGAACTGCGAAGGGCGCAAGCGTAGAAACTCAAGTCCATGAAGTAAAACGGTATTAATTCAAAATTTCATGAACCACATTCATGCGTGAATGAGCGACCGGGTCTCTCTGTCCCACGGCGCCACCTCCCCGCCAAACCGCTCCGCGAGGAACTCGATGAGCAGCCGCAGCGGCATCGGCTGATGGCGCCGCGACAGGTAGACGGCCTGGATGTCCAGCGGCTCGAGCGCGTATTCCGGCAGCACGCGCAGCAATGAGCCTTGCGCCAGGTCCTCGCCCACGAAGTAGGTCGGCAGCATGGCGATGCCCGCGCCGGCCAGCACGGCGGCGCGGATCACCGCCGTCTCGTTGGCCGTGATGGCCCCGCCCACCGGCACCGTCACCGCCTCGCCGCCGCACAGCAGCCGGTACTCCGGCGCGAAGCCGGTGGTGTGGATCAGGCATTGGTGTCCGCGCAGATCGTCAGGCGTCTGCGGCGCGCCGGCGCGCGCGAGATAGCCCGGCGACGCGCAAAGCACCGAATGGCAGAGCGCGAGCCGGCGCGCCACCAGGCCTTCATCGACGCGATTGCTCAGCCGGATCGCCAGATCGATGCGGTCCTGCACGAGATCGACCGTGCGATCGACCATCACCAGATCGATCTCGACCTTGGGATGCCGCTCCTGGAAGTCCACCACCGCGGCCGCCAACTGGGCCGTCGCGAACGACGGCGACGAGGTCAGCCTCAGCCGCCCCTGTGCCTGCGCGGCGCCATGCCCCGCCTGGGCGACCACGTCCTCGGCCAGGCCCACCATCTCGCGGCAACTCGCCAGCGCGTGCTGTCCGGCGTCGGTCAGCGCCAGCCGGCGCGTCGTGCGATGCAGCAGCCTCGCGCCGAGCCAGTCCTCGAGCCCTTCGAGGTAGCGGCTGGCCATCGCGCGCGACATGTCCAGCGCCTCGGCCGCAGCGCTGACGCTGCCGCGGTCCACGATCTCCACGAACACCCGCATCGCGGTGAGACGGTCCATGATCTGCTCGATTCAGTAGACAAATATTCAATAGAAATGGAGTTTATCGACGATTAGGTAATCAATAGAGTTCTCCCCATGGCAGATCCCTGCCCTCACCGGAGAACCGAATGTCCCTCGTCCGCACCCTCACCCACGTGGCCGCCGTGACCACGCTGACCGTCACCGCCGCCTCCGCCGAGGCCCAGACCCCGCCGGCCCCGCTGAGCCTCCAGGTCTATCAAGCCGACGCTGACAGCTTCAACGTCAACTCGGTGCTGGTGACCGGGAAGACCGATGCCGTGCTGCTGGATGCCGGCTTCACGCGTGCCGACGCGCTGCGCATCGCGGCGATGGTCCTGGACAGCCACAAGACGCTCAAGACCATCTACATCAGCCAGCCCGACCCGGACTACTACTTCGGCATCGACGTGCTGAAGTCCTTCTTCCCGGACGCGAAGGTCGTCGCCACCGCGCCGACGATCAGGAAGATCGAGGCGACGCTGCCCGCCAAGCTCGCCTTCTGGCCGCCCAAGATGGGCGCCAACGCCCCCAAGGGGGTGAGCCTGCCCGAGCCGCTGGCCGGCAACACGCTGACGCTGGAAGGCCAGACGCTGGAGATCCGCGGCCTGGATGACCGGCTGCCGCATCGCAGCTACGTGTGGATTCCGTCGATCAAGGCGGTGGTGGGCGGCGTCAACGTCTTCGCCGGCCTGCATGTCTGGACCGCCGACGCCGCCAGCGCCGAGGACCGCGCCGCCTGGTCGAAGAAGCTCGGCGACATCGCCGCGCTGCAGCCGGCGGTGGTGGTGCCGGGCCATTCGGCGCCGGGCTCGGCGCGGGATGTCTCGCAGGTGGCCTACACCCAGGCCTACCTGCAGCGCTGGGACGCGGAGCTGAAAAAGGCCAACAACAGCGCCGAGCTGATCGGCGCGATGAAGGCCGCTTATCCGAGCGCTGGCCTGGGCATCGCGCTGGACATCGGCGCCAAGGTCGCCAAGGGCGAGATGAAGTGGTGAGCGGGCAATCGACGGCGCCAGCGATGAACCGGACCGACCTTCCCGCCAGGGCCGTCGTCTACGTGATGGACGCCTACTGCGGCTGGTGCTGGGGCTTCTCCCGGCGCATGCGCGAGTTCGAGGTCGCCAACCGGCACCGTGTCGCCTTCACCGCGATCAGCGGCGGCCTGTTCGTCGGCGCGCGAGCGGCGTCCCTGGCCAGCTATCCCCACATCCCCGCGGCCAACGAGCGCATCTCCCAGCTCACCGGCGCGGTGTTCGGCGAGCCCTATCAGGCGCTCGTGAGACAGGGCCGCATGGTGATGGACTCGTCCGACGCGGGAGCGGCTCTGGCGGCGCTGCGCGCGCAGGCGCCGGAGCGTGCGGTGCATTGGGCGCATGAGTTGCAGGCGGCGTTCTACGGGCGCGGCCTGAGCTTGTCAGAGCCGGAGACAATCGCCGCCATCGCCAAGGAGAACGGCCTGGATGACGCGCTCGTGCGCCGGCAACTGGCCGATGGCACGGCCCGCGGGCTGGCCGAGGCGGACTTCGATCGGGCTCAGCGCCGGCTTGGCGTCAGCTCGTATCCGACGCTGCTGTTCGTGGATGGCGGCGAGGCACACCCGTTACCCGCCACCGGCACTCCGCTGGCCGTCCTCAATCAGAGACTCGACGACCTGCTCGGAGAAACATCTTGAGCGCTTTGTCTTGTAACGGGCGCAACCCTGGCAGCCCGCCTCTGCCTCCAAGCAGATTGGGTCGGACCACGAAGTGCCGCCCTTGACAAAGATGGCGTGCAACAGGCCCAGGTGAACTCGACCTGGCAGCCTCATCATTTCGGCCGGACCAGCAAGAACTGGCTGGGCCGCTGGGGAGACAACGACTACTCGGGCCGCATCGCCGACTTCCGCATCCATCACAACGCGATGAGCGCCAGCGAAGTGGCCGCGCTGTACGCGAGCAGCTGAAGCTTCGGTGACCGCGCGATCGGTCGATGATCCGCGGTGAGGGAATCGAGAGGACAGCCCCCACGCCTGCCTCTGAGAATTTGCGCTCCCCTGGCTGGTTCCGCTCGCCGCGGCGCGAGCACCGGCCGCGTTTCCCAGGAGCCCTCATGTCCCCCCTCAGGAACTGGCGCGCGCAGTTGGCGCGCCTAGCCCTCGTCACCGCCGCCGTGGCCGTGCCACATGCCGCGATGGCGGCCTTCAGCCTCACCACACGCTGGGACGGCGGTCACCCGTCCAAGGTCCAGTACGAGATCGACACCAACGCCGGCCTCGTCCTCAAGATCCGCGCTTATGAGACCGGCGCCCACACGCAGTCCGCCGGCGACATCTCCAGCCTGGTCTTCAATGGCGTGCAGTACCAGGACCAGACGCGCGGCTCGCAACTGAACTCCGGATTCCACGGGCTCTACAGCAATGCCCCGGGCGTGAGCGTCTCGGCCGAGATGCTCTCCGCCGCCGGCATCGCGCAGCCCGCCTCGACGGCGCAGAACGGCACGCTCGGCGGCGGCGAGTACATCAAGGTCACGGTGACCAGCCGCAGCGCCAAGGGCGGCGTCCTCAAGCACTACTACCTGATCAAGTCGGGCGAGCCTCGTGTCTACATGGCCACCTATTTCACCGAGGAGCCCGACACGCTGGGGATGGTCCGCTACATCGTGCGCGTGCCCATCGGCGCGTTGCCCAATGGCCCCAGCGCCGGCGTGCCCGGCGGGCTGGCGTCCAACGACAGCTGGCCGCAGGACCGCCGCGGCGCCGACAAGGCCGTCGAGGCCAGAGACGTCTTCGGCTTCCCCAGCAGCAGCCGCTGGGCCGGCCAGACCCGTTCCAAGCACTACGCCAACATGCGGCTCAAGGACTGGACCTACTTCGGCGGCCGCAATCGCGGCGGCACCGCCGGCCTCTGGATCCATCGCGACAGCCAGGAAGGCGGCTCGGGCGGTCCGTTCTATCGGTCGCTGCTGAACCAGATCACGACCGAAGACAACGAGCTGACCTACATCGTCAACTACGGCGAGAGCCAGACCGAGCCCTTCCGTCTCGGCGTGCTCGACACCTACACGCTGATGTTCACCGACGGCAGCGCGCCCGCCGCGCCGGACACACGCTGGTTCTCGCTGATGGGCATGCAGGGCTACGTGCCGGCGTCGGGACGCGGCGGCGTCTGCGGCATGGCGTTGAGCGGCACGGTGCCGGGCTATGACTACACCGTGGGGTTCTCGAATCACCTCGCGCAGTACTGGGCCACGGCCGACATGGCGCATCAGGGCGCGTTCCGCGCCACCGGCATGCTGCCCGGCTCCTATGTGATGACGGTCTACAAGAACGAGCTGGCGGTCGCCAAGACGCAGGTCCAGGTCACCGCGGGCGACGTCACCTCGCTGCACGCGGTCGCGATCGACGAGGACCCGGAAGCCGATACGCCGGTCTGGCGCATCGGCCGCTGGGATGGCGCGCCGACGGAACTGCTGAACGGCGCCAAGGTGACGGTGATGCACCCCTCCGACGTGCGCATGTCCGATTGGTCGCCCGGCGTCTTCACCGTCGGCAGCTCGGAGGCGAGCAGCTTTCCCGCGTATCTCTGGCGTGACGTGAACGACCGGCAGATCGTGCGCTTCAACCTCAGCCGCGCCCAGCTGCGCGATGCCACGTTGCGCATCGGCATCACGACGGCCTTCGCCCACGGCCGCCCGGCGATCGAAGTCAACGGCTGGTCGTCGAGCATCCCGGCCGCCTCGGAGCAGCCCACGACGCGCTCGTTGACGGTGGGAACCTATCGCGGCAACAACAAGACCTTCACCTTCGCCATTCCCGCGAGCGCGCTGGTCGCGGGCACCAACACGCTGACGATCAAGGTCGCGGGCGGCAGCCCGTCGACGGGGTACCTGAGCCCCTCGTTCTCGATCGACGCGATCGACTTCCTGGAGTAACGCGGGCCCGGGCTCATCCAGCGCCACGTGCGAGCGCCTGCACGCACAGCGCTTCGCTCAAGTCCCAGAGCCCGTCCGCCAGGCCCTCGTCCAGCGCCTGCGTCCGCGTCTGCGGCCGCTGCACCTTGCGCTTGAGCGGCACAGAAGGCTGCGCGAGGCCTTCGGCGGTTGAGAGCCCCCCAGCCCCTCCCTGCCGAAGGCCCGCGCAACACCTGGTGCGGGCGGCTACACCGCCCAGCGCAGCATCGGGGCCGGCACCGGCTCCACGAGGCGCGCCTTGGATTCCTCGGGCTCGCGGCCCGGCGTGCTCAGCACGCGGTCGAGCAGGCGCTGCTCCAGCGCCGCGAAGGCCGCGTCGCGGCGCCTCGGACGCGGCAGATCCACGCGCAGGTCGAGCGCCAGCCGGCCGTCCTCGATGAGCAGCACGCGGTCAGCCAGCGCCACCGCCTCGGCGACGTCGTGCGTCACCAGCAGCGCCGTGAAGCGATGCCGCGTCCACAGCGTCTCGATCAGGCGCTGCATGTCGATGCGCGTCAGCGCATCCAGCGCGCCGAGCGGCTCGTCCAGCAACAGCAGCCGCGGCGCATGCACCAGCGCCCGCGCCAGCGCCACGCGTTGCCGCTGGCCGCCGGACAGGCGCGCCGGCCATTCGCCCGCGCGATCCGCCAGCCCCACCTGCGCGAGCGCCTCGCGCGCCTGCGCATCGGCCGTTGCGCCGTCGAGTCCGAGCGCCACGTTGTCGAGCACCCGCGCCCACGGCAGCAGCCGCGCGTCCTGGAACATGAAGCGCGCGTGCGCCGCAGGGCCCGCGTGGAGCGCCCCCTGGCTCGGCGACTCGAGCCCGGCCAGCAACCTCAGCAGCGTGCTCTTGCCGCAGCCGCTGCGGCCGATGATGGCGACGAACTCGCCCGGCGCGATCCGCAGGTCGATGCCCTGCAGCACCGCCCGATCGCCGAAGGCCTTGCCCAAGCCATCCAGCGCCACCGCCTGCCCGCCGCGAGGCGGCACGGCGACGGCGTTCTCGCGCTGCAGCGCCGCGGAACGATCGTCCCTCGCGGCGTCCTGCCGGGCGTCCTGCTGGGAGTCTTGCCACTCGGACAGCACATCGATCTCGGTCACGCTCATCATGTCTGGTACCCCGGATGCCAGCGCAGCCAGGCGCGCTCCAGCGCCTGCGCCGCGACGTCGGCGAGCTTGCCCAGCAGCGCGTAGACCAGGATGCCCACCAGCACCACGTCCGTCTGCAGGAACTCGCGCGCATTCATCGTCATGTAGCCGATGCCGCTCTGCGCCGAGATGGTCTCGGCCACGATCAGCAGCACCCACATCAGCCCCAGCGAGAAGCGCAGCCCGACCAGGATCGAGGCCGTCGCCCCCGGCAGGATGACCTGGCGGTACAGCGCCCAGCCGCTCAGGCCGTAGGAGCGCGCCATCTCGATCAGGTCGCGGTCCACGCCGCGGATGCCGTGGAAGGTGTTCAGGTAGACCGGGAAGAACACGCCCAGCGCGACCAGGAACAGCTTGGCCGTCTCGTCGATGCCGAACCACAGGATCACCAGCGGGATCAGCGCCAGCGGCGGGATGTTGCGCAGCATCTGCAGCGTGGTGTCGAACGCGGTCTCCGCCCAGCGCTGCGAGCCGGTCAACAGCCCCAGCAGCAGACCGAGCCCGCCCCCCACCGCGAAGCCGAGGAAGGCGCGTCCGGTGCTCACCGCCAGGTGCCGCCACAGCTCGCCGGAGAGCGCCAGCTCCCAGGCCGCCCGGGCCACCGCCGAGGGCGCCGGCAGCACCCGCGTCGACAGCCAGCCGGCCTGCGCGCTGAGCTGCCACAGCGCCAGCACCGCCAGCGGCACGAGCCACGGCACCAGCGCGTCGAGCGCGCGCCGCCCTGCGGCCCCCTTGATCGCGGCGGCCGCCATGTCAGCTCGCGGACGCCAGCTTGAGCTGGCCCGGCACATAGCTGTTGGCGACGATCTCGCCGAACGGCCCGGTGAGCTTGGGCGCGCTCAGCTTCTCGCGGACGTCCAGCGGCAGCAGCGGGAACACCAGCTCCGCGAAGCGATAGGCCTCTTCCAGATGCGGATAGCCGCTGAGCACGAAGTACTCCAGCCCCAGCGCCGCGTATTCCTGGATGCGATCGGCCACCTGCTGCGGATTGCCGACCAGCGCCGTGCCGGCGCCGCCGCGCACCAGGCCCACTCCGGCCCACAGGTTGGGCGAGATCTCCAGCCCGCTGCGGATGTCGTCCTTGTTGAACCGGCCCTGGTGCAGCTCGGCCATGCGGCGCTGCCCCACCGAATCCATCGCGGCGAACTTGGCCTGGGCCGCCGCGATGACGTTGTCGTCGAGGTGCTTCACCAGCTCGCCCGCGGCGGCCCACGCCGCTTCCTCGGTCTCGCGCACGATGACGTGCAGGCGGATGCCGTACTCCAGGCGCCGCCCCTTGGCCTCGGCGCGCTGCCGCACTTCGCCGAGCTTCTCGGCCACGGCGGCGGGCGGCTCGCCCCAGGTCAGATAGGTGTCGACCTGCTCGGCCGCCAGCTCGATCGCCGGCGCCGACGACCCGCCGAAGAACACCGGCGGATAGGGCCGGCTCACCGGCGGGTACAGCAGCTTGCCGCCCTTCACCCGCAGCTGGTCGCCGTCGAAGTCGATCGCCTCGCCGTCATGGCTGGCGCGCAGCACCTCGCGCCAGATCGAGAGGAACTCGGTCGACAGCGCGTAGCGCTCCTCGTGCGGCAGGAACAGCCCGTCGCCCGCGAGTTCGTCGGGATCGCCGCCGGTGACCAGGTTGACCAGCAGCCGGCCGCCGGAGAGCCGGTCCAGCGTCGCCGCCATCCGCGCCGATTGCACCGGCTGCACCAGCCCGGGCCGCAGCGCGACCAGGAACTTCAAGCGCCGCGTCGCCTCGATGAGGCTGGCCGCGACGATCCAGCTGTCCTCGCAGCTGCGTCCGGTGGGCAGCAGCACGCCTTCGTAGCCGAGGCTGTCGGCCGCGATCGCGACCTGGCGGTAGTAGTCGAAGTCCGCGACGCGCGCGCCCTTGGCGGTGCCGAGATACCGCGAATCGCCGTGCGTGGGGATGAACCAGAGGATCTTCATGGCCGGGTCTCCCTCACTTCGCGGCGGTGCGGACCGACTTCGGCAGCGCGTCGGCGATGCGGATCGGCTTGGGAATCAGCTTCAGCGCGTGGAAGGCATCGGCGATCTTCTGCTGTTCGGCCGCGATGGCCGGCGTGATCGGCTGGATGCCGTAGGCGAAGCGGCCCGCCGCGAGCTCGGTCGTCGCGGCGTCCAGCCCGATCTGCGGCCCCAGCAGCGCAGCCACCGCCTGCGTGTTGCCCTCGGCCCAGCGGTCCAGTCTGGCCAGCTCGTCGACGATCGCCTGCACGACCTGCGGATGCTTCTCCGCGTAGCCGCGCGCGGCCAGATAGAACTGATGATTCGCGACGACGCCCTTGCCATCGGCGATCACGCGCGCGCCGAGCTGGCGCTGCGCCGCGGCCAGGAACGGATCCCAGATCACCCAGGCGTCGACGGCGCCGCGCTCGAAGGCGGCGCGAGCATCGGCCGGCGGCAGGTAGACGACCTGGATGTCGGTGTACTTCAGGCCCTGCTTCTCCAGCAGCTTGACCAGCAGGTAATGGACGTTGGAGCCCTTGTTCAGCGCGATCTTCCTGCCCTTCAGATCGGCCAGCGACTGGATCGGCGAGTCCTTCTGCACGACCAGCGCCTCCGCGGCCGGCGCGGGCGGCTGGTTGGCCACGTAGACCAGATCCGCCCCGGCGGCCTGCGCGAAGATCGGCGGCGCCTCGCCAACGGTGCCGAAGTCGAGCGAGCCCACGTTCAGGCCCTCCAGCAGTTGCGGCCCGGCGGGGAACTCGGTCCACTTCACCGTGATGCCCAGCGGCGCCAGGCGCTTCTCCAGATCGCCCTTGGCCTTGAGGACCGTCAGCGTGCCGTACTTCTGGAAGCCGATGCGAAGCTCGGCGGGATTGGCTGGGGCTTGCGCGAGCGCGGCGCCGGCATGCAGGCCGAGCGTCGCGCCCAGCACGGCGGAGAGCGTGGCGGCGCGGATCAGCGCCGCGCGGCGATCAAGGAAGAGCTTCATGAGGAGGTCGCGGAGTGAGAGGAAGGGGGAAGAGCGACGGACGGTGCCGGCGCTCAGAGGACCAGCGCGGGACGTGCAAGCGGGGCCAGGGGCGCGGCGCGCTCGGGGGCCGGCACGCGGTCGAGCACCTGCGACGCGCCGGCCAGCAGACGGCGTGCGATGTCGTCGCCGACGCGGTACTCGCCGGCCGCGTCCTTGACGATCTGCGCGTCGCTCGCATAGACGCCATCGATGTGCGAGCGCGCCCCGAGCGCGGACAGCACCGGCAGCAGGCCGTAGTCCAGTGCCAGCAGATGCGCGAGGCTGCCACCCGTCGCGAGCGTCCACACGGTCTTGCCGACCAGTCCGTCCTGCGGCAGCAGATCGAGGAAGACCTTCAGCAGCCCGCTGTAGGCCGCCTTGTAGATCGGGGTCGCCAGGACCACGACGCGCGCCTCGGCCACCGCGGCCAAGGCGCCGCGGATGGCGGGATCGTCGACATCCGCGTGCAGCAGCGACGCCGCCGGCAGCTCGCGCAGACGCAGCGCGCGGGTGCCCAGGCCGTGGTGGTGGAGCTTCTCGGCGGCGGCGCCGAGCAGCGCGCCGGAGCGGGAGTGCAGGCTCGGACTCGCGGCGAGGAGGAGGACGGGAGAAGCGGTGGCGGTCATGGCGGGGGGTTGAAGCAGGAACGGATCCATTCTGCGAATCAACCCCCCTCTCATGAACGAAGCAGAACGCCGATGGATAGGCGTAAAACGGCTATCCCACCGACTCCAGGGCCGACAGGACCCGGCTGCGCAGCGCGGAGACCTCGGCGCTGCCTCGGCCTCGCGGATGACGCAGGGCCACGCCGATCTCCCGCACGATGCGTCCGGGCGCCGAGCCCAGCACCAGCACCCGGTCGCCGAGCAGCACGGCCTCCTCGATGTCGTGCGTCACCAGCAGCAGGCTGGTGCCATGCGCGCGGGCCACGTCGCGCACCAGGTCCTGCAGCCGCATCCGCGTGAACGCGTCCAGCGCCGAGAACGGCTCGTCCAGCAGCAGCACCCGTGGCCGCGTGTACAGCGCGCGGGCGATCGCGGCGCGCTGCGCCTGGCCGCCCGAGAGCTGCCGGGGCAGCGCATGCCCAAGATCGCCGAGCCCGACTTCGCGCAGCAGCGTCGCCACCCACGCCTCGTCATGCCCCTGGCCGAGATCGAAGCCGACGTTCTCGGCCACCGTCAGCCACGGGAACAGCCGCGGCTCCTGGAACACGACGCCGATGTCGCGGTCCGGCCCGCGCCGCGCGCGCCCGTCCAGACGCACCTCGCCGTCGAAGTCCGGATCGAGCCCCGCCACGATGCGCAGCAGCGTGCTCTTGCCGCAGCCGCTCGCACCGACCACGCCGAGCACCTCGCCCGGCACCAGCTCGAAGCGGACGTCCTGCAACACCGGCGGCCGCTCTCCGGCCTGCCCCTGGATCGCGTGAACCGCTTCGCGCGCGAAGCGCTTCTCCCGCACCGTCACCGTCAGCAGGCTCATGCCGCCCCTCCAAAGCTGTCGCGCCAATGCAGCGCGCGCCGCTCCAGCGCCGCCATGCCGCCATCGCTGAGCTTGCCGAGCAGGGCCAGCAGCACGATCGCCGCCAGCACCAGGTCGGCGCGCCCGGTCTCCCGCCCATCCGTGAGCAGGTAGCCCAGCCCGCGGCTCGCCGCGATGAGCTCGGCCGCCACCATGAACATCCACGCCAGGCTCAGCCCGTTGCGCAGCCCCGTGAGCAGCGCCGGCAGCGCGGCCGGCAGCAGCACGCGCCGCGCCAGCGCCACGCGCCCCAGCCCGCGCAGCCGGGCCACCTCCACCAGCTTGCGGTCGACGTCCCGGAAGCCCGAGGCCACGCCCATGTAGACCGGGAAGAAGGCGCCAATCGCGATGAGGGCCACCTTCGACGCTTCATCGATGCCCAGCCACAGCAGCAGCAAGGGCACCCAGGCGAGCGAGGGAATCGCGCGCAGCGCCTGGAAGCTCGGCGTCAGCACGGCCGCCGCCGTCGCCGACAGCCCCACGAGCGCGCCGAACAGCACCGCCAGCGCCGCGCCAAGCGCGAAGCCGGCCGCCACCCGCAGCGAGCTGGCGAGCACATGCTGAGCGAGCTGGCCGTCCCGCACCATCCGCGCCAGCGCGAGGGCCACCTCGCTGGGCGCCGGCAGCAGATGCGGCGCGATCCAGCCCAGACGCACGGCCGCCTCGATCAGCGCCAGCGCCGCGAGCGGCGGCAGCGCGCCAAGCAGCCACGCGGGCCAGCGCCAGGACGGCGCGCCGGACGGCGCCGGCTGCTCCGGCAACACCGGCCCCAGCGAGGCGATCGCCCGCGCGATCAGATCAGGATCCGCGCTCATGGTCCGCTCATGCCTTGATCAGCCCATTCGCGAAGCGCGTGTCGACCAGCTCCGCGATCGTGCGGTTCAAGTCCACGCCCGGCCGCACCAGTTGCTCGGCGCTCAGGATCGGCGCCGCGGCCTGCAGCGCCTTCACATGCTCGTCCGAGGGCTGCGGACGCGAGAAGTCGGTGCGCAACTTCACCTGCAGCAGCGCCACCGGCAGGCTCACCCTGGCCTCTTCGGACAGGATCCTCGCGGCCTCGGAGGGATTCGCCAGCGTCCATGCCCGCGCGCGCTCGTAGGCCGCGATCACGCGGCGCACGACCTGCGGATGGCGGGTCAGGAACTCCTCGCGCACGTTGAGGAAGCCATAGGTGTTGAAGCCGACGTTGCGATACAGCAGCCGCGAGCCCGCGTCGAGCTCGCTCGCCGCCATCAGCGGGTCCAGCCCGGCCCAGGCGTCCACGCGGCCCTGCTCCAGCGCGGCGCGGCCATCGGCGTGCTGGAGCGCCACGTGCTCGATGTCGGCGCGTTGAAGGCCGGCCGTGTGCAGCGCGCGCAGCAGGAACAGATACGGGTCGGTGCCCTTGGTCGCCGCCACCTTGCGGCCCTTCAGGTCCGCCAGTGAGCGGATGCCCGAGTCGCCGCGCACGACCAGCGCGGTCCATTCCGGCCTGGAGAAGATGTAGGGCGCGCGGATCGGATTGCCGTTCGCGCGCGCCAGCAGCGCCGCCAGGCCGGCGGTCGATCCGACGTCGATGCTGCCGGCATTCAGGTACTCCAGCGCCCGGTTGCTGCCGGCGCTCAGCACCCATCGCACCGGAATGCCGTCCTTGCCGAGGTCCTCCTCCAGCCAGCCGAAGCGGCGCAGCACCAGGCTGGTCGGCGAGTAATAGGCGTAGTCGAGCCGCAGCTCCTTGGGCGCGCCCGCGCCCTGCGCGCGCGCCGGGCCCGCAGCCAGGCCGGCGGCGATGCCAAGTCCGAGGGCGAGCGCCTCACGGCGCGTCGGAGAAGTCTCACGGGTCATGCAACAGGCTCCGTCAAGGGAATGGTCAGTGAGGGCAAGGAGGCATCGACGGGGCCGCCCAGGCGCACCTGCCGACCCGCGTGATTCGCGGGCAGCCGGTCGCCGCGATCGAAGAGCCGGGCCCGCAGCGTCCGCGCGGCCGTGTCGTCATCGGCGCCCTGCCCCTGCCCGGGCCGGTAGCGTCCGCGCCGCCGCAGCTCCGGCACCACGAGATCGACGACGTCGCGGAAAGTCTCGTGCGCCAGCGCGTAGGCGAGGTTGAATCCATCCAGGCCCGTGGCGTCCTGCCACGCGATCAGCTGATCCGCGATCTCCGCCGGATCGCCAACGAACACCGGTCCGCGCCCGCCCAGGCCGATGAACGCGGCCGCCTCGCCCACCGTCCAGCGCCGGGTCGGATCCGCGCTGCTGAACGACGCCAGCGCCGTGCGGCCCGCCTGCGTGTCGAGATAGTCGATCGTCGCGTCGAGCGGATATCGGCTGAAGTCCACGCCGGTCCAGCCCGACAGCAGCGTCAGCGCCGCCTCGATGTCGACGTGCCGCTTCAGGTCCTCATGCTTGGCATGCGCCTGGGCGCTCGTCGCCGCGGTCACGATCAAGGCCTGGCCGTAGACGAGCACGTCATCGCGCGAGCGGCCGGCCTCGGCCGCCGCGGCGCGCAGGCCGTCGACATAGCCCTTCACCACCGCGACGCTGGGCCCGCTGACGAAGACGCACTCGGCGTGGCGGCCCGCGAAGGCCCGGCCGCGGCTCGAGGTGCCGGCCTGGAACAGCACCGGCGTGCGCTGCGGCGAGGGCTCGCACAGATGCACGCCAGGCACGCGGTAGTGCTCCCCGCGGTGGCCGATCGCATGCACCTTGGCCGGATCGGCGAACACGCGGCCGGTCTTGTCGCGCTTCACCGCGCCGTCCTCCCAGCTGAGCTCCCACAGCTTGTAGACGACGTCCAGGTACTCGTCGGCCAGGTCGTAGCGCTCGTCGTGCGCGCGCTGCGCGTCGTGGCCCAGGTTGCGCGCCGCGCTGTCGAGGTAGCCGGTCACGATGTTCCAGCCGACGCGGCCGCGCGTCAGGTGGTCCAGCGTCGACATCCGCCGCGCGAAGCTGTACGGCGGCTCGTAGGTCAGCGCCGCCGTCACGCCAAAGCCCAGGTGCCTGGTGACCGCCGCCATCAGCGGCACCAGCGCGAGCGGGTCGTTCAGCGGCACCTGCACCGCATGGCGCAGCGCCGCGTCGGGCGTGCCGCCGTGCACGTCGTACACGCCGAGCACGTCGGCCAGGAAGACGCTGTCGAAGCCGCCGCGTTCCAGCAGGCGCGCCAGCTCGATCCAGTAATCGGGATCGGTGTAGCGGTGCGACTCATCGCGCGGATGCGTCCACAGCCCCGGCGACTGATGGCCCACCGTGTTCATCGCGAAGGCGTTGAAGCGCACGGGCTTGGGCGCCCTCGCCCCGGCGGCGCTCATTGCAGGAACGCCGGCCGCGCGTAGCCGGGGAACTTCTGGTCCAGCACCGTCTTGAACTCCGGGGCGCGGAACGCGTCGGCAAGCGCCTGCGTCCAGGGCTGCGCGCGGTCCTTGCCCTTCACCGCCAGCACCAGCATGTAGTGATCCGGCGTCTTCTCCAGCAGCAGCGCGTCGGTCAGCTTGAGCCCGCTCGAGATCGCGAAGTTGCCGTTGACGATCGCGTACTCCGCGTCGTCGAGCGTGCGCGGGATCTGCGCCGCCTCGATCGGCTGGAGCTTCAGGTGCAGCGGGTTGCTGGCGACGTCCTTCTCGGTGACCCGGATAGCGTCGGCGCCGGGCTTGAGCGTCAGCAGCTTCTGATCGGCCAGCAGCGCCAGCCCGTGCGCGAGGTTGGCCGGATCGTTGGCCAGCGTGATGCGGTCGCCGGGCTTGACCTCGGCCAGGCTCTTGCGCTTCTTCGAATAGATGCCGAACGGCGCCATCGGCCCCTGCACCACGTCCACGATGTCGAGGCCGCGGTCCTCGCGGAAGCGGTTCAGGTAGGTGATGTGCTGGAAGAAGTTGGCGTCGAGCGCGCCCTGCGCCAGCGCGATGTTGGGCTGCACGTAGTCGTTGAACTCGACCAGCTTGACCTTGTAGCCGCGCTTCTCCAGCAGCGGCTTGATGCCGAGCCTCAGCACCTCGATGTTGGAGCCGGCGGTGGCGCCGATCGTGAGTTCCTTCTTGTCCTGCGCGTGAACGGCGGGCGCGGACAGCGCGGCGGCGGACAGCGCCAGGGTGAGCAGCGCGCGGCGGGCAATGGTCATGGGGGTCCTTGAGGTCCGGAGGAAGGGAAAGCGGGAAGCGGGAAGCGGGAAGCGGGAAGCGGAAAGGGAAGCTGCCGGCGCTCGCGGCTCAGCGCTTGTCGAGCCGCCGCGCGATCCGGTGCCCGGTGAACTGGATCAGCTGCACGAGCGCGACGAGGATCGCGACGGTGAGCACCATCACGTCGGTCTGGAAGCGGTAATAGCCGTAGCGGATCGCGAGGTCGCCGATGCCGCCGCCACCGACGACGCCAGCCACCGCCGAATAGGACAGGAAGCTGATCGCCAGCACCGTGAGCGCGCCCACCAGTCCGGCGCGCGCCTCGCGCACCAGCACGCGCAGCACGATCTGCGTCTCGGACGCGCCCATCGCCTGGGCCGCCTCGATGACGCCGCGCGGCACCTCGCGCAGGCACTGCTCCACCAGGCGCGCGAAGTACGGGATCGCCGCGAAGGACAGCGGCACCGCGGCGGCCAGCGGACCGATCGAGGTGCCGGCCACCACGCGCGTCAGCGGCACCAGCGCCACCAGCAGGATGATGAAGGGGAAGCTGCGCACGGTGTTCACCACCGCATCGATCAGGCGATGCGCGATCGCCGCTCCACGGTGGCCCGACAGCGACTGGCCAGGACTCAGCAGGAACAGCAGCACGCCCAGCGGACCGCCGAGCAGCACCGCCGCGCTCAGTCCGATGCCCAGCATCAGCGCGGTCTGGCCCAGCGCGAGTCCGATCTCGGGCAACAGCTCGACAAGGTTTTCAAGCATGGCGGACCTCGCGGCGTCCGATGGATGCGATGACCTGCGAGGTCTCGCGCGCCGAGGCCTCCAGCGCCGCCAGCCGCGCGGCCTGCTGCTGCAGCCGCACCAGTTCAAGCCCCAGCGGCGAGCGCGCGTGGCGCGAGGCGTCGGCGACGTCGAAGGTCTCGACCAGGCGGCCTTGCGCGATGACCGCGGCGCGCCGGCACAGCGTCTGCACCACCTCCAGCTCATGCGTGACGATCACGATCGTGACGCCGAGCCGCGCGTTGATGCCGGCCAGCGTCGCAAGCAGCTCGCGCGTGGTTTCCGCGTCGAGCGCGGACGTCGGCTCGTCGCACAGCAGCACGTCGGGCTGCGGCGCCAGCGCCCGCGCGATCGCCACGCGCTGCTTCTGGCCGCCGCTGAGCTGCGCCGGATGGTGGTCCGCCTTGTCGGCCAGGCCGACCAGCGACAGGCATTCCTCGACGCGCTCGGCGATCTCGCGCCGCGAGCGGCCCGCATGCAGCCGCAGCGGGAACGCGACGTTCTCGGCCGCCGTGGCGTTCTGCAGCAGATTGAACTGCTGGAAGATCATGCCCAGCCGCTGACGCTCGCGGCGCAGCTCGGCCGGATTCATCGCGGTCAGGTCCCTGCCCCCCACCTGGACGCGGCCCGCATCGGGCCGCTCGAGCAGGTTGATCAGCCGCAGCAGCGTGGACTTGCCCGCGCCGCTCTTGCCGATCAGGCCGAGGATCTCGCCCGCCTGCACCGACAGGCTGAGCTCGCTCACCGCGTCGAAGCGGCCGCCGCCGGGCAGCGCGAAGGACTTGGAAACACCGTCGAGGCGGATCAGCGGATCGCTCATCTGTCCCTCCGCGATCAGGAGTAGGCCGTCGGATCGGGGATCCGGCCTTCGAGCGCATGGCGGCCCAGGTCGCGCAGCTTGTAGTCGACCGGGTCATGCAGTGTGTGCACCCGCGCGTTGCGCCAGAAGCGGTCGAGCCCGAAGGCCGCCGCCGTGCTGCGCGCGCCGGTCAGCTCGAACAGCTGGCTGCTGACCTCGACGCCGGCGCGATGCGCCAGCACCTTGGCCTCGGCGACCGCGATGGCCACCTCGCCGCGCTCGCGCGCCGCCAGGGCGTCGCCGCGATCGAGCGCCGCGCGCAGGCGCCCGACGGCCTCGCCGGCCACCGCCTGCGCCGCCCTCACCTTCAGCCACAGGTCGCCGTAGCGGTGCTGCAGCAGCGGATCGTCGACCGCACGGTCCACGCCCGACGCGAACCAGGGACGGCCGCGCGTGGCCGTGTAGCGGCGCGCCTCGTCGAACGCGCCTTCGGCGATGCCCAGGTACAGCTGGGTCATGATCAGTTGAGCGATCTGCGAGCGCAGCGTCGCGCGCGGCGTGGGTCCGTGGCCAGGCTGCTGCAGCAGCTCGTCGTCGTCCAGCCGCACGGCCTCGAAGCGCACCGTGCCGCTGTCGGTCTGCCGCTGGCCGAAGGCATCCCAATCCTGCTCGACCTGCACGCCCTCGCGCCGCGTCGGCACGATGCCGATCAGGAATCCGCCGTCGTCGGTGGCCGCCGACACGGTCAGCCGGTCCGAGCCCAGCGCGCCGGAGCAGAAGCTCTTGACGCCCTCCAGACGCCAGCCGGTGCCCTCGCGCACCGCCGTCAGCCGCGTGTCGGCCGGGTTCAGCGCATTGCCCCAGAACAGGCGCTGCTCGGCGGTCTCGCGCAGATGGCGCGCGCCATGGGCCGTCGCGGCGGGTCCGCCATACAGGCTCACGCCATAGAGCTGAAGGTGATGGAAGGCCAGCACGTGAGCGAGCGCGCTGTCGACGCGCGCGAGCCGGCGCACGACCTCGTAGAACTCTGGGAGGCCGCCGCCCAGACCACCGTGGGCCTCGGGAATGGTCAGCGCGAGCAGACCGCTGGCGCGGATCAGTTCGCGCTGCTCCGCGGCGTGGCCGCCCTGCCGGTCGCGCTGCACCGCCGTGGCGGCCAGTTGATCGGCGAGCTGGTCAAGGCCCGGCCCCAGGACCTGGGCGAGCGAGGGCGATGCGGGGACAGCGGGCGCGTCATCGGGACGCTGCAGCGTGGAGGCGGTCATCGGCGGTGGCAATCAGGCGCGGGAAGCGCGATGCCGCCGAGTGTTCCCGCCGCCCGGCGTGAACCGAAGCGAGATATTCGACTGTGCTTATGCGGGCCGCGAGGTCCTGGGGTCTTTCATCAGCCCTGCGAGGGCCAGGTCGATGCGTTCTTGGCCGCCTGCGCATTGCTCTGGATGCCGACCTCCTGCGCCAGGCCCTGCAGCAGCCGGGCGCATTGCTCGATGTGCCGCCTGTCGGGATGCCAGGGCCCCGCCGCGTCCCCTGCGCTCTGCAGGTTCGCGTTCTTCGTGTAGACGACGCGCCACAGCGTCTGCTTCAGGTCGGCGGCATTCATGGTTGGGCCGCAGTATTCCGAAGCGCCCCGCTCCCGCGCGAGAGGCGTTCTTCGCCAGCGCCTGTCGGGCATCGCCCTACATCCGCGGGCCCCGTGCAGGACTGCCGACCCGGGCTTGCCCCAGGGAGGTGCCTCGCGGCGCCCTGTTAATCTTCCTTTCATGAACCTGTTGCTCGCCGAAGACGATGCGATCCTGGCCGACGCCCTGTGCGAACAGATGCGCGCCAGCGGCTTCACCGTGGAGCACGCGCCCAACGGCGCGGTCGCGCAATACCTGCTGGCCAAGCAGCAGTTCGACGTGGTCGTGCTCGACCTGGGGCTGCCGATGGTCGGCGGCATCGAGGTGCTCAAGCAGCTGCGCCAGACCGACGCCTCGCTGCCGGTGCTGATCCTCACCGCGCTGGACAGCCTGGAGGACCGCGTCGCCGGCCTGAACGCCGGGGCCGACGACTACCTGACCAAACCCTTCGACTTCCCCGAGCTCGAGGCCCGGCTGCGCGCGCTGCTGCGCCGCAGCCGCGCCTCCAAGGCCAGCACCGAGCTGGGTCAGCTCAGCATGCAGCGCGAGACCCGCAGCGCCCAGGTGCGCGGCGAGATGCTGGAGCTCAGTCCGCGCGAGTTCGACCTGCTCGACCTGCTGCTCACGCACCAGGGCCGCGTCATCACGAAGGAGCAGATCAACCAGGCCTGGTCGGGCGACCGCGCCGGCAACGCCGTCAGCGACAGCGGCGCGGCGACCAATGCCGTCGAGGTCTACATCCATCGCCTGCGCCGCAAGCTCGAGGGCGCGCAGGTGGCCATCCGCACCGTGCGCGGCCTGGGCTATCTGCTGGAGCTGGAACGCGCCTGACGGCGCGCGCCCCGCCCCTGGCCCACGCCCCGTTCCGTCCGCCCCGTCCGCCCCGTCCGCCCCGATCGACCCATGGCCCCCTCGCGCTTCTCGCTCAAGCGCCAGCTGCTGCTGTGGCTGCTGCTGCCGCAGATCGTGCTGTGGCTGGCCGGCGCCGTCTTCAGCTACCGGCTCGCCGGCCGCTACGCCAACGAGGCCGTCGACGCCGCGCTGCTGCAGGCCACGCGCTCGCTCGCGCGCCAGGTCAAGCCGATGGGCAACGGCCTGCTGATCGACTTCCCGCGCGCCGCGCAGGACGTGCTCGAGGCCGATCCCAGCGACAAGCTGCTCTACACCGTCAGCTCGCCGCCCGGGCAGTTCATCCTCGGCAACCGCAACCTGCCCAGTCCGCCCGCCATGCCGGCGAGCCCTCCGCTGGGCCAGGCGCAGTTCTATGACGGCGAGCTCGACGCCGATGACGGCCGCCCCGCCGCGCCGGTGCGCGTGGCCGCGCTCTATCTGCAGTTCGGCGAGAACCCCAAGGCCCAGCAGACCATGCTGGTGCAGGTGGCGCGCTCCAGCGCCAACCGCGAGCTGCTGGCGCGCCGGCTGCTGATCGACACCATGCTGCCGCTGTCGGTGCTGATCGTGCTGATGAGCATGATCGTGTGGGCGGGCGTGGGCGCGGGCCTGGCACCGATCATGCGGCTGCGCCGCCTGGTCGAGGGCCGCAAGCCCAACGACCTGCGTCCGATCGAGCTCGACGCGGCGCCGCAGGAACTGCGCTCGCTGGCGCAGGCGATCAACGATCTGCTCGAGGCGGTGCGGCACAACGTGCAGGGCCAGCGCCGCTTCATCAGCGACGCGGCGCACCAGCTGCGCACGCCGCTGGCCGGCCTGAAGAGCCAGAGCGAACTCGCGCTGGCCGAGGCGCCGCCCGGCCCGCTGACGATGCGGCTGGCCCGCGTCCACGAGAGCGCCACGCGCAGCGCGCACCTGGTGAATCAGTTGCTGGCGCTCGCGCGCACCGAGCCGGAGTCCGTGACCCGGCAGACGCCGGTCCGCGTGGACCTGGGCCGGCTCGCCCGCGAGGTCACCGCGGAGCTGGTGCCGCGCGCGCTGCAGCAGAACGTGGACCTCGGCTACGACGGGCCCGACGGCGACCCGGACTGCCTGTCCGCCTCGCAGCTCGAGGAACGTGCGCGCGAGGCCGGCATGCCGCTCGACGACGCGCCCGAGCGTCCCGTCGAGATCGTCGGCATCCCGCTGCTGCTGCGCGAGGCGCTGGTCAACCTGGTCGACAACGCGCTGCGCTACGCCGGCCGCGGCGCGCGCATCACGGTGCAGGTGCACCGCGCGCGCGGTCGCGCCGAACTGGTCGTCACCGACAACGGCCCCGGCATTCCGGAGGCGATCCGCGAACAGGCCTTCGAGCGCTTCTTCCGCGGCACCCATGAGGGCAACGGCTGCGGGCTGGGGTTGGCGATCGTCAAGGAGATCGTCGAGCGCCATGGCGGCCACATCGCGCTCTCCGGCGCCCAGCCGCGCGGCCTGCGGGCCTCCATCAGCCTGCCGCTGGCGGGCTGAGCGGCGCTCCGCCGTCTCTGCCTGTTTCTTCCGGCCTGCTTCTTCTTGCCTGGGTCTGCCCCGGTCCGCCTCGGCCGGCTTCCCACCGCCCCATTCGCAGATCGCCCACACGCCCCAAGGCGGCGCGGCGCGCGTGCGTTTCGCCCGGACGACATCCCTTTCAGGGGCGACATCGCTAGTGGTAAGCACCAATATAGTTTCATTAATGGAAAATTAAAGTTCAGCCCGCATGCAAGAAAAATGAACGTCTGATTAACGGCTGCACGCCCGGAGCGCCACTGATCGGACACCACACCGGAGACTGAACATGACTCGCACCCCGCGCCTGCGCGCAACGCTTTCCACGGCTGCCGGCCTGCTGCTGGCCGCCGGCTCCGCCCACGCCGTCGACTTCACCGGCTATTTCCGCGCCGGCCCCGGCGGCACCACCGACGGCGGCGTCAGCCGCGCCTGCTACGCCCTGCAAGGCGGCACCAGCGGCATGAAGTACCGCCTCGGCAACGAGTGCGACATCTACGGCGAATTCCAGCTCGCCCAGGGCTTCAAGAAGGACGGCATCGACTACAAGGTCGTGCTGATGACGGACTACTGGAACCCCCACTCGGACGCGGACGACGCCAAGCACATGCGCCTGGCGCAGATGTACGCCGAGGCCAAGGGCTTCGACTTCGCTCCCGAGGCCACCGTCTGGGCCGGCAAGGAGCGCGGCCGCCGCGGCGACGTGCACATCGTCGACACCTACTTCACCGAGATGGCCGGCATCGGCGCCGGCATCAAGGGCCTGGCCCTGGGCCCGGGCAAGCTCGGCGTGGCGTACTACACCAACGACAAGGACAACAACCAGCGTCCCGGCCATCGCGGCAACGTCGAATACGTCGACCTGCCCACCAACCCGGGCGGCACGCTGAACTTCTTCGGCACCGTCACCAAGTCGCAGTTCAGCGGCGGCACCAACGGCTGGGGCCTGGCCGCCAAGCATGTGCAGGAGAAGCTCTTCGGCAGCTCCCTGAACAACGTGCTGTGGGTGCAGTACGCCCAGGGTTCGGCCGGACTGAACTCCAACTTCGGCAATCAGACCGATACCTCGGCCGCCAAGAAGTTCCGCATCGTCGAATCGGTCAACTTCCAGCAAGGCGCCTGGGGCGGCATGGGCATGCTGCTGTGGGCGAACGAGAAGGACAACGCCGGCAAGGCCACGGTGTCCACCTCCATCGGCGGTCGCGTGTCTTACGGGGTCACCCGCAACTTCAAGCTGCTCACCGAGGCCGGCGTGTCGCAATACAAGCCCGATGGCGGCCAGCGCGCGCGCCTGACCAAGGTGACCTTCGCCCCGACGCTGTCGACCGGTCCGGGCCTGATGGACCGACCCGAGTTCCGTCTCTACGTCACCCACGCCAAGTGGAACAAGGCCGCCGGCAACGTGACCGGCGAGCCCGGCTACGACGGCCAGACCTCCGGCACCAGTTTCGGCGCCCAGGTCGAGGTCTGGTTCTGACGCTGCGCCGCGCGAGTCCGATGGGCGGCCTCCCGCCCCGGCTCGTCCGACATCCCATGACAACATTCGCTCCAACCCCCCGACGACACGGAGACAACGGCATGCACCAATTCAAGCAACTTTCCCGGGCCGCCGCGCTGTGCGCGCTGATGGCCGCCGGCGCGGCGCAGGCCGGCGAGGTCGAGGTCCTGCACTGGTGGACCAGCGGCGGCGAGGCCAAGGCCGCCACCGCGCTCAAGGCGACGCTGCAGAAGCAGGGCCACACCTGAAAGGACTTCGCGGTCGCCGGCAGCAGCGGCGACTCGGCGATGACGGTGCTGAAGTCGCGCGTGGTCTCGGGCAACGCGCCCGCGGCGGCGCAGATCAAGGGCCCTTCGCTGCAGGAATGGGCGGCCGAGGGCGTGCTGACCAACGTCGACAGCGTCGCCAAGGCCGGCAAGTGGGATGAGGTGATCCCGCCGGTGGTGGCCAGCATCATGAAGTACCAGGGCCACTACATCGCCGCGCCGGTCAACGTGCACCGCGTGAACTGGCTGTGGGTCAATCCCGAAGCGCTCAAGAAAACGAG
>Ga0102591_1001096_pt1 | contig 40537 bp, 36 predicted proteins | sample AraplaCol_mCL_r2_2_FD_76860 | JGI IMG/M metagenome (GOLD analysis project Ga0102591, IMG submission 76860) | Arabidopsis root microbial communities from North Carolina, USA - plate scrape MF_Col_mCL_r2 (SPADES assembly) (version 2) | ecosystem: Host-associated > Plants > Roots > Endosphere...
CGCTCGAACAGGAACATCGCCATCGTGAAGCCGACCAGCCCCAGGACGAGCTTCATGTCGGTGGTCAGCGTCAGCGTGGTGTCCATGGGGTAACGCGGTTCCTTGGATGGGGATCAGGTGCGGTCGTACAACAGGTCCCACACCCCGTGACCCAGTTTCTGGCCGCGGGTTTCGAAGTGCGTCTGCGGCCGCCACTCCGGCCGCTCCACCTGCCCGCGCGGACCGGCACGGTTGACCAGCCCCGGGGTGGCGTCCAGCACCTCCCACATCTGCACCGCATAGTCTTCCCAGTCGGTGGCGCAGTGCAGCCGCCCACCCACGCGCAGCTTGCGCACCAGCAGTTCCGCAAACCCCGGCTGGATCAGGCGGCGCTTGTTATGGCGCTTCTTGTGCCACGGGTCCGGGAAATAGATGCGCACTTCATCCAGCGCGCCATCGGCGATTTCTTTTTCCAGCACCTCCACTGCGTCGTGGTGGTACAGGCGCACGTGGTCGGCATTGTCGTCGGCCAGTGCGTTGAGCAGGCGGCCCACGCCGGGGGCGTGCACTTCCAGCCCGATGTAGTCGCGGCTCGGATCCTGCTGCGCGGCGAAGCGCAGCGCGGCACCGTTGCCGAAGCCGATCTCCAGCACCTTCAGCGCATCGCGCCCGAAGGTGGCATCCAGGTCGCGCGGCTCGCCGGTGAAATCCAGCCCGAAACGCGGCCAGCGGTCGTCGAACGCGCGCTGCTGGGCCGGGGTGAAGCGGCCCTGGCGCAATACGAAGCTGCGCACCTCGCGGCGGCCTTCGGTGACGGTGAAGGGCTTGGGCGGCGCCTTGGCGCCTGCGCTGTCGAAGGGATTGGTCATCAGCCGATCAACCCGTCCACCGGCGACGATGCACTCGCATAGCGCTTGCGCGGGATGCGCCCGGCCAGGAACGCCTCGCGCCCGGCTTCCACTGCCTTACGCATGGCGCTGGCCATCAGCACCGGGTTGCGCGCACCGGCAATGGCGGTGTTCATCAGCACGCCATCGCAGCCCAGCTCCATCGCGATCGCCGCGTCGGACGCGGTACCCACGCCGGCATCGACGATGATCGGCACCTTCGCGCTTTCGATGATCTCCAGCAGGTTGTACCGGTTCTGGATGCCCAGCCCCGAGCCGATCGGCGCCGCCAGCGGCATCACCGCCACGCAGCCGATCTCTTCCAGCCGCTTGGCCAGGATCGGATCGTCGGAGGTGTAGACCATGACCTCGAAACCATCCTTGACCAGCTGTTCCGCGGCCTTGAGGGTCTGCACCACGTCCGGATACAGCGTCTTCTGGTCGCCCAGCACTTCCAGCTTGGTCAGGTTGTGGCCGTCCAGCAGCTCCCGCGCCAGCCGGCACGTCCGCACCGCGTCTTCGGCGGTGTAGCAGCCGGCGGTGTTGGGGAGGATCGTGTAGCGGTCTGGCGGCAGCACATCCAGCAGGTTGGGCTCGCCCGGGTTCTGCCCGATGTTGGTGCGGCGGATCGCCACGGTCACGATCTGGGCGCCGGCTGCGTCGGTGGCAGCACGGGTTTCATCCAGGTCCTTGAACTTGCCGGTCCCGGTCAGCAACCGGGAGGCGTAGGTCTTGCCGGCGATCACCAGCGAATCGGGGGAAGAATGAGCAGTCATAAGCGAATTATCACACAGCCCACTGCGGCACAGATCCGGTAGCGCCGGCCGTTGGCCGGCCCGCGCGACCCGTCAATCGTCACCCGCCCCCCAATGCGTGCACGATCTCCACCACATCGCCTTCCTGCAGCACATGCGTGCCGTGCAGGCTGCGGGTCACGATCTCCCCGTTGACCTCCACCGCGACCCGGCGCTCGGTGAGGCCATCTTTCAGAAGCAGGTCCAGCACGGTGGCACTTTGCGGAAGCTGGCGGTGTTCGCCGTTGAGCGTGATGTTGACGAAGTTCATGGCGCGATTGTCCCCCAAAGTCGTCACTTCTGCGTACCCTTGCGCCCCCACCGATGCCCGTCCCGGCTTGTCCCGCCTGTGTTGCCAGCGCCCCTGGCCCCTGCCATGCCGCAGCGCAGCGTGATGTACCCGGGGTGCAGTGGAACCATGGCACCGTGCGCCGGCGTACGTCGGCTGTCCTCACCCGAAAAGGAGTTTTTTCCATGCTGCTCAGCAAGCGTCCCCTGCGTTCCCTGATGGCCGTGGCCATCGCCCTGGCCGCCGTGCCGGCGATGGCGCAGTCGCCCTATTCGAAGACCGTCTTCATCGGCGACAGCCTCACCGACCAGGGCTACTTCCGTCCGCTGCTGCCGGCCTCGGTGCAGCCGGTGACCGGCCAGTTCACCACCAACCCGGGCTGGGTCTGGGCGCAGTACGTAGCCGACTACTACGGCACCAACGCCACCGCGCACGGCAATGGCCAGAACGGCGACAATTACGCCATCGGCGGCGCCCGCGTCGGCGTCGACAGCACCCAGACCCTGGCCCCGGGCACCCCGGCGATCCCGGTCTATTCGCTCAAGACCCAGACCGCGCAGTATCTGGCCGCGAACGGCGGCAAGGCCGACGCCAACGCGCTGTACACCGTGTGGGGCGGCGCCAACGACCTGTTCGCCATCCAGGCCGGCGCACCGCTGCAGGCCACGCTGGGCGCGGCCGTGACCGACCAGGTCGGCATCGTCGGTACCCTCCAGGCGGCCGGCGCACAGTACGTCGTGGTGCCGACCCTGCCGGACATCGGCCTGACCCCGGCCGCGCGCGCCGGCGGCGCGGTGGGCATGGCCCAGGGCACCGCCCTGGCCAAGGCCTACAACGACGCCCTGTTCGGTGGCCTGAAGGCCGCCGGCCTGCAGGTGATCCCGGTGGATACTTTCCACATCCTGCAGGAAATCGTCGCCAGCCCGGGCACCTACGGGTTCGTCAACGTCACCAGCCCGGCCTGCACCACGGCCTCGTCGCTGACCTGCAACCCGACCGCCTACGTCAACCCGAATGCGGCCAACAACTACGTGTTCGCCGACGGCGTGCACCCGACCACTGCCACTCACCAGATGCTGGGCCAGTACACGCTGTCGATCCTGGAAGCCCCGCGCAACCAGCAGATCCTGACCCACTCGGCACAGACCGTGGGCCGCGCGCGTGCCGACCAGGTTGGTTCGCACCTGGACGGCCGCCCGGCCGATGGCCTGAGCTGGTGGGGCGGCCTGCGTGGCGACATGCAGCGCTATGACCACGCCGACCTGTACGACGGCATGGCCCCGGCCGGCCTGTTCGGCATCGACTGGGCCAAGGACGGCATGGTCGTCGGCGGCTTCGGCGGCTACGGCCGCATGGATGCCGACTTCGGCAACAGCAAGGGCGACTTCACCCAGTCCGATGCGACCCTGGGCCTGTTCGCCGGCTGGTATGGCGACAACGTGTGGGTCAACGGCCAGGTCAGCTACAGCTGGCTGGATTACGACGTGACCCGCCGCGTCCAGCTCGGCCCGGCCGAACGCACCCACACCGGCTCGCCGGAAGGCAGCAACCTCACCGTGGCCCTGAACGCCGGCTACGAATTCGGCACCGAAGGCGGCTTCCGCCATGGTCCGGTGGCCGCCGTGATCTGGCAGCAGGTCAAGCTGGACGGGTACGTCGAATCCAACCCGAGCGCCACCGCGCTGGGCTACGCCGACCAGGACGCCGACTCCACCGTTGGCCGCATCGGCTGGCAGGCCCGCTTCGACGGCGGCAGCGTCAAGCCGTACGTGCAGGTCACCTACGACCACGAGTTCGAGGATGGCAAGCAGGCCAGCGCCTGGCTGCAGACCATGCCGGACGTGGGCATGTACAAGGTGCCGGGCCTGGAGTTCGACAAGGATTACGCCACCGCCGTGCTGGGTGCGCGCATGAACCTGTTCGGCCTGACCAGCAACATCGGCATGAGCACCACCGCCATGCAGAAGCGCCAGCGCGACGTGAGCCTGTTCGCGACCGTCAGCGGCAGCTTCTGAGGTAACGCCGGTCCCACACCGGTAGGGCACGACCGTTGGTCGTGCCGCAAGCAACGGGCGGCTGATGCCGCCCGTTGCCTTTTAACCCCCCGGGCAACTAAACTTCCCCGGCACCAAGCGGGTGTAGCTCAATGGTAGAGCTGTAGCTTCCCAAGCTACTGACGAGGGTTCGATTCCCTTCACCCGCTCCACGGTTTGCTTCGCAACCCGATGGAGCGTGGCGGCATGCCACCAGATCCCCGCGCTGACACTCCGCTATCAATCTCCTTGCGCCGCATTAACCTGGCAGCGGTGACCATTCACCCGTCGGCGTCCTGCGCCATCGGTGGAGCATCCACATGCCTGGTACCAACAAGTCCATCCTGCTGCAGGCCAACGAGGCCATTGTTGCGGGCGACAATGAGGGATTCCTTTCGCACTGCACCGAAGACATCCGCTGGACGACGGTGGGCGAGGGCACGCTGGAAGGCAAAGAGGCGGTTCGGCGATGGATGAAGGGCGCCTACGCCAGCCCACCGCAGTTCAAGGTTGATCACCTCATCGCCGAAGACGACACGGTGGTGGCGCTCGGCACCATCGTGGCCAACGGCGATGATGGCCAGCGAACAGAGTTCACCTACAGCGACGTATGGCGGTTCCGGGACCGGAAGATGGCCGAACTGCGCGCGTTTGTTGTCCCAACAGAGAAGTCGCGTCAACCCTGACTGTCACCGTAGTTGAATCGCTGCAGGATTCCGGGCACCTGCAGGGAAATCTCCCGTGCGAGGAAGCCCAGCGGGCCGACCGAGTCAGCAAGCAACCGACCCGCTTCCCCGTGCGTCCACACGCCCCACAACGCGGCCTCCATCGGCGTTGCACCACGCGCGGCGAAGCCGGTGATGAGCCCCGCAAGTGCATCGCCGGAGCCGGAAGTGCCGAGGCCGGGGCCGCCACCGTCGTGGAGCCACGCCTCGCCATCGGGCCCGACGATGAACGTTCGCGGCCCCTTGAGGACCACCACGCTGGACGTGGCACGCGCCATCTCGGTGGCATGCTCCAGCGGGTTGCGCTCAACGTCCTCCTTGCGCCCGCCACACATGAACGCCATTTCGCCCGCGTGTGGGGTGAGGATGAACGGGGCGCCCGCTCCGGCGCACACGCCGCCATTGAGCGCACCAGCGTCCAGCACTACGGTCGCCTTCATCTGATGCAGCCGTGCAGTGAATCGGGTCAGGAACGGCGTGGCGCGCATGCCCGGCCCCACGAGGACGGCGTCGCATTGCTCCAAGGCGGCTTGCAGGGCAGGGCTGCCGGGCGCGATCTCGCCGGTTGCGTCCTCGGGCAGGCCGATCACCAGCGCTTCGGGAACTGCGATCCCCAGTGCCGTGGCGCAGGAGCGCACCGTCGCGATCTGCAGCTTGCCTGCCCCGGCGCGCAGCGCCGCCTCCGCAGCCAGCAGCGCCGCGCCGGGAACCTGGAGGGAACCTCCTACGACGCACAGACGCCCCCGGTCCTCTTTGCTGGTCCCCGGCGCAGGCAGGGGCATCGCCTGCAGCGCGGCCGGGGTCAGGTCACGGACAACAGGCCGGTTCATTTCACCGCGCTCCGGCCGGCGTATCCGGTGCGCCGGTGCGGCCCTGCTGCGCCAGCTCGGCAGGAACGAAGTTGGTCGCCACCAGTTCGAGCGCATCACCAGCGTCGGATGCCCGGTATTCGGTCACCCCGCAGTTCGGCACATCGCCTTCGCGGTCGATATCGAGGATCGCGCGCTCATCCAGTCCCTCCAGCAGGTAGCGCATGCAGTTCACGATGACCTGATGGCCCACGACCATCACGTTCGCACCCACATGGCTGCGCTGCAGGTCGGCAATCACGCCGCGCAGGCGCAGGATGACGTCGCACCAGCTCTCGCCACCAGGCGGTCTGAAATAGAACTTGCCCACCAGCTTGCGCTGCTCGGCCAACTCGGGAAACGTCGCCCGGATGCCGCTGGAGGTGTATCGGTCCAGTACCCCGAATTCTTTTTCGCGAAGCCGCTCATCCACGATCAAGGCGTTGCTGGGATGGCCAAGCACGGCCGCAACGGCTTCGGCGGTCTGGCGCGCCCGCACATAGGGGGACACCAGCACGACGGTCGGGCGATCCGCCTCGGGCATCTTCCCGACCCAGTCTGCGAGCGCCGCCGATTGGCGTTCCCCCAAGGCAGACAGGGGAACATCGGCATCGCGGTGCTCCAGTTCGATCAACGTGATGCCCTCGGCCTCCGCGTGGTCGCGCGCCACATTGCCTGCACTCTGGCCATGCCGGACCACCCAGATGCGGTCCGGCCATCGGGCGGTAACGCCCTCCATCGCACTTTTCTGGTCCACCTGCACCTCCTGGCTGGTTGGGCGATCACCTCGCGGCGTTGATCACACGCTAGAGGGGCCTTTGTTATGCATACGCGTAGCATCGTGAAGACCGGCTACACGGTGCTGGCGAAGCGCCACGCATCGCCGCACATCTCATGGATGTCCCGTTGTGCGGTCCAGCCGAGCAGGGCGGCGGCGCGCGTGGGATCGGCGTAATAGCAGGCCACGTCGCCGGCCCGCCGCGCTACGACCTGGTAGGCCAGCGGGTGGCCGCACGCTGCGGCGTACGCGCGTACCAGGCCCAGTACCGACACGCCCACACCGGTGCCGAGATTCGCCACCCGAAGGCCGGGCGCCTGCAGGGCCAGCCGCACGGCCGCAACATGCGCTTCGGCCAGGTCCATGACGTGCACGTAATCGCGCACGCAGGTGCCGTCGCAGGTGGGGTAATCGTCGCCGAACACCCTCAACAGGGCGGTCTCCCCGGAGGCGACCCGGCCCAGGTACGGCATCAGGTTCTCGGGCACGCCCAAGGGCGACTCCCCAAGCCCGCCCCCGGGATGCGCGCCGACCGGGTTGAAGTAGCGCAGGGTCACCACCGAAGCGTCGGCGTCGGCCGCGCAGACATCGGCCAGGATCAGCTCAACCATCATCTTGCTGCGGCCGTATGCGCTCTCCGGCCGCAACGGATGGCCTTCCTGCAGCGGAAGTGCGTCCGGCTCGCCGTACACCGTGGCCGACGAGCTGAACACCAGACACGGCGGACCCTGCCGCGTCATGGCCGCAAGCAGCGTCAGCGAGCCGCTGACGTTGTTGTCGTAGTACATCACCGGCTCGCGCACCGACTCGGCCACCGACTTCACCCCGGCGAAGTGGATCGCCGCCAGGGGCTGGTAGCGGTCGACAATGGCATTCATGGCGGCGGCGTCGCGCACATCGGCGTGCTCGAACAACGGGCGGCGGCCGCTGATCGCCGCGATGGCCGACAGCACGTCCTCGCTGCTGTTGCTCAGGTTGTCAACGACCAGCACGCTGAAGCCGGCATCCTGCAGGCAGACGCAGGTGTGCGACCCGATGTAGCCGGTGCCGCCGCTGACCAGGATCAGCGGCGTGGCGGTGGGCTGGAAGGCCAGGCCGGAGTCCGGGCCCTGGGTAGCGCGCGCGGCGATCATGTGGTGCCCGCCCGGCGTACGGTCAACGCGCTGCGCACCTGTCCGGCCGCGCGGCGCCCGGCCAGGAAGGCATGGTCGGAGTTGTAGTACTCCCACTCACTGTAGCGGCCGGCCAGCACGATGTCGTGGGTGAGCAGCCAGCTGCGGATGGTCTCTACGTTTGCCGCGCGCGCGTGGTCGTAGAGCACGTAGGCATACGGCATGTCCACGATCGATGCGGTGAGCACCGTGTCGTCGGCGGTCATCATGCCTACCTCGATGCACTCGCGGATGCAGCGTTCGATCAACGCATCGCCGTCGACCGGCAGCGGCTTGGTCGGCGAGTAGGTGATCTCACAGGTGAGCCCGAAGCCGCCGGGCGGGTTGTTGTGCGGGCTCGCGTTTCCCTGCACGAAGATGCGATGGAAGATCGTGTCTTCCGGGTAGTAGATCCAATGCTTGTCGGTCAGGTTTTCGCGCCCGACGCCCAGGTTCACGCAGCGCACTGAAACATGGCGCAGCCCGGCCGCCGCGGCGCGGACGCGCTCCGGCGCTTCGTCGCCGATCAGGCGAACGAACTCGGGCAGGGGCAGGGTGCTCACCAGCTGCTGCCAGCGCATGCGCTGGCCGTCGGCGAAGGTCACCTGGCGGCGTCGCACCGATATCGCCGTAGCGGTCTTGCCCAGCAGCAGCTTGCCCTCCAGGTGCGGGAGGAATCCGTCCATCAGGGCCTGGAAACCGCCGTGCAGCGGGTAACCGAAGCGCGCGTTGGGGCCAACCGGCGATGCCACCGGTTCCAGCGCACCCTCGATCATTTCCTCCAGGTTCGGCATCGGCACGCGCCCACCCAGCCACGAGGTTTCCATCTCGCGCAGTGGAACCGTCCACAACTTGACGTTGTAGGGCACCGCGAAGTGCCTGGCCACGCCCGCGCCCCACACCTGGTAGATGAATTCCTCGAAGTTGGCCGGCGTGCCGCGCCGCGCGAACGGGGTGACCTTGGCCGGGGCGGCCAGGTCCTTCGGATCGCCCACGCCCTCCGCATCCGGCACCACGCCGTCGGCACAGCAATCCATGGCGTCATTGGCGGCCATGGCCGGCAACTCCCGCACCGCCGTGGCCACCGGCTTGGCCGGTGCCGCAGCACTGCCGTCGAGTGCGCCGAACCGCGCTTCGATCGCCCCGACCAGGCATTCCTTCAGCACCGCCGGTGGCAGGCCATGCAACGCGCCCTGGAACGGGTAACGGGTATGTACGCCTTTGCTGAACACCCAGGCTTCGCGGTTCTGCCAGTGCAGGTTGTCGCCCAGCAGCGTCTCGTAGAGCTTGAGCACGTAGGCGTCGTTGGAAAACATGATGTGCCCCGCATGGTCGAAGCGGAAACCCTGGTCGTCGATCGAGCGGCACCACCCGCCCACCGTCTGCTCGCGTTCCACCAGCACGCTGCCTTCGCCATAGTGATACGCCGCCGAAAGGCCGGTAGGCCCGGCGCCAAGGATCAGGCACGGCACCGGTGCGTCCTCGATCGCCACCACGTGATCACCGCCCAGGTAGGCCTGGGCGCGGGCGTTGAGCCCATCGGCCATGGCCTGCACCACGCAGGTGGCCATGTCGTCCGCGGTCTGGTCCCAGGAGGTGGCCGCGGTGAGACGGTCCTGCACGGCAATCCGCTGCTGGCGCGCGGGTTCCTGCTCGGCCAGCGCGCTCTCGCACGCACGGATGAAGGCCTCGGGCGTGTTGCCTACCTGCACGCCGGTGGCATACAGCCGCACCACGTCGCGCACGGGCGTGGTCACCACCGGCTTCCGGGCCGCCATGTATTCCAGGGTCTTGGTCGGGCTGATGAAGGCGGTGGAGGCATTCATCGCGAACGGCAGCAGGCAGACATCCCAGCCGGCGACCAGGCCGGGCAGCTCGGCGTAGTCGCGCTGGCCGAGGTAGTGCAGGTTGGCCGCCTGCGGCAGGGTGGCAGGGTCGATCTTGACCACTGGGCCGACCAGGTCGATCTGCCAGTCCGGATGCGAGGCCGACAGCGCCGCCAGCAGCGCCAGGTCCAGGCGCTCGTCGAGCACGCCGAAGAAGCCCAGGCGCGGCGAAGCGCCCTGCGCGGCGGGCGGCAACGCGCGCCGGCCCTGCGCGAAGTGGGCAACGTCCACGCTGCTCGGGAAGCACAGCACCTTCGGGTTGTGTGGCGCCTTGGCATCCTGCAGTGCGGGGCCGCCGGTGAACACCAGATCGGCCACCTCCAGCAGCGTGCGCTCGCGGTCCATCAGGCGCTCGGGCGCATTCTTGAACGCGCCCAGCTCATCCATGCAGTCGTAGATGATCGCGCCCGGGGCCAGCCCGTGCAGCAGGGGCAGCGCCATCGGCGTGTACAGCCACACGGCCATGCCGGGCTCGCCACTTTCGGCCAGCCAGCCCTGCAGCAGTTCGGCCAGCGCCGGGAACTGCGCGTCGGCAAAGCCGGGGTCGGCAATCGGGGTGTGCGGGCGCAGTACGGTCACGCCGATGCAGGGCCGCAGCACCTCCAGCCAGGCCGGGCTGCCGGGGTCATGGACCGGCTCTTCGAAAACCACCACATCCCACCGCTGGGCAAAGCGCGAGAGCAGGTGCTGCGGGCGCTGGTAGACGAAATCCCAGCGGAGATGCGAGAAGACAAGGAGCTGGTGCATGGTCGGGTGTCCTGGGGAAGGTGATGCGGAAAGGCCGGCGGACCGCGCCGCCAGGTAGGCCTGGGCGTAGTCGCGCACGAGTACGGGTGACGCAGTGGGCGATCGCGCAGGGATGTCCCACAGACCGCTTTGATGCCAATGACCGGGGTCTTCCCAATCCGGACGATCCATCACCGGATACAGGCAGATGCCCTCGATCGGGACGCCGCTTGCAGTGGCGTGGTCCACCTGGGTGACGACCTCGCGCAGCCAGGCCGCGCGTCCGCTGCCCACGTGACTGGTCTCACTGAGGGTCATCGGCAGCCGATAACGCTCATGGACCTTTCGCAGCAGCCGTGACAGCGGCAGCCGCAGGGGATCATCGCGGTGCCAGTCCAGGGAGCGGTGGCTGCCAGCCTCCCACTGGTTGCCGTGGTAGTAGTTCAGGCCGATCAGGTCCACGCAGGCGGGATCACCACCCAGTTCCGGCCGCGTGCGTCCGATCAGCGCGTCCATCACCTCGAACTGGCTTTCGCAGTGCTGCAGGGCCTCGTCGCGCAGACCGGGCAGGTCCTGCGGGGTGGCGACGTGGATCAACGGCTCAACCCACATCATCCGCGCCCCGGCATCGATCTCGCGAAACGCACGGCACCCTGCCAGTGCGGCGCGGATCAATCGTGATTTCAGCCGTCCCGCATCGTCATGACGGTCCCCACGATGTGGATGGATCAACCCCGTGCGCGTCGCTGCCCAGCACAGGAACGACAGTTCGTTGATCGGCGTCACGATGCGCGACATGGCGTGCGGGTAGCCGCTCAGTGCGACAGCCGTCGCCCTGCAGAACCGTGCGAAGCGTTCGACGAAAACATCCTCGTCTCCGTCCAGCAGATCGATATCCGCCGGCGTGCCGTAATGCATCAGCGTCCAGCGGATCTCGATGCGCTGGCGCGCTGCGGCCAGCATGCGTGCATGCAGATCGTGGAAGTCGAACACCCCTGCGTTGTCGGACAAGCGCCAACCGACGCTCTCCCGCACCGACGTGAATCCCATCCGGCGCAGGCGCCGGTAGTCGGCATCCAGCCGACCCAGGTGACCGCTGTCGCGGGCCATCGACAGCGGTCTCCCGCTGCCGTTGACGTGGTCGGCGCCTTCGAAGCCGCCGATCCACTGCACCGTCGTCAACCCAGCAGGGCGTCGGCAGGCTCGTCGCCGCGCACGCGTCCCGAGCCCAGCTCGGCACCGGTAAGCGGGTCGGAATCAGGATCGGACGCGGTGCGGACCGCCAACGCGTCCAGCGCATCTTCCTGGGCCTCGGTAAGGCCATCAACGGTGGCTTCGCCGTCGCCGCCGTCCAGCGCGTACTGCTCTTCGCGCGACGAGATCACGGTCCACTGCTCGCCGCTGTTCCACGGCCCTTCCACGTCCCCATCGCCCTGCGACATGTCCATGTACACATCGGTGAACTCCGGATCGCCCGGCAGCTTGCCCGGCGGGAAGTTCGGTTCAATGGCATACAGCGCCTTCTCGAACGACTTCTGGTGCGCGATCTCGCGGGTCATCAGGAAGCGCAGCGCGTCCTTGATGCCGGGGTCGTCGGTGACGTTGATCAGCCGCTCGTAGACGATCTTGGCGCGCGACTCGGCCGCGATGTTGGAGCGCAGGTCCGCGGTCGGGTCGCCGATCGAATCGATGTAGGCCGCGCTCCACGGCACTCCGCTGGAGTTGACCAGCGCCGGCCCGCCGCCATACAGGATGGACTGGGTATGGCTGGTGCTGTTCTGGGTCAGCCCGCGCATCTCGATCGCTTCGATCATGCCTTCGGAGAGCTCGCCCTTGACGCCCTTGTTGAGCATCGCAATCACAGAACCGATGATCTCCAGATGGCTCAGTTCTTCCGTGGCCACATCCAGCAGCAGGTCCTTGCGACCGGCGTCTTCCTCGGCCAAGGCCTGGGTGAAGTAGCGCATGGCGGCGGCGAGTTCGCCCTGCGGGCCACCAAACTGCTCGAGCAGCAGCGCGGCAAGCGCGGGGTCGGGGCGTTCGACGTGCACGGTGTACATGAGGCGCTTGTTATGCATGAACATGGGGCGTAACTCCTGGATGGCAGGGGCGTGTGCCGCTGCGTGGGTGGGCGGGTCGGATATCGACCACACCTGCCGGCCCGGTAGTGGGCGTCGTTCGGCGTTCTGATGCATTCGACGCTACGCGGCGGCCCGTGAGGGTGGGCAGCGGATCAAGTGAGGGTAGAGAGACAAGCTGCCTATACAGGTGCGCTGCGCGCTGAAGTGTTCAGATCCGCGCTTCTGCTATCGAGCGGAGGTAGTGGCTCCCGATCGGCAGGGCAAGAGAGGGGCTATCAGGTTGTTTGCCGTGTCCAGCCAACCGTCTCCGCGCAGTTGTCGTTATTCGACGCCTGGGAGATGCCGCAACTGTCAATGTTCCTAACTGTGCACTGGGAGCAGTAAGGATCAGAAAACCCTGATCGACAGGCTTCGACCAAGCCGTTCACCCTGTCTTGAACGTCACCACAGAGGAGCAGGCATGCCGGAGCGCGCGTTGGAAGAACAGGGCTACCTTCACTATGTTGCCAAGGCCAGGGACGTCTGCTCGGCGCAGGCGTTTTCGCTACTGCGACGGGAGTTCAGCCTTCTGGAAAGGGACGAGTATTCGCCCCAAAGTACAAATCGCTTCAGGAGGTACGCGAATGGCATCATCCTCCCTTGGCTTGACCAACGCACCGTCAACTGGCTTCCACCCGTAGTGGATAGCGCCGGCGTGAGGCGAGCCGGCTACGGTCAAGGCAGGTTCAATCCTGATCACGCTGGGATGCGGAATTTTCATGCGTTGAGCGATGAGGTGAAGGCATCCCCTGCGCTGCTGGAATTGATCCGGGAGGACTTCGCGCTCACGTTCTGGCCGAACGGCGGCCACCAGTTTCCCATTTACGTGGGCGTTCATTTCATCAAGTTGACCTCGCCTGGGCCGGACAGGCCGGGAGTGAGCTCTCCCGACTGTTTTCACCAGGACGGAGAACCCTTTACATTTGCGCACCTGATTTTTCGCTCGCCGAATTCCGACGGGGGAGTCAATTTCATTGGTCACCCCTGCCTTCGCGATGTTTCGATTGAGAAAGCGCCATCGAGCTCGATCAAGGCCCAGTTCACGTTAGCTGAGCCGTTTGATAGTTTCGCGGTCCATGATCCCAAGGTGACGCACTATGTCAGCCCAATCCTCAAGTCGAAGGGCGTTCCCGGCACGGAGTGCGAGCGCTGCATAATCCTGATCGATTTCTGCCCCACTGTGCAGCAGATATGAGCATGGATGCGGCGCTATCTCTGCTTCCGATACTCGGGGCCGTTACTATTGGCTGGGTGCTCGCTCGTTCTCTCTTCCCCTCAACGCTGGCCAATTCACTAATCCGGTTGATCGGCCCCATGGTGGGGCTTCTTCTGTTCTTGATGGGGATGGAGTTCGCGGGAGCGTTGGCATCCTTGGAGGCGATAGGGTATGTGCTGCGTGTTTCGTCTCTACTTGTCCTGACAACCACCGCATTTCCATGCCTGTTGCTTACCGCCCTTGCCGTGTGGGAGCGACCCGCACGGTTCAGCACAGCTGACGATAAGGTTTCCTTCAATTTTGGAGGTCTGCGCGCTCCATTCTGGCAGTGCGCCAAGGCGCTTGGAATGGTTTGCCTCGGTATCGCGGCCAGTATCGGGCCACCCCAGCTGGGAGTGCATGTGGACACCCCGTGGCTACCGTCCAGCGGCGCCGTGCTGGTTGGGCTCATGGTATTGATCGGGCTTGATCTTGCAAACGTAAAGCTGCGGCGTGAAGTGCTGTCCTGGAGGATGCTCTGGGTGCCGGTAGCCGTAGTCGTTGGCTCTTCCGTCGGTGGCATCGTTGTGCACCTGGCTACCGGTGAAGACCTTCGCGTGCTTTTGGCTCTTTCGTCCGGTTTTGGCTGGTTCACCCTTTCCAGTGCGCTGGTGGGATCGCTGTCGAGCGAGCTCCACGGCGCCACGGCTTTACTGGTGGATCTCGGTCGTGAACTGATCGCCATCGTCCTTCTCTACTTGTCAGGTCGGAACAACCCGAACGTGGGAATCGCCGCAGCGGGCGCCACCGCCATGGATTCGACCCTTCCGATCGTGCGGCAGGCATGTCATCGCGAGGCTGTGCCGGTTGCGCTGATCAGTGGATTCTTTCTGACACTGGCCGCTCCCTTTCTGATCACGTCGTTCCTGGCCTGACCAACCATGTCGAGGTGAGAGGCCGCTGGACCCCGCTGAAGCTTTCTGTGCGGGCATGGAGGCCCGGCACCAAAAAAATCGCGACGGCTCGAAGCCCGTCCGGCGCTGCGTTGTACTTCATGAGGTTCCCACATGGTCCCCACAGGAGTTTGGCAAGTCTCACCCTGGTCAGAGGGCCGCGACCCGCGCCAGTGGTACCAGTACCCTGCCTGGGCCCACGCCCGCCTCGCTGGAGGTGTTTTTGTCGCGTGGTAGCGTCAGGGCAGGTCGCCCAGGCTGTCTATTGGCGTTCACTGCACCGCGCTATGCTGCGCGCTTCCCCCCTCCAAACAACCCGATGAAACTGGCCATCCTTTCCCGCAACAGCAAGCTGTACTCCACGCGGCGGTTGGTGGACGCGGCGCGTTCGCGGGGGCACACCGTGCGCGTGCTGGACCCGCTGCGCTGCTACATGCGCATCGCCGCCAATGGTTTCACCCTGCACTACAAGGGCCGGCCCATCACCGGGGTGGACGCGGTGATTCCACGCATCGGTGCTTCGGTCACCCGCTATGGCACCGCCGTGCTGCGCCAGTTCGAGATGATGGGGGCGGTTACGCCAAATCCGTCCGACGCGATCCTGCGCGCCCGCGACAAACTGCGCGCGCACCAGATCCTGGCCTCCAAGGGCATCGACATGCCGGTAACGGTGTTTGGCGACAACCCCGACGACACCGTGGACCTGCTGTCCATGCTCGGCCCGCCGCCGCACGTGGTGAAGCTCAATGAAGGCACGCAGGGCAGGGGGGTGATCCTGACCGAGAAGGCCAGCGCCTCGCGCGGCATCGTCGAAGCCCTGCGGGGTCTGTATGCCAATTTCCTGATGCAGGAATTCATCGGCGAAGCGCAGGGCGCGGACCTGCGCTGCCTGGTGGTGGGTGACCAGGTGGTGGCGGCGATGCAGCGCCAGGCGCCGGACGGCGACTTCCGTTCCAACCTGCACGCCGGCGGCAGCGCCCGCGCGGCCAAGGCCAGCCGGGCTGAGCAGCAGGTCGCCGTGCGCTCGGCACGCGCGCTGGGGCTGGGTATCGCCGGGGTCGACCTGATCCGCTCCAGCCGTGGGCCGCTGGTGCTGGAAGTGAACTCCACGCCCGGCCTGGAAGGTATCGAGGGCATCAGCCAGGACGATCTGGCGGGGAAGATCATCGAACATGTCGCAGCCCAAGTGGCTGCGGTAAAAAAGCCTGTAAAATCAAAGAATTGAAAATTAACGGGTCGGTGCGAGCGGGTTTTAACACCTGTTTAATCGCCGCCCGCGTAGGCTTCAACGAACCGCAGCTCTGCCCTCCTCAGCAGATAACGGTAATCGGGAATGACTTCAGGCCCAGGCGGGATCCGTCTGGGCCTTTTTCTTCGGCAGCCGAAGGTCCCTTGTTCCCGCCCGGCCAGACTCGTACAGTTCAGGTTCGTTCATGGAGGATGGAGCTACACATGGTTCGTTACACCCCGATTCTGCTGGCCCTGCTCGCGATGGGCACTGCCAACGCCAAGCCCAAGGACCTGCCCGTGAGCATGACCGGCGATGCGCCGGTAGCGGCCCAGATCCAGAAAGTGGAAGCCGCCCTCGTCAGCGAGGACTACAGTGAGATTTCCCTGGAAGACAAGAGCCGCGTGCAGCAGGCACTGGGCCGGATCAAGCTGAAGATGGACGGACACACCCTGGTCAGCGATCTCAGTCCGCAGGATCGAACGGCCGTGTTCAACGATCAGGAAACGATCAACACCGTGCTCAACCGCGCGCGGGAAGACAGCCGCATGGTGTGCCGCCGCGAGCGCAGCACCGGCAGCAACATGGCCCAGAGCGTCTGCATGACCGTCGCCCAGCGCCGCAAGGCGCAGGAAGACGGCCGCGCGGCGATGAGGAACCAGCAGAACTTCAACAATTTCCAACCGGGTAGTTGATGTTGACGCCGCCAAGGCGCACGTCGATGTCTACTATCAAGAATCGAGCCTGTATCGCTGAGCAGCGGCCGGGCCATCTCTCATGCAATAGAGGTCACAGTGCGAATTCTTGTAATTGAAGACAACAGCGACATCGCCGCCAACCTTGGCGACTACCTCGAAGACCGCGGTCACACCGTCGACTTCGCCGCCGACGGCGTGACTGGCCTGCACCTGGCAGTCGTGCATGAGTTCGACGCGATCGTGCTGGATCTCAATCTGCCGGGCATGGACGGCATCGAGGTCTGCCGCAAGCTTCGCAACGAAGCGCGCAAGCAGACCCCGGTGCTGATGCTGACCGCACGCGATTCGCTGGACAACAAGCTGGCCGGCTTCGATTCCGGTGCCGACGACTACCTGATCAAGCCGTTCGCCCTGCAGGAAGTGGAAGTACGCCTGAATGCCCTGTCGCGTCGCGGCAAGGGCGTGCAGACCCGGGTGCTGGAAACCGGCGACCTGGAATACAACCTGGACACCCTGGAGGTTCGCCGCCAGGGCAAGCTGCTGCAGCTCAACCCGACCGCGCTGAAGATCCTGCAGGCGCTGATGGAAGCCGCACCGGCCGTGGTCACCCGCCAGGAGCTGGAAACCCGCGTGTGGGGCGAAGAACTGCCCGATTCCGATTCGCTGCGCGTGCACATCCACGGCCTGCGCGCCGTGGTCGACAAGCCGTTCGAGGTGCCGTTGATCCAGACCCGCCATGGCATCGGATACCGCATCGCCGCGCCGGAAGTCTGATCCGGTGAGCGACAGGGGAAGCCGCCGCCGCGCGCCTTACCGGCGCCGGCTGCGCAGCCGCATCATCGTCTCGTTCGTGCTGTTGGGCTTCTGCCTGACCACGCTGTTCGCGTTCGCCACGAACTGGACGCGCGCGCGCGTGGAGAACCAGCTCGTCGAAGATGTGATGAACCGCAACATCGACGAATACGCACGGCGGTTCCAGCTGGACCCGTCGCGCAGCCCCGACCTGCCCGTGCAGCAGATTCGGGCGTTCGTGTATCCCGCCGACAAATTCGACCGGGTCCGCGAGGAGCGCCCCGAATGGGCCGCGTTCTCCAATGGCAATTACAACGTCAGCGGGATGGATGAGGAGAACAACCCCTTCTCCTACAAGCTGGCGGTACGCAAAACCCCGGAGGCGTGGTTCTTCCTCGCCTACGACATGACCGAAAGCCTGCGTGGCGAAGGCCAGTTGAACCGCGCGCTGTTCTTCTCGGTGCTGGTGTTCAGTGCGCTGTCGCTGGTGCTGGGCTGGTGGTCGGCGTCGAAGGTGATGAAGCCGGTTTCGGACCTGGCCGCGCGCCTGCGTGCGTATCGCGGCGGCACCAGCGATCCGGAGCCACTGGCGCCACGGTTCCCGGACGACGAAGTGGGGCAGCTGGCACAGGCCCTGGATGACTATTCCGCGCGCCTGACCGAAGTGGTCCAGCGCGACCGTGAGTTCAATGCCGACGTCAGCCACGAGCTCCGCACACCTCTGGCGGTAATCCGTGGCGCCACCGAGCTGCTGCTGACCCGTCCCGACCTGGACCCGAAGGTGCTGCAGCGCCTGCAGCGCATCCAGCGCGCCGAACAGCAGTGCACCGACCTGATCGGCTCGCTGCTGCTGCTGTCGCGCAATGAGCGCGGGCAGGGCAGCAGCAACGTGGCCCGGGTGGCTGAACAGCTGCTGGATTCGCACCGCGCCCAGCTCGGTGGCAAGCCGCTGGAGCTGATCCTGGAAGGCGACCGCGAGCTGGTCATCGACGCGCCCGAATCGGCCCTGTCCGTGGCCCTGGGCAACCTGATCGGCAACGCCGTGAAGTACTCGCAGGAAGGCTCGGTGCGGGTGGTGGTTACCGGCAACCGGGTGGAAGTGATCGACAGCGGCCCCGGCCTGAGCGCCGAAGACGCGGCCAAGCTGTTCCAGCGCGGTTACCGCGGCACCCATGCCGGCCACTCGCAGGGCGGCGGCATCGGCCTGTCTATTGTCAGCCGCCTGTGCGACCTGTACGGCTGGCAGGTACATGTACGCCCAGGCGAGCAACGCGGCGTAATAGCCACCCTGACGTTCTCCCCAGCGTAGAGCCACGCCCTGCGTGGCTGCTCTTCGCAGCCCACCATCCCATCGGTAGAGCCACGCCTTGCGTGGCTGCTCTTCGCCGCGCAACCCGCAGCCACGCAGGGCGTGGCTCTACGACGCCAGCTGCCGATAAGCCCGGTCCAACCGCTCCACCTCGGCCTGCAGCTGCTCCGGGTGCCCATCATTGACCACCACATCATCGGCCAGCGCCAGGCGTTCCTCGCGGCTGGCCTGTGCGGCGATCATCCGATCGGCAAGATCAGCGGTCGTCCCGTCACGCTGCATCAGCCGCGCATGCTGCACGGCCACCGGCGCATCCACCACCAGGATCCGGTCCAGCCACGGGTAGCGCTGGCGGCCACCGGCCTCGGTCAGCAACGGAATGGCCGCAATGGCATAGGGGCTGGCCGCCTCTTCGCAGGTGAGCCGCAGCAGCTCGCGGATGGCGGGGTGGGTAATGGCTTCCAGTGCCTGCCGCTCCTGGGCGGAGGCGAAAATGCGCCCTCGCAGCGCGGCACGGTCCAGCTGGCCATCGGCCAGCAGGATCTCGGAACCAAAGTGCGCCACGATCCGGTCCAGGCCGTCGCTGCCAGGGGCCACCACCGCACGGGCGGCGACGTCGGCATCAGCCACCACGATGCCCAATGCCTCGAAGCGGCGGCTGACCTCGCTTTTGCCGGCGGCCACGCCGCCGGTCAACCCCACCACGAACTGACTCATCGCCGTGCCCTCAGCGCAGGCCGGACATTCTCATGTACGCGTCGATCAGCGGCTCGCCCCACATGAACACGATCCAGCCGGCAATGGCCAGATAGGGCCCGAACGGGATCGGCGTGGCATGGTCGCGGCCGCGCGAATACAGCCAGATGGAGCCCAGGATCGCGCCGATCACCGACGACAGCAGGATGATCGGCAGGATGCCCTTCAACCCGCACCAGGCGCCCAGCGCGGCCAGCAGCTTGAAATCGCCGTGGCCCATGCCTTCCTTGCCGGTGATCTGCTTGAACAGCCACCACACCGACCAGAGCGACAGGTACCCGGCGATGGCGCCCAGCAAGGCCGGCTTGGCCGGCATGTACAGGTTGTCGATACTGCCTATCAGCCCCAGCCACATCAGTGGCAGGGTGAGCTGGTCGGGCAGCAGCTGGGTGCGCAGGTCGATCCCGGACAGGGCGACCAGGAAGCAGCTCAGCACGATGGCGCCGAAGCCCTGCCAGCCGAAGCCGAACTGCCAGACGCTGGCCACGACCAGCAGCCCGGTGATCAGTTCCACCAGCGGGTACTGGATCGAGATCGGTGCATGGCAATGGCGACACTTGCCGCGCAACACCAGCCAGCTGAACAGCGGGATGTTCTCGTACCAGGACAGCTTGTGCTTGCAGTGCGGGCAGTGCGACGGCTCGACCACGACCCCGGGCGGGGGTGGCTCGTAGATGTCCGGCAGCTCCAGCACCTCGCGGGCGTCGCGCTTCCACTGCCATTCCAGCCTCTTGGGGAGGCGCAGGATGACGACGTTGAGGAAGCTGCCGATCAACAGCCCCAGTGCGGCCGCGGCGGGATAGCCGAGGCCGGGATGCTGGTCTAGAAATGCCATGGTGTCCTTAGCCGATGACGGCGCCGAGTTTGAAGATGGGCAGGTACATGCCGATCACCATGCCGCCGACGATGGTACCAATGAACACCATGATCATCGGCTCGAGCAGGCTGCTCAGGGCGTCCACGGCATTGTTGACCTCCTGCTCATAATACTCGGCCACCTTGAACAGCATGGTATCGAGCGCACCGGCTTCCTCGCCGATGGCGGTCATCTGGATGACCATGTGCGGGAACAGGTTGATCTGCTTCATGGCCATATTGACCGGATAGCCGACCGACACGTCGTCCCGCATGCGCAGAACGCCTTCTTCGTACACCTTGTTGCCGGTGGCGCCGGCCACGATACCCAAGGCTTCCACCAGCGGCACGCCGGCCTTGAAAGTCACGGCGGTGGTGCGGGCGAAGCGGGCAATCGAGCTGTTGTTCATGATCTCGCCGATCACCGGCACCTTCAGGATCAGGCGATCCATCGTGTGCTGCATGGCGGGCGACCGTTTGTAAGCGAAGATGAGCCCCGCCACCGCGCCCACGGACACGATGAGCATCAGCCACCAGTAGGAGATCATGAAGCGCGACATCGCCACGATCATCTGGGTGAACGCCGGCAACTCCGCGCCGAAGCCCTTGAACACTTCCTCGAACTGAGGAACGACGAAGAGCAGCAGGATCGCGCTGACGATGATGGCCACCAGCACCACCATGGCCGGATAGAACAACGCCTTCTTGATCTTGCCCTTCAGAGCCTCGATGTTTTCCTTGTAGGTGGCCACCGTGTCGAGGACGGTCTCCAGCACGCCCGCGCCTTCACCGGCGCGCACCAGGTTGCGGTACAGCTCGTCAAACTGGACCGGGTGCTTGCTGATCGCTTCATAAAGCGACGAGCCACCCTCGATATCGGCACGGATCCCGTCCACCAGCTTCTTCATGCGGGGGTTTTTGTGCCCGCTGCCGATGATTTCCAGAGCGCTCACGATCGGCACGCCGGATTTCATCATGGTCGCCATCTGGCGACTGAAGAACGAGATGTCCTTGGCCCCCACCGCCTTGCCGGCCGCGCCGAACAGCGGCTTGGGCTTGGGCTTCACCACCCCGGGCATGATGCCCTGGCGGCGCAGCTCGGCGCGCAGCATGTTGGCGTTCTTCGCCACCTGCTCGCCCTTCATCTTCACACCCCGCTTGTCGGTCCCCTCCCAGACAAACGGCTGCATCTCCATGGTGCTACGCGCCACGGGCTCTTTCTTGATCGCACTACGGCTGACAGACATGTAAGGCTCCCCGGCCGCGCCATCCCCAGGCGGGCTTCTGGCCGAATGGTAGCCGGTTCCGGCCCGCAGTGGCATCCCTCTTGCACGGCAGACCGTGACCTGCGGCATGGGCCGGATCCGTCAAAAGGTGACGCGGCGCGTCACTATGCTGGGTGGGTCTCAATTTGTTGCGAGGGGGGTTCCAATCCTGAAGATTGCTGCCATCATTGCGCCGGGGAAATGCTGGGGAGCATGGCCGGACACTTGGCACGCAACCTGCTATCAACCACCCGCACGGTCCTTCGCCTTGCTCAGCCGGCCCGCCGGCCAGGCCTCGTACCGGTGTTCGTTTATTACTTACCTCTAGGGGATGTACACATGAAGAAGCAGCAGGGCTTTACCCTTATCGAACTGATGATCGTTGTCGCGATCATCGCCATCCTGGCCGCCATCGCACTGCCGGCTTACCAGGACTACGTTGTGAAGTCGCGCGTTTCCGAAGCCATGGTTCTGGCGGACGGCCTGAAGGTCGTGGTTGCTGACAATGCTGCTCAGGCCGAAAACGATCTGGGCAAGGGCGCGACCCTGACCAGCGCTACGGACGCATCGCCGAACGTCACCTCGACCGCCATCACCGCGGGCACCGGTGCGATCACCGTGGTCACCACGGCCAAGGCCGGCGGCGGCAACGTCGTCCTGACCCCGAAGGCTGGTGGCGCCGCGCTGAAGGCCGGTACTCCGCCGGCAGGCACCATCGTGTGGGCCTGCACCTCCACGCTGAAGCAGAAGTACCTGCCGAGCAGCTGCACCGGGACCTGATCCAGCTCAGGCTGGTTGGACTGGTGTCGAACGAAGCCCTCGGAAACTCGAGGGCTTTTTTCTTGGCGCGGCTGAATCGAGGTCTCTGCCTCAACATCGTATGGGGGGATGTCAGGTGAGCAGGAAAAACAACGGCGGATTCACGCTGATCGAGCTGATGATCGTTGTTGCGATCATCGCGATCCTGGCGGCAGTGGCAATCCCGGCGTACCAGAACTATGTGGTCAAGGCGAGGGTCTCCGAAGCCCTGGTGCTGGCAAGTGGATTGAAGGCGACGGTCATCAGCAACGCGTCCACCAACGCGTCCAACCTGGGCGCGGGCGGTTCTTTGACCACTGCGGCGGACAATTCGCCGAACGTGGTGTCCACCGCCATCGATGCGGTATCGGGGGTCATCACGGTCATCACGACGTCGAAGGCGGGGGGCAGTGAACTCCGGTTGACCCCGACCGGCGCCGGTGGCACGCCGCTGGTGGCAGGCAAATCGCCCGAGGGAAACATCATCTGGCGTTGCACGTCTACCCTGGAACAGCGGTTCCTTCCGTCCAGTTGCACGGGGCGCTGATCCCGCTGGGATTGCGGTAGCATCGGATCAGCCGCCACGCCACCCGGGTGCCGGCTGGCCGGTGGGGGCCAACCAATTTGTAAGGTGATTGAAGCTATGAACGCAGTGGTGACAGCCAACCTCGTCGGGATCACCGGCATCGCCCGCCGCCTGGTACAGGACGGCGCGCTGGACGAAGCGGCCGCGCGCGATGCCATGGCCAAGGCCGGCGCCGCCAAGCAGCCGCTGCCGCAGTACTTCGCCGAGAAAAAGCTGGTCACCTCCGCCCAGCTGGCGGCGGCCAATGCACTGGAATTTGGCATGCCCCTGCTGGACGTGGCGGTGTTCGACCCCAGCCAGAGCGCCATCAGCCTGGTCAGCGAAGAACTCCTTCGTAAGCATCATGTGCTGCCGCTGTTCAAGCGCGGCGGCAAGCTGTTCGTGGGCACAAGCGATCCGACGCATTCGCTGGACGAGATCAAGTTCCACACCAACTTGGTGGTGGAGCCGATCCTGGTCGATGAAGACCAGATCAAGCGCACGCTGGAGCAATGGCAGTCCAAGCATGACAGTTTGAGCGGCTCGTTGGGCGGTGACGACGAAGGCATGGGCGACCTGGATGTCTCGGTCGGCGATGAGGATGGCGGCACCACCGAGTCGGGCGTGGATGCAAAGGGTGACGACACCCCGGTGGTGAAGTTCGTCAACAAGGTCCTGGTTGATGCGATCCGCAAGGGCGCGTCGGACATCCACTTCGAGCCCTACGAAGATGATTACCGCGTGCGCTTCCGTATCGACGGCCTGCTCAAGAACGTGGCCAAGGCCCCGGTCAAGCTTAATCAGCGCATCGCCGCCCGCCTGAAGGTGATGTCGCAGCTGGATATTGCCGAAAAGCGCGTGCCGCAGGACGGGCGCATCAAGCTCAACCTGTCCAAGACCAAGCAGATCGACTTCCGTGTCAGCACCCTGCCGACCCTGTTTGGTGAAAAGGTGGTGCTGCGTATCCTGGACGGCAGCGCCGCCAAGCTTGGCATCGACAAACTCGGCTACGAGCCCGAACAGCAGCGCCTGTTCCTGGAGGCCATCCACAAGCCCTACGGCATGGTGCTGGTCACCGGCCCGACCGGCTCCGGCAAGACGGTGTCGCTGTACACCGCGCTGGGAATCCTGAACGACGAAACCCGCAATATTTCCACGGCCGAGGATCCAGTGGAAATCCGCCTGCCCGGAGTCAACCAGGTCCAGCAGAACGTAAAGCGCGGCATGACCTTTGCCGCCGCACTGCGCTCGTTCCTGCGACAGGATCCAGACATCATCATGGTCGGCGAGATCCGTGACCTGGAAACCGCTGAAATCGCGGTCAAGGCGGCGCAGACCGGCCACATGGTGCTGTCCACCCTGCATACCAATGACGGTCCGCAAACGATCGCCCGACTGATGAACATGGGCATTGCCCCGTTCAACATCACCAGTTCGGTAACCTTGGTCATCGCGCAGCGCCTGGCGCGCCGGTTGTGCAACAACTGCAAGCGGCGGGTAGAGCTGCCCGACAATGCGCTGTTGGCCGAGGGCTTCACCCAGGCCCAGCTGGATGCCGGTATTACCTTGTATGAGCCGGTTGGCTGCGAAGAGTGCACGGAGGGATACAAGGGCCGTACCGGTATCTACCAGGTCATGCCGATGAGCGAAGAAATCTCGGTGATCGTGCTGGAAGGCGGCAATGCGATCCAGATCGCCGAGGCAGCACAGCGTGCGGGAATCAACGACCTGCGGCAGTCGGCGCTGGTGAAAGCAGCTGCGGGTACCACCAGCCTGGCTGAAATCAACCGCGTCACCAAGGACTAGCATCCAGGCGCGCTGTGGTCGGTGCAGTGATCCGGCCGCAATCACCTGCTACCATCCCGTAGCACTATCGTCCGGCGGGGAGCTGGGCACACTTTTCACTGCCATGCGGTGTCGCGCCTGCGGCGCCGTGGCTGGCTACAGCAGACATCGCTACGGGCGACACCGCCCGTGGCGCAATCGGGGATGCGCGCATGACATTGGCAAAGAGCAGGGCAGGTACGTGGCTGTTGTGGATCTTCGTTCTGTCCGGGTTTTCCGGGCTGATCTACCAGTCGATCTGGACGCAGTACCTCGGCTTGTTCCTTGGGCACTCCTCCTACGCGCAATCGTTGGTGCTGATCCTGTTCATGGGCGGCATGGCCGTGGGTGCCTGGTTGGTAAGCCGCTGGAGCAGCAGGGTGCGTCGCCCGCTGCTTGCCTATGCCGTCATCGAAGTGGCCATCGGTCTGCTGGGCCTTTGCTTTGACGGCATTTATCAAGGGCTCACCGGGTGGGCGTACGGCCAGCTGATGCCGATGCTTCCAGCCAGCCAGCTGCAGAACGTGCGCTGGATGCTGGCGGCGGCCATGGTACTGCCCCAGTGCATCATGCTGGGCGCCACGTTCCCCCTGATGAGCGCGGGCTACATCCGCCTGCAGGAACACGCAGAGGGACGTGTGCTTGCTGGCCTGTATTTCTCCAACAGCCTCGGCGCTGCGATTGGCGCGATCGCTTCGACATACGTGATGCTGCCGGCCATCGGCATGCCGGGTACCGTGTTCTCTGCCGGCCTGATCAATATCCTCGTGGCCATCATGGTTTACCCGCTGAGCAAGCGCGAAGTGGCGCTCCCGGCGGCCGACATTGCGCCGCCGGTGACCGCTACCAAAGGCGGGTTGCTGCCCAGGCCGGTTCTGATTCTGCTGGCAGCGGGGCTGACCGGCGCCGCGTCGTTCGTATACGAAATCACCTGGATCCGGATGCTGTCGCTGGCGCTGGGTACCACCATCCACTCCTTCGAGTTGATGCTGGCCGCGTTCATCCTTGGCATCGCCCTCGGCGGCCTGTGGCTGAAGAATCGTGCGGATCGACTCGTGTCGCCGTTGCAGACCGCAGGTTGGATCCAGGTCTGGATGGGTATCGCCGCGCTCGCCTCGATGTTCGTCTACGCCAACGCCTTCGAATGGGTGGGCTGGCTGATGAAGGTCATCGTGCGCAGCGCCGAAGGCTACGGCCTGTTCAATCTCGCCAGCGCCGGCATCGCCCTGCTCGTCATGTTCCCCGCTGCCTTCTTCGCGGGAATGACCCTGCCGCTGCTGACGCTTGCGCTGTTGCGTCAAGGACACGGTGAAAAAGCGATCGGCCAGGCCTACGCGTTCAATACCGTGGGTGCGATCGTCGGCGTGCTTGCCGCAGTCCACCTTTTGATGCCGGTGTTCGGCTTGAAGTACGCGCTGCTGACGGCCGCAGTGGTGGATATCGGGTTGGGGCTTGTCCTGCTCAAGCGTTACGCATTCGGTTCAGCTGAACGACGCGTGCCGCCGCTGCTGCTGGCGGGCGCCCCTGCAGCCGCAGCAATCGTTGCGTCGATTGCGTTGGTCCACTTCGACCCAGCGATGCTCAGCTCCTCGGTGTATCGCACCGGATCGGCATCATTGGACGACGACGCGCGTCCCATCTTCTACAAGGACGGCAAGACTGCGACGGTCGCAGTGTTCGAACTGGGCGGAAAGGGCAAGGAATTCCGCATGATTTCCACCAACGGGAAGGTGGATGCAGGGCTCGCCTACAACGACGCCAAGATGTCCACTCCCGATGAAGCGACCATGCTGCTTCTCGCCGCCATTCCGATGTCGATGCGCGAAAGCTACGAGCGGGTCGGCGTTGTTGGGTTTGGTTCTGGCATGACGACCCACGCCCTGCTGGGTCATTCCAACATTGCACGCGTGGACACGGTTGAGATCGAGCCGGCCATGGTGGAGGGCGCGCGTCATCTGGGTCATCGTGTCGACCGGGCATTCAATGACCCCAGGTCTCACGTTGTGATTGACGACGCGAAGGCTTATTTCGCTTCGGTCCCGAAAAAATATGACCTGATCATCTCGGAGCCCTCCAACCCCTGGATGGGCGGCACCGCGTCGCTATTCAGCACGGAGTTCTATCAGTACGTGCCGCGCCAGCTCAACCAGGACGGTCTGTTCGTGCAATGGCTGCAGCTTTACGAGATCACCCCTGAGCTGGTGAATTCCGTGCTTTCGGCCATGCTGGTCAACTTCAAGGACACCAAGGCCTACCTGGCCAATCAGACAGACCTGATCCTGGTGGCATCGCCAAACGGCAGCGTGCCCGAGCTGGGCTCGTCGATCTTCAAGCAACCGTTGCTCGTTGCCGATCTGGCAAGAATCGGCATCAAGGACGTTCGTGATCTGCAGGACACCATGGTGATGGATCGCCAGGCATTGACTGGCTACCTTTCGCTTTACCGGCACCAAGTCAACTCGGACATGTTCCCCGTGTTGAAGCTGCAGGCACCACAAGCGCGTTTCCAGGACGCCAGTACAGCAGATTTCAATGACCTGGGTGCTGCGCCGTGGCCGCTCATCCATCATTTTGGCGGCCCTGCGCCACGAACTGCGCAGACGGACAGAACCTTCGAGAGCCTGCCGCTCATGGGAATCAAGCAGGGCATGGAGGCGGGCCGCGTCTTCGACGCGCTGCTTGGCGGCACGTCGGAGCAGCGTGGTGCCATGTCCAGTTTCAACAGTCTGCAGGTAGATGCGATTCGTGGCCTGGCCGCCACTTGCAAACTTGGCGCGCGTCCTGACCGCGACGCGACCGTGATCTTCTCCTTGGCCACCGAGACGGCGGCGCACCTGGATGCCGAGCGTCTGCAGCGCATGTGGGGAAAGCCGGAATGGATCAGCTGCACTGCGGGGGATGAGACCGTGGACGGTGCGTTGGCGCTGATGTCAGCCGTAGCTGAGGGGCGTCACCAGGACGTCCTTCAGCAGGGTCAGGCGCTGCTCGACGGTGCGCACGGGCAATCTCTGCTCACTGACGGCGTATCCGGCCAGTACATCTTCGGTGCCATGCAATATGCAGCCCTTGCGGAAGGGAACGCCGCGATCGCCCAGCAGGTGGTGGGGCGCTATTGGAGTCGACTGGATCGTGGATCACAGGCAAATGCCAGTCTGCGACTGCTTGCTTTGATGGCATCGCGAGCGCAGAGCCCGGTTACTCAGTAAACGCGTGCAGGCCGGCGGGATCGCCGGGCGGGCATGGCACGACTGCAGTATCACGTCCCCAGTGGGCCGTAGTGACACGCCACGCGTGTCATCGCGGTGCCCGGCGAAGATCTGAGGTAAAGAGAGGCGCGGAAACGCGGGCTCTCTCTATTTGTGAGGCTGGTTCCAAATGGTTTCACCCAGGCATGTCATCATCCGCTCCAGCCCTCAAGTGCGCTGTACGGATCGCGGCACCGACGCTATGCCGCCCTAAACGGAACTGGGTATGCGATCTGCAACGAGTTGGAGTGCGGGCAGCAAGGCAATGGCATTAGGAATGCTCGCCGCCGCGACGGTGTTTTCTGCAGGTGCTCAGAACGACGGGAAACCCACCTGGAGTTTGAAGGCATCCACTCCCACCGCCAAGCTCGTGGGCGAATGGGAACTGTCGAATCCCCCCGGAGCCGCAACAGCGAGGCCCGGCTCCAGCACCCCCGGGGTAGCGCAGGTCGGCGTGACCAAAGGTGCTTCGTTCCAACTTTCTGTCAAGCTTGTGAGCCCGGCCGGCGTCGTTAAAGACGTTACAGGATCTCCAAAGCTCATCTATCGGCCGAAGGGCTGCATGTCGATCGGGGCCAACGGGATTGCGACGGTTCTGCGGTCAGCCCCTGCCCCGTGGACATGCAATTCTGGCGATCCGGTGCCGCTCACCATCATCTACGCCGATCAGTCGACCGGTGTTGCGGCAGTCAACATGTACTTGTTCAAGATCAATTGAGATCGTTCCTCGAACAAGTTGGCCCGGATTCAACGCTTGGTCTGAGAATGAGTATTGCACCGCGCTGCGACGTTGATTGTGGGTCGGTGCGCGTACGCGACCTGGCCGGTCGGATTGGTGACGATGATCATGGACAAGTTCGTGTTTCATCTCTTCTACATCGCCGTGGCCATCATCATCAGTCGAACGTGCGCGGTAATTCTTGCGCGTCGAGTTGCGGAGAAGACCGCAGGCGAGGAAGTTCTCGCCAAGCTGCCCCTGTTGGCGTCCAGAGGCATCGTCGATATGCAGGACACCTTCTACGCGTGCGTTCTGGCGATCAGAACGGGTTCCTTGCGCAGGCCTGAGACCATGGCTGCGCTTGTGCAAATGTGCCTGTGGGGCGTCGTCGTGAAACAGATGACGTCATCTTCCTGCTCTCAACTGACTGGTTCTGAGTCTGGATGTTCTCCTTGGGTCAATGGAGGGGCGGGCGGGCTTGATTGGCGCTGACGAAGCTCGACATCAAATTTGGTGGTGTTCCTGGAAGGCCCGAAGAATTCGCAAGCGCTGCCTATGCTCCCAGCGTGCTCTTGCAGGAAGTCGCAGTTGCCACTCGTCATCTGCAGTGCGGCCCACCTGACGTGACGCGGTTGGCCGACTGGTGGGCAGGTGCTGCTCAGCATCTCTCCATGTATGTCGATCCGCTCCCTTGCCATCCATCTGGACGGGCTTGGTGGCTTGGCTGGAGACTCGTAGACCACTCGCCTCCGGTCGATGCCTTCAGATGTAGCGTGTAGTATCGGGATTGCTCAGATAGGGATTTCAGGTTTTCATGTGCAGGAGACTGGTGTGAGTGACGTGACGTGTCAGGAGATGTTTGATGATGTCGAGTTCCATGATGGAGTCATCAATTCAGTTTCCCTATCAATCGTTGAGCGAACATGCGAGATCGACTTAAGCCTTGGTGACTACAAGGTGGGTAGGGCGAGATCAGCGTGCTTGCTCTCCTGTGCGGGCACAGAGGAGTTCTTCGGGCGATTTGGTTTTGAGGAGTTGGCCCACAACGCTTCTTTCGGGAACATCCAAGATGGTCGCGTTGACGCCTCACGCGGAAGTCTTCGGCTCTACCTGGCGGGAGGGCTCGTCGAGGCGGCCGGTCGTGGTGTGCGGTTGGCTGCACTGCCTCGGCCAATGGATGCAGCCGAAACGTCGCGCGTTCGGGCTGGCGGTGGCGGGTTCAAGAAGATCGAGGGTATGGAGTTCGATTTTTCATTTCTAGAATCGATCCATTTCTCGCCTGCCGCCGGTATTTGCTCCATGAATCTGCTCATGCGCAAGGGAGGCATTACCTCAGAGCCCCAGCCTGTGACGGTCGCATTTGGTGGTGTGACGTCCTGCCTGGCCAAGCTGGATGTCGCCTCGCTGGCGGGCGAGCACCGGTTTGGCAATGTTCGAAGCTGCATAGTTCACCGTAAGCAGAATATGATCAGGATGTACGTCAGCGATGGCTTCATTGAAGTGGTCGCGACGCGCGTCTCGATTGTTCAGCCATGACAGCTCGCGAAGTCTTGCCGTGATGCTGTTGTTTGGTACGCTCATGGTCGTAGTTTGCTGTTTGTCGCTAGATGGATCCATGTCTTCTTGATCAGTGCTTGAGTCGCAGGTCGAGCCACAAGCCTTGCGGGGTCGGTAGAACGGGCCGAGAGGCTGTGCCAGATCCATATCCAGATCCACGTCCTGGTCGCAAGCGAGGAAACATTCGGTCCGCCAGACCTTGGTAGCGTCTGCTTGGATAAGGCAGATTCCACAGGCTGTATAGACTATCCGGCTGACGCCTCGCGATGCTCAACGAGGAACTTCGGCGCCAGATTGTTGAAGGGTGTGAGGTGGCAGCGAGTGTCGAGCAACGTGCTGAGTCGTACCGTGCCGCCGTGCCCTGGAAGTCGTATGCTTCCCTCGGGCGTGCGCGCCAGTTCGAATTCTGAGACACGCGGGAATGGGTGGATGAGCTTCTGAAGGGATGCGGGTATGAAAGACGTAACGGGTCAAATGCAGAGATTCAAGGAAGCAAGCCGGCATATCTGGAATTCCTACCTGATGCCTGGCGAAGGTGTCCTGGACATGGCGGTGGAGGATTCTTTCCTCCAGATCGAGCGAGAGCTGCTGCGCAGCATCGTGCTCGAGGGGAGTGCCGCCGCAGATCAATACGGGCACTCCGCTATTGGTGGCCTTATCGTGAAGCCAAAGCCCCTGCACCGGGAAGTGCCTGTCCAGTTTGCCCGTGCCGGGTCAGATGGAAATAACTACTGGAGCGAGGACGAGCGGGTTGCAGCTGCCGATATTCCCAAGCTTGAGTTCGTGGACTTCTTCGACTGGACGCACTACGGGTACGTTGACTACGCCATTGTTCGCGCAGCCGACTCTGGCTCTGGGCGGCGGGTGCTGATCCAGGCCTTGTACTGTGATTTCTGGTGGGACGGCATGGACGGCGGGTCTCAACCTTAATAGGTTCGAGCGCGGTCCTGGGTGGGAAATGAGAACGCGACCTGCCGGTTTCAGGCCAATGGAAGCTTTAGGGGGCTAGCCGGCTATGTACAGATTGTCCGTCGCACTTTGGATTGCCGCGTTCCTTTCTGGCTCGGTGTCGAGCGTTCCAGCTTATGAAGGCCCAGGTTGCGAGTGTCCGCCCATGCAGCTAATTACACTGGGTAGTACCGACCAGTGGAGGGGCGTTCTGGCCGATTTCCCCAACGAGAGTTTGGATGTCAGTGTTCCCATGGACGCGGCCTTCGTCGAACAATTTGGTCCGGAGTCTACGCTTAATCTGAAAATGAGTAGTATTGCAACACGCTGCGAGGTTGATTCCGAATCGGTGCGCGTAGGCGACCTGGCCGGTCGGATTGGTGACGATGATCATGGATAAGTTCGTGTTTCATCTCTTCTACGTCGCCGTGGCCATCATCATCAGTCGAACGTGCGCGGTCATTCTTGCGCGTCGAGTTGCGGAGAAGACCGCGGGCGAGGAAGTTCTCGCCAAGCTGCCCCTGTTGGCGTCCGGAGGCATCGGCGATATGCAGGACACCTTCTACGGGTGCGTTCTGGCGATCAGAACGGGTTCCTTGCGCAGGCCTGAGACCATGGCTGCGCTTGTGCAAATGTGCCTGTGGGGCGTCGTCGTTGCCCTGCTGTTGATGATGGCCGTCGTGGGTATTATTGACATTGTGAAACACGCAAAAGGGGAGTGATCGTGTATCCGGATACGGAAAAATCAAGCCCGGGGAGTGAATGGAAGGGATTGATCGCGTTCTTGCGGGCGCTGTGTTCAATCTATGAGCGCGGGAAAGTTCAGGCTCCACACGTGCACGTCAAGTATGCCCAAGACGAGCAGATATACGTCAACTGGACCCCGGGACGTCAGTCGGACATCGAAGTGAACGGGCTTCGTGATCCCGGGCTTGGCCCTGGACCGGTGTACTACGCTGATCTGGATTTGGTCGAGGTCAGGCTGAGTGATTGGGTAGCGCAGAAGGGAGAGGCCGGACGGGCAGACTTTGCGTATCTTTTAGAGACGCTGGCCGGTAGCCCCGACCTTGAGCTCGGCGACGAGACCGTTCTCTGGAAGAAGCGGTGACCTTGCCTTCCAACGTGAGAGGGCGTGATCATAGAGCTCCCGAGGAGTAGGGAAGTGAAGTACGAAGACGGATTTGAGGTGCTGCTCCATGACCGGGTGGATCTGGGTGGGGGGATGACCGGAACGGTTGTCGCGGTGTTAGATACCGGGATGTACACCCCTGATTATCTGGAGGAGCATTGGGGTTACCTTGCACAAGGCGCCCTGGTGAAATCGTCGGAAATGGGCTTGGTGCATTTTCCGTATCCCGATGTTGATTTCACGCTAATTCGGCGCGGTTGAGGTGTCTTGCGGTCTGGTTGGCCTGGGGACGTCCGTCCATGCTGCCAGGTGCGAGGTTGCCGCCGGCCGTTTGATCGGTGCACTGTGGCTTACGTGCGGACCTGCGTTTTTCGTCTTTATCAATCTGCAGCGACGGCTGGGTTACAAGGTCAGCGTCATGAGCAGTTAGTAGTGCAGGCACAGGCGCAGTTTGCGCTTGTATTTGATGAGCCAATCGGAACGGAAGAAATGTCGCTGCAGGTCCCCAAGGTGTCATGAGATCATCCCGAATGGCTAATTTGCCAACTGCAGTGACGACCGAGTACGACCGCCTCGTTAGCGCGGATGACTGGGATGGCGTGAGGGTCCTGCTCGCGCCTCTTGTGGAGTTCGGTCTTGCAGAGGCGCTTTACCTATCGGCCATGTCGAGTCAGCCGGGCGAGAGTGAAGAGCAATTCCACGCACGTCATGTCGATTCTGTGAGAGTGGCGGCGAAATCGGGCTACGCGCCTGCGCTATTCATGCAAGGCATGTATCACTTGTTCGGTGACCTGGCGCCATTGGACAAGAAGCTGGCAGCAGAGAGTTTTGCGGCCGCAGCTCTTCAAGGCTACCCCCCAGCTCAGTATGAGTACGGGCTCTCGCTGGTGCATGGGGTCGGCGTTTCCGCCGATGTCCTGAAAGGGATGCGCTTGATTCACGCTGCCGCTTCTGCGGGGAATGAGGCCGCCCAGGAGTTTGTTCGAGCCGAGGGCGACAATGCCAAGCTATAGATGGCTACGATCGGTAAGGTCGGCGGAGACCTAAAATCGTCCTGATGGCGCTGGGGTGTTGCTCAGGTCAAGTGAGGTTCGGACGGAAGACTGAAATCGTCACCGGCCGAAGTAGTCACGGCGCTACCGTATTGATCGGTGCTTGTGCTGCAGGTCAAGCGACATGCTCTGTGAGGTACGTCAGAAGGGGTCGAGGCGTTGAGGAACAAAACACTGAGTAATGAACCCCTTCAGTCTACGCTCCAAGCGCTGGCCGGCATCTATAAGAACAGTGACGGTCCTTCCGGTGCGGTGTGCGTAAAATACGGGGGCGACAAAGCGGTGTACCAGAATTGGGCGCCCCGGCGTCTCTGAAGACGACACTGCGTGAAGACACGCTCGATGACCCGGGCGCGGCGTCTTGGTGAGAACATGCGGGATGGTGCGCCCATCGATCCCACTAATGTGTTCGGGCACCAGTCAGTCGATCTTTGGCAGTGATGCGGCAATAGGAGCAATACCATGGATGATTTGGACCGGATTGATCTTGATGACTCAATGGAGAGCTGTCTCTTCTACTTTGAAGATGCGGCCAGAAGCGTTGCTGCTCGTCCTGAGCTGACCGTTAATCATTTCCAGGGTCATTGCGCGACCGCCTGGGAGCTTAGACAGGAGCTTCTGGATGGGGAGTCCCTGCTCGCTTGGAACGGGGCGGAAGTACTTCATCCGTGTATTGAGAGGCTCGTATCGGCCGCGAGGGAGCTACCACGGGAGGCGTGGCAAGGAAGTGACGCAAAGGAGCTCTTCCATCCTTCCTGGGTTCAGGTCAGGGAGGCCGCGAACCTTTTTCTTGTGACCAAAGGTGCAAGTTGGTGTGCAGCGTCGAGTAGATGAGACGAGGTCATGGGTACTCGAGCAACTACAGGAACGTGATCAAGTACGATCAGGAACCGGAGCCTTGAAGGCGCTATCCTGGTCGCTAAGCGGTGGTTTTGGAGCGAGTCGAAAAAAATGAAACGCAACGGGGCGTGCCCACTTGCCGTTGGGACTTCAGATGAAAATGGAATTACCAGAAATCAGGGTTTTCGTCCACAGATGGCCTCCCTAGACCGGCGCGCAGGTTCAACTCGCAACGGTCTCAATGGATGAGTAAACAATTGAGAATCTTCAGCGGGCAGTCTCGGACGCCGTGAGCATGGTTGATCAATCGGTCGGAGGCGCGGAGCTTCCGCTGTTGAGGCCTCAATTGTCCGTTTGGCTCCGAAGCGAACGGGGTGTGCGCGCCAGGATGAGGCTTTCCGCGGATTTGATCCGGAGGATTTCAGCTGTGGGCGCCAGCATTGACTTCGATCCTTATATGTGCGATCGGATGGAGTATCTTCGCTCGGAAATGACCGACGCGCGGGTGGCACCGCCCGAGGTCAGTGCCTTCGTTCTTGGCTCTGATCCGGGCTTTGGAGCGGAAAAGGTAATCGCGAGGTCGGCCTGTGGCGTGTACAGTTTCGAGAATGTTGAACTGTTGATCTACGCCATGCTGAAGGACGCTTGTGTCGAGGTAGGCGAGTTGCTGCCTCGATGTAACCCTCGCGTCTTGCTGCAGCCGACTCTTCGCCGCGATGATCGAGCCAGCATGCACTTCACTTCAGACGTGATACGGAAAATTGCAGAAGCCGGTGCATCATTGGAATTCGATCCCTCCGTTTATGTCGACGTGGAGGATCAATCAAGACTGCTCGATGGCTGCTGATTGCCCGGGCGGCTGATAGCTGGAACGTCATGGGCTTCCGCATCTGAGTTTCCAAGCTCAGGGTAATGGCGGGCAATACAGTCGTGGGTGCGAAGCAGGACGCGCTGCGGAATTGGGTGGCCGTGTGACCGTTGGTCAACAAGGCTCAGGGAGGTGCTATGAAGTATGTTAATAATGGACCAGGCATTGCTGTAGGAGACTCGGTGCTTGTTGAAGGCGATATAAGAGGGGTGGTAATTTGCGATTTTGACAACTGGCAATGCTTGGCTGGGTATGAGGGTTGGTTGACCAAGGAGGAAATGGTGGGTGGGGGATTTCTGTCCAGTGGTGTCTTGATCGAAACCGCGGAAATCGGCATCGTCCACTATGCCTTGCCTGACGATGAAATCGCTTTGGTTGCTCGGGCAGAGGCAGATCCACACCCTTAGTCGGGATGCTTTGCGGAAATTATGTTTCTGGGATGTGGGCCGCGGTACCTGCGCCTTGCTTGCGATTGCTTGAGTGCCCCTGTTCGCGTTCAAGTTGCTGGAGTCCCCAAGAGCGATTGGGTCAGAGACCATGGCGAGCAGGGGCCTGGCCGCGTTTTTTGAATTGGGGGATGTTCTCGATGGCGAATGAGGATTGGACCTGGCCGCAAGCTCGATAGCCTGGCGAAGGGCGTGTCAGGCAAAGTGATGGCATGTTCTTCACCATTGGCGTCTGACTCGATGCCCCGGAACTGGTGCGCCTTCGTTGGGCGAGCCGGGCAGAGCCCGGCTCTACCTCACCGTCTGGTGCTTCTGCTGCAGCTTCCACCAGAACCATTGCGAGGTGCTGGAGAGCGGGGCCAGGCGCTCTGCCAGGTCCAGATCGACGTCGTGGTCGCCGGCGAGAAAGCATTCGGCCAGATCCTGCGAGATGCCGATGGCGTGGGCGAAGTCCAGTGTGGACGCGCCCATGGGGGCGAGGATGTGCTCGCGCACCAGCCAGCCGGGGTGTTCGTGTACGACGTCGCTGCCCGGATCTGCGCTACCCAGCTTTTCGATATGCTTTTCAAAGTTCCGCGGCTGCCGATCGCGCGTTGATTCGGGGTATTCGATCAAGCGGACGATCAACTGGCCGACACTAGCCTCTACGCTGACACTTGCGCCGGTTCGGAAGCCAGCCTTTTCCAGCCAGTGTCCGTGTATCGAAAGGCACGGTGCGGCGCCGTTGCTGAAGGTGTCCATCCACGCGTAGGTATGCGCACGCACGGTGTAGTGGCGAGGGCGGGCTGCGGTGGGGAGGTGGACTTCGGGGAAGAGAGGGGTGTTGCGTGCTGAGCGCATGGGGAGCCTCCAAGGGGAAATCTCCCTTGCCGGGTGGGCAAGGGAGCCGGGAGGTTCAAAACCGCGTGTGAGCGTGCGGCGTGGCGTATTTCCCCGGTTGAGGGGTCTTGTATTAGCCACCCTCCCGACGTGGGACGTCCATAAGTTTGCTCACACTTGGAGTTTTGAAGCTCCGTCGCACACCATGCGGGATGAGGTGTTGGGCGGCTAGTTGATTGTTTCTGTTGGGTTTGCGGGTTTCGGTAGGCGTTGCCTAAACCGTGTCGCGAGTGGCGCGGGTTTTGGCGAAAGTGCGACGGTGGTGCGGTTTGGGTGGGGTGGTCGCGTCATGGTTTACGTGGGACACGCATGGCGTGTCGCTACGTGGGTTGGGCCGTAGGCCATGGGAAGCGTCGAAGCGCCCCATCGGCGTAGTGACACGCCATGCGTGTCATCGCGGTGCGTGGCGAAGCCGGGGTCGCGCGGCCCCGGGATAAGAACGTGACGATGATCGCGCCCAGCTACGCAGGGCGTGGCTCTACGGGTTTGTTGCTTAACGTGGAATTCAAGCCGGTTTCGGATTCAATCCATTCCCAGCTTTTTCAGCTTGTACCGCAACGCCCGGAAGGTGATCCCCAGCTGCGCCGCGGTCTTGGTCTTGTTCCAACGGTTCTCTTCCAGCGCCTTCTGGATCGCGGTGCGTTCCATCTGTTCGATATACGACGGCAGCGCGCCACTTCCCGCAGGCAGGTCCACCACGGCTTCTTCATGCGCTGCCACGGCCGCGCCGGTCTGGCGCACGGCCCCCGGTTGCGGCAGGCGCAGGTCGCTGGCGCCAATGCTGTCGCCTTCGGCCAGGGCCAGCGCACGTTCCAGGATGTTCTCCAGCTCGCGCACGTTGCCCGGGAAGTGGTACGCGCCCAGCGCGTCCAGCGCCGACGGCGCCAGCAGCGGGGTGGGGCGGCCGTGCGTGCGCGCCAAGCGGGAAAGAATGGAGGCCGCCAGCTGCGGCAGGTCACTACGGCGCTCGCGCAGCGGCGGCACGCGCAGTTCAATCACGTTGATGCGGTAATACAGGTCGTGGCGGAAGCGCCCGTCTTCGACCAGGTCGCCCAGGTCCTTGTGCGTGGCCGACAGGATGCGCACGTCCACCGGCACTTCGGTGGCCGAACCCACCGGGCGGATCTGCTTTTCCTGGATGGCGCGCAGCAGCTTCACCTGCATCTGCAGCGGCAGTTCGGCCACTTCATCCAGGAACAGGGTGCCGCCATGCGCGGCCTGGAACAGGCCGGGCTTGTCGGCGTGGGCGCCGCTGAAGCTGCCCTTCTTGTGCCCGAAGAATTCGCTTTCCATCAGTTCCGACGGAATGGCGCCGCAGTTGACCGGCACGAACGCGCCCGGTGCGCGCGCGCTCTGGCCGTGGATGGTGCGTGCCACCAGTTCCTTGCCCACGCCCGATTCGCCCAGGATGTACACCGGCGCCTGGCTGCGCGCGACCTTGGTGATGGTGGCGCGCAGGCCGTCCATGGCGGCCGATTCGCCCAGCAGGCGGGCGGTGGTGTCGCTGGTCAGCGGCGGCGGGGCAGGGCGTTCGGTGTTGTTGAGTTCGAGCGCGTGCTTGACCAGGCCGCGCAGCACCGAAATGTCCACCGGCTTGCTGACGAAGTCGAACGCGCCGGCCTTCAGCGCTTCCACCGCCAGGTCCATGCTGCCGAAGGCGGTGATCATCGCCACCGGGGTGCGCGGGTAGTGCTGGGCGATCTCGGTGACCAGCTCGATGCCGTTGCCGTCGGGCAGCCGCATGTCGGTGATGCACAGGTCGTAGGGGTTGCTGGCCAGCAGCTCGCGCGCTTCGGCAAGGTTGGCGGCGGTGCTGATGCGCAGGCCCATGCGGCCCAGGGTCAGTACCAGCAGTTCGCGGATGTCGCGTTCGTCGTCGACGACGAGGGCGCTGCGGGTTTCGTTCATATGGGGGAAAGATAGCCGAGTGCGGTTGATAACGACAAATTGTTGACGCCAGCAGGGGAGCGGGTCATTGCGGCAGCATGGTGTGCGGGCCGGGCAGCACCAGCCGGAAGCACGCACCGCCCGCCGGCACCGACACGTACTCCAGGCTGGCCTGGTTGGCGCGGCACAGTTCGCGGGCGATGTAGAGGCCCAGCCCGGTGCCGTGCTCGGAGGTGGTGAAGAACGGCCGGAACAGCTGCGCGGCCACCGATTCGGGGATGCCCGGGCCCCGATCCATCACGTCGATCACGGCTGAGCGGTCCTGGCGCGCCACCCGCAGCCGCACCCGGGCCGGGTCCTGGCCGGTGCGGCCGTACTTGAGCGCGTTGTGGACCAGCACGGTGAGGATCTGGTGCAGGTGGCGCGGGTCGACCAGGCCATGCACCGAGGAGGCGCTGATGATCGGTTCGATGCTGTCCGTTTCCAGGGTCAGGCTCTGCTTGTACTCCAGCACGAAGCGGCGCACGAACGCGGCCAGGTCCAGGTTTTCCGGGTTGGCCCGCTCGCGCCGGGCCAGCCCCAATACGCTTTCGACGATGCCGTTGGTGCGCTGGCACTGCTGGTGGATGATCTGCAGCAGGCGGCGGTCGGTGTCGCCGATGGCGGTGGACTCTTCCAGCAGCTGGGCGGCGTAGTTGATCGCCGCCAGCGGGTTGCGGATCTCGTGGGCCAGGCTGGCCGAGAACCGGCCCATGGCCGACAGGGTGAGCGACTCGGCGCGGCGCGAGACCACGCTGGAGTCGTCCAGGAACACCAGGGTGAGGTCGCTGCCGGCCAGCAGGCGGGCGAAGCGCGGCTGCACTTCGGGCTGGTCGGGGGAGAGCTGCAGCGGGGTTTCCTCATTGGCCCAGCCATTGCGCCAGCGCTGCAGGCGGCGGCTGAGGTCGGGCGCGGCGCTGCCCAGGTCGAGCAGGCCGGAGCCGCTGTTGCCGTCGTTGTCGCCGATCAGGGTGGAGGCCGCTTCGTTGGCCAGGGTGATGCGGTTGGCCGCGTCCACCACCAGCACGCCGGTGCGCATGCGGCGGATGATCAGTTCGTTGATCTGGAACAGGTTGGCCACTTCGTCGCCGCGCTGGTTGGCCAGCTGCTGGTTGCGGCGGGCGCGGCTGCCGACCTGGTAACTGACGAAGGCCAGCGCCAGGAAGCTGCTGATGAACATGGCCAGCTCGGCCAGGGTGCGGGTGGGGGCGCCGGTTTCCAGCAGGTTCCACACGTAGCCGCCGGCGGTGGCGGCCCCGGCCGCCAGGGCCAGGCCCATGCCCCACGACAGCGGCAGCAGGGTGGCGGCGGCGGCGATGTTGAACAGCAGGGCCATGGAGAGGCCGGCGCTGGCGCCGGGCAGGGCATGGGCCAGCAGCACGGTGGCGGCGATGTCCACCAGCAGGCTGGTGACCACGGTGCGGCGCAGCCAGCGGTCGTTGCGGCCGAGCATGAGGATCAGCAACGACGCCACCAGGTAGCTGATGCTGACGATCGCAGCCAGTTCCGGGTGGGTGGACTCCCCCACCAGCCCGCTGAGCGGGCTGAACAACAGGGCGGCGATGACCGCGGCGATCAGCACCCGGTACAGGGCGAAGAAGTACAGCTCCCGCTTCGGCAAGGACTCGATGCGGTCGATCAGTGAAGCGCTGGGTGACACGCCGGAACTCCCCTTCTGGCTGTCGGGTGGTGAAGCCGGGCAGAGCCCGGCTCTACCGGCCCCCGCCGTAGAGCCGGGCTCTGCCCGGCTGCTCGTATCCTCACAGTATAGGAAACCCACCCGAAGATGGGTGGCCCGCGCCAGGCCGCGCATTCTGCCCGCTTGCGACCCGCGCCCCGCCTGCCCTGGCCGACGCAACTGACTGAATGGCGGTGGAAAAGTTCCACGGCGGGCTGCCGGTTTCACACGCATTTTGCGCCTGCGCGCCGGGTCGTCCACAATAGTGGGCCCGCCGCGGTCCGTGCGTGCGGTCGTTCCTATTCCCACGGTGACGCATGAATTTCCACGAATACCAGTCAAAACAGCTGCTTGCCGAGTACGGCATCCCGGTCCCGGCCGGCAAGGTCGCAGCGACTCCCGAAGAAGCGGTCGAAGCGGCCAATGCCCTGGGCCAGGGCCCCTGGATGGTGAAGGCTCAGATCCATGCGGGCGGTCGCGGCAAGGCTGGCGGCGTCAAGTTCTGCAAGACCACCGATGACGTCAAAGCTGCTGCGGCCAAGATGCTCGGCACCAAGATGGCCACCTACCAGACCGCGGGCGTTGAACTGCCGGTCAACCTGGTGCTGGTGACCACCGCCGGTGAGATCGTCAAGGAACTGTACCTGTCGGTGCTGGTCGACCGTGGCACCAAGACCATCACCTACATCGCCTCTTCGGAAGGCGGCGTGGAGATCGAGCAGGTTGCTGCTGAAACCCCGGAGCTGATCCACTCGCTCAACGTCGATTTCGTTGAAGGCGTGCAGGGTTACAACGGC
>Ga0102591_1001098_pt1 | contig 40512 bp, 41 predicted proteins | sample AraplaCol_mCL_r2_2_FD_76860 | JGI IMG/M metagenome (GOLD analysis project Ga0102591, IMG submission 76860) | Arabidopsis root microbial communities from North Carolina, USA - plate scrape MF_Col_mCL_r2 (SPADES assembly) (version 2) | ecosystem: Host-associated > Plants > Roots > Endosphere...
TCCCCCGCCTCGCCGAAAGGCAGTGCGCGCCCGTAGCTCAGCTGGATAGAGCATCAGACTACGAATCTGAGGGTCGGACGTTCGAATCGTTCCGGGCGCGCCATTTCTTTCTGACAATCCAGACAGGCCTAAGCTTGGGCTCTAGCTTGCCGTTCGTCCGGGGCCCCGCGACCATGCGCCACATCATGGTTAACCGCTCTTTAAGCCCTGAAAACCTAGGGTCCGGACGTTGGTTCAGGGGCGTCTGCGGTCGTGGGCACGAGCGGTAAAATCGTCGCGATCGCGCACCACCTGCCCAAGCAGGTGCTGAGCAACGACGACCTGGCCGCGTTGTATCCGGCCTGGCCCGCCGACAAGATCCTCGAGAAGACCGGCATCCAGAACCGCCATATCGCGGCGCCGGACGAGACCGCCGTCAACCTGGCCGCCGCCGCCGCCCAGGCGCTGTTCGCCCAGGGGCGGGTCGGGCCGGGCGACATCGACTACCTGCTGTTCTGCACCCAGACGCCCGATCACGTGCTGCCGACCTCGGCCTGCATCCTGCAGAAGCGGCTGGGCCTGCGCACCGACATCGGCGCCCTGGACTTCAACCTGGGCTGCTCGGGCTTCGTCTACGGCCTGTCGCTGGCCCAGGCGTTGATCGCCAGCGGCCAGGCGCGGCGGGTGCTGCTGCTGACGGCCGACACCTATTCCAAGCTGATCCATCCGATGGACCGCGGCGTGCGCAGCCTGTTCGGCGACGGCGCGGCGGCCACCCTGATCGAGGCGGTGGAGACCGAGACGCCGGCCCTCGGCCCCTTCGTGTTGGGCACGGACGGCGAGGGCGCCGAGAACTTGATCGTGCCCGCCGGCGGTTTCCGCCAGCCGCGCACCGAGGCCACCGCCGTGGTCGAGGCCGACGCCTCCGGCAACCTGCGCTCGGCCGAGCATCTCTACATGAACGGCGCGGCGATCATGGCCTTCACCCTGGGCGCCGTCCCGGCGGCGGTCGACCAACTGCTGGCCCGCGCGGGCGCCAGCCTGGACGACTTCGACGCCGTGGTGCTGCACCAGGCCAGCGCCCTCATCCTCGACCGCCTGCGGCGAAAGCTGGCGATCCCCGAGGACAAGTTCGTGGTGGCCCTTCGCGACTGGGGCAACACGGTCTCGTCCACCATTCCCTTGGCGCTGGAGCCGCTGGTCAGGGACGGGCGCGCGCGCCGCGTCCTGCTGGTGGGCTTCGGCGTCGGCTATTCCTGGGCCGCCGCCCAGATCCTGATTGGAGAACCCTGATGCAGACCCTCTACGCCGGCCTGGCCGAAATCTTCGAAATCGACACGTCCGAGGTCGGTCCCGACACCGTGCTAGCGGACCACAACTGGGACTCGCTGGCGATCGTCTCGACCATCGCCCTGGTCGACGAGATCTGCTCCGAGCTGCTGGACGGCGCGGCGCTGGGTGAATGCGTGACCGTGAGCGACATCGTCGCCCTGATCCCGCAGGCCAGGGCGGCCTGATCGTGACGGCGGCGACCGCCTCGGTCCCTGGAGACCGTCCGCGTCGGGGCGGCTACGCCCTGTCCGGCGTCGCCCTGCGCGGCGTCGTGTGCGCCACGCCCGGCGCGCCCGTGGACAATGCGGTGATCGCCAAGACCCTGGGCGACCAGGCCGTGGCCGATGTCGTCAAGATGATCGGCGTCGAGGCCCGTCACTGGGCCGCGCCCGACCAGACCAGCGCCGACCTGTGCTGCGTGGCGGCCCAACGGCTTCTGGAGCGGCTGGACTGGGCGCCCGACAGCGTCGACGCCCTGATCTTCGTCACCCAGACCCCGGACCATCCCCTGCCGGCCAGCGCCTGCCTGCTGCACGGCCGCCTGGGCCTGGCCACCGACTGCCAGGCCTTCGATGTTAATCTGGGCTGCTCGGGCTATGTCTACGGCCTGTGGCTGGCGGCCACGCTGATCCAATCCGGCTGCCACCGGGTGCTGCTGCTGGCCGGCGAGACGAGCAGCCGCCTGGTCGACCCGACCGACCGGGGCACGGCGGTTCTGTTCGGCGACGCGGGCTCGGCCTCGGCCATTGAACACGACCCGAACGCCCCGACGATGCACTTCCGCATGGGCACTGACGGGACCGGAGCCGGCGCACTGATCGTGCCTCAGGGCGGTTTCCGCGCCGTCGATCCCGACCGCGCCTTCACGATCGATCCCAGCCGCCTGCACATGGACGGCGGCGAGGTGTTCAGCTTCACCCTGCGCGAAGTGCCCAAGCTGGTGGCCGCCACCCTGGCCGACGCCGGCCTGGAGGGTGAGGCGGTCGACGCCTACCTGCTGCACCAGGCCAACCGCTTCATGCTGCGCCACATCGGCAAGAAGATCGGCGCGACCGATGATCAGCGCCTGCCGATCAATATCGAGCGCTACGGCAACACCAGTTCGGCGACCATTCCGCTGCTGCTGGCCGATGACATGGCCCAGCGCCTGACCGCGGGCTCGGCCCGGCTGATGCTGGTCGGGTTCGGCGTCGGCTTATCCTGGGGCGCGGTTCTGGCGGACTTCGGGCCCCTGGCCTGCGCCGAGGTGATCTCCGCATGATCTTTTCGCCGACCGCCCTGCGGAATCGGACCGTCCTGGTCACCGGGGCCTCTTCGGGCCTTGGCCGGGCGACCGCCGAGTTGATCGCCCGTTGCGGCGGCCGGGTGATCGCCACCGGTCGCGACGAGACGCGCCTGGCCGCCACGGTCGCGGGCCTGGCGGGGGAAGGACACAGCGCCTTCGTCTCGGAGCTCGACAACGCCGACGCCGTCGCCGATCGCATCTCCGCCGTAGCCGTCGAGGCCGGCGGCCTGGACGGGGCGTTCCATTCGGCGGGCAGCGAGCTGATCCTGCCGGCCCGGCTGACCAAGTCCAAGCAGATCGACGGCGTGTTCGGGGCGGCGGTGAATGGCGCCCTGGGCCTGGGCCGCGCGGCGGGCAAGGCCGGTGTGATGAAGGCCGGCGCGTCGCTGGTGCTGATGTCCTCGGCCTCGGCCCAGCGCGGGCGCGCGGGCATGATGGCCTATTCGGCGGCCAAGGCGGCGGTCGAGGGGCTGACCCGGTCCCTGGCCTGCGAGCTGGCGCCCAAGGACATCCGCGTCAACGCCATCGCCGCGGGCGGGGTGGAGACCGAGATGCACGCGCGCCTGGCCCGCGGACTGTCAGACGCCGGCATGAGCGCCTACGAGGCGCAACATCCGCTGGGCTTCGGGGCCCCTGAGGACGTAGCCTCGGCCGCGGTGTTCCTGCTGTCGCCGGCCGCGCGCTGGGTGACCGGCGCGGTGTGGGCCGTCGACGGCGGCTATCTGGCCAGCTGAGGAGCGGGGCGATGACGGACTATGTTCTGGTGGGCGGCGGGGCTTTCGCGCGCGAGATCCATGACTGGTTCGCGCCGGGGCTGCCCGAGGGCGACCGCTTCGTGGGCTATCTGGACGACGGCGACCAGCCCATGGCCGCCTTCGGCCGGGACCTGCCGCAGCTGGGCGACACCCAGGGCTTTGAGCGCTCGCCGCACCAGCGGCTGGTCATGGCGGTCGGCGATCCGGCCGGCAAGGCGGCGTTGGCCGAGCGGCTGGGCGGGGCCGAGGCCTTCGCGTCCCTCATCCATCCCAGGGCCTGGGTGTCGGCGTCGGCCAAGCTGGGGCGCGGCGCGATGATCGGGCCGTTCACTGATGTTTCCGCCGACAGCCGGGCGGGGGACTTCGTCACCCTCAACGCCTATTCCAGCCTGGGCCACGACGTCACGGTCGGGGACTTCGTCACTCTCAGCGGCTATGTCGACCTGACCGGCGGGGTCACTGTCGGGGCGAGGTCGTTCTTCGGCTCTGGCGCGCGGGTGCTGCCGGGGGTGTCGATCGGCGCGGACTGCAAGGTGGGGGCGGGGGCGGTGGTGGTGCGCCGGGTCGGGGACGGGGCGACGCTGTACGCGGCGCCGGCGAGGCGACTTTGACCCTGCTGGACCAGGCCCTCCTGACCGAATTCTGGCATCTGGTCGCACACCGCAGCGAGCTGGCCGAAGAGGGCGCCTTCCTGCGCCTGGATTGGGCGCTGGGCGATCTGGTCGTGCACAACGACGAGGGCGACATCATCGCCTTCGACAATCTTTGCCCGCACCGGGGCACGCGGTTCTTCGTCGAGGACCACGGGGTCGGCCGAGCCGTCTGTCCCTATCATGGCTGGAGCTATCGGGGCGGCCAGCTGCGCGTGCCCCTGGCCAAGACCTTCGCGCCGGGCGCCCTGGACGGGGTGGGAATCCGCCGATTCCAAACCGCCTGGTGCGGGGACTTCCTGTTCGTGGCCCTGTCGCCGGCTGAAAGCCTCGAGGCTCAACTGGCCGGCGCCTTCGCGCCGCTGGCCGCGGTCTCGACCCAGATCGACGGCCGGCGCGACTTCAACGCCTTCGAATTCCAGGCCAACTGGCGCGTGGCGGTCGAGAACGCCCTGGAGGGCTACCACGTCAATCCGATCCATCCCCAGACCCTGGCGCCGCTGGGGCTGAAGGACGACGCCACGGTCTATGACGGGCCCAACACCACCTACATTGCCCAGATCACCGACAGCCGCACCCTGCGTGGGCTGAAGACCATGAGCCGGTTCTTCGACGTCGAGGGGGCCTACCAGGGCTACTGGACGATCTACGTCTTCCCGTTCGCCATGCTGTCGTCGACCTTCGGCTATTCCTATTCGCTGCAGACCTTCCTGCCGTCGGTGACGCCGGAGCGCTCGCACTTCTGCAGCCGGCAGCTGGCCGGCAAGGTGCGGCCCGGCTACGCGGCGGCGGTCGAGGGCTTTCTCGACTCCAGCGCCCGGGTCAATCGTCAGATCTTCGACGAGGATCACGCCATCTGCGCCCGCGTCAGCCCCCGATACGACCTCACCGCTTCCGACCGGATCTTCGCGCCGGGCGAGGAGCGCGTCGCGCGCCTGCACGCGATCCTGACCGCGATGACCCCTGAACAGGACCCGACCTGATGGCGCTGGTGGACTTTCTGCGCGATGGCGCCGAGCCGAACTACTTCCCGCCGATCGAGACCATCGCCGCGCGCTGGGACGAAATCTTCGGGGCGAACGCCTTCGACGGCGTCGACGACGAGCGCTTCGTGACCCGGGTGATGACCCTGCTCGAAACTCGGCCGCTGTCGGACGATGACCGGATGCAGGTGATCGGCGACCTTCATTCGCTGTCCTGGTGGCGAGGGCCGAAGATCGACGACGCCTCGACGGGCCGGATGTCCGCCATGGCCCGTCGCGTGCACCTCGGCTTCGCCGACTCGTTCAACGTGCCCGCGTTCGATTTCCCCCGCGGCGCGGCCCGGCGGGCTCATGCCGTATTCGTCGGCGAACTGGTCGCACCATTCCACTCGCCGTCGCGGGGCGCGATCGACTACATCGCCGCCCTGGCCATGGACCCGTCCATCGAGCGGTTGGACGTGCACTACGGCGGCTCGATCATCCCGGCGATGCAGGCCTATATCGACGAACGTCTGGGCGCGACGCCGCGCGAGCGGGGCCTGTCCTTCGTCTCGACGGTCGAGACCCCCGACTTCCTGGCCCGGGCGTTTACGAAAGGTCCCTGCACCTTCCACTTCTGGTGCGAGCCGGCCTTGGCGCCGCAGATCACCATCGCTGCCCGCCTGGGCCCGACGGTGATGTTCACCTGCGGCGACGAGCCCCCGCAGCAATATGCCGACGTCTTCTGGTACTTCCACGAGGCCGAGCACATGGCGCCGATCTGGACGCGGCGCGGGGCGCCCGACAGCTTCATCCGCAACTATGTGCACAGCGTGTCGGGTCCGTTCTACGGCGAGGTCCTGCCCGCGCCCCGAAGCCGCGCCGAGGTGGGGCTGCCGGACGACGCCTTCGTGATCGCCACGGTCGGCAACCGCCTGGCGGTCGACTTGGACGAGGCCTTCGTCACGGGCATCGAACTGATCCTGCGCGAGCGACCCCATTGCATCTGGCTGGTGGTCGGGCCGCTGCCCGATCATCTGCTGGACGCCTGCCGGGCGATCCTGGGCGACCAATTCCGCCACATCGTCCGCGATCTGGAACTGGGCCGGCTGATGACCACGGTCGACGTGTTCGCCAACCCGTTCCGCAACGGCGGCGGCAACAGCGCGATGATCGCCCTGACGGCCGGCGCGGTGCTGCTGACCCTCGATAGCGGCGACGTGGCCGCCATGGCGCCGCCCGAGCATCGCGCGACGGACCCCGACGACTATTTCGCCCGGCTGGCCGGGCTGATCGACCAGCCCGGAGCGCTGGAAGGCTGGCGCGGTCCGCAGCAGGCGCGGCAGCGGTTGATGACCGACCAGAACCACTTCCTGGGCGAGCTGATGGCCATGGTCGACACCGCCTTTCACCGCTTCGAGGCGCGGCGTAGTCGCACCCTCACCTCGGTGGTCGAGGGGCGATAGAGCCGGGGTTGCCGAAGCCGCGCCGAGCGGCCAAATGGGGGCAGCACAATCCGAACGAGCCGCCCATGACGCTTCCGATCGACGACCGTATCGCCGCCGCCGCCTTTCAACGCTTGGTCGAGCACCTGCGCCTGCGAACCGACGTCCAGAACGTCGATCTGATGGGCGTGGCGGGCTTCTGCCGCAATTGCCTGGGCGACTGGGTGAGCGAGGCTTCCGATGGCGCGCTGAGCAAGGACCAGGCTCGCGAGGCGGTCTACGGCATGCCGCAGGCCGACTGGAAGGCGCGCCACCAGGGGCCGGCGACGCCTGAACAGCTGGCGCGCATGGAGGCCAGCGTCGCGCTCAACGAACAGCTGCGGGCCAAGCGCGAGGCGCGATTGGACGAGGCGCTGGAGGACAGCTTCCCGGCCAGCGATCCGCCGGCCATGACCGAGCCGGGGCGCTAGTCGCGTGGTTGGTCAGAAGGCGGCCTGGAGGAAGAGGGCGGGGCCCTTGAACTCGTAGGCCATCTCGCCGTTCCAGCGATCCTTCTCGATGCCCAGGTTGTAGTCGACATAGCGATACATCACGCCGACGCCGACGTTCTCCCAGATGCGATACGAGGCGCTGGCCTGCAGGTTGAGCAGGCGGCCGTCATAGTCCGAGACCTTCAGCGAGAGGTAGTCGGCCCGTCCGCCCAGGCTGATCTTGGGCGTAGCCTGGTAGACGCCGTACAGACCCACCGTCGGCAGGGGCGCCAGGGCGTCGCGCTTTCGGCTTTCGGTCGAGACCGCCGCGGCGCCGATGCGAGCGTCGCCCTTCAGGCCGACCGTGAACTGCGTGACGTGCAGGCCCACCACGCCGCCGACATCGGCCTTGTCAGTCTTGAGGAACGAGTAGCCGACGCCCAGCCGATAGACGTCGGTCTTGAATTCGCTGGCGATCGTCACCCCGGCCGGGAAGGTGGCGTCGTCGAAGGTGAGGTCGCGCCCGGCGCTGGCCGAGGCGCTGCGGTTCAGGGCGTAATATTCCCCGACCACGGTCCAGCGTTCGCCGATCCTCGCGCCGGCGAAGATGGCGGGCAGCGACTTGCGGTCGCTCAGCTTGAGGTCGGATTCCAGGTCGATCTTCGTGCCCCGGGTGCCGGCGGTGTTGGACACCTCCACCGTGGTGTCGATGTCGGGCCAGAACGCCTGCACCTGCACCCAGTAGCGATCTTCCAGCGCCTGGGCGTCGGCCGACGAGGCGAAGGCGAGGAGCGCGACTCCGATCGCCGCCCCCGACGTCAGGAAGCGGGTTTTCGTGGACGATCGGGCCATGGCGTCTCTCCGCGTGCTGCCGTCAAGCTGATCGTGGAAAGGTCCTTGAACCAATCGGGAGAATTCTCAATTCACCTCGGGATTTTACACTAGTGCGACGCTTGTTCGCCCGAAGGCGGGCCCGGTCTGGACCGGGCGCCTAGTTCAGAGCGCCAGCTTCCTGGCCTTCACCTTGACCCGGATCACGCGGTGGTTGGACGACATGTAGAGGTGGCCATCGGCGGCCAACTCGCAGTTGGAGATCACATCGTCGGCCCGGATGACGCCGATCCGCTTGCCGGCCGGGGTGAAGATCGAGATCCCGTCCTTGCTGGAAGCCCAGACGTTCCCATCGCGGTCGACCTTCAGGCCGTCGCCGCCGCCGACGCCGGTCGCGGCGCTGTCGACGAACTGCCGGCGCGCGGTGGGCGCGCCCTTGGCGTCCAGGTCCCAGGCGACCCACCCTGACTTGCGGTCGGTGGCGTAAAGGGTCTTGCCGTCGGGCGACAGGCCGATCCCGTTGGGCTCGACGGTCTTGTCGATCAAGGTCACGACGTTGTCGGTCCCCAGGCGGTAGACGCCCGAATAGTCGGTCTGGCGATAGGGCGAGTTCCAGTCGCCTTTCAGGCCCCACGGCGGGTCGGAGAAATAGATCGCGCCGTCGCGGGCCAGGACCAGGTCGTTGGGGCTGTTGAAGCGCTTGCCGTCGAAGCTGGAGGCCAGCACTGTCTTCTTCCGGGCCTTCAGGTCGATGCGCGAGACGCAGCGGTTGCCGCTGTCGCCGATCACCAACCCGCCGCGCGCCAGGATCAGACCGTTGGAACCGGCTTCGCGCAGGCTGCCCGTCTGCGGCCCCGCATAGCCCGAGGGCGTCAGCCAGACCGAACCGCCGTCGACCGGCGACCAGCGCAGGATCTTGTTGGCCGGGACGTCGGAGACCAGCAGGAAGCCGTTCTTGCCGCCCACCCAGACCGGGCCCTCGCTCCAGGTGAAGCCGTCCAGCACCTGCTCCACGGCGGCGTCGGCGTCGATCAGGGCGTCCAGCGCCGGATCCAGGCGCTCGACCTTGCCGACGACCGGATAGGACGGCGTCGCGGCCTTGGCGATCGAAGGCGCCGCGGCGAGGGCCAGGATCGAGGCGGCCGCGCCGCGACGGGTCATGGAGAAGACTTGGCTCACGGGGCCTCCTGGCTTTCCGACTTTTCGATCCCGCAATTGTGCCCCGCGTTCGGCCCGAGCGCCACCATTCACTGACAGCCTTGTCATGATTTAGATAGGATGCTATTTAATATAGATAGCAAGCTACCTATCTAGATTCCCATGACCGTATCTCAACGCCTTCTGAATGAGCGCGCCTTCACCGGTTCGCTGCTGCGCCTGGCCCGCATCTATCGGCGCGAGGTCAACCGCGCGCTGGCCGAGCACGACCTGTCGGACGCCCGCGCCCTGCCGGTGCTGCATATCGCCCGCTCGGGCGGCGGCATGCGCCAGGGGCACCTGGCCGAGGAACTGGGCGTGGAGGGGCCGTCGCTGGTCCGCATCCTCGACCAGCTGTGCACCGCCGGCTTGGTCGAGCGTCGCGACGATCCCAAGGACGGGCGCGCGAAGACCCTGCACCTGACGCCGGAAGGCGACGCCCTGGCCGTGGTGGTCGAGGACGCCGTGCAGGAGGTCCGCACGCGCCTGCTGGTTGGCGTCAGCGCCGAGGACCTGGCCGCCACCGTCCGCACCTTCGCGATCTTCGAGGCCGCCCTCGACGCCGCCAACCGGCAGGAGGGCTGAAGCCGCTCCGCCATGCCCAAGTTCGACAGATGGACGCTGCTGTTCTCGGTGAACAGCTTCGCGGCGGCCATGCTCGCCCTCTATATCGGTTTCGCCCTTGGCCTGCCGCGACCGTATTGGGCGATGACGACCGCCTATATCGTTAGCCAGCCATTGGCCGGGGCCGTGCGCTCCAAGGCCGTCTATCGCCTGCTGGGCACGCTGCTGGGCGCGGCCGCCGCCGTGGCCATGGTGCCCAATCTGGTCAACGCCCCCGTGCTGCTGTGCCTGGCGATGGCCCTGTGGGTCGGCGGATGCCTGGCCATCTCGCTGCTGGATCGCACGCCGCGCTCCTACATTCTCATGCTGGCGGGTTACACCGCCGCCATCATCGGCTTTCCGGCCGTGAACCAGCCTGGCGGCATCTTCGAGATCGCCGTCTCGCGAGCCGTTGAGATCGGCCTCGGCATCGTCTGCGCCACCCTGGTCCATAGCCTGGTGTTCCCGCGCCCGGTCGGTACGGTGCTGCGTCAGCGCCTGGCCGCCTGGCTGGGCGAGGCCGATCGCTGGGCGCTGGACGTGCTGAAAGGCCGCGACGCCGACGCCCTGGATCGCGACCGCCGTCCCCTGGCGGCCGCCGCCAGCGAGATCCACCTGCTGGCCGTGCACCTGCCGTTCGACACCTCGCGGCTGCGCGAGACCACCGGCGCGGTGCGGGCTTTTCACGACCGCATGCTGATGCTGATCCCGCTGCTGTCGGGCCTGGCCGACCGCATGGAGGCGCTGAAGGACGTGTCCGACGCCAGGGTGCGGGAAGCGCTGGACGCCGTCGCCGCCTGGATCGAGGCCGGCGCCCCCAGCGAGGAGGGTCTGGCCTTGGTCCGGCGTCTGAACGTCCTGGCCGGCGCTCGCCAGGAGACCGACTGGCCGGGTCTGCTGATCGAGAGCCTGCTGGTGCGCCTGGCCGAGGCCGTCCAGGCCCTTGGCGAGGCCCACGCCCTGATGGTCCGGGTCTGCGATCCCGACGCCCCGCTGTCGCCGACCCTCGAGACCGCCGCCGCCACGGCCGGCCGCCGCAAGCTGCACGCCGACCTGCCCCTGGCCCTGCTGTCGGGCGGGGCGGCGGTGATCGCCATCCTGCTGTCGTGCCTGGCTTGGATCGGTTTCGGCTGGGGCGACGGCGCGGCCGCCCCGATCATGGCGGCGGTGTTCTGCTGCTTCTTCGCGGCCATGGACGACCCCGTGCCGGCCATCAAGAGCTTCGGCCTCTACTCGCTGCTCTCGCTGCCGTTGGCGGCGCTCTACATGTTCGCCGTGCTGCCAGCGATCGACGGCTTCCCGTTGCTGCTGGCGGTCATGGCGCCGCCGCTGGTGTTCCTGGGCCTCTACATCCCCAATCCCAAGACCATGGGAGCGGCCCTGGCGGTGCTCATGGGCTTCGCCAACGCCCTGGCCCTGCAAGAGAGCTTCAGCGCCGACTTCGCCAGCTTCCTCAATGGCAATCTGGGTCAGTTCGTCGGCCTGTTCGCGGCGATCATGGTCACCGCCGCCCTGCGCTCGATGGGGGCCGACGCCAGCGCCAGGCGCCTGCTGGGCCGCACCTGGAAGGGCCTGGCTCGACTGGCGCGCGCCAAGGCCGCGCCGGAACCGACCGCCTTCGCCGGCGTGCTGGTCGACCGCCTGGGCCTGCTGACCCCAAAGCTGGCCGAGACCGGCTCCCGGGGCGACCTCGCCGGCGTCGACGCCCTGCGTGACCTGCGGGTCGGTATGAACCTGGTCGCGGTCCAGGGCGCGCGTCCCGGCCTCGAACGCATCAGCCTCGAGGCCGCCCTGGACGGCGTGGGGCAGCGCTTCGCCGCCCTGGCCGCCGGCCGGACCCCGCCGCCGGACGCCGATCTGCTGGCCCGCCTGGACACCGCGCTGCGGGACGTCTCGGGCGCGGCTTCGGACGCGACGGTGCAAGCGGTCACGGGCCTGGTCGGCCTGCGCCGCAACCTGTTCCCGGACGCTCCGGCCCCCGACCTGACCCACGCTTTGGAGACCGGCCGATGATCGGCGAGATCAACCTCGACGGCGTGTTGCTGTCTTCCGTCCTCGTCTCGGCCCTGGTCGCCCTGGCCGCCGCCTTCGTGCTGCGGCGGGTCCTGTCGTGGGCCGGTGCCTACCGCTTCGTCTGGCACCCGGCGCTGTTCGACACCGCCCTGTTCGTCATCCTCTGGGCCGCGGTGATCGCGGCTCCCCTGCCGATCGATCTGTAACCATGCCCCAGTTGAAAACCGTCCTGTTCACCGGCGCCCGTTTCGCCGTCACCGCCATCGTCGTCGCGGCCGCCCTGGTCGGGGGCCGTATGCTCTGGACCCATTACCAGGTGGATCCCTGGACCCGCGACGGCCGCGTCCGCGCGGACGTGGTCCAGGTGGCCCCTGATGTCTCGGGCCTAGTGACCAAGGTGGCCGCGACCAACGACCAGACCGTCAAGGCCGGCCAGCCGCTGTTCTATGTGGACCGCGAGCGCTACGCCCTGGCCCTGCGCCAAGCCGACGCCAACGTCGCCGCCGCCCGGGCCACCCTGGCCCAGGCCCGCCGCGAGCTGGTCCGCAACCGCGCCTTGGGCGAATTGGTCGCCGCCGAGAGCACCGAGCAGAGCCAGGCCAAGGTCGAACAGGCCGCCGCCGCCCTGGCCCAGGCCGGCGCCGCCCGCGACGTCGCCAAGCTGAACCTGGACCGCACCGTGATCCTGGCGCCCACCGACGGCTTCCTGTCGGACCTCACCCTGCGCACCGGCGACTATGTCACCGCCGGCAAGCCGGTCCTGGCCCTGATCGACAGTCGCTCGTTCCGGGTCGAGGGCTATTTCGAGGAGACCAAGCTCTCGGGCCTGCGCATCGGCATGCCGGTCAGCGTCCGGGTGATGGGCGAGGACCAGCCGCTGAAGGGCCATATCCAGTCGATCGCCGCCGGCATCGAGGACCGCGACCGCGTGGCCGGGGCCAACCTGCTGCCCAACGTCAACCCGACCTTCAGCTGGGTTCGCCTGGCCCAGCGGGTGCCGGTGCGGGTGGCCCTGGACCAGACACCGTCGGACCTGCGGATGATCGCCGGCCGCACGGCGACGGTGGCTGTGCTGCAAGATGATGGGCGCGGCGTCGCCACGGGAGCTGGCCGATGAGCGTTCTCCGCAATCTGGCCGCCGCCGCCTCGCTGCTGGTCCTGGCCGCCTGCACGACGGTAGGGCCGGACTACAAGGTCCCCGTGGCCGCGAAGGTCAACGCGCCCACGGCCCAGGACGCCTTCATCGAGAGCGCCAACCCCGCCGTCAGCCAGGCCCCCGAGCCGGAGGGCTGGTGGAAGCTCTATGACGACCCGATGCTGAACGGCCTGGTGCAGGAGGCGCTGGTCGCCAACACCGATCTGCGGATCGCCGCCGCCAACCTGGCCCGCGCCCACGCCGTCGCGGCCGAGGCGGACGACGCCAGCAGCTTCTCGGCTACCGCTTCGGCGGCGGCGATGCACTCGCGGGAGTCCGGCGAGCAGTTCCTGAAGGCCGAACAGCTGCCGGTCGAGAACCTGGCCGACGCGGGCGTGAAGGTTTCCTACCAAGTCGACCTGGTGGGTCGGATCAGGCGCGCCTCTGAGGCCGCCCATGCCGACGCCGAGGCCAGCCAGGCGGCCCTGGATCTGGCGCGGGTCAGCGTCGCCGCCGACGTCGCCCGGGCCTATGTCGAGGCCTGCGCCAGCGGTCACGAGCTGGCGGTCGCCCAGCGCACGGTCGACCTGCAGACTCGCTCGCTGGAAGTCACCGGCAAGCTCGTTTCGGCCGGTCGCGGGACCAGCCTGGACGTCACCCGCGCCAAGGCGCAGCTGGACCTGTCGCGCGCGGCCCTGCCCACCTTCGAGAGCCGCCGCCGCGCGGCGCTCTATCGCCTGGCCACCCTGACCGGCAAGACGCCGGCCGAGTTCCCGCGGCAGGTCGAGGCCTGCGTCGCGCCGCCGAAACTGTCCCAGCCCCTGCCGGTCGGCGACGGCGCGGCGCTGCTCAAGCGCCGCCCCGACATCCGCGCCGCCGAGCGAGGCCTGGCTGGGGCGACGGCGCGGATCGGGGTGGCGACGGCGGCCCTCTATCCGAGCGTCTCGTTCGGCCTGGGCGCGGGTTCGACGGGCCTGCTGGCCGACATCGGCACGGCGCCGGCCAACCGCTGGGGCCTGTCTTCGCTGATCAGCTGGACCCTGCCGGGCGAGGGCGAGCACGCCCGCATCCGAGGCGCCGAGGCCGGCGCCGACGCGGCCCTGGCGCGGTTCGACGGCACGGTGCTGAACGCCCTGCGCGAGACCGAGACCAGCCTGACCGTCTACGCCCACGAACTGGACCGCAACGCGGCGCTGCGTTCGGCGCGGGACGAGGCGGCGAAGGCGGAGGCCCAGGCCCAGACGCTGTATCGCGCGGGCAAGAGCCCCTACCTGGCGGGCCTGGACGCCCAACGGACCCTGGCCTCGGCCGAGGCGGCCCTGGCGGCGTCCGACGGGGCGCTGGCGACGGACCAGGTGAACCTGTTCCTGGCGCTGGGCGGGGGTTGGGAGAACGCGCCAGCGGCGGTTGTGGCGAAACGATAAGCGCTCTGCACCGAACACTTGCCCCCTACGGACCGCTTCGCGGTCGTCTTCCCCCACAGGGGGAAGAGGGCGGCCGCCGCACTGCGCCGAGCGAATGTCCTCCGCCCCCTGTGGGGGCGGACAGATCGCGTAGCGATCAGGTGGGGGCAAGTGGGTGTGATTCCACGCCTAGGTTCGCCACCCTTGTCCCGCATGCTCATCCAGCCCAGGCGCCGTCGGCTCCACCCGCCCAGGCTCCTCCCGGAACTGGATCGGCGTCCCCACAACGGCGTTGCCCTCGGCGTCCCGCGAGATCATCCCCCGCTCGGCCACGGCCGGATCGTCGAATGCGTCCTTCAGGCTCCGCACCGGGGCGAAGCAGACATCCCGCCCTTCGAACCAGCTCTCCCACTCAGCCTGCGTCCGCCCACGGAACGTCTCGCGGAAGAACGCCCGCAGCGGTTCCTGCCCCGGTCCCGGCGGCAGCCGCGCATAGTCCAGCAGGTCCGACCGCCCCAGCGCCTCCAGCAGGTTCGTCGCGAACTTCACCTCCGAGCCGCCCAGCACGATCCAGCGGCCGTCGGCGCATTCGTAGAGGTTGAACATCGCCGCCCCGCCCCACGAGCGCTCGGCCTTGGGGACATTGGCGCGGCCCTCGGCGAAGACCGGGCCGGTGGCGTTGGGCGTCCAGGCCATCACGCTGTCCAGCATGGCCACGTCGAGATAGTCGCCCCGGCCGGTCTTCTCTCGCCGCAGCAGAGCCATCAGCACGCCCGACAGGGCCGTCAGCGAGGCCAGGGCGTCGGCGGCCATCAGGCCGGGCATGGCCGGCTTGCCGTCCTGGCCCTCGTTGAGCGCCACCAGCCCGGCTAGCGCTTCGACGGCGAGGTCGTGGGCCGGGCGATCGCGATAGGGGCCGTCCTGGCCGAAGGCGCTGATCGAGCAGTAGACGATCCCTGGTTTGACCGCCTTCACGGCCTCGTAGCCCACGCCCAGCCGGTCGACCACGCCGGGCCGGAAGGCTTCCACCAGCACGTCGGCGTCCTTGGCCAGCGCCCAGAACGCGGCCTGTCCCTCGACGCTCTTGAGATCCAGCTGCACCGAGCGCTTGCCGCGATGGGTGTTGCGGAACCAGACGGTCTGGCCGCCCGTCGACAGGCCGATATGGCGGCTGGGTTCGCCCTCGCCGACCGGCTCGACCTTGATCACGTCGGCCCCGTGGTCGGCCATCATCAGGGTCAGCATGGGTCCCGGGAGGAACAGGGAAAGGTCCAGGACCTTGACGCCGTCGAGCTTCACGCCTTGTCCCCCAGCAGTTCTTCGTTGTGCTCGCCCAGCGCCGGGGCGCGGGCGGCGGGCATCCTCTGGCCGTCGACCTTGATCGGGCAGGCCAGCATGTCCAGGCCCTGCGGACGGGCCGGATGGTCGATCCGGTCACGCATGCCGACCTCGCGGACGAACGGGTTCTCCAGCGCGTCGGCCAGGTCGGCGATCGGCGAGAACGGCACGCGGCCGCCCAGATAGGCCATCCAGTCGGCGCCCGTCCGCGTCTCCATCACCGCGTCGACGATCGGGGTCAGGGCGTCGAGATTGGCGCGGCGGGTGGGCATGTCGGCGAAGCGCGGGTCGGACTTCAGCGCGGGGCGATCGACGAGGTCGCACCATGTCTCCCAGAACCGCTGGGTCTGGCACATCAGCATGCCCCAGCCGTCCTTGGTCTTCACCCGCTGCGAAGGGCTGATCGAGGGATGGGCCCCGCGCGGCGGCCGGCCGACCTGGTGGCCCTCGTTCATCGCCCAGGTCGCCGGATAGGAGGTCTGGTGCAGGGCCACGTCGAACAGCGACACGTCGACATCGCAGCCCTGGCCCGTGGCCCGCGCCTTCAACACCGCAGAGACGATGCCCAGGGCGAAGACCGAGCCGGTCATGAAGTCGACCATCGACAGGCCGAACCGCACCGGCGGTCCGTCGGGCTCGCCGGTCAGGGTCATGAAGCCGGCCTCGGCCTGCATCAGATAGTCGTAGCCTGGCCAGGCCTCGCGGCTGTTGCCCCGTCCGTAGGCGGACAGATGAGCGCAGACGATCGCGGGATTGATCGCTTTCAGGTCCTCATGGCGAATCCGCAGCTTCTCGGGCTGGTCGCCGCGCAGGTTGTTGACCACGGCGTCGGCGCCGGCCACGAGGCGCTCGAAGTCGGCGCGGCCCTCGGGGGTCTTGATCTCCAGCGCCACCGACTGCTTGCCGCGCGAGAAGGTCTGGAAGAACTGGCTGTCCTGGTCGCCCAGGAAATAGGGACCCAGGGCCCGGCTGATGTCTCCGCCCAGGGACGGGGCCTCGATCTTGATCACCCGCGCGCCCAGCTCGCTCAGCAGCTGGGTGCCGTAGGGGCCGGCGGCATACTGCTCGACCGCCACGATGCGCACGCCGTCCAGGGGTCTGTTCATCCGCTCCACCTCTACGCGCCGGATGATGCGACGGGCGCCGCGCCGCGCCTAGAGGGCGCCGTCGGGGAAGGGCGCTTGTTTTGAGGCGTCTATCCGCCTAGGCAGGCCGCGTCCCGTCGTCGCTTCGAGGCCCCCATGACCGTCGCTCCCGTCGTCCTGCAGACCGCCCGCGCTCGTGTCGAGCTCCTGCCTGCCCTGGGCGGTTCGGTGGGACGGTTCACCTGGGACGACCGCGACGTGCTGCGCCCGGCGCCGGCGGGCGCGGGCGATGTGCTGGACACCGGCAACTTCGCCCTGGTCCCGTTCTGCAACCGCATCCGCGACGGCCGCTTCAGCTTCGGCGGTCATGACGTGGCGCTCGCCCCGAACCTGGGCGACCACCCGCACGCCCTGCACGGCCAGGCCTGGCGCGGCGCCTGGACCGTGGCGACGGCGCGCGAGACAGAGGCCGTGCTGGCCTTCGACCACGCGCCCGGCGAATGGCCCTGGGCCTATCGCGCCGAGCAGCGCTTTGTCCTGGGCGACCACGGTCTGCGCCAGGAACTGACCGTGACCAACACCGGCGCCGAGCCGATGCCCATGGGTCTGGGCTTCCACCCCTATTTCCCGGCCCGCGAGGGCGAGCGCCTGCAAGCGGGCGTGACCGGCGTCTGGCTGATCGACGACGATTGCCTGCCGACGACGCAGGTCCAGGGGCCCTGGCGCTCGGACTGGGCGGCGGGCGCGCCGACGGCGGTCTCCGAGTTGATCGACAACTGCTACACGGGCTGGAACGGCGTCGCGACCCTGTCGGCGCCGGGCGGGGCGAGCACGACCCTGACCGCTTCGCCGGAGTGCCGCTGGCTGCACGTCTATTCGCCGCCGGGCGCCGACTTCGTCTGCGCCGAGCCGGTGGCCAACCGTCCTGACCCGTTCAACGGCGAGGACAGCGGGATCAGGATCCTGGCGCCGGGCGAGACGGCGTCGGTGTGGATGAACGTGGCGTCGAGCGGAGGCTAAGCGCCGAGGCGAAAACCTCGTCCTTCGACAGGCTCAGGATGAGGTTTTGTTGTCGGCGCGCCAGCCATGGTCCTCATCGTGAGCCTGTCGAAGGACGAGGCCACGCACCTAATCCACCATCGCTTCCAGCGCCGCGCGATCCCGCAACAGCACCTTGCGGGTCGTCGGCAGGGCGATCAGGCCGTCGTGCTGGAACTGGGTGAAGGTGCGCGACACCGTCTCGATGGTCAGGCCCAGATAGTCGGCCATGTCCTGGCGGGTCATGGGCACGTCGAGCAGGACTTCGGCGCCCGTCCGCTCGGCCAGGTCCAGCAGAAGGGCGGCGACGCGTTCGCAGGCGCTGCGGCGGCCCAGCATCAGCACGTGGTCCTGGCAGCGGCGCAGGCTGTCGGTGGTCAGCTCCAGCAGCCGACGGGCCACATCGCCCCGCTCGCACGACAGGGCCTCAAGGGCGGGACGGGGCATGGCCCGCACGAGCGTCGGGCCCAGGGTCTGGGCGGCGACCCGGTAGGCTCCGCCGCTCTCCAGACCGAACACCTCGCCGGCGAAGTGGAAGGCCTCGATCTGCCGGCGGCCGTCGCGCAGGAGGCGGCAGGTGCGCACGGATCCGGAGATCAGCTGATAGACCCGGTCGGCCGGCCGGCCCTCGTCGAAGATGGTCTCGCCCTGGCCATAACTGAGGTGCAGGCCGTCCAGAACGACCGCCGCCGGCTGGCGGACGGGGACGGCGGCGGGGGTCTGGATCACGGACAGCATGGCGATTTCCCCATCTGGTAGCGCGCCCAATCTCCGTCGCCGGAGCCGAGCGGTACAGTCGGGGCCTACGCCTAAGGGGGATTACCTAAACCGGCTTGAAGGAAGCGATCTCCGCGCGTCAGGCGCCAGGCATCAGGCGCGTCTGGTCGACAGCGTCATCCGGACCAGGGCTGCCAGATTGTCGGCGTGCATCTTGGCCATCAGCTTGGCGCGGTAGATCTCGACGGTGCGCGGGCTGATGCCCAGTTCGCGGGCGATCACCTTGTTGGGCTGTCCGTCGACGACGCCGTCCAGGACCTGGCGCTCGCGCTCCGACAAGGTCTCCAGCCGCTGGCGGACGACGGCCGTCTCGTCGGAGGCCTGGGGCTCGGCGGGCTTCGGCCCGGCCTCGAGGGCGCGGTTCAGGGCGTCGATCATCCGGCTCTCGCCGAACGGTTTCTCGATGAAGTCGGCCACCCCGGCCCGCATGGCCTCGACCGCCAGGGGGATGTCGCCGTGGCCGGTGATCATGATGATCGGCACGCGGCAGCCGCGGGCGTTCAGCTCGCGCACCAGCTCCAGGCCGGTCATGTCGGGCATGCGCATGTCGGTGATCACGCAGCCGGCGCCGTCCAGCGGCAGGGCGTCCAGCAGGCTCCGAGGCGAGGCGTGGCTGACCACCTCGAAGTCGGCGGCTTCCAGCAGGAACGCCAGGGACTCGCGGGCGCTTTCGTCGTCGTCGACCACGTGGACCACGGCTTCACTCATCGATCGCTTCCCCATCAAGTTCGTCGTCCCTGCGCGCGGGCAGGATGAAGTGGAACACCGTGCCGCCCTTCGGGTTCGGATCGGCCCAGATGCGCCCGCCGTGCGCCTCGATGATCGAGCGCGAGATCGACAGCCCCACGCCCATGCCCTCGGCCTTGGTGGTCATGAAAGGCTGGAAGAGGCGCTCGCGGAAATCGTCGCTGATGCCCGAGCCGGTGTCGGTGACGCTTACTTGAACAGAACCGTTTTCCAGCCGCTGGCTGGAGATGCCCAGTTCGCGGCGCGGCGAGTCGGCCATGGCGTCGACGGCGTTGCGGATCAGGTTGACCAGCACCTGCTGGATCTGCACCCGGTCGGCATAGACGGCGTCGGCCTTGGGGTCGAGCTGCAGGCGGGTGCTGACCTGATGCTCGCGCACGCCGATCAGGGCCAGGGCGGCGGCGTCCTCGACCACCGTGGACAGGCTTTCGGGCGCGCGTTCGCTGGCCCCGCGGCGCACGAACTCGCGCATGCGGTGGATCACGTCGCCCGCCCGCAGGGCCTGGGCCGAGGCCTTTTCGACCGCGTCGCGGACCTTGGCCTGGTCCTCGGGGCGGCCGCGCTCGATCAGTCTGCGCGAGCCGGTCAGCAGGTTGGCGATGGCCGACAGCGGCTGGTTCAGCTCGTGGGCCAGGGTCGAGGCCATCTCGCCCATGGCGGTCAGGCGCGAGACGTGGACCAGCTCGGCCTGCAGGTCGCGCAGCCGGGCCTCGGTGTGCTGGCGCTCGGTCAGGTCGCGGATGAAGCCGGTGTAGAACGGGCGCGCGCCCCGGGTCTCGCCGACGGCCAGCTCCATGGGGAAGGTCGAGCCGTCCTTGCGCTGGCCCACCACGACGCGACCCGTGCCGATGATCCGTTTCTCGCCGGTGCGGCTGTAGTTGGCCAGGAAGCTGTCGTGATTGGTTCGGTCCGGCTCGGGCATCAGCAGGCTGACGTTCTTGCCGATGGCCTGCGCGGCGGTCCAGCCGAACAGTCGCTCGGCGGCGGGGCTGAACGAGGTCATGACGCCCTGCGGGTCGATGACGATCACCGCGTCGGGGGCCGAGTCGAGGATCGACTGCAGGTGATGGGTCATGGCGGCGGCGCGGGCCCGGGCGGCGTGGAACCAGCCGCCGCCGATCGACATGCCGAAGCCGATCATGACGAACACCAGGCTGGACAGGGCGGTGGCTTGGTCGGGGCGTCCCTGCACTTTCAACAGCCACACCGCCGCGGCCGCCAGGACGGTCGCGAACAGGCCCGGCGCAAGGCCGCCGACCGCCGCGCTGATCAGCACCGAAGGGACGAACAGCAGGAAGGCCGCGGGAGCGGTGAAGCCGGGGGGCAGGGCCAGTTGGACCAGGGCGCAGGCCAGCACCGTGGCCACCGCCGTCAGATAGGCCCGGGGCCGCAGATCGCTGTGCAGCGTCCCGGCCGAAACCGTGGTCATCACGTGATAGCGGTCTCCGCTGCGCAAGGTCGTCTAACCTATAGCCTGCGTCGCGGCGATTGGCAGTTCCCGTTCGCAGAGGGCGCGCGGGGCGGGGCGGTGGCTGACCAGGACCAGGCCTTGGCCGGTGCGCTTGAGGCGCGCGTCCAGGCGCTCGACCACCAGGGCCTCGGTCGCGGCGTCCAGGCCTTCGGTGGGTTCGTCCAGCAGCAGCCAGGGGGCGTCGCGCAGCAGGGCGCGGGCCAGGCTCAGTCGCCGCCGCTCGCCGCCGGAGAGGCGTTCGCCGTTCTCGCCGATCCAGGTGTCCAGGCCCTGGGGCAGGGCTCGGATGCGCGCTTCAAGGGCGGCGTCGGCCAGGGCGTCCCACAGGGCGTCGTCGGCGTGGACGCCGGCCAGGGCCAGGTTGGCGCGGACCGTGCCGGCGATCATCGCCGCGTCCTGCGGCGCGTGGGCGAAGGCGGCGCGGAGGGTGGTGGGGTCCAGGGTTTCGATGGGGCGGTCCGCTACGGCCAGCCCTAAATTCCGCTCATCCCGGCGGAAGCCGGGACCCACGCCGAGCTGGTGGTTTCGCTCAGGGTCAGAAGAGCCAGCGCCGCTTGGATCCCGGCTTCCGCCGGGATGAGCGGATGAGAGACAACGCAGGGCGAGAAGCCGCTCCAGCACAGTGGTCTTGCCGCAGCCTGAAGGACCGGTGAGGACGAGCCGCGCGCCTGTCTTCAGGACGAGGTCGCCGAACCCGAGGCTGGGATGATCCGGCGCCGCCGGAGCGCTCGCCGTGTTCGGCTCATGTCCCAGCACCGCATCCAGCCGCTGCGCCGCCGCGTCGGCGCCGGCGTCCTGTTCGAAGGCCTTGCCCACCCCCGCCAGGCCCTCGAGCGCCATGGCGGCGGCAAGGCCCGCCATCGCGGCCAGGGGCGTGGCGGCGTCATGGGCGAAGGCCAGGACCAGGGCGACGGCCAAACCGAGGATCGCGCCCTGCAGAACACTCAACCAGCCGGTGGCGGCCACGGCCTCTTCCTTCAGCGCATCGAGCCGCGCGCCCTTGGCCGCGATCTCGGCGGCGGCGCGATCCTGGATGCCGTAGACCCGCAGCTCGGGCGCGGCGGCGGCGTAGGCGGCCAAGGCGTCCTTGAGGTCGCCGGCGGCCTGCTGGATCGCCGCGCCGGAGCGAGCCGTGAGGCGGCGGGCCAGGGCGCAGACGCCCAGCACGGTGGCGGCGACGGCCAGGGCGACGGTCAGGGGCGCCGCCCAACCGGCCGGAGCGGCCATGGCCAGGCCGGCGACGACGGCGGCGCCCGCGCCCCAGGGGGCGGATAGGCGGACCAGCCGGGTTTCGACGGCGTCGACATCCTGCACCAGCCGCGCCGAGGCCTCGCCGCGCGACAGGGCCAGGGCCTGGGCGGCCGGGGCGGCGGCCAGGGAGGCGTAGAGGGTGGGACGGATGGCGGCGAGGGCCTTGAGGGCGGCGGCGTGGCCGCTGAGCCGCTCCAGATAGCGGAAGGCGGTGCGCAATATGGCCAGCAGGCGGATGCCGGCGCTGGGCAGCAGCACGTTGAAGGCCTGGGCCGCGGCAAGGCCGGCCAAGCCCGCGATGGCGGCGCCGGTCAGAAACCACCCCGACAGGCCCAGCAGCAGCACCGAGCCGGCCCCGACGATCGCCGCCGAGACCGCCGCCAGGCGCAGGCCGTCGGCGTGGCGTCTGCGTTGCTCCCGGATCAGCGCGGCGAGGGAGCCCCGGCTCACAGGCGCACCACGCGGTCGGCCAGGGCGGCGACGGCCTCGGAATGGGTGGCGATCAGGGTCGTGCGGTCCTTGGCGGCGCGCGCGAGGATCGGCAGCAGGGCAAGTTCCGACGCCGCGTCCAGATCGGCGGTCGGCTCGTCCAGCAGCAGGATCGGCGCGGGCTTGAGGATGGCGCGGGCCAGGCCCAGGCGACGGCGCTCGCCGCCGGACAGTCCCGCGCCGCGCTCGTCGAGCCGGGCGTCCAGGCCGCCCCGGCCGTCCAGGACCTGGGCGAGGCCGACTGCGCGGGCGGCCAGCTCGAGCGCCTCGCGGTCCGCGCCGGGGTGCGCTAGGGCCAGGTTGTCCGCCAGGGTTCCGGGCAGCACCACGGGCGCCTGTCCGGCCCAGGCGACGGATGCGGCGATCGAGCCCAGGTTCGACAGGCGCTGGTCCCCGACGCTGATCTCGCCGCCGCTCAGGGGCGCCAGGCCCAGCAGCAGGTTCAGCAGGGTGGTCTTGCCGCTGCCGCTGGGACCCAGCAGGGCGACGACCTCGCCCGGCGCGATGTCCAGATCGAAGCCGTCGAACACCGGGGCCTCGCCGGCGTCGTAGGCGACGGTCACGGCCTGGAAGCGGATCGAGGGCGCGGCGGCGAAGGTCACCTCGGGCGGAGGCGACGCGGGGGCGGGCAGGGCGGCCAGGGTCAGGGCGGCGGCCTCGGCCGCCTGGCGGTCGTGATAGGCGGCGGCCAGGCGGCGCAGCGGGGCGTAGACCTCGGGCGCCAGGGCCAGGGCGAAGAAGGCGCGCTTCAGGTCCAGCTGTTCAGGCACGGGGAAGGGCAGCAGCCGCAGCAGGTTGAAGCCGCAATAGACCGCCACCAAGGCCACCGACAGGGCGGCGAAGAACTCCAGCGCGCCCGAGGACAGGAAGGCGACCCTCAGCACACGGATGGTGCGTCGCGCCAGGTCGTCGGCGGCGACGGACAGGTCGCGGGTCACGGTCCCCTCGGCCTGGAAGGCCAGCACCACGGGCAGGGCGCGGACCCGGTCCAGGAACAGGCTCGACAGCCGCTCCAGGGCCAGGAACTGCCGCCGCGACTCCTCGGCTGCCGCCCCGCCGGCCAGGGCCATGACCAGGCCGAACGGGATCAGGGTCAGCAGGAGGATGCCCGCGGCCACCGGAGTGGCGACGCCTATGGCGGCGATGATCAGCAGCGGCGCGAGCGTCGCGGCCAGTCGGGCGGGTGTGAAGCGGGCGACATGGCCGTCCAGGGCCTCAACCCCCTCGACCACGGCCGACAGGGCCTCGCCGCCCGTCACGCGGCGGCCCAGCACCGAGGCGACGGCGTCGTGTCGGGCCCTGGCCTTGACGCCGGAGGCCGCCCTGGCGCCGGCTCGGGCGGCGTATCTGGCCAGGGCGCCACGCGCGGCGGCGGCAAAGGCGATCAGCAAAAGCCAGGGCGCGGCGGCGGCCAGGCCGCGCGGCAGGGCGTCGACGCCCAGGGCCAGTCCGGCGGCGAAGGCGATGGCGGCGGCGACGTCGGCCAGCAGCCACAACGGCGCGGTCTTGGCGGCGCGCCCGCCTGACTTGCCCAAAGTCTTCAGCCAGGGCCGCGCGACGGCGTCGAGGTCGGCGGTGAAACTGGCGGGCATGGGCCGTTGTTAGGTGCGGATAAGGGGGGGCGTCCTTGATCCGGATCAAAGCGCCCTAGTCAGAACGCGTCTAGGGGGTGAAAGTCCTTGGCGCGATCGATCGCCAACGACAACCGGAGCGCTCCATGGATCCCGCCGTCGTCGACCTATCCCGCCTGCAGTTCGCCCTGACGGCGCTGTACCACTTCCTGTTCGTGCCCCTGACCCTGGGCCTCTCCTTCATGCTGGTGATCATGGAGAGCGTCTATGTGATGACCAAGCGGCCGATCTGGCGAACCACTACGCGCTTCTGGGGCACGCTGTTCGGCATCAATTTCGTGCTGGGCGTCGCCACCGGCCTGACCATGGAATTCCAGTTCGGCATGAACTGGTCCTACTACTCGCACTATGTCGGCGACATCTTCGGCGCCCCGCTGGCCATCGAGGGGCTGATGGCGTTCTTCCTGGAAGCCACGTTCGTGGGCCTGATGTTCTTCGGCTGGGACAAGCTGAAGCCGGTGACCCACCTGTTCGTGACGTTCCTGGTGGCCCTGGGCACCAACCTGTCGGCTCTGTGGATCCTGATCGCCAACGGCTGGATGCAGAACCCGGTCGGGGCGGCCTTCAATCCCGACACGATGCGGATGGAGGTGATCGACTTCAAGGCCGTGGTCTTCAATCCGGTGGCCCAGGCCAAGTTCGTGCACACGGTCAGCGCCGGCTACACCATCGCGGCGGTCTTCGTGCTGGGGGTCAGCGCCTACTACCTGCTCAAGGGCCGGTTCGTCAGCGTCGCCAAGCGCTCGCTGACCGTCGCCGCCGCCTTCGGCCTGGCCTCGTCGCTGTCGGTGGTCGTGCTGGGCGACGAGAGCGGCTACGCCCTGACCGACAACCAGAAAATGAAGCTCGCGGCGCTTGAGGCCATGTGGGAGACCGAACCCGCGCCGGCCGGCCTCACGGCCTTCGGCCTGCCCAACCTGCAAGACCGCAAGACCCATTCCGAGATCAAGATTCCCTATGTGCTGGGCCTGATCGCCACCCGCAGCCTCGACCAGCCCGTCGCCGGCATCTTCGAGCTGGTGGCCCAGGCCGAGACGCGCATCGAGAGCGGCCTGATAGCCTACAACGCGCTCGAGACTCTGAAAGCCAATCCCACCGATCTGGCGGCGCGCGGCGTCTTCGAGACCCACCGTCGTGACCTGGGCTACGCCCTGCTGCTCAAGCGCCACATCGACGACCCGCGCAAGGCCGACAAGGCGCTGATCCAGAAGACCGCCTGGGACACCGTGCCCAACGTGCCGGTGATGTTCTGGTCGTTCCGCATCATGGCCGGCATCGGCTTCCTGATGATCGCCCTGTTCGCCACGGCCTTCGTGCTGGTCACGCTGCGCAAGCAGAACACGCGCTGGTTCCTGATGATCGCCGTGGCGGCCATCCCGCTGCCCTGGATCTCGACCGAGCTGGGCTGGGTGCTGGCCGAGGTCGGGCGTCAGCCCTGGGCGGTGGAGGGCGTGCTGCCTACCTTCCTGGCGCCGTCCAGCCTGACCGTGTCCCAGCTGCTGACCAGCATCGTGGTCTTCACCCTGCTGTACGGCGCCCTGGCGGTGGTCGAGGTCGGACTGATCCTCAAGACCATCAAGAAGGGTCCGTTCGCCGAGCAGGAAGCTTTCCCGTCAGGCGCGGCGGCCCCCGCCGGCGAAGCCGTCGCCTAAGGAGATCGGATCATGGAACTGCCTCTCGACTATCCGACCCTCCGCCTGATCTGGTGGGCGCTGCTGGGCATCTTGCTGATCGGCTTCGCCCTGACCGACGGCTATGACATGGGCGTGGGCGCCCTGCTGCCCTTCGTGGCCCGCGACGACGAAGAGCGTCGCATGGTGATCAACACCGTCGGCGCCACCTGGGAAGGCAACCAGGTGTGGTTCATCACCGGCGGGGCCTCGATCTTCGCGGCCTGGCCGCTGGTTTACGGGGTCAGCTTCTCGGGCTTCTACCTGGCCATCTTCCTGGTGCTGGTGGCCATGATCCTGCGGCCGGTCGGCTTCAAGTACCGGTCCAAGCGCCCGGACGCGCGCTGGCGCTCGTTCTGGGACTGGGCGCTGTTCACCGGCAGCTTCGTGCCGGTGCTGGTGTTCGGCGTGGCCGTCGGCAACGTGCTGCAGGGCGCGCCCTTCAAGCTGGACGGCGACCTGCGGGCCACCTATCACGGCGCCTTCTTCGGCCTGTTCACCCCCTTCACCCTGGTCTGCGGTCTGCTGTCGGTGGCCATGCTGGTGCTGCACGGCGCGGCGTGGCTGGGCGTGAAGGCCGAGGAGGGCGGAGCCGTTCAGAACCGCGCCCGCAAGTTCGGCACGGGCGCCGGGATCGCCACCCTGCTGCTGTTCCTGGTCGGCGGCCTGCTGGCCACGCGGCTGGGCTTCCGCATGGAGGGCGTGGTCGACCCGGCCGGTCCTTCCAATCCGCTGCGGATGACTTCGGTGGCCGCGCCCGGCGCCTGGTTCGACAACTTCGGCCATCATCCCTGGATGCTGGTGGCGCCGGTGCTGGGCTTCGGCGGGGCGATCCTGGCCCTGCTGGGCCTGTGGCGGCGGTCCGCGGCCCTGGCGTTCGGCGGCTCCTCGGCCTCGGCGACGGGGATCGTGGCGACGGTGGGCCTGTCGATGTTCCCGTTCATCCTGCCCAGCACGATCGACGCCCGCTCCAGCCTGACGGTGTGGAACGCCTCGTCCAGCCACACGACCCTGTTCATCATGCTGGTGGTCGTGGTGCTGTTGCTGCCGGTGGTGCTGGCCTACACCGCCTGGGTGTTCAAGGTTCTGTGGGGCCGGACCAGCACGGCGGCGCTGAAGACCGACCCCGCTCTCTACTAAGAACTGGCCAGTACTGAGGAGACCTGACGATGTGGTATTTCACCTGGATCCTCGGCCTGGGCCTGGCGCTGGCCTTCGGGGTGCTGAACGGCGTCTGGTACGAGTTCAACCTGACCGACGAGGGGGATATCGGCGCGTCGGAACCCTAGGTCGGGCAAGCCTCCGCGACAATTCGACGCCGCCGGATAAGCTTTGCATTAACCGTTATTAAACGGCGGTCGGGCTCTTGTGGCAGGCGACGCGGAGCCGGTTTCCGGCCTTCTCCGCAAGACCTTTTCGTCTCGGGACCCGACCATGACCGACCACGCCGAACCCGCCCTGGAGCTGATCTCGTTCTGCATCGGCGAGCAGGAGTTCTGCATCGACGTCAAGACGGTCCGCGAGATCCGCGGCTGGACCCCGGCCACCCCGATCCCGCACGCTCCGGCCTTCCTGAAGGGCGTGATCAACCTGCGTGGCGCGATCATGCCGGTCATCGACCTGCGCAACCGCCTGGGCCTGGGCGTCACCGTTCCGGAAACCCGCCACGTCATCGTCGTGGTCGAATGCCAGGACCGCCTGGCCGGCATCCTGGTCGATGCGGTCAGCGAGACCTTCACCGTGTCGCGCGATCACCTGCAGCCGACCCCGGACCTGGGCGCCGACGAACTGCGCTTCATCCAGGCGATCATCTCGCTGGACAGCCGCCTGATCACCTATCTGCGCATGGACGACGTCTTCCCGGCCCAGGTCAGCCAGGCGGCGTAAGTCGTTTCAGACGGCGCGAAATGAAAAGGGCGGGTCGCGAGACCCGCCCTTTTCATTGGGTTATTTCCCGCTGACGATCTTCGCCGCCGCCGCGTGGAAGGCCGCCTCGGCCTCGGCGGCGTCAGCCACGGCGTTGTGGCGGTCGGCGGCGACCGGCATGGCGGCCCGGCCGGTGGTCGGGGCCGCGTAGCTCTGGGCCACCCGGCGGGCGTCCTGGGCGCGCAGGGCGGCGTTGTTCGACGCCGTTTCGTGCCAGTGCGCCAGCTGGCCGGCGGTCAGGGCGCCGTTGCTCGGCAGGTCGCCGTGGTGCACCACCTCGCCGAAGCCGATGGCCACGAAGCCGTGGATGACGCCGTAGTCTTCTTCCGACAGCAGGAAGGTGATCTGCCGCTCCTCGACCTGGCCGGTATAGACGTCCTGATCGGGATCGAACTCGCGCAGCACCAGCACGTCGCCCACCGCGAACTCGCGGTCGTTGCGGCGGATCTCGAAGCGCTTCTTGCCCGAGCGCACGGCGGCGAAATACTGGGGCCAGGTCTTCAGTTCGTGACGGGTCATGGAGGGTTCTTCGGGGACGTGCTTCGGGGGAAGGGCGGGGCTCTTAGCCTGCGTCGGACTCTATAGCAATCGAGGACGGCGCGCCCAGGCGGGATCGAACCGGCGGCCCACGGGTTTGAGCACCATGATCCACTCGTTCCTCATCGGCCTGGTCGCCGGCGCCCGCGCCCTCACCCCCTTCGCCGCGGTCAGCGAGGCCGCCAGACGGGGCGAGCTGCCCCACGACAACGGCGCGCCCTCGTGGCTGGGCGGACCCCTGGTGGCGGCCGGCTCCAAGGTGCTGGCGGGCGGCGAGCTGTGGGGCGACAAGCTGGCCACCGCGCCCGATCGCATCGTGCCGGCGGGCCTGCTGGCGCGCATCGTCACCGCGGGTCTGGCTGGAGCGGCCCTGGCCCCTCGCAAGCAGGCGCTGGCGGGCGCGGCCCTGGGCGCCGGCGCGGCGGTCATCGCCGCCTACGTCACCTTCGAACTCCGGATGATCGCCATGCGCCGGTTCGGCCAGACGCCGACCGGCCTTGTCGAGGACGGGATCACGGTCGGGGCGGCCCGTTGGGTGGTTTCCTCGGCCCGCCGCTAGGTTCAGCTCAGGCAGGTTCGGGCGATCTCGGCGCGCAGCTCGGGCAGGCCGTAGCCCTTCTCCGACGACGTCGCCATCACCTTCGGGAAGGCGGCCGGGCGCTTGGCGACGGCCTTCAGCGTCTTCTCGACCGTGGCGTCCAACTCGGCCTTCTTGATCTTGTCGGCCTTGGTCAGGACGATCTGGTAGGAGACCGCCGCGATGTCCAAGGCGTCCAGGGCTTCGGTGTCCACCGCCTTCAGCCCGTGGCGGGCGTCGATCAGCAGGTAGACGCGCTTGAGGTTCACCCGGCCGCGCAAATAGGCGCGGCCCAGGTCCTGGAACTTGTCGGCGATGGTCTTGGACACCCGCGCGAAGCCGTAGCCCGGCAGGTCGACCAGGCGCAGCTTCTCGGCCAGCACGAAGAAGTTGACCTCCCGCGTGCGCCCCGGGGAATTCGAGGCGCGCGCCAGGTGGTTCTGCCCGACCAGCCCGTTGATCAGGCTGGACTTGCCGACGTTCGAACGACCGGCGAAGGCGACTTCGGGCAGGCTGGGAGCCGGCATGCCGTCCATCTTGACCGCGCCCATCATGAAGGTCGCCGGTTGGGCGAACAGCACGCGGGCGGCTTCGATATCGTCTTCGCTGTAGTCGAGTTCGTCCATCAGGTGGCCTCGGCGGTCTTGCCGCGCAGGCGGTTGACGAACTGATCGATCGGGTTCTCGACCTTGTAGCGGTGCATGATGATGTACTGCTGCACGATCGTCAGCACGTTGCTCCAGCACCAGTAGATCACTAGGCCCACCGCGAAGCCCGACAGGGTGAAGGTGAAGATGATCGGGAAGAACTGGAAGATCTTCTGCTGGATCGGGTCGCCGGCCGGCGGGTTCATGGCCGTGGTCAGCCACATGGTGAAGCCGTACAGCAGCGGCCAGACGCCCAGGTGGGCGATCGAGGCGCCCAGGATCGGCAGGGTGGCCGGATCCCAGGGGATCAGCCCGAACAGGTTGAACAGGGTGGTCGGTTCCGGCGCCGACAGGTCGACGATCCAGCCGAAGAACGGCGCATGCCGCATCTCGATCGTCACCGTCAGCACCTTGTACAGCGAATAGAAGATCGGGATCTGGATCAGCATGGGGATGCACCCCATCATCGGATTGATCTTCTCCTTGGCGTACAGCTGCATCATCTCCTGCTGCTGCTTGGCCGGATCATCCTTGTGCTTGGTCTTCAGCTTTTCGACCTCGGGGGCGATCTTCTTCATCTTCGCCATCGACTCGTAGCTCTTGTCGGCCAGCGGGAAGAGGATCAGCTTCAGGGCCACGGTCAGCAGCATGATGGCCACGCCGAAGTTGCCCACCAGCTTGTAGAAGACCTCCAGGATATTGAAGATCGGACGGGTGATGACCGAGAACATCCCCCAGTCGACGGCCTTGTCGAAGGCGGGGATCACGGCCGCCGGGCGGTTCCAGAACTGCCACCAGACCACCGGCTTGCCGTACTGGTAGCGGGTCAGCAGCGGCACGGTCTTGGCGCCGGCGAACAGGCGGGTGGTGTTGGTCAGGGTCGCGCCGGCCGCCAGCGACTGGGGCTCGCCGGTGAAGGCCGATTCATAGACGTCGACGCCGCTGACCGGCTTCACGACGAAGCGGCCCTTGATCCGCTCGTTCTGCTCGGGCACCAGGGCGGCCAGCCAGTACTTGTCGGTCATGCCGATCCAGCCGCCTTTGGATTCCAGGTTGTCCTGGACCGGCTTGTCCTTTTTCCACTTGGGGTACTTGGCCTTGTCCTGCAGCAGGTACTTGCCGCCCTCGACGCCGTCGATGCCGCCCAGGACGCCGATGCCGCCCTCGTAGACGATCTGGGTCTTGCCCAGGCCGTGCGGGCCTTCGGTCGGGATGCCCTGGCGCTGGACCGAGGCGTAGGGGGCGAGAGCCACGGCCGCGCCGCCCTGGTTGCGGACGCTGTCGGCCACGGTGAACATGGCGTCGGCGTCGACCGAGATGGTGCGGGTGAACACCAGGCCCTGGCCGTTGTCGTAGGTCAGTACAACCGGCGAGTTCGGGCGCAGCACCTGGCCGGGGGCGGCGGTCCACACCGTGTTGGGCGTGGGCAGGCCGGTCATGCCGGCGATGCCGGCCCAGCCGAAGTCGGCGAACCAGGCGTGCTCGGCGCCCTCGGGGCGGAAGAGCTCGACCGGCGGCGAATTCTTGTCGGACGTCTGGGTGTAGCGCTTGAGCCAGAGGTCGTCGATGCGCGCGCCCTTCAGGGCGATCGAGCCCGACAGGGCCGGGGTGTCGACGTTGATGCGCGGGCTCTGGGCCTTGGCGGCGTCGCGCGACAGCTTCAGCGGCTGCGGCGTGCCGTCCGCGCTGATGGTCATGCCCGGCTGCTGGGCGACCTGGGCCTCGGCGGCCTTCCTGGCGCGAAGCTCGGCTTCCTGCTTCTTCTGCTGCGGGCCCAGTATGAAGAACTGGTAGCCGATCAGAATGGCGAACGCGCAGACGAGGAACATCAGCGTGTTTTTGTTGGAGTCGTTCTGCATGGGTTGGACTTAACCAGAAACGGAGGAATCGGACGCGGCGGGGGCGTGCGGAGCGGGCTTGTCGCCCGGGCCCGCGCGATCGAGGTCGGCGGCGAGGCTTATCAGCGCGGTTTTAACATCGTCAAGCAAACGCCCCCATGGCCGCTGGCCGGTTCCGCCGCGGGCGATGAACACATAGTCGCAAGAGGGGCGGCCATGAAGGGGGAGAAGCAGTCTGGCGGCCTCGCGCAGGCGTCTTTTGGCGCGATTTCGTTCGACTGAGCCGCCGATCTTCTTGGTGGCGGTGAATCCGACCCGGATCAGCGGGTCGTCGTCGTGGCGGGGACGCATCTGCATGAACACCGCCCCGCGCGCCAGGTTGGGCGCCTTGGCGGCCCTCAGGAAGTCCGGGCGCTTCTTGAGGCGCTCGATCTTCGGAGGAGGCGTGACCATGGTTTCGGTCATGAAAAAAGCCGCCCTTTCCGGCGCAGGCGCTGGGCCTGTTTGGAGGAAAGTGCGGCTTTCGTCATCGTCTAGAGTCCCGCCGAAGATAGAGACGGGAAGAAGGCTGTTAGGCCGTCAGGCGCTTACGGCCCTTGGCGCGGCGACGCGCGACGATCTTTTGGCCGTTCTTGGTGGCCATACGCGCGCGGTAGCCGTGACGGCGGGCTCGCACGAGCTTCGACGGCTGGAATGTCCGCTTCACGAGGTGGCTCCGAATACAATAGTGGGACGCGACGGCCGCAGGGCCTCCGCGAGTGAGGGGCGGTGGATAAGGGAAGGGGCGGGCGCTGTCAACATGAGTCGAACCAAAGGGTTGCGGGAACGCGCCCCTACAGGTCCGGCCGGATCACCGCCTTGCCCACCACCTTCCGCTCGGCCAGCAGATCGAAGGCCTCGCGCCAGCGGTCCAGGGGCAGTTCGGCGTGGACATGCGGCCGTATGACGCCCTGGTCGGCCATCGTCCAGATCGCCTGCGCGTTCTCGCGGCCCTTGTCCGGGAACTGGCGACCGTATTCACCGGCGCGCACGCCCATCACCGAGAAGCCCTTGATCAGCGGCATGTTGACCGAGACTGTCGGGATGCGGCCGGAGGTGAAGCCGATCGCCAGCAGCCGGCCGTCGAAGGCGATGCAGCGGGTGCTCTCGTCGAAGACGTCGCCGCCCACCGGGTCGTAGATCACGTCGGCCCCGTGGCCGCCGGTGATCTCTTTCACCTGCTCGCGGAAGCCGCCCGTCACATTGACCACGGCGTCGGGAGCATAGAGGCGCTGGACCTGCGCCAACTTGTCGTCGGACGCCGAGGCGGCGATCACCCGCGCGCCGAGAGCCTTGGCCAGGTCCACCGCCGCCAGGCCCACCCCGCCGGCCGCGCCGTGCACCAGCACCCACTCGCCGGGCTCCAGCCTTGCCCGGCGAACCAGGGCGACATAGGCCGTCAGATAGGCCGCGCCATAGGCGGCGGCTTCGGCGAACGACAGGCGGGCGGGCTTGGGCTTGAGGGCCTGGGCGTCCAGTACCGCGTACTCGGCGAAGCCGCCCAGTCGGGCCCCGCCGACAACGGCGTCGCCGATGGTCCGGCCGGTCACGCCCTCGCCCAGCGCCACGACCTCGCCGGCCAGGTCCAGGCCTGGGGTGAAGGGCAGGGGCGGTTTGAACTGGTATTCGCCCCGGGTCATCAGCAGGTCGGGGAAGTTGACGCTGGCGGCCATGACCTTGACCAGCACCTGGCCGGGACCGGGCGAAGGTGTGGGGATGTCGCCGACCGCACAGCCGGCGAAGTCGGGGGCCAGGTCTTCGACGACGAGGGCGCGCATCAGTCCATCCGCATAAGGGTTGTCATCCCGGAAGCCCCGCAGGGGCTGTCCGGGACCCAGGGGACTGGGCGAAGGCCTTGCGGTTCACCTGGGTCCCGGGTCTTCGCTTCGCTACGCCCGGGATGACAACGGAGAAGAGGTATCGAACTTTTCCCGCACCAGCCGCGCGATCTCCCGACACGCCGCGTCGGCCGCCGGCACCGCCCCCGTGAACGCCGTGAACCCATGCGCCAGGCTGTCGTAGCAGCGGTAGGTGGTCGGCACGCCGGCCGCGATCAGTCGCTTGGCGTAGGCCTCGCCCTGGTCGACCAGGGGATCGAAGCCGGCGGTGACCACCACGGCCGGAGCCAGGTCCGACAGGTCCTCGCTCTTGTCCGGCGACAGGCGCGGATCGGCCGGATCGGCGTCGGGGCCTATATAGTGGCCCATGAACCAGTCCATGATCGGCCGGCTCAGCGGATAGGCGTCGCCATAGGTGGTCATGGACGGCGTCTCGCTGGCCACGTCGACGGCGGGATAGATCAAGAGCTGCAGGGCCGGCTGGGCCTCGCCCGTGCGCTTCATTTCCTGGGCGACGATGGCCGCGAAGTTGCCGCCCATGCTGTCGCCGCCGATCGCCGCCACGCCCGGCAAGGCGCCGAACCGCGCGGCGTTGTCCCGACCCCAGCGGAAGGCGGCCAGCACGTCCTCCAGGCCCGTGGGGAAGCGGTGGTCGGGCGCCAGGCGGTAGTCGACCGACAGCACCGCCGTACGCGCCACCCGCGCCAGGATCCCGCAGAAGGCGTGGCAGGTCTCCAGGTCGCCGATCACCCCGCCGCCGAAGTGGGCGAAGACGATCAGCGGGGCGCCGCTGTCCTGGTCGGCCGGGCGGTAGGCGCGCAGCTTGATGGGACCGTTGGGCCCGTCGATCGAAAGGCTCTCGTTGCGCACGCCCGGCTCGGGCGGACCGCTCATGGCGGCCAGGCCCTGGGCGCTGCCGGCACGGGCTTGCTCGGGCGTCAGGCTCGTCATCGACGGCATCTTGGCGGCGGCCGCGGCCAGGAACTGGAAGCGCGGATCAAGCGTCCGCCCGCCGCGATAGACCGTTCCGCCGCCCGACATCGCCCGCAGGATCGGGCTGGGCAGCGACATCATCACCTTGAGGATGAACTTCTGGACGGCGGGGTCGGCCATTCGGGCTCTTTCTTGGTCCGCCCTTGTCCTTCGGCAAGCTCAGGATGAGGGCTATTGAGGTTCAGTGGAGATCCTCATCCTGAGCTTGTCGAAGGACGAGGATCTCGGTCACGGTCTGGGCAGGGCGGGCAGGCCGCCCAGGATCATCCGGACGGCGAAGTCGGCCGCGCCATCCACGTCGATCGGCCGGCGCTCCAGCATTTTGTCGCCGACCTCGCGGGCGATGGCGATGCAGGCGGCGGCGAAGTAGTCGAGGTCGACGGCCGGGGCGTGGTCGTGCTCCAGCACCTTGGCCAGGGCCGCGTGGACCTCGTCGAACACCGCCTGGACCTCGGGCGTGGCGCGGGCGTGGGGGAAGATCTCGCCGGCCGGCCGGTTGACCCGCCAGCTTTCGTGCTCGCCTTCCAGGAAGTCGAAATAGGCCCGGATCGCGCCGCGCAGGAAGCTCTCGAAGTCGCCGGCCTTGTCGGATTCCGCCCGCAGGATCGGCCGGAAGCGCCGCGCGCCGTCGTCGGCCAAGGCGTCGAACACTTCTTCCTTGGACTTGTAGTAGTTGTAGAAGGTGCCCGAGGCCAAACCCGTGCGGCGGATGATGTCGCGCACCGTGGCCGCCTCGTAGCCCAGCTCTCCGAACACCGCCCGCGCCGCGTCCAGGATCGCCTGGCGATTGGCGACCTTGGTGCGTTCGCGCTTGCCGGGCCGGTTGTCCTCGGCGGGGGCGCGGACGGGGAAATAGGCGATGTTCGACATCGGACGCGACTCGTAGCGAGGCCCAGATGACGCCCCGTCACGATTTCAGCCTCATTCCGCCGCCAGTGGCAAGGATTCCGACGCGCGCGCCGGTACCGGCAGGGCGCCGCCGGTGGATCGGGCCCGCTTCTCGCCGGCCGCGATCTCCTTCTTGAGGTCCGCGCAATAGACCCCGAAGTCGACCTGGATCGTGTGGCGGGCCGAGGCGTAGTACTGGCCGGTGTGGCGCTCCTCGTCCTTGGCGGTGATCTTCTCCATCTCGGCCACCGACGGCAGAGCGTAGCGGCCGGTCAGGTAGCCGGCGACCAGCTTGGACTGCTGCTCGGCGAAATTGACCAAAGTCGGCAGGGCCTGGGCCAGGCCCATGTAGAAAAGGTCGGGCACGCCCGGCTTCATCATCCGCTTGAACAGCGGCAGGCGGTGGTCGGCGTCCGGCGCCAGGGCCGGGTCGTGCAGGAACGGGAAGGTGATCTTGTAGCCGGTGGCGAAGATGATCGCGTCCACGGGCTCGACGCTGTCGTCGGCGAAGCGGACATTCTTCCCCTCCAGCGCCTTGATCGCCGGCTTGAAGGTGATGTCGCCGCAGCCGGCCCGGGTCAGGAACTCGCCGCTGACCGACGGGTGGGCCTCCAGAGGCTCGTGGTCGGGCTTGGGCAGGCCGTAGTCTTCCATCTTGCCGACGTGCTTGCGGATCAGCGAGCGGACGATCTTCAGCCCTAACTTGCGCGGCATCCAAGGGGGCATGGCCGATTTGTCGGACGGCTTGCCGTTCAGGTACTTTGGGAACACCCAGACCCCGCGACGGGCCGAGACGATCAGCTTGCCGGCGATCGGGCGCTGGGCCAGTTCGCTGGCGATATCCATGGCCGAATTGCCCATGCCCACCACCACGACGGTCTTGCCGCGCATGTCGACGGGATCGAACGGGTCGCAATAGGCGTGGGCGTGGAAGGCGGGGCCGTCGAACTCGCCCGGATAGTCCGGAACGCGAGGGTCCCAGTGGTGGCCATTGGCGACGACCAGCACGTCATAGAGCCGGGTCTCGCCGGTCGACAGGGTGACCGACCAAAGGCCGTTCTGGGCGCGTTCGGCGCGCTCGACCTTGGTGTTGAAGGTGATGGTCTCGCGCAGGCCGAAATGGGCCACGTAGTCCTTGAAGTACTGGAAGACCTGGCTGTGGTGGGGGAAGTCAGGCCAGTCCTTCGGCACGGGGAAGTCCTCGAAGGCCAGGCGCCATTTGCTGGTGTCGATGTGCAGGCTCTCGTAGCAGGCCGACAGACCGTTGGGGTTCTTGTAGTACCAGTTGCCGCCGATGTCGTCGGAGGCCTCGAAGCAGTCATAGGGGACGCCGGCGTCCTTCAGCCGCTTGGCGGTGGTGAAGCCGCTGCAGCCCGCGCCGATGATGCAGACCTTCGGCAGCTTGCCCAAGGTCGCCTTCTGGCCGCCCATGGCGCGTCTCCCTGACTTATCGTTGTTCAGGTGAGCGTATCGGCGTTATGCGAGGCGTCAAGATGCCCCTGCGGCAGCCGAGGGCGTGCGTCAGCCTCCGAGAGGGCGGGGCGAATAGGTGGCCGTGCAGCGCGACTTGCACTGCATCCACTGGGTGGGGCAGCTGTCGTCGTCGCCGCTGGCGCGGCAGAAGAAGTAGGTGCGGTTGCAGGACGAACGGCACTGGTCCGGGTCGCGAACCTGGGAAGCGCCGGTCAGCGGAACCAGTGGCGCGGGCAGTGCGGGGCTTTCGGCCGGCGCTTCGGAGCTCTGGGCGACCACGCGCGCGGGCTTGGCCGTCTGGGCGACGGCCGATCCGCCCAGGGCGGCGGCGATCAGCAGGAAGGCGAGGGCGCGGCGCATGCCGCCGGTCTTAGCCGACCGGTGTTGAGGTTCGGTTAACCATGTTTTTGGCAGGCGACGCGGGCGGCCGTGTAGTTGGCGAAGGCCTGCGACTTGCCGCCCTCGCGGACCGTGATCGTCCAGTCCAGCGTGTCGTCTTTCAGTGTCCAGCGGTTCAGGAAACTGGACGGCGGATAGCTGTACGAAAGCTCGAATCCGTCCTCGCGGACCGCGCCGGCTCCGGTCGCCCCGAAGTCGCCGCCGAAGCTGTCGGCCCAGTAGCCGGTCAACATGGCCGGGAAGGCGCCCTTCGGCGCGCGGGTGCCGATCACCAGGTGCGCGGCGTAGAGGTCCTTGGGATCAGCCTTGGCCTGGTTGGACGCTTCGATGACGAACATCTGGCCCAGGGCGACCGGCTTGGCCGACAGGTCCAGCGTCACCGGCTTGCCCATCACCTCGCCCGTGCCGCGCCAGCAGCCTTCGAGGGCCTTCACCTGGGCGGGCAGGGGCGTTGGCGTAGGATCCTGGGCAAGGGCGGAACCGGCCGTCAGCGACAGCATCGCGACCAGCGCGCTCGAAATCTTCATCACCATGCCCCCGCTTGTGTCCGTCCCAAGTGGACCGACTCGGAGCCGCGACGCCAGTCCCCGCTTAGGGTTGCGAGGTCGCCAGGAACGACGTCAGCCCTTCAGCCAAGTGATCGAACATCGCCCGCATGCGCGGCGTGGCCCGCAGGTCCTCGTGCATGACCAGCCAGACCTCAAGGCGGAAGCCGAGCTGGCCGGGGCAGACCGGGACCAGGTCCGGATCGCGACGGGCGATGCCGTGCTGGATGAAGCCCACCCCGAAACCGGCGCGGATGGCGGCCATCTGGGCCAGGTCATTGTCGGTCCGCATGGTGAAGTCGTCGCGGCGGATCGGCAGGCGCTGCATCAGCCCGCGCAGGAAGGGCGTCTCGCGGTCGAAGCCGATCAGGGCGTGACCCTTCAGGTCCTGCAGGGTGTGGGGCGCGCCCTCGGCCTCGAGGTAGCGGCGGTGGGCGTAGAGGCCCAGATGGGTGTCGGCGAGGCGGCGGGCGACCAGGGCGTCCTGGGTGGGGCGAACCATGCGCACGGCGATGTCGGCCGCGCCGCGCAGCAGGTCCTGCTGCTGGTTGTCCAGCGCCAATTCGACGGTGACGCCGGGATGCCTGGGACGGAAGTCGGCCAGGATTGGCGGCAGGGCCTCGGCGCCGATGATGTCGCTGGCGGTGATGCGGACCACGCCGCGCCCGGTGTCGCCGGCCCCGGACGCGGCGCGGACCAGGGCGCCGGCCGCCGTGGACATGGCCTGGGCGTGGGGCTGGAGCGCCCGCGCCGCGTCGGTCGGCTTCAGGCCCTGGGGCGAGCGGGTGAACAGGGCCACGCCCAGGCCGCGCTCCAGCTCGGCGACCTGCCGGCCCAGGGTCGGCTGGGTCAGGCCCAGGGTCCGGGCCGCGGCCGAGAGGCTGCCCTCGGTCATCACCGCCAGGAAGGCGCGGTACAGGCTCCAGTCCGGATCGCTCATGCATTTATGCATGGCAGATCAAGTTGGTTCGTCAATTTCCGTTTGGGGTGTCGCGGGCGATCTTCCAGTCAACAGAACGGGAGATCGACATGACTTCGAACCAACACTGCATCGCCCTGGTGATCGGCGCGGCCGGCGGCATTGGAGGCGAGGTCGCCGCCGCCCTGGCGCGTCACGGCTGGACCGTGCGGGGCCTGACCCGTCGTCCCATGCCCGCCCGCGCGGGGTTGGAATGGGTGTCGGGCGACGCCATGAACGCCGCCGACGTGGCCCGCGCCGCCCAGGGCGCCCGGCTGATCGTCCACGCCGCCAACCCGCCCGGCTACAAGAACTGGGGCAAGCTGGTGCTGCCCATGCTGGACAACACCATCGCCGCGGCCAAGGCCAACCGGGCGCGCATCCTCCTGCCGGGCACGGTCTACAATTTCGGCCTGGACGTGTTGCCGCTCGTGGACGAGACCGCGCCGCAGAACCCGACCACCCGCAAGGGCAAGATCCGGGTCGAAATGGAGCGGCGGCTGAAGGCGGCCTCGGCTGACGGGACGCCGGTGGTGATCGTCCGGGCGGGTGACTTCTTCGGGCCGCACGCCGGCAACACCTGGTTCGGCCAGGCGGTGGTCAAGCCGGGCGGACCGGTGAAGGCGGTGACCGAGCCGGGGACGCGGGGCGTGGCCCACGCCTGGGCCTATCTGCCGGACCTAGCCGAGACCATGGCCCGCGTCCTGGACCGCAGCGCCAGCCTGGGCGCCTTCGAGATGTTCCACTTCGGCGGCCATCTTCTAGGCTGGGGTGAGATGGCGTCGTCGGTGCGACGCGTGACCGGCCAGCCGAGGCTGCCGGTGATGAGCTTCCCCTGGTGGCTGATCCAAGCCCTGTCGCCGGTCGTGCCGCTGTTCCGCGAGATGGCCGAAATGCGGTACCTATGGCGCGAGCCGCTGGTGCTGGACGACCGCAAGCTCCGGGCGTTCCTGGGGGACGTGCCGCACACGCCGCTCGACGCGGCGGTGGCGGCGAGCCTGCGGGGGCTGGGGTGCTTGGATCACCCTCTCCCGGCGGGAGAGGGCCGGGCCCGCCGCGTAGCGGTGGGAGGGTGAGGGGTTACCCCCTCGCCGACTTCGCACCGATGTCGTGCCGGCACGCCGGCTGACACTCTAACCCCTCGCCCTCCCAGGCTTCGCCCGGGCCCCTCCCTCTCCTTTGGGACAGGGTTACTTCTTTAGCTTCTCGATGAGCGCCATGGCCGCCGCCGGGTTACGCACCTTCGCCCCGGCGATGAAGTAGGCGAAGACGTCGCCGCGTTCGGCCCAGGCCCTGGTCTGCTGGGCGATCCCATCCAGCTCGTCCGAGGTCATGCCGGTGGGCTCGTCCGGCTTGCTGGACATCAGGCGGGCATAGGTGAAGTCGGCGGTCGGCTCGTCGATGCAGGGCCAGGTCGGCTCCTCGTCGTCGACGGCGTAGACGATGGCCGCGCCGTACTTGGCGGCCAAGTCGTAGAACTCCTGGCAGGCAAAGGTCGGGCTGCGGACTTCCAGCGCGTGGCGCGCTGGTCGGCCGCCGATCTCCTTGGGCAGCAGCTTCAGGAAGCCTTCGAAGTCGACCGGATCGAACTTCTTGGTCGCCATGAACTGCCAGTTGATGGGGCCAAGCTTTGGGCCCAGCTCCTCCATCCCCTGGGACAGGAATTTCTCCAGGGAATCGTTGTTCTCGGACAGCACCTTGCGGTTGGTGCAGAACCGGCTGGCCTTGACCGAGAACACGAAGTCGTCGGGCGTCTCGTCGCGCCACTTCTGCCAGCTGTTGGGCTTGAAGGTGGAATAGTAGGTGCCGTTGATCTCGATGCTGGTCACCTTGGACGAGGCGTATTTCAGCTCGTCCTTCTGCTTGACGTCATCGCCATAGAAGGTCCCGCGCCAGGGCTCGAACGTCCAGCCGCCGATGCCGGTACGGATAAAGCCTTTGGCCATGGTGTTCCCTTCCTGTTCTCGCGGCGCACCCTAGCAGCGGCCGCGAAAACCGGAAGAGGGAAACTTTAGCGGCGGACCTGCAGTTCCTGGACCTCGGCGCGGCCGCTGCGCTTGTCGTACACGCAGGTGGCCTTGCCGCGCGCGCCCTTCATGTGGCGCGGCTTGTAGACGCCTTCGAGGCTGGAAACGGTGACCGACTGGAAGGTGTCGCCATAGGCGGTGACCCGCACGTTGCGCAGTTCCTGGGCGGCGGCGATGCAGGCCTTGTCGGAGCGGACGCGCAGGTCGTTCCACGAGCCTGGCGTGGAGGCCTGGGCGGCGGTCGCGGCCAGGGTCAGCAGGGCGGCGGCG
>Ga0102591_1001102_pt1 | contig 40322 bp, 46 predicted proteins | sample AraplaCol_mCL_r2_2_FD_76860 | JGI IMG/M metagenome (GOLD analysis project Ga0102591, IMG submission 76860) | Arabidopsis root microbial communities from North Carolina, USA - plate scrape MF_Col_mCL_r2 (SPADES assembly) (version 2) | ecosystem: Host-associated > Plants > Roots > Endosphere...
ACTTCAGCCGCGATTTCTTCGGCAAGGAAACCTTCCTGACCGTGTCCGGCCAGCTCAACGTCGAGGGTTATGCGCTGGCGCTGAGCAAGGTCTACACCTTCGGTCCCACCTTCCGCGCCGAGAACAGCAACACCACGCGCCACCTGGCCGAGTTCTGGATGATCGAGCCGGAAATCGCCTTCGCCGACCTCGCCGAGGACGCGCGCGTCGCCGAGGAATTCCTGAAGTACATGTTCCGCGCGGTGCTCGACGAGCGCGCCGACGACATGGCCTTCATTGCCGAGCGCGTGCAGAAGGACGCGATCACGCGCCTGGAGTCGTTCGTCAACGCGCCGTTCGAACGCATCGAATACACCGACGCGATCAAGCTGCTGCAGAAGGCCGACAAGAAGTTCGACTTCCCCGTCGAATGGGGCCTGGACCTGCAGACCGAACACGAGCGCTGGCTGACGGAAGAACACGTCGGTCGTCCGGTCGTGGTCACCAACTACCCCGAGCACATCAAGGCCTTCTACATGCGCCTGAACGACGACGGCAAGACCGTCGCCGCGATGGACGTGCTGGCGCCCGGCATCGGCGAGATCATCGGCGGCAGCCAGCGCGAAGAACGCCTGGACATGCTCGATGCGCGCATGGCGCAGTTCGGCCTCGATCCGGCGCACTACGGCTGGTATCGAGATTTCCGCCGCTACGGCACCGTGCCGCACGCCGGTTTCGGCCTGGGCTTCGAACGCCTCGTCGTGTACGTGTGCGGCTTGAGCAACATCCGCGACGCGTTGCCGTACCCGCGCGCGCCGGGGCAGGCGGAGTTCTGATCGCGCTGCCGTCATCCCGGCGCAGGCCGGGATCCAGGCCCGCAATGCTGCAGTGGTGACAGCCTGGGTACCGGCCTTCGCCGGAATGACGTTCTAGAGAGACTCGATGATCCTGTTTTTCTCCCTGCTCTTCGTCGCCATCGCCATCGCCGGCTTCTGCGCGTTCGTGATCTTCTGGCCGCTGTCACTGGTGCACATCCGCGACCGCCATCCGCAGTTGCAGGCGCAGCTGGGCGAAGGCGCGTTCGCGCGGCCGTCGGCATGGAGCTGGCTGCTGCGTCGCGGTTACCTGTCGGCGAATGACGGCAACCTCAACGGTCTTGCGACTCCCGCGCGGATCTCGCTGTTGACCATCATCGGCGGCCTCGTATGCGCCGCCCTGCTCTGGCTTCTCGCCGTGGTGATCGGATGAACGACAACGTCAACGACCAGTGGTGGCTCGCGACGATCGGCCGCACGCTGATCTGGGCGCGCCTGCGCATGCTCGACGCGGGCACTGCCGAAGTGCTCGACAGTGATGGCGTCCTCCAGCCGTACGACAGCGAGGACACCGCACGCGCCGCGCTGATGGATGCGGAGTTCGTCGCGCTCGACGGCCTCGACGACGACGACGCGCGCAATCGCGGCTTCACGCTGGACGAGCTCGTGCCGCCCAGCGGCGAAGGCCTCGACGTGCTTCGCCCGCAGATGGTCAAACAGCTTCCCTCGCAGCACTGACCCGTCGCCATGTACCTGCCCCGCGCCTTCGCCGAACACGATCTCGAAGCGCTGGACCGGTTGGCGGGGCGCGACCGCTTCATCACGCTGATCACGGTGCGCGACGGTGAACCGACCGTCAGCCACCTGCCCGTGCTGTATCGACGCAACGGCGAGCATGTCGAACTGATCGGCCATTGGGCGCGGCCAAATCCGCAGGCGACGCATGCTGGCCCGGCGCTGGCGATCTTCCACGGCCCGCACGCATACGTCTCGCCCGCCTGGTATCCCGACAAGGAAGAAGCCGCGCGAGTACCGACCTGGAACTACGCCGTCGCGCACCTGCGCGGCACGCTTTCCACGTTCGACGAAGAGCGCGCACTGGCGGATGTCGTCGGCGGCTTGAGCATCGAGCACGAAACCGCCATCGGCAGCGACTGGCGATTCGAGTTCGAACGCGACAACCAGCGTCGCCAGCTCCGCGGCATCGTCGGTTTCCGTTTCGTCGCAGAATCCATCGCGCTGAAGTTCAAGCTCAGCCAGAACCATCCCATGCCCAATCGCGAATCGGTCGCCTCGCAACTGGAAGCGCAACCCCGCGACGCCAGCCGCGAAACCGCCGCATTGATGCGCGAACGCATGACCCTCGAATCGAACGGAGACTGACGTGGACATCGACCTCACCGGAAAGCACGCGCTGGTCTGCGGCGCCAGCCAGGGCATCGGCCTCGCGACAGCGCAGGCGCTGGCGGAACTCGGCGCCGACGTCACGCTGCTCGCGCGTCGCGTAGAACGCCTGCGCGAACTCGTACCCACGTTGCCTACCGGCAAGGGCCAGACGCACGGCTGGATCGCCGTCGACAGCGCCGATACCGACACACTGCGCGCAAAAGTGCAGGCACTGGTCGCGTCAAAGCCGGTGCACGTGCTGGTGAACAACACCGGCGGTCCGCCGCCGGGCCCAGTGCATGGCGCCGAGATCGCGGCGTTCGAAGCGGCATACCGGCAGCACCTCATCGCCAACCACGTGCTCGCCGAAACCGTCGTACCCGGCATGGAGCGCGACGGCTACGGACGCATCGTCAACGTCATCTCGACGTCGGTGAAGGAGCCGCTGCAAGGGCTGGGCGTGTCAAACACGACGCGCTGGGCGGTCGCAAGCTGGGCAAAGACGCTGGCAACCGAGCTCGCGCCCAGGGGCATCACGGTGAACAACGTGCTGCCCGGCTCGACCGAGACGCCGCGCATCGAGCAGATCATCGACAACACGTCGGCCAAGAGCGGCAAGAGCCGCGACGAAGTCTTCCAGAAGATGGTCTCGGAAATCCCGATGCGCCGCTTCGCGCGTCCTGAGGAAACGGCGGCCGCCATCGCCTTCCTGTGCTCGCCGGCGGCTTCGTACATCACGGGTGTGAACCTGCCGGTGGATGGCGGGCGGACGCGGTCGTTGTGATCCTGGCGGTCATTCCCGCGAAGGCCGGAATCCAACTTTCACGCGGGTCACGTTCGCCGGAAGCCGGAGTGGATTCGGATGCATGGATCCCTGCCTGCGCGGGGATGACGTCATCGGGTTCTACACACCCCGGGAACACCGTACGCATCGGAACGTCCCATCCGCACTGCTAAGCTACCCACATGCGCCTTCGCCACTTCATCGCCGGTGAGTCACGCGAGCCCAATTCCGACCGGTGGGGCGAAGTCTTCGATCCCGCCAACGGCAAGCCTTTCGCCGAAGTCGCGCTCGGCGACGCAGCTGACGTGGACGCGGCCATCGCCGCCGCAGAAGCCGCCTTCCCCGCCTGGTCCGCCCTGCCCCACACCGAACGTGCGCGCTGGCTGGAGAAACTCGCCGACGCGCTCGAAGCGAAGCTGGACGACTTCGCCCACGCCGAATCGCGCGACGGCGGAAAGCCCATCAAACTCGCACGCGAAGCGGAGATCCCGCGCGCGATCAGCAACCTGCGTTTCTTCGCGCATGCGGCCACGCAGTTCGCCAGCGAGTCGCACCACGGACAGGCCGGTCTGAACTACACGCTGCGCCAGCCGCTCGGCGTGGTCGGCACGATCTCGCCGTGGAATCTCCCGCTCTATCTGTTCACGTGGAAGATCGCGCCCGCGCTCGCGGCCGGCAACACGGTGGTCGCCAAACCGTCGGAAGTGACGCCGGTGACGGCGACGATGCTCGGCGAACTCGCAGCTGAAATCGGCTTTCCGAAAGGCGTGCTCAACATCGTGCACGGCCTCGGCCCCGATGTCGGCGAACCGCTGGTCACGGACGCGCGCGTCAAGGCGATTTCCTTCACCGGCAGCACGGCGGTCGGAAAGCGCATCGCCGGCATCGCGGCGCCGCTGCTGAAGAAGGTCTCGCTCGAACTGGGCGGCAAGAACCCGACACTCGTCTTCGCCGACAGCGACTGGCGCGACCACCTCGACACGCTGGTGCGCTCGGCGTTCCAGAACTCCGGGCAGATCTGCCTGTGCGGCTCGCGCATGCTCATCGAGCGCAGCATCTACACCGAGTTCCGCGACGCGCTGGTCGCACGCGCGCAGCAGTTGCGCGTCGGCGATCCGATCGACGAGGACAACCAGCTCGGCCCGCTCGTTTCGCGCGCGCATTTCGACAAGGTCGTGAACGCGCTGCAACGTGCGCGCGATGAAGGCGGCAAGGTGCTCTGCGGAGGAAACGCGCTCGATCGCCCGGGCTGGTTCGTCGCGCCGACGGTGATCGAGGGCCTGGGCCCGGACTGCGCGAGCAATCGCGAAGAGATCTTCGGGCCGGTCGTGACGCTGCAACCGTTCGACACCGATGCGCATGCGCTCTCGCTGGCGAACGCCGGCGAGTATGGCCTTGCCGCGTCGGTGTGGACGCGCGACCTGCGCCGCGCGCATCAACTGTCGGCGCAACTGCGCGCCGGCATGATCTGGATCAACACCTGGCTGCAACGCGACCTGCGCACGCCGTTCGGCGGCACGGGCGCGTCCGGTCTCGGCCGCGAAGGCGGCTTCGAGGCCATGCGCTTTTTCACCGACGCCAAGAACGTCGGTCTGCATTTGGGATGAAGCAATGACCACCGGCCCCCTGACCGACCTCCTCAAAAACAACCGCGACTGGTCCGAGCGCATCAACCGCGAGGATCCGGAGTTCTTCCAGCGCCTGTCCAAACAGCAGGCGCCCGAATTCCTGTGGATCGGGTGCTCCGATTCGCGCGTGCCCGCCAACCAGGTCATCGACATGGCACCGGGCGAGGTGTTCGTACATCGCAACATCGCGAATGTCGTGGTGCATACCGACCTCAACTGCCTGTCGGTGATCCAGTTCGCCGTCGACGTGCTGAAGGTCAAGCACATCCTTGTCGTCGGCCATTACGGCTGCGGCGGCGTGCACGCGGCGCTGCACGGCACGCGCGTGGGGCTCGCCGACAACTGGCTGCGGCACGTGTCCGACGTCGCCGAGAAGCACGAAGCCTGCATGCATCACGCGCGCGAGGACGAACGCCACGACCGCCTGTGCGAGCTCAACGTAATCGAGCAGGTGCAGAACGTCTGCCTCACCACCATCGTCCGCGACGCCTGGACGCGTGGTCAGGAACTGACGGTGCATGGCTGGGTCTACAGCCTGCGCAACGGCCTGGTGCAGGACATGGGCATCGACGTCAGCTCGCAGGACCAGCTCGACGGCCTGTACAAGGCCGCGATCAAGCGGGTGAACGGCTTCCGCGGAGATTCCCCGCGATGAGCGACGTCATCCGCGCCAGCGCCGCGCCGAAGCCCGTGGGCCAGTACCCGCACGCGCGACGCGTGGGCGAGCTGTTGTTCCTGTCCGGAATCGGCCCTCGCGACCCCGCGAGCAACGCCATCGTCGGCAACGTGCACGACGCCGAGGGTCGCCTCATCAGCTACGACATCGACGCGCAGACACGCGCGGTGTTCGCCAACGTGCGCACGGTCTTGGAAGCCAGCGGCGCGCGTTGGGAAGACCTGGTCGACGTGACCGTCTACCTCACCGACATGGCGCACGACTTCAAGGCCTACAACGCAGTGTGGGCCGAGTACTTCCCCGACATCGACAACGCGCCGTGCCGCACGACGCTGGGCATCACGGCGCTGCCGACGCAGATCTCGATCGAACTCAAGTGCATCGCCGTCGTGCGCGGTGCAGCCTCCACTCAAGGCGCATCGGAGTAAGCATGCTGCCCGCACCGCTCAACCTGCAGGCCTGGATCGAAGAGCACCGCCACCTGCTCAAGCCGCCCGTGGGCAACAAGGTGATCTACGTCGGCGACTTCATCGTGATGGTCGTCGGTGGCCCGAACCAGCGCACCGATTACCACTTCGACGAAGGCGCCGAGTGGTTCTACCAGCTCGAGGGCGAGATGGTGCTGCGCATCCAGGAAGACGGAAAGGCGCGCGACATCCCGATCAAGGCCGGCGAGATCTTCCTGCTTCCGCCGCGCGTTCCGCATTCACCGCAGCGCATGCCCGACTCGATCGGCCTGGTCATTGAACGCCGCCGCCTTCCCGACGAACTCGACGGCCTGATGTGGTTCTGCGAGCGCTGCAATCACAAGCTGTACGAAGAGTTCTTCAAGCTGAAGAACATCGAGACCGACTTCCCGCCGGTGTTCGAACACTTCTACGCTTCGCGCGAACACCGCACCTGCAAGGCGTGCGGCCACCTCAACCCGGCGCCGTCGAAATACGTGATGCCGGATACCTGACGAGTCGCGCATGCTCAAGATCGACACCCACGCCCACTACATGCCGCGCGATTGGCCGAACCTCGCGCGCAAGTACGGCGACGACCGCTTCCCGGTGATCCACCACACCGACGACGGCCGCCACCGCATCTACAAGGACGGCAAGTTCTTCCGCGAGATCTGGTCCAAGACCTGGGACCCGCAGGAACGCATCGACGATTACGCGCGCTTCGGCGTGCAGGTGCAGGTGATCAGCACCGTGCCGGTGATGTTCAGCTACTGGGCCAAGCCACATCACGCGCTGGAACTGCACCAGGCGCTCAACGAACACATGGCCGAGGCGTGCCGCGAGTATCCGCGCCACTACGCCGGCATCGGCACCGTGCCGATGCAATCGCCGCGACTGGCGATCCAGGAACTGGAACGCTGCATGGACCAGCTCGGCCTGCAGGGCGTGCAGATCGGCAGCCACATCAACGACTGGAACCTGGACGCGCCGGAGCTGTTCGATTTCTTCCAGGCCGCCGGCGAACTGGGCGCGGCGATCCTCGTGCATCCGTGGGACATGATGGGTGCCTCGACGATGCCGAAATACTGGCTGCCGTGGCTGGTCGGCATGCCGGCCGAACAATCGCGCGCCGCGTGCTGCCTCATCTTCGGCGGCGTGCTCGAACGCGTGCCGAACCTGAAGGTCTGCATGGCGCACGGCGGCGGCAGCTTCCCGTACACCATCGGCCGTATCGAACACGGCTTCAACATGCGACCGGACCTCGTCGCGACCGACAACCCGCGCAATCCGCGCGAGTACCTCAACCAGCTGTTCTTCGACTCGTGGGTGGCCGATCCGCGCGCGTTGCGCTATCTGCTCGACACCTGCGGCGTGGATCGCGTGATGCTCGGCACCGACTATCCCTTCCCGCTCGGCGAGCAGGAGCCCGGCGCCGGCATCGCCGCGCTGGAGCTGTCCGATGCAGAGCGCGCGCGCCTGTATCACGGCACCGCGCTGGAATGGCTGGGCCTGCCGATGTCGCGTTTCGCCTGAGGCTCGGCCATGCCGCACGTCACGCTGCAGTACACGGTGAACCTTCCGGATTTCGATCCCGGCGCGGCGTTGCGGGCGATCAACCAGTCGCTCGCCGACAGCGGACACTTCGACGAGGAAGCCATCAAGAGCCGCGCGTTGCGCCTGGACGACTACCGTGTCGGCACGGCGGACAGCGGACGCGCGTTCATCCATGTGCAGCTGAAGGTGCTTCCGGGTCGCGACGACGCCACGCGCAAGGGCTTCGCGCAACTCATCCTCGCGGCACTGGCGTCAGCCCAACCCGGTGTTCCCGCGTCCACGCAACTGTGCGTCGAGGTCGACGAGCTCGATGCGCGCACCTATTCCAAGCGCGTGATCAACGCGCCCAATGACTGATTCCGTAGCCGCTTCCATGACCGACACCGTTTCTGATCCCTACTCCGATTCGTACGCGGCCGCGCTCGACGCCGCCGACCCGCTGCGCGCGATGCGCGCGCAGTTCCTGATCCCGCAACACGATGGCGCCGACCAGGCGTACTTCGTCGGCAACTCGCTGGGCCTGCAGCCGCGCGGTGCTCGTGCGCACGTGCACGAGGTGCTCGACAAGTGGGCCGCCGAAGCGGTGGAAGGCCATTTCACCGGACAAGCGCAATGGCTGGACTACCACGATCTGGTGCGCGAATCGCTCGCGCGGCTGGTCGGCGCGAAGCCTGTGGAAGTCGTGGCGATGAACACGCTCACGGCAAACCTGCATCTGATGATGGTGAGCTTCTACCGTCCCACGCGCGAGCGTCCGGCGATCCTGATCGAAGCAGGCGCTTTCCCTTCCGACCGCTACGCGGTCGAATCGCAGATCGCCTTCCACGGTTTTGATCCGGCCACCGACCTGATCGAAGTGCAGCCCGACGGCGCCGACGGCACCACGTCGATAGAGGCGATCGAGCGCGCAATCACGCAGAACGGCAAGCGCCTGGCGCTGGTGCTATGGCCGGGCGTGCAGTACCGCACTGGACAGGCGTTCGACCTGCCCCGGATCGCGCGAATGGCGCACGACCAGGGTGCGATGTGTGGATTCGATCTTGCGCATGGCGTCGGCAATCTCGAGCTTGCGCTGCACGACAGCGGCGTCGACTTCGCCGTCTGGTGCCACTACAAGTACCTCAACAGCGGCCCGGGCGCGGTCGCCGGTTGCTTCGTGCATGAGCGCCACGCCCACAGCGACCGCCCGCGTTTCGCCGGCTGGTGGGGCCACGAGCAGGGCACGCGTTTCCGCATGGGCCCACACTTCGTGCCGACGGCCGGCGCTGACGGCTGGCAGTTGAGCAATCCGCCAATCCTCGGCATGGCGCCGCTGCGTGCATCGCTGGAACTCTTCGATGCCGCCGGCATGCCGGCGCTGCGCGCGAAGTCGCTCAAGCTCACCGGCTACCTGGAAGCGCTGATCCGCGAACGCCTTGATGGCACCTTGCAGATCGTGACGCCGAGCGATCCGGCGCAACGCGGCTGCCAGCTTTCGCTGCGCGTGATCGGAGGCCGCGGTCTCACCGGCCGCGACGCGGGCCGCGCACTGTTCGACGACCTCGCCCGGCGCGGCGTGCTGGGCGACTGGCGCGAACCCGACGTGATCCGCATCTCGCCGGCGCCGCTCTACAACACGCACGCGGACGTACTGCGTTTCGTGCGGGCGGTCGAAGCGTGGCGTGACGATACATAAGCTCCCCCGGTTGAAGTCGTCATTCCCGCGAAGGCGGGAATCCATGAGTTTCCGATACCTCACGGACGAGATGATCAAGCAACCCGCCGTCTACATGCTCGCAAGCTCCAAGAAGGGAACGCTCTACATCGGTGTTACAAGCAACCTGATCGCGCGAACCTGGCAGCATCGCGAGCACCAGATGGAGGGGTTCTCAAAGCAGTACGGCGTGACCCGCCTGGTGTGGTACGAACTCACTGAAGACATGAGCGGCGCCATTCAACGCGAAAAGCAACTGAAGAAGTGGAACCGCGCATGGAAGATCCGGCTGATCGAAAATGCGAATCCGGATTGGAAAGACCTGTGGCCCAGCATCATCGGCGATCAATCGCATGGATCCCCGCCTGCGCGGGGATGACAGCATGAGAATTCATGAATGACCCAGACTGACAACCGCCACATCACCCTCATCGGCGCCGGCCTCGCGGGCGCGGTACTCGCAACGCTGCTCGTGCAGCGCGGCTGGCGCGTGGACGTGTACGAGAAGCGCGGCGACCCGCGCGTGCAGGGCTATGGCGGTGGGCGTTCGATCAACCTTGCGCTGGCCGAGCGCGGACGCCACGCGCTGCGCCTGGCCGGCGCGGACGAGGCGGTGATGAAGCACGCGGTGATGATGCGCGGGCGCATGGTGCATTTCCTCGACGGCCGCACCGATCTGCAACGCTACGGCCGCGACGACAGCGAAGTCATATGGTCGGTGCATCGCGGCGAACTCAACGTCGTGCTGCTCGACATCGCCGAACGCGCTGGCGCCCGATTGCATTTTGATCGCGGCCTGTCCGCCGTCGATTTCGATGCACGCATCGCAACCTTCACCGACCCGAGCGACGGAAGCACGCACCAGGCGGCGTTCGAATCGCTGGTCGGCGCCGACGGCGCGGGTTCGGCCCTGCGCGCTGCGATGACGAAGGAAGTCGAGCTTGGCGATCGCATCGAATCGCTCGGCCATTCGTACAAGGAACTGGAGATCCCACCGGCGCGCGACGGCAGTTTCAGCATCGAGCCCAACGCGCTGCATATCTGGCCGCGTGGACGTTACATGTGCATCGCACTGCCGAACGACGAACGCACGTTCACCGTCACGCTATTCCTGCCGAACGAAGGCGATCCGAGTTTCGCGACCGTCCGCGATGGCGCCGATGCGCTCGCGCTGTTCCAACGCGATTTCACCGACGCGCTGCCGCTGATCCCGGACCTTGAAGCCGATTTCGAACGCAACCCGACGGGCGTGCTCGCCACGCTGACCCTGGATCGCTGGCACCTGGACGGCCGCGCCGTGCTGCTCGGCGACGCCGCACATGCGATGGTGCCCTTCCACGGGCAAGGCATGAACTGCGCGTTCGAAGATTGCGTCGCGCTCGCCGAACAGCTCGACGCACAGTCCGACCGCGCCAGTGCCTTCGCCGCGTTCCAGGCCGACCGCCTGCCGAACGCGCGCGCGATCCAGCAGATGGCGCTGGAGAATTACCTCGAGATGCGCGACCGCGTCGACGACGAGGATTACCTGCTGCAGCGCGCGCTCGAGCGCGAGCTTGCGCAGAGACATCCCGATCGCTTCATGCCGCGCTACGCGATGGTGACGTTCCATCGCATCCCGTACGCGACGGCGTTCGAACGCGGACGCCAGCAGCGCGAATTGCTTGTGGATCTCACGCGCGGCCACGCGTCGCTCGACACGCTCGACTGGAGCGCGGTCGATGCGGCCGTGCGCGAGCGCCTGTCGCCGCTGCCCGTGGACGCCTGACGTGCCCGGCAGCTTTCTTTTCTACGATCTGGAAACCTTCGGCGCCGATCCGCGCACCACGCGCATCGCGCAGTTCGCGGCGATCCGCACCGATTGCGACCTCAACCAGATCGAAACGCCGATCAGCGTGTTCGTGCGTCCCGCCGACGACCTGTTGCCCTCGCCCGGCGCGACCATGGTCACCGGCATCACGCCGCAGCACGCGCTGCGCGAAGGCATGAGCGAAGCAGCGGCGTTCGCGCTGATCTTCGAGGAAATGGCGCGACCGGAGACCTGTTCGCTCGGCTACAACTCGCTGCGGTTCGACGACGAGTTCGTGCGCCACGGCCTGTTCCGCAACTTCTTCGACGCCTACGAGCGCGAATGGCGCGGCGGCAATTCGCGCTGGGACCTGCTCGACGTGTTGCGCCTCGCGCATGCGATCCGGCCGGAAGGCCTAGTGTGGCCGACGCGCGAGGATGGCGCGACATCGTTCAAGCTCGAACACCTGGCCGAAGCCAACGGCGTACGCATCGGCGACGCGCACGAAGCGTTGTCGGACGTGCGCGCGTTGATCGGCCTCGCAAGGAAGCTGAAGGAAGCGCAGCCGCGCCTGTGGGATTACGCGTTGCGCCTGCGCGACAAGCGTTATGCGTCCAGCCTGATGGACGTTGTAGCGATGAAGCCGCTGCTGCACGTCTCGCAAAAGTTCCCGGCAAGCCGCCTGTGCGCGGCGCCCGTGCTGCCCGTCGCGCGTCATCCGCGCATCGACAGTCGCGTGATCGTGTTCGACCTGGAGCAGGATCCCGAAGCGTTGCTGCGCTTGAGCCCCGAGGGCATCGCCGAGCGGCTGTACGTGCGCGCGGCGGATCTTCCGGAAGGGGAATCGCGCGTCGCATTGAAGGAAGTCCACACCAACCGCTGCCCGGCGCTGGTGGGGTGGGATCACCTGCGCGGGCCGGATTTCGACCGCCTCCGCATCGATCCCGTGCTGGCCGAGGAGCGCGCCGCGCGCATCCGCGAAGCCGGCCCGGCGCTCGTGGAAAAGGTGCGGCAGGTGTTCGCATTCGATCGCGAGCGCACGCCGTCCGACGTCGATGCGTCGCTGTACGACGGCTTCATCGGCGATGGCGACAAGCGCCTGTTCCCGCAGGTACGCACGACGCCGCCGGAAGCGCTTGGCCTGGCGGAGTTCGCATTCCGCGACGTGCGCCTGCCGGAGATGCTGTTTCGCTATCGCGCCCGTAATTTTCCTGAAACGCTGGACGCGCAGGAATGGGCGCGCTGGAACGACTACCGCCGCTGGCGCCTCTACGACGAGTCCGGCGCATCCGAAGTCAGCTTCGCGCGCTTTGCGGAGGAGATCGGCGTGTTGCGCGCCCTGCACGCGCAGGACACGCACAAGCAGGTATTGCTCGACCATCTGGAGATGTGGGGACGCGAGATCGCGGCGGGACTGCAATAGCCCGCGCCCTCCTCTCCGCGAACAACGGAACCCTCGGAACCCCGCGTCATGGCGACCTATTTCAGCGAAGCAAGCTTCAAGTTCCTGCGCGGCATCGCGCGCAACAACGACCGCGCCTGGTTCCAGGCGCACAAGGCCGATTACGACGCGCACCTCAAGGAACCGTTCCAGCGCCTGCTGACCGACCTGCAACCCGTGCTCGCCGGCGTGAGCGGGCATTACCGCGCCGAACCCAAGGGCGTGGGCGGTTCGATGTTCCGCATCCAGCGCGATACGCGTTTCGCCAACGACAAGACGCCCTACAAGACCTGGCAGGGCGCGCGGCTGTTCCATGAGCGCGGCCGCCAGATCGAAGCGCCGTCGTTCTACGTGCAGATCCAGCCGGGCAACTGTTTCGTCGGCGCGGGGTTGTGGCATCCGCAGCCGGACACGCTGCGTCGCGTGCGCCACTTCATCCTCGACAACCCCGGCAGCTGGAAGGCCGCCGCGCACGACGCGAAATTCCGTCGCCGCTTCGATCTGGACGACAGCGAAGTGCTGACGCGCATGCCGCGTGGTTTCCCCGACGATTTCGAGTTCGCCGATGACCTCAAGCGAAAGAACTTCGTTTCGTACCGCGTCATCGAGGATGCGACGATGGTCGGGCCGCGTTTGTTGAAGACGCTGGAAACCGATCTCAACGGGATGGCGAAGTTCGTCGATTATCTTTGTGCGGCGCTGGATCTGGAGTTCTAAAGTCCCGTCTGTGCGCCACTGGGTCTGCTGTCATTCCCGCGAAGGCGGGAATCCAACTGTCAGGCACGGCGCACTCGTCGGAAAGCCGAGTGGGTTCGGATGAATGGATCCCCGCCTTCGCGGGGATGACGTGCACTAGAACGTTTTCACCGCGGCGCCACGTACCCGCCTGGCACGCCCTTCGGCGACAGCACCAGCTGCCAAAGTTGCGAATGCCGGCTGCGGAACGTAGCCATCGACGCCGACAGGTAGAACCGCCACATGCGGCGGAAGCGCTCGTCGTAGCGCGCATCCAGTTGCGGCCACGCGCTTTCCACGTTCGCGCGCCATGCCTGCAGCGTGCGGTCGTAGTCGGCGCCGAAGCTGTGCCAGTCCTCCAGCACGAACAGCCCTTCGCTCGCCTGCGCGATCTGTGCGGCCGAAGGCAGCATCGAGTTCGGGAAGATGTACTTGCCGATCCATGGATCGGTATGGCGCACCGAGCGGTTGGTGCCAATGGTGTGCAGCAGGAACAGGCCGTCATCGCCGAGGCAGCGCTGCGCAACTTCAAAATATGTGCGGTAGTTCTTCACGCCGACGTGTTCGAACATGCCCAGCGAGAACGCGCGGTCGAACGGTTCGTCGCCCGCTCCTGTTCCAAGCTGCCTGTAATCCTGCAGGCGGATGTCGATCGGCAAGCCTTCGCACAACTCGCGCGCGAACGCCGCCTGCTCGCGCGACACCGTCACGCCTACGCCGGTGACGCCGTAGCGTTCGGCCGCGAACTTCAGCGCCTCGCCCCATCCGCATCCGATGTCGAGCACCCGCATGCCGGGTTGCAGGCCGAGCTTGCGGCAGACCAGGTCGAGCTTGGCTTCCTGCGCATCGTCGAGGTTGTCGAGCAACTGGCCCGCGCGATCGCGCCAGTACGCGCAGCTGTAGACCATGCGCTTGCCGAGCATCGCGCGATACAGGTCGTTGCCCAGGTCGTAGTGGCGCTCGCCGACCTCGAAGCTGCGGCGGCGGCTTTGCATGTTTGTCAGGCGCGCGTGCAGCGCGTCGATGGCGACCCCGATCCCGCGCACGCGCTGGTCGAGGTCCGCAACGATCATGCGGTACAGCATTCCGTCCAGCGACGGCACGCGCCACCAGCCCTCCATGTACGACTCGCCCAACCCGAGCGAGCCCTTCGAGAGCACGCGCGCGTGGAAGCGCTCGTCCTCGACGTGGAGGTCCCACGGCCGATCGCCATCCAGGCGGACATCGGCCAACGACAACAGCTGTTCGACCCGACTGCGCAATGCGGACATGGCGGCTCCGGCGGGGTGGACGTCGATGTGCCCGGCGGCGGGCCGGGTTCGCCCCAATCCTAGCGCGTCGGGGCGGAAGGGCTCGCGACGGGGGCGGCCGGCGGCGGCACGGCGAACAGGCTCCGGTACTCCGGCGCCAAGTGCGGGGCCAGCACGTCCACGGGCACCTCGACGGTCTGCGTGCCGTCCGAATACGGGCCCACCTGGTATGGCGCGAACACGAAACGCAGCCCGGTCAGGCGGCCGTCCGGGCCGGCCATGGGCTCGAACAGGGCGAAATCCGACGGGTCGGGCTGGGTGCCGTCGTCGATCATCTTCGAGGCGTTCTTCACGACCTCGGCCCGCTCCTCGGCCGGAAGGTCATCGGCGTCCACGCGCTGGGAGAGCGCGGCGTGGAGCTGTTCGCGCACGTAATCGGAAATGGCCGTCCAGCCGGCGGAGGTCGGGATCAGCTGCTGCGCGGTCAGCATGCGGCCCTGCTTGGGCAACCAGGTGAAGCGCGCGATCAGCGGCGCCCCGTGCGCGCCGCCGGTGTAGCTGCTGCCATCGGCGGCGACGGCGACTACCTCATCGGTGTGCATTAGTTCGGTGAAGCTCAGCGACAGGTCGTACGGCGCGCTGGTCGCGCCGCCGGGCTGGCTGCGTGCCTTGGCGGCTTCGACCAGGTCGTTTCGCGCGGCGTCGGCGTACTTCTTCAGCTCCGCGGCCAGGCCGGGGTACTGCTCGGCGGGCACCTGATAGCTGATGCCGACGATGTAGTCCGACGTGGACTCGGACACGTCTTCCAGCTTCACGTCGGCAGGCGCGACGATTGCCGGCTCGCCGGTGGCCGGGGGCGGCGTACCGGGCGCGGCGACGGGGGCGATGGGTTCGGGTTCTCGCTTGCACGCGGCGAGCGCCGCGGCCAACACGCACAGGAGGAGCAGTCGCTTCATGGTCAATCCCTTGGCATGCGCCGCAGGTTAGCGGCGCGCGCGTGATGTCCGAATCACGCTGACGTAACGATCACCAGCTTTCGCGCTTGGGAATCAGCCCACGCAGCTCGGCCTCGGTGAGGTTGCGCCACTGCCCCGGCTTCAGGTGCCCCAGCTTGACGTTGCCGATGCGCACGCGCATCAGCTGCTTCACGCGGAAGCCGAAGTGCGCGGCCATCAGGCGGATCTGTCGGTTCAGGCCCTGCACCAGCACGATGCGGAAGCCGAACTTGTTGAGGCGACCGGTCTTGCACGGCAGCGTCATTTCGCCGTGCACCGGGACGCCGCGCGCCATGCCACGCAGGAATTCGTCGGTCACCGCGTGGTTCACCGCGACCAGGTATTCCTTTTCCAGCTTGTTCTCGGCGCGCAGGATCTCGTTGACGATGTCGCCGTTGCTGGTGAGCAGGATCAGACCTTCGGAATCCTTGTCCAGGCGGCCGATCGGGAAGATGCGGCGTTCATGGCTCACGAAATCGACGATGTTGCCCTTCACGGTCGATTCGGTCGTACAGGTCACGCCCACCGGCTTGTTGAGCGCGATGTAGACGTGCTGGCGCTTGTTCTTGGCGACAGTGCGGACCTTGAGGGGCTGGCCATCGACCAGGACCTCATCGCCCTCGCCCACTTCGGCACCCACGCGCGCCCGGACGCCGTTGACGGTCACCCGGCCTTCGGCGATGAGGCCGTCAGCCTCGCGCCGGGAGCAGAAGCCGGTGTCGCTGATGTGCTTGTTCAGCCTGCGGCTGCCGGAGGGGTTCGTTTCCATGGGAAATCAGTGACATGGCACGCGCCTTCGCCGCGTGATGCGGCCCGGCCGTGCGTGCGGGGGATGGGGGTCGGCATTGTACGTCCGACGGCGGCCCGGGGGTCGGGGTGGCATAGGCAAGGTTGCAGGTCGCCCGTGACCAGGATTTAGCTACCGCGGCAGATTCGAACGAATCAGTTCCACGGTTTCTGCAAGTTGCCTGGCAGAAACTTGAACCCGCTCCCGACGTTGCGCATCCCCGCTAGATTCGTGCGCGGTGCCCCTCATGCGCCCGGCGCCATCGAATGTCGCGAGTTGAGGTGGACCAATACCCCAGTCACTACCCATCTGCCGGGGCACGACATGGAAATGGAAGTGCGGCGTTTCCTGTCCGCTATAGACCCCGTTGTTCTGGAACGTGAGGATTCCGAGGGGTCGATAGCTCTTGACGAGCGCTTCCGCGACTCGCCTGGCCGAACGCATCACCTCGGCGCATTCCGCATCGGAAAGATCGAGGAGCAACGCGACGTGTCGGCGCGTGATGACGCAGCACTGCCCCACTTCGAACTGCCACGGATTGATCACGGTCAACGTGTGTTCGCTTTCCTCAATGATCGCCCATCGTTCTTCGCGACTTGCCGTTTCGCACAGGTCGCACGGATCTCTTATGGGTAGTTCGATCATGAGCCCTCTCCGGCTAGACCAGCGCAGTCACGCCAGGTCCTCAGTTCGACGCATGGCTTCTGCAAAGTCGCTCTCGCCTTCAGCCCCCCACCACGGGACGGCCATCGTTCCACCCAACTTCGCGAGCTGTCGCAACAATCGCACGAACGAGGTTACTTCGTGACTTCCCCACTCCGCGCCCATCCGGTAGTCGATGGTCAGACTCGTGGAAAATACAAAGACGCCCAAGTCCGGGATCGGGTGACTATCCCCCCTGACTCCCCGCAGGACTACGTGGAACGGATCCAGTTCGCCAGATGCCACCAGGGCCGCATCGGCGGGACCTGCATACGCGCGTTCGCAATGGGTACGCGTCGACCAAACCAGTTTTTGCCCCAGCGTCACGTCAACGCCTCCGCAATCATGGAAGTGGCGGAAGGCCATCGCCAGTCTGGATCGATCGTCGAAAGTTACTTCGACCTCCGGGAGCGATCCGTCGTCGATCTCGAAGTATTTACCCAGCGCCATTGGTGCCTCGCGAAGCCGACATGAGCCGGCGTAGCCGGGCAAGGCCGTAGGCCGCACCCGGGTTCACGTGCAGAGGTCGCATGCTCCCGGGTGCGCTTCGCTTACCCAGGCCACGCTCACTCAAGGCTGCACGCCAGCAGCGCTCGCATCGGCCTTGTGCGGCTCGTTCGGCGGATTCGCCCCGGGCTCTTCGGCCATCGAACGCAGGAACGAATGGCGATCGAGCAGCCAGGCGTGGTCGGCGGCCAGTTCGGACTTCGCCTCGCCCTCGCGGTCGATGATGCTCACCAGACGGCCCGTCGTATGGATGAGCGTCTCGGTGTCCATGTCGAACGGATCAGCGTCGCCCGCATAGATGTCGCCGATGTAGTTCAACTTGCCTGCTTCGATGTTGAACTTGACGGCATCGGCTTCGGGAATCGACACGCCATTGCCCCCCGCGCCCACCCATCCGATGTAATAGCGCCCGGCTTTCATGCGGACGGTCTTCAAGCCTTCATGGCATGTCACGACGGTATCGAACTTGGCCGATCCCCAGTAGCCGGTAGACGCGGTACCCGATTTGTAGATCTGCAGGAACTTCAGGGACGATCCGCATTTGACGGATGTCACCAGGACGCCTTCGTCAGGCTTCAGCGTCCGCGACGGCTTGATGTTCTCGACGCCAGCGATCGCGACCGTTGAGAACGCCACCAGCAATGCCACCCCAAGCACGTGCTTCATCCTTTCCCCCTTGTTTGCCATACCTGGCTCGCCGCCATCCTTCCACCGGACGCGCGAACGTGCAACGAGGGGTGCGGTTCGCGGTCAGTAGGACCTTAGTCCTGGCGTCCGCTAAGGCGAGGAGCCTTGGCCACACTCTTTGATTGCGATGGGTGCGAGGTAGCCAGGCAAAGTACCTGCATCGTCCATTCGCGCCAGCTCATCCAATCTTGGAATGCGCGCCGTCGGATCTGCGGCAAGGAATGCCCCATAGGACTTGAGCATGCTGCGCATGCCAGCAAGTTGAGTGGGCACAACTTGTCCCTTGTCGCTTGGATTGGCTATCTGATGCGCTGCGCTTCCAAAAATGAACTGCGCCAGCAACTCGGGGGAGTTGGGCACATTCTCGTCCGGGATTGGAGCAAGTACGCCGGGACAAACGTAATCCACTACGTCCTTGCTTTTGTCTTCCCAATCCAGGAGAAGCGCGCGAATTCCTGGCGCGCTCTCATCCAGAGGCGTTTCCTCCAGAAAGCGCGTTAACGCGACCACCTGGTCTGTCTTGATCTTCTGCTTTGCACCGTGCGCGAACGGGGACGAAAGCACTGCGAATGCTAGAAGAATGGGTAGTGACAGTTTCAAAGGAAGCCCCCTTAGGCTCAACATCCGATTCTGTTTGAGCTCAAACAAACAGATACATATCCGGTGCGCACGAGTCGGCCGCCAATGGCGCGGCTGGTATCCCATCACAAGCCAGGCGCCACACCCTGGGCCGAGAGCGGACATACCACCGTCGTCGGCGCCGCCGCGCCCCGATATCCGATGCGGACACTCGCAGCCCGGGAATCAGCGCAGGCCGCGGACCGAGAGCCAGCAGCCGAAGGTGAAGTGCCTCCAGACCGCATTGGCATCGGGAATGCAGGACGTCGCAAAGGCGCCACAGGCCAAGACAGCAGGGACATGCCAAGCTAGGGGCGGGCGCGGGCTCGCGCACCATTCGCGGACACAACCAAGGGGAGCGGCATGAGAACGATGTGGATGGCGTTGGCGGTCGGCGCGTTGATCGCGGGTCCGGTGGTGGCACAGGTGCCGACCGGCAAGATGGACCCGCTGCGTCCTGACCAGCAACGCTTCTTCGAGCTCTACAAGCAACTGGTCGAGACCGACACCTCGGTCACCACTGGCAGTTGCACCCAGGCGGCCGAGCAGATCGCCGCACGCCTGAAGGCAGCAGGTTTTGCCGACGACCAGGTCACGCTGTTCTCGGTGCCCGATCACCCCAAGGAAGGCGGGATAGTAGCCATCTATCCCGGCACGTCCAGCACGCTCGAGCCGATCCTGCTGCTGGCGCACATCGACGTGGTGGCGGCCAAGCGCGCCGACTGGGTGCGCGACCCGTACAAGCTGGTCGAGGAGAACGGCTACTACTACGCGCGCGGCATCGCGGACGACAAGATGATGGCGGCGACCTGGGCCGACACGCTGATCCGCTTCAAGCAGGCCGGCTACAAGCCCGGGCGCACCGTCAAGATGGCGCTGACCTGCGGCGAGGAGACCGACACCGCGTTCAACGGCGCGCAGTACCTTGCCAACCACAAACGCGATCTGATCGACGCGGCCTTCGCCCTCAATGAAGGCGGCGGCGGGGACACCGATGGCAAGGGGCACCTCGTCGCACAATCGATCCAGGTGGGCGAGAAGACCTACCAGGACTACAAGCTGGTCGCCACCAATCCCGGCGGACACAGCTCCCAACCCGTGCGCGACAACGCGATCTACGCAATGTCCGAGGCCTTGTTGAAGGTCGGTGGTCACGAGTTCCCGACCGAGTTCAACGACACGACCCGCGCATTCTTCGCGCGCGCCGGTGCGGCGCGCAAGGATGAGCTGGGTGCGGCGATGGTGGCGTTGGCGAAGGATCCGGGTGACGCGAAGGCGGAGGCGGTCGTGAACACCGACAAGGGCTTCCACTCGATGCTGCGCACGACGTGCGTTGCGACGATGATCAACGGCGGGCACGCGGTCAATGCACTTCCGCAGCGGGTCGAAGCCAACGTCAATTGCCGCATCTTCCCCGGCCATACGCCGGCGGAGATCCAGGGCGCGCTGGCCGGGGTCATCGGCAATCCCGCCATCTCGATCGACCTGGCACGCAAGGACAAGCCCGTGGCCAAGTCGCCCCCGCTCGATCCGGCGATCATCGGCCCGATGGAGACGTTGAGTGCGAAGTACTTCCCCGGCGTGCCCGTGATCCCGTCGATGTCGACCGGAGCGACCGACGGACTCTACATGTCGGCCGTGGGCATCCCGACCTACGGCGTGCCCGGCATGTGGGGCGATCCCGATGGCAATGGCGCGCATGGGCTCAATGAACGGCTGGAAGTGCGCTCGGTGTATGTCGGGCGCGACTATCTGTTCGACCTGGTCAAGGCGTTGGCGCAGTAAGGGCGCAGCCGGTCCCCGAATCGAAAGAATGGGGACCGTGAAAGGGGACGGAGGTAAACAAGCCAGCTCTGGAACCTCCCGTCCCGTCTTCAGGCCCGCCAATGGCGGGCCTTCTTTATTGCGAAAGGTCGAAGCACGGATCGGCGCTGTCGAATGTCTGCTTCCGGCCCGGAGCGGACGTTTTCCCGCGAACATAGCCCTAAGGCCTTGGACACCGATATGGCTTCCCCAGCGCAGCCTTCACTCCATCCCGTTTCTTGGGGTCAACTCACCAGTGTCGGGATCAAGGACTACCCAACGTAGCTCGGAGCCGTCCCATTCTTGATCGCCGTTTACGATGATCTCCAGATACCGAACCTTGCCGCTCTCCATCTCGACCCAGAACGACGCACCAGCATCCAGCCCCACCATATCGAACTGACTGAACGGCCCAAGGTCGAGCTGGCCATCCACCCGCTGCACATGACCTTCACGCTCGAAGTAGGTAGAGCGGCCTGCACTCGAACTTTGTCGAAAATTCACACGGATTCCCTCAGGCGGAGGGAATCCCAGTTGCTTGTATCGCGAATGGAAGCGATCGAGCAGATCAAGCTCAAGCGGTGTCAGCGCACTTTTGAAGGCAGTATCGATCACGGCAACCCGTACCTCATGTTCGAACCCCGATGAGCTCACGGTGCTGCGGATTCCGATGTCCGCTTCGGGTCGGAAGCTGACATTAGCATCGGCGCCGGCTTCCACCACGCCCTCACGCCCGCTGACGGCCAGGAACAGATGTTCGCCGATGCCTAACCGACATCGCGCGGCTACGCTGTGTCCCCTCATGGACTCACCGCATCAGCTGGCTCCCGATCTTCGCCACAAACTCATCCAGGTCTGTCGAATCCGTGTTGGCGAGAATGATCACCGTCGCATCGCTATCCAGGAAACGGTACAGCTGCGTCTGTGCCCCCATGATCTTCCCGGGCCGCTTGGCGACGCGATAGGCCCGTCCGTTCGCCTTGGTCTCGTACACCCACAACCCAAGGCCGTATTCGTCCAGTCCAGGCGTCAGAAGTTGCGTCATCGAATCGGAGCTCAACAGCTTTCCGCCAAACAAGGCGTTGGCGAACAACAACAGGTCATCCGCCGTCGAGTACATCGCCCCCGATGCATACCAGTTCTCCGGATACGCCGGCAGGTCAGGCGTCATGGCACCGCCGTCCTCGCGTCTGAAGTAGGTATCGGCCAGGCGCGATACGATCAGGTCCTGGCGGAGCACGCCGGTGTCGTGCATACCGAGCGGGTCCAGGATCCCTTGCTTCAATGCTTCGGCGAAGCCCTGACTTTGCATCCGCTCGATGATTTTGCCGAGCACCACGTAGTCGGCATTGTTGTACTCGAACTTCGTTCCCGGCGCGGCTACCAGTTTGCCGCTCGCGTAGCGCGACAGCAGCGCGTCGCTGCTGTGCGGTAGCTGGTAAACCGGCATGCCATCACGGATGGCCGATGCGGCATCCGCGACCTGGTCGTAACTGGGCAACCCGGAGGTATGGCCCAGCAGTTGCCGCACGGTCACCTTGTCCGCGGCCTCGCCCGAGTAGTCGGGCAAGTACGCGCGAACCGGCTTGTCGAGATCCACCCGTCCCTGATCGCGCAACCGCAGGATCAACGTGCTGGTGAACAGCTTCGTGATCGAGGCCACCTTGTAACGCGTGCGCGCATCATTGGGCTGGTCGAAGGCGATGTTGGCCAGGCCGAAGCTGTGCTGATAGATCACCTTGCCGCCCTGCTGTACCACGATCCTCCCGCTGAAGCCGTGGTCCCGGGCATAGGTCGCGATGAACTCGTCAGGCGACGCAGCTTGCGCCCGCGGCGCCACGAGCGCCACGAACAAAACGGCGGCATACAGAAGTCGGTTCATGGCACTCTCGCGCGACGCGGAAATCCGCGGGTCGGGAAAGGGATACGTGCGGGTTCCCGACGGTTGCAAACCGCCCCATGCCCCTCTGAAGGGCGCCGTTACCGCCCCTGAAAAATCTCTGCTTTGGGTCGAAAGCGGACATCAGCATCCGATCCCCGCGCCCTGCCCCAATGTCCGCTATCGGCCACGAGCGGCCATTGAGCGTCGCCGATCAACACGTCAACGGTTCGCGACAGGATGCCCTAGTGGAGCGCGGGCCAGAGTTTGTCAGTGCGACGAGACGTACATGGCACCTTGCTGCCTATGCGGTAGCGCGAAGCTTTCGCGCATACGCCGCACTTCCCTGGAGGGCGTGAGCCCGAAGAGACGTTTGAACTCGCGACTGAACTGCGATGTGCTTTCGATTCCAACTGCGTACGCGGCCGCCGCCGCAGTCATCCCATCCTGGGCCATGAGCAGGCGCGCTTGATGCAGTCGCGTCGACTTGAGGTACTGCATCGGCGACGTGCACGTCACGGTCTTGAAGTGGCTGTGGAATGAGGGCGTGCTCATGCCGGCTTCTTCCGCCAATTGGGCCACGGTCAGCGGTTGATCGTATGACGAGTGGATGCGCTGCAATGCTTTGCCGATCTTTCCGAACCGGCCCTGCATGCTCAGCGCGGCACGCATCGTGGGCCCCTGCGGACCCGTCAGGATGCGGTAGTACAGTTCGCGCAGGAGTTGCGGCCCAAGAATCGCGGCCTCCATGGGATTCGCCATGCTCTGCAGCAGCCGCTGCACGGATAGATGCATGGCTCCGTCCAATGGACTGGACATCATGCTTTGCGGCTCTGCTTCGTTCGTTTCGCCTCCGTGGCGATCTATCTCGAGCATGAGCTCGGCGGCTAGTGGGAACTCCAGGTGCAGGTACAGCGCCAGCAGCGGTGCCGCCGCCGTCGCGTCCGTTTCCATGGTGAAGGGCACCGGCACCGAGACCGCCAGGTACTGGTGCGCGTCGTAAACGAACGTGCGCTGGCCGAAGTAGCCTCGCTTGCGTCCCTGGCAGACGATCACGATGCCCGGGTCGTAGAGGACCGGCGTACGGGTCAGCGGACGGTTCGACCTCAGCAGCCGCACGCTGGGGATGGCGGTCAGGTTGTAGCCCTCGTCCGGAGCCAACGCGAGGACAAGCGGCGCCAGCGGCACCAGGCCAGGGGCCTCACGCTGGGCAGCGGCTTTCGAGGAGCTCATAGGAATAGGCAATCATGGAAGCCTTTTGTGGCTTATCGGGCCGAAATGGCTTGCGTATTGTGCGCCCAACCTAGTCCTGGAGCGCGCAATGGCCCACTCGAAACTCTTCCTCATCACCGGCGTCAGCAGCGGCTTCGGCCGGGCCCTCGCGCGGGAGGCGCTCGCAGCCGGCCACGACGTCGTGGGCACGGTGCGCGACCCAGGTGCGGCTGCCGCATTCGAGCAGCTGGCGCCCGGACGAGCGCATGCGCGCCTGCTCGATGTCGCCGACTTCGAGGCGATCGATCCGCTGGTACGCGAAGTCGAAGGCACGCTCGGGTCGATCGACGTGTTGGTCAACAACGCCGGCTATGGCCACGAAGGGGTGATGGAGGAATCACCACTGTCGGAGATGCAGCGGCAGTTCGATGTCAACGTGTTCGGCGCGGTCGCGATGATGAAAGCGGTGCTTCCCGGCATGCGCGCCCGACGCACCGGGAGGATCCTCAACATCACATCGATGGGAGGCTTCATCACGATGCCCGGCATCGCCTACTACTGCGGCAGCAAGTTCGCGCTGGAGGGCATCAGCGAAGCGGTGTCCAAGGAAGTACGCAGCCTTGGCATCCATGTAACCGCCGTTGCTCCTGGCTCATTCCGCACCGAGTGGGCCGGCCGATCGATGCTGCGCACACCGCGCACCATCAGTGATTACGACGCCTTGTTCGATCCGGTTCGCCAGCGGCGGCAGGAAGTCAGTGGGAAGCAACTCGGCGATCCCGAGAAAGCGGCGCGAGCCATGCTCCAGGTCATCGAGAGCGAGGCGCCACCCGCTCATCTGGTGTTGGGCAGCGATGCATTGGCGCTGATCCGTCAGAAGTTGACCAGCCTGCAGGAAGAACTCTCCGATTGGGAGGAGCTCACGCGTTCGACCGACGGTTGAGGACAAGCGACCGGCGCTATCGGGACCGCACGGGCGCACTGCTCGTCCGGTCATTGAGAGCCTGCCTGTTGGCGGGCCGATTCCACCGCATCACCCATAGGAACGACCCATGAGCATCTCACCAGTTGGCTGGCTTCACACGCTGGGAAGCCTCCCGGCCATACCACTCGCCGTCCATATGCTTCTCAAGCACGGACGGATCACCCCGGCATCCAGGGCGGGCCGGGCCTATTTCTGGTTCATGGTGCTGGGTGTGCTCACGGTCTATCCGATCGCGCATCAGCCAATAAGCTCAATCGTCGCTACCGCCACGCTTCTGGTGCTGCTTCTCGGGTACGGCATTTCGAGATGGCCCGGCGCGAAACGAACCGGCCGCTATATCGAGACGGCCGCGCTGAGCATCAGCGTATTCCTGCTGATGGTGCCCACGGTGAGCGAAACCTTGCGGAGATTGCCTGCCTCCCATCCGCTGGTGACCGACATGAAAGACCCGTTGCTGCTGGGTGCACAGGGCGCGCTGCTGCTGGCGCTGATCGTGGGCGTCCCATTGCAGATGCGTGCGCTATACAGGCAGACACCCGCCTTGAGCAACGCGGGCGGTTGATGTCGCACGGCGAAGTAGTCGCCGAAGGCCGGTCTGGCGAAGATGTGTTGCGGGCTCGCGTATCGCTCTCGCGCCAATGCAATCCAGCGATGGACGCGTCCTAGAACGTGAAGGCGTACCCGGCCAGGGGACCGTACAGCTTGAGGTCGAGCGAAGAGTCACGCATCGGCAGGTCAACCTCAAGGTATCGGTAGCCGAACACCACGAAGCCTGGACCGACGTGGTATTGCACATTCGCGCTGGCGCTCCAGCTGCCATCGGTGTCGCCTGTCGAGCCATCGCCGCGAAGGGTCAGGCCCCAGCGATCGGATAGCTTCATCGTGTAGCGCGCGCCGAACAGGAAGTCGGAAAAGCTTTCGTCGCGGTCACGCGTAACCGTCGGAAGCGCCTCGTTCACGGGGTCGAAGCGAGCCGTGGTGCTCACATCGAAGTAGCGAAGGCCCGCGAACAGGTCCAGTCCCGTGAAGCGTTCCTCGCCCAGCGGAAATACTGCTGCCAGTTCGGCGATACCTGCGTCGAGATCGCCATTGGTGCGCACGCGTGGGTAGTCATGGTTGTCACCGAGCGCCAGGTACACGACGTCCCCGAACATGCCGAAGCGGTCACCCTGCCCTTCGACGTGGCCCAGGAAGGCGAACTCGATCTTGTCTATCCAGTCGTCGAAGGACTGCTGGTTCTCGGCCGGCGGCCGATCCTCCCGCAGGTCTGCTCCGATCGACGGCGCCCACAGGTAGGGAGTAACGGCCCAGTCCCATCCGTCGCCCGCGCGTGCTGTCGTCGGGGCGCTGAGCGCCAGCGCAAGCAGTCCGATGAAAGCGTGCGATCGAGTAGCGATCACGGCGTTTCTCCAGCGCGGGAGCGAGTTCGGTCCAGTCGTGCAAGCGCCCTTGGGCGGCCCTCATGCCAGGACCCAGGTCGTTACACGACGCGGATGCTCGGCCCGAGGCCGTGTGGAGCTGGTGAAGGGCGCAGGCGATGCAGCGCCCTCAAGTGCCAACGCGCCGCGAGCCTTCGGCCGGATGCCAGTACTCTCCGTGTGTTGCGCGTACTCGATGGCAGTGGCGATTCTGGCGGACGAATGTCCCTATCGGCCAGAAGCGGCCTCATCCTTTCGCTCGATTCATCAGCCGTAATGATCGGCGCGCCATGAAGATTGCGAGCAGCGACATTCCTGCGCCGAACAACCCCATGGCCAGCCCTGCCACGAAATAGTTGATCTGTCCGATCACCTGCCCTGCGCCATCGTAAAGCGGGCCGGTACCCAAGCCATGCCTTACAAACATGTAAGCCGGGAATGAAAGTGCGAGAAACAAGAAAACGACGCCTGCAATGACTTGCAGTCGAAGTAGGAACCTGGCTTGACGCATTGAGCCTTGTGACGCCACTTGCTGCCCCCTCGGTCCCACTTTGCGGCATGAGTGACCACTTTGGGTCGAAGCGAACCTTAGCATCGCCGTGGCGATTCCGATCGGCCGAATGTCCGCTATCGGCCAGGAGCGGACGTTCCCACCTCGGCCTGGGCCCTACGTGCCAAGCGCCCGGATCAAAATGACAAGCAAGAGGCCAGCGGTTACGAGCGAAACACCGCTGGCGACTGCTGCCGCCAGCGGAATTGATCGCCTGTCGGGGGAAGCCGAGATGAAGCTTCCGACCGCTGCGCACAGGCCAACGCCCATGGATCCCAAGGCTGTTGGCAAGTAGCCACCGGGAACGCCAAGTCGATGCGCTTCGATGTGGTGCAGCAATGTCACCGCAACACATAACGTGGCAGCAAGAACTGCCATCGGAACAATCCACCAGGCACTCCTTCTCATACGCCTCGCGACGTCCGCGTTGCGTCGGAAGCGGACATCGCATCCATGTCCGCACCCGACATCCCTGGCCTCGATGCGTCGCGTCAGAAGCTGGCGCGAAGCCCCACTTGGTAGCGGCGCATCTCGTTGGACCCTTCGTACTCGGCCACCAGCCCCCAGGTGTCCGTGAAGCGGTACTGCGCCCCCAGAACGCCGAGGAAATGTTCCCGGAAATCGTTACTGTCGCGGTATCCCAGCTTCAGCCAGCCTTCGAAGCGCTCGTAGCCGCCACGCAGGCCGACCGTGGCGTGCACGCCGTCGAGATCTCTCCACGACAGGTAGGAGGCTTCACCGCCCTCCACATCGAACGTCATGTCACGGTCGATATTGAAGTAGCTCAACTCGCCGATGAAATCGACTTTCTCGCCCATCGACACGTGGAATCCCAGTCCCGCGTCGGTCGCCCTCTGTTCCATCTTCGTGCTTATCTGGAAGGGTATTCCGTCGGAGAGGGCAATGCTCATTCGCCAGGTGTCGTCGCGCTCCGCGTAACCACCGAAGACATACACCGACCCGGCAAGCACGTAGGAGCCACGCACATAACCCCCACTCGGATCGAAGGGACCGAGCCAGCTACTGCGTTGATCGACGCGGTCGTAACCGCCCTCGAGGTAGGTATAGCTCACCCCATTCGACGAAACAGCCCCTGCTGAAAACGGGACGGCCGCAAGCAAAGCCAAGCACACGAGTGCCTTTTCCATGCATTTCCCCTGTCCTTGAAGTTGGATGCCGCAGTACGCGCTACGGCCGTGCCGCACATCACCATCGCCCCTGCGATCCAAGCATATCGAACAGTCCGGCAACGATGAAGCCCAAGGTCCGCTCTGCGACGAAAGCGGACATTAGCACCGCCGAGCCCGCTTCGATCGACCGAATGGCTGCTATCGGCCATTAGCGGACGCTCCTTAGCGCGTGCTCATCGGTGCGAGTGTGACTCTGAGCCAGAGCTTTCCGGACTTGACCGTCATGGCCCTACCCATCTCGGCAGATGAATTGACTGAAATGTCGCCGCAAGCGGTGAGGTAGCTGCCACGAACGCGGTAGGCATTCTGAGGTTCCAAAGAAACTTCCAGCGCGATCGCGGAGCCTCTACTCAAGCTCTCCGTGCGAAATACTGCAGGCGCGACCGGTCCGATCTTGATGCGGCCCGGGGCTGCAATCATCGCCGAGCAATCTTGTGCCTCTACCAGGATGCTGAAGTTGCCTTCCGGTTGAGCCGCCCTGAGGGTGAGCGATGTGGCGAAGAGTGCGATGCAGATGACTATTCGGACCACGACACGCCCTTCCTTGAATTGCGAATCATCTTAGGTCCGATTCGGGTCAGAAGCGGATACTAGCACCGCAAGCAAGCGCTACTGGTTCGCTGCGACCAGCGCCAGAGGCGTGTGCGTCGCGGTGGAACTGGCGACACTGCCGGCCTTGCCGGGGCCATGCTTCACCGCACGAACGTCAATACATGCCATCGACGCGATACAACGCGTAGCGGTTGGTTCTAGTTTGAGTACGGTTGGCTAGCGCTTGAGTACCAGCACCGCGAGCCCTGCCACCATCAGCCCGATTCCGGCCCATTCCCGCAGAGACGGCCGCTCGCCCAGGAAGGCGACCGCGAACACGACCACCAGGACGACGCTGAACTTGTCCAGCAGGGCTACCTTGGTCACGTCACCGAGCTGCAGCGCCCGAAAGTAGCAAAGCCAGGACGCTCCCGTCGCGACAGCGGAGAGCGTCAGAAACAGCTGCGTGCGCGGCGCCAGGTCGAGTGGGTTCGACCACTTTCCGGTCACCAGCACGAACGGCACGATCAACAGCGCGACGATCAACGTCCGCAAGGCCATGGCCAGGTCCGCATCGACGTGGCGCACGCCGGCCTTTGCGAATACCGCTGTAAGAGCGGCGAAAGAAGCGGACAACAAGGCCCACACCACCCAGCTTGGGAACGACATGGCGGTTGCTCCAGTGGAATGAGCGTGATTCTGCGCCAGCGTTGTAGGGATTGCGTAAGGCCTCCGCCTCCGAACTGGCCACGAACCGCCTACGCAGCGACGCCCGTCCGAACGTCCGCTACCGGCCAGAAGCGGACATTAGGCACTGTCCGGACTTCGTCGGAGACCGCCGGTCAATTCGACGAGATATCGAAACAGACGGACCGAGTCCGATGGGCCCGGATCGAAGTCATCAACCATTAGATCCATCACGGATTTCAGCCCGCCGCAACACGCAACGACTTCTCGAATGAAGTCAGCGTCGCCTGCAATGAGCGTCACATCTTGGTCCAGTCGACAGAGCCACTCATGGGTCTGCGAAAAGACGAAATGATCGGAAGTGAACCTAAATTCGGCGCCGAGATAGGACATTAGGGCCTCGCGGGAGGGCCCTATTAGTGCAGACGCACCGGGGCATCATCTGGGCATGCGCATCGTGAACGAGGTGGTATCGGCCGAAGACCTGGCGATGACGTCCCCACCATGGGCCCTCACGATCTCGCGCACGATGAACAAACCCAGCCCAAGGCTGGCCTGCTCGCCGCTCACCGCTGCACGCGGACCTCGTTTCAGCGGATCGAACAGCGCGGCGAGCGCATCGGACGAGAGCGGAGCGCCCTTGTTTCGCACGGCAATCGTCACGGCATCCTCGCTTCCCTCCAGTGCAACCAGGATAGGGGCATCTGCGTCACCGTACTTCGCCGCGTTGGTTACCAGGTTGCTCAGTGCTTCGCGGATTCGGGAGGCGTCGAACTGGCCGCGCGTCTGTCCTGTCGCATCAAACTGGATGTCCACCGAAGGCAGTGCAGCTTTGAGCAGATCAATCTCCTCGCCAAGCGATTCCCGCAGATCACCTTCCGTGCGGACAATCCGTATTCCCATGCCCAGCGTCGTCCGGCTGTAATCCAGAAGATCGTCGAGCAGCTTGCTCATTCGCTGCCCGCTTCGAATGATCCGATCGGTGTGCTCGGAGAAGGGAATGTCCTGCGTCATCCGAGACATGAGCTCGGACGTCATGACGATGACGCTGAGAGGGCCACGCAGATCGTGACCCAGCACCCCGAGGAACACCTGCCTCCACAATTCCGATTCTTTCGAAAAGTCGGCGACAGATTCAGCCACTGCCTGATCGATGGCTTCGTTGAACCGCGTAATGTCCTCAATGGCGTTGTTAGTCACCGGATGATCGGCCGCCCAGAGGCGGAGCACGGCAGCACGAAGCGCACGGTACTCGGCCACCATCTGATCCACATTGAAGCCGCCCTTGGCCCTGAGACGCCCATGCGATCTGGCCGCGGACAGGGACCCGTCCGGCGGGGTCGCGCGCCCCTCGGATTTTGCCTGTTGCGCCTGGGCATCCTGCGACGTTCGCAGGTCAAGCACGACTGCCTCGAGTATCTCGGGAATGTGGTCTCGCAGGGCAACAGCATCAAGGTGTACCCCGTCCGGGGCCTGTGTCGCGGCGAACGCTACGGCGCCGTCCACGATGAGCGATGCGTTGATCTCAATGTAATCGGCAAGCTGCATGGGGTATCCGTCGGATCAAGTGCGGGCTTCGTGCCGCGAGTTCGCATCGGTCTGTCGCACTAGGCTTTCAATTCATGCAGCGCACGAAACAGGTGCGCGAGGTCGTAAGGCTTTCGCAGGTACGGCGCTTCCGAGAAAATCGGGGGCATCAGCTCCGGATCACGGGCACTGGTGAACATGAACCTGAGTCCGATTTTTCCAAGATGATGTGCCAGATCAAATGACAGCTCCTCGCCAATCTCCACATCAAGCAATGCGACGTCGAACGCAGTGTCGTCCCCGAGCGCACTGAATGCCTCGGCAACCGTCAGCACATGGACGGTGTCGTGGCCTTCGGAATCCAGAGCCATCACGACGGTTGCGGCCATCATCGGGCTGTCTTCGAGCAAGAGTATGCGCACAGTATCCCCCTGCGGCGTCGCAGCCGACGCCTCGTCTGCCTAGTGGAAAGCGAGTGTCCTGCGCGCCAGTGGCGACAGACGGGCGAGCATGTCGGCCACGCCATCCAGCGTGTAGGGCTTGGAAAGGAAAAGGGCGTCACTCGGCACCGACTGTGGATCAACGCCAGACGCGAAGCAGACCAGGTGGCCGGCAACGCGCAGCTGTTCACCGACCTCCAGCGTGGAGACGCCACCCACGTTCAAGTCCAGGATGAAGGCGTCGTACGGGATGCGTGCGATCAACTCAGCGGTGGATTCTATCGAGCAGGCAACATCGGCTTCGTGACCCAGGGAGGTCAGCGCCTCGCTGACCTGCTCCGCCGTGGCAGCGCAGTCTTCAACCAGAAGGATTCGCATGTCGGGCCTCATCTCGCAGCGGGAGCTGCACGGAGGCTCGGGTGGCAGGACCAGGGTCAGTCCGATGCATCAAGGAAGGTACATGCTCAGCCACACAAAGAGGTGATGGTCCGTTCATTACGTTGAACGCCGCGCTCCTTGTGTCGGCTATCCGACACGCAACGTTGGAAGCGCGCCTCATGCGCGACTGGCTTTGCTTCGTCGTTCATCAACAGCGTCGACTTCGGCGGCGATCCGTTGCGATTGTCATGTTGCCGCATGAAGGGCTCAGCGCGTCCGGACCAACGTCGTGCTTTGGTATCGGCCTGCCTACCGTCCGGCGACCGTAGCGGCCTCATCGCCCAGCGAATGTCGGGGAAGGTCGATGGTGAATACACAGCCGGTGCCCGGAACGTTACGCACACTCAGCAACCCAGCGTTGGCTTCTATGCTCCTGCGGGAGATGGACAGGCCAAGGCCCAGGCCGCTTCTGTCCTCCCCTTCCTGAGTGAAAGGCAGGAACATCTTCTCCGCGTCACCCGATGGAAGGCCGCCACAGTGATCCTCCACGTCAATGAGGACGCGATCGGCCACGGCGTAAGCGTTGACGCTGATCTCGGAGTGCGGTTGCGAAAACTTGAAGGCATTCTGCAGCAGGTTTCCGGCTGCCGACAGAAGCAGGTCGCGATCCACGTCGACGGCCAGCAAGGGGTCCACGTTGGATACCTTCAGCGTGAATCCGCGGATATCCGCTTCCAGCGACGCGGACAGTCTGAGTTCGGCCAGGAAATCGCGGACACAGAACAGCCGGCTCTGGAGTGGCAGACCGGCGGTCATCCGAACCTCGGCCAGAGACCGGTCGATCAGGTTGCCCAGGTTAACGAGCGAACGCTCAAGTATGCCGCCGGTGGCACCAGAGACGCCCACGTTTCCATTCCGGATGGCAGAAAGTGCCAGCGTTGCCGTCGCCAGCTGGTTGCGCAGCTCATGGGCAAGGAATCCCAGCCGGGCGTTCAGATCATGCGCGTGCTGGTCCGCGACCACGATATCGCGCTGATATCCGAACTCGGTGACCGCATTGGCTATCGCGTTGTCAAGACAGCGATTGAGTATCCGGAACTCGTCAACTTCGATCTGCGCATCCAGCTCGAACGCCAGATCGGTAATCGCCTGGCACAGGTCGCCGTAGTCGTGGACCACTTCTTCCACCGTGAACCCGTGCTGCATCAGTTCCTTGCCATGCTGGGCCGCCGTATCGCCTATCTCGGACAGCGCCGGCTTGCCGCCACCGGCGCGTCCGGAGACGCGTCGGCTCTGAAGCGGATCGGCGGTCTGCTCGAGTTCAAGTGTTTTGATTACCTGTTCGAGAAACACGGAAATGCCGTGTTCCAGCTCCGCGCCCGGAATGCCATTGGCGGATCTCGCCTGGACCTTGACCCTGCATCGGGCCGCCAGCTCTTCACGGTTCGCGATTAGAAAGCGTTGCATCATCACGGCACGATACGCCTAATGCTCGACCACGCGACGCGTGGCTCCCGCTCGTCGGCAGCAGAGCCTGTTTCCGAACGCCAGATCGATAGCGCACATGCGCTAGCGCTGGTGATAGAGCGAGTAAGGGGTTGAGTGGAGCCGCCAAAGCCTTAGCGCACCGCCCGCGGCAACGGCGAACCCAACCGCAAATAGACCGACCGGCAGCCATGCGAGAACGTCGATGACGGGTCGCAGGAAGCTACCCGCCCTTGGGTCAATCGCTGCGAGCAGGCCCGAGCCCATGAGCGCCAGGAGGGCGAGAGCCGCGCCCCTCCATACGCGAACACTCGCCTTTCGTTCCGTCTTCCGATGCCACCGATCAAATTCCACTGGGTCGCCTCTCTGAGTGCCCGTAGTAGGCCTGATCAAGGCAAACGAGCGCGTGAGGGCGTTTGACGACTACTTCTGCTCACCTTTTTTGGCGTTCTCGCCATCCTGGTCTTCGTCCAGCTGCCCGCTGACGCCACTGCGCCGATCTTCGTTGTGTCCGGCGATCGGCCCTGCTGGTTCTTCCGGACGCTGCGACTGCTGCTGATTGCCCGGACCTATGCGCTGCTTATCGCGTTCATTGACGCTACCCATCTCGCTCTTCCAGATATGTCGGCGAAGCGCCGAGCATCAACACTGCGCGCGTAACCGTCAGCATGCAGTGACGCGCACTACATGCTCAATTTGCGTACTGGTTGGTCCAAGCAGTCTCAAGCAGAGCCGGCTGCCTGCGTCTGGATGCTGCGGTCGGTCCACTCATCGGTATGCGAGATGAACCGACTTCGGCGGTTTCGCGACGGCACGTGGAAAGGGGACATAGTGGGAGCGCTCACGACCCGCAGTCGTCAAAGCCACAGGTGCGCCGATCCCCTCGCGCGGCTGCGACCTTCGCACGAAGGCTCATCCAGGGGTGGAACAAGAACATGAAAACCATCATTGAGATGCTCTGGTCTGCGCTTTCTGAAGCAGTCAGGTCTCTGATAGCGCCCCGCCCAACCTGGTCGCCTGCCCCCATTCGGGAAGGGTGGCTAGCGTTGCCCCCCATCCGGCCGGCGGATACGGCACCAGCGCGCCTTAGATCATCAGGAAATCGTCGCAAGACACTCCGGTGACTGTCGTCATTGACTACTTGCCGTGATGTCCGCTTTGGGTCAAAAGCGGACGTCAGCATCGCGCCGGCCGCCTCAATGAACACGATAGGCGCTGTCGGCCAGAAGCGGACGCGTGCGTGCTACGCGTTGGGCTTTCGGCGAACGGCATGGAAAACCAAGGCCAGCCCCAGTGCAAATGGAAGACTTGCGGCTACCCCACGCCCGAACTTCTCGCAGATCGCATTGAAGACGAGCCTGATGAGTGTGCTCCCCGCAGGACACGCTTCTGCCCGGATGAAGAGAACGTACGCGGACCACATGCAGGCAGCGCCGGTGATTGCCGCGACTGGACGGGATTGCCGCAGGTCCCGCATTCCTGCTTCGGACTTCCGGACGTCATCGGCCTCGGTGGGCGGAATTCGTGCGGGAACGTGCGAGGGCTCAGCGGATAGCCGCTCATGCGCGGCGCGCAGGTTCTGGTAGTTCCTTGGATACATTTCCCTGTTGATGCCAGCGAGCGCTTCCTCGAGCTCGTCGATCGTGTACCGGGAATAATCGATGTCACCGTCGTCCCGCATGGGAGCACCCGTCAGATGGCGGCAGCGTAGCGCGGGTCAGCCTGCGCCCGAAGACTCGCGAAACAGACCGGCGTCGCGTGCGAACGACAGCTCGTAGGATGGGTTGAGCGAAGCGAAACCCGTCAAATTGCGCCTGAAGATGGGTTATCGGCAGGAATGGACGTTTGAACCGCAGCCATCTTGCCGACAGTACGGCCGATCGCGAAGGCGATGAGTTCAAGCGTCACGTACCAGACCCCAATACTCGCAACCTTCATCCAACCGCTAGCGCGCTTCGCTCCGCAATGCTCGCCTAGCAGGCATCTGTAGATTCCGGCAAGCAGTTGGACTTCAGCAAGCAGGAGGAGGACGGCGAAAGCAGCGAAAGCAGCGATCAGCAATTTGATCGTGAACGACAAGTTCCAGAAACGGGTGAGGTTTCGGATGACAACGAACGAGCGCAGCGGGATCAGGACGATGCCCGCAGATCCGATGAAGCCAAACAGGTCGACAGCCCCTATCACCGCTCTATCCATGCGCGTCGGCTCCTTGCCGCATTGTTCGCTTCGGACTGAAAGGCGGACATTAGCGCGCAGGGCGGGTTTAGCGAAGCGAAACCCGTCGAATTACGCCCAACGATGGGTTTCGCTTCGCTCAACCCATCCTACGGGCTTCGAAATAGTTCCGGGGAACGGGCAGAACGTACAGGCCAATCACGGCGCCTAATCCCCACGCCGCGCACAAGCCCAGAAAGAGTCCAGGTGAGATGGATTGAAGTAGCGACGGAGAACCCATCGCCCAATGGACGACATAGAACGGAAGCACTTGGAGTGCTGGCAACGCGACAAGCGCAGGACGAGCCCACGCTTTTGCGTACAGCACTCCTATTCCAACGGTGGCCATAAGCGGCCCCACGACAAGCAGCGCAATGGCAATCCCCGTCCGCCAGAGATCTCGCCACGTGAGTTCGATTCCATCCATGTTGAAGCCGATCCCGGGAATGAGTGCTGCGGCAACCAAGCAGATACCCACAATCAGGAGGCCAATGACAGGCATCCTGAGCGCTGAGGGAAGCACTTGATATCGGGCCCTGATTCCATCAGCTGTACGCATCTATACGTCCGCTTTGGGTTGAAATGCGGACATTAGCATCGGCGTGGCGGCGAAGGACTTTGGGTGCTGCGGGTGCGGCCTACCGTCTGAGACGGGTTACGCCTACACGACGTTGAGGCTCCTTCGCATTGATGCATATGCGGTGTGTGCGGAGACTTGTCGTCGGAGCTTAGAAAACTCCTTCAGCGGCGAGGCTCACCTTCGACATCGGTGAGTTTTTTGTGCCCACATCCGGGCACACGACGTATGTGCATGCACTACGTCGGGAGGAGGCGGCCATACAACACCCATTGGGAAAAGCCGCCTAGCTGCCTGCTGACAGTTTTCTACCTCCCGACACCCTGCGGCGTCCGCCGCGGGCTCCCAATGGATTAGGAGTAGCCCCCATGCCTGCGTCGAAATCATCGAACGCATCGAAAGCCCCGCCGCCCGGTTACGTCGTCTCGCAGGAGGGACGCGACACCCTCATGCGTGCGGCGGACCACCTGCGCCTGCTCGACCGCATGACCCACGCGCGCGTCATGCACGACCTGCCGGAACTGCAACCCTCGTGCGACGAGCTGCTCACGCATTACTTCCGCATCGTGCGCGACATGGACGCGGTCATCCGCGGCATGCGACCCGACTGCCGGTGAACCAGATAGCCCGGGTAAGGCCGCAGGCCGCACCCGGGAACACCTCACGACATCGGCAAGCCCACCCCCGGGTGCGCTTCGCTTACCCGGGCTACTCGGCCGAGCGGGGTCGTGGCGCGCCCGGCGACTCGAGCTCCGACGCCGTGCGTTGGTTGCTGCTTGGCGCATGGCGCCCTTTACTCGGCGATCCGATCGGCAATCTCGGCGTCCCGAGCTTTCTGCTCGGCGATCCGAGCTCCGAACTCGGCGTGCGAGGCTTTTTGCTCGGCCATCCGAGCTCTGAACTCGGTGCGCGAGGCTTTTTGCTCGGCGATCCAAGCTCCGAACTCGGCGTGCGGGGCTTTTTGCTCGGCGATCCGAGCTCCGAACTCGGCGTGCGGGGCTTATTCCTCGGCGACCCGAGCTCCGTGCTCGGCGTGCGGAGCTTTTTGCTCGGCCATCCGAGCTCCGTGCTCGGCGTGCGGAGCTTTTTGCTCGGCCATCCGAGCTACGAGTCTGGAGCGCGCAAAGCCCCGGGTGCGCTTCGCTTACCCAGGCTACGCAGGCGATGGCGTCCCGGCGGTTGTCCCACAAATGCGGCCGAAGTAAGCGGCGACCCGGGCGGGTGTCGTGCTGGCGCCCGCCGCCCGAAGGCCGCTTCTCCGGCCGCTGACTCTCCAGTCGCTGGCGGTCTACCGCTAGACCAGCAACTGGTTGTATTCCGGATGCCGCTCGACCCACGCAGCCGCGTAGGCGCACTTGGGATGCACGCGCCATCCCTGCGCCTTCGCGTATTCGAACGCGGCACGCACGAGTTCCCCCGCGATGCCGCGCCCGCCGATCGCGTCCGGCACGCCGGTGTGCATGATCAACATGCGGTCGCCTTCGCGCTGGTACTCAAGCACCGCGATCTGGCCATCGACGGTGGTGGTGAAGGCGCCCGACCCGGGGTCGTGCTCGATCTCGTGCGTGGTCATGGCAGGGTCCGGTGATTGGAATTCGCGATCATGCCTGCCTCACCGCGCATCGCGCTTGCCCTGGTTCCGCCGATCCAGGCTGCTGACGTGGCCCTGGTTGCCTTCCAGGCGGATCTCGGCGGCGTGCAGCTCCTTGGCCTTTTCGGACGCACTGTCGGACATCGGCCCGGGGTGGCCCGCATGGCCGTGGTTCGCCTCGAAGTGCTGCCACGCCGGCGGCTGGTGGTCGCGTTCCTGCTTGGCGGCCAGCAGTGCCTGGGTGTTGGCCAGCGCCTGTTCGGGCGTGATGTGGGGTTTTGGTTCGGCGCGACGGCGCGGGGCCTTGCGGGGTGCCTTTGCTGCGGGCGTCGCTGCGGCGGTCGCCTTGGGGGCGGGTGCCGCCGGCCGGGTCGCGGTCTTGCGCGCGCTCGCGGCCTTCTTCACGGGCGCCTTGCGGGCCGCGGACTTCTTCGCGACGACCTTTTTGGTGGCGACCTTTTTCGCCGCGACCTTTTTGGTGGCGACCTTCTTGGCGGCCTTCCTGGTCGCGACCTTCTTTGCCGCGGCCTTCCGGGCAGCGGACTTCTTCGCCACGACCTTCTTCGCTGCCACCTTCTTCGTGGCGGCCTTCTTCGCCGTGGTCTTCCGCGTGGCGGCCTTCTTCGCGACCTTCTTCGTGGCGCCCTTGCGCGCCGCGGTCTTCGACGTCGCGGTTTTCCTCACGGCCTTCTTCGCGCTCTTGCCGGCCGCCTTCCGGGCGGTCGCCTTCTTCGCTGCGGTCTTGCGCGCGGTCTTCTTCGCCGTCTTGCTGGCCGCCTTGCGGGCCGTGGTCTTCTTGCCGGCCTTCCTCATCGCCATGCCTGCACTCCTGCCGTCATCAGGGAGTTTTTGGCATATCACGGGCGGCATTCATGCCGGGTGAGCGCGCCGACCCGTTGCGTCAGGTCGGCGAACACATGGCGGCCGGATCTGACGGGCTGCGTCACATCCCGGCGCACGAATCCGCATGCGGACGTGTGGCACGGAATCTGCGTGACCAATTACCGGAAATGCGCTTCGGGGGAAGCGCCTCGACCGCCGCGGAGAACACCCATGAGCCTGCATCACCTGACGCTGGACCACCTGACCGACGACGCGCTGATGTCCCGCCTGTACGAGCTGGCGCGCACCGACCGTCACACGGTGGAAACCGCCCAGATCGACGCCGAAGTCTATTCGCGCCTGCTCCAGACCTACGGCGAAGCCGAGCCCGACACGGCCCGCGTCGCCGCATAAGCGAAGCACGACGCGCGGGGCGCAATGCCCCGCCGCGATGCACGGCGATCAGCGCCCGAACGAGGGGCTCATCAGCTGCTGCAGGAAATACGGGCCAATGCGCGGCTCCATCACCAGCATGAACAACACGCCATACAGCGCGCCAGACAGATGCGCGCTGTGGTTGATGTTGTCTCCGCCGCGCCGGTTCATGTAGATCGAGTAACCGATGTACATCACGGCGTACAAGATCGCCGGCATCGGCAGGAAGAACACTCCGATGATCGCCCACGGCTCCAACAGGATGAAGGCGAACAGCACCGCCGACACCGCGCCGGACGCCCCCAGGCTGCGGTAGTGCGCATCGTGCCGATGGCGCAGGTACGTCGGCAGGATCGCGATGACTATCGCCGACAGGTAGAACAACACGAAGCCCAGCGGGCCGATCAGCTGCGCCATCGCACGCTCGATCTGCCGACCGAAGAAATACAGCGTGATCATGTTGAACAGCAGGTGCGACCAGTCGGCGTGGATGAAGCCGTGCGTCACCAGGCGGTCGTACTGCTTCTTCCGGTCGATCGCCGGCGGCCACAGGATCAGGCGATCCATCAGCGCCGGCCGCTCGAAGGCGAGCCACGACACCAGCACGGTGACGGCGATCAGGACGAAGGTCAGCATCGGTTCGGGTTCCGGTTCTCGATCCGCGTGATCGGTGCGCGATCACGCATGGCGGTAGTTGTCCTGCATCGGATAGCGCCGCGCATACAGCGCGAACGCGAACGCGGCGACGAAGGCGAAGCCGGCGAAGAAGAACATCAGGAAGGCGTTCTCGCTCAGGCCGGTCGCGCCGATGTGCGAGGTCACGTAGTCGTTGCGCACACCGGCGTTGGTCAGCAGCACCCACAGGCTGCCGAAGGTGCTGGCGAGGTACCAGAACGCCATGATCACGCCCTTCATCGCCTGCGGCGCCTGGCTGTAGGCGAATTCCAGCGCGGTCGCCGACACCAGCACTTCGCCGAAGGTCAGCAGCGCGTACGGCAGGATCTGCCACGCCAGCGACACCGGGTCGCCGCCGTCGATGTAGAGCTGCAACGCGCCGGCGATCACCCAGGCCACGCCGGAGAACGCGATGCCCGCGCCCATGCGGCGCAGCGCGGTGGGCTCGAAGCCCATGCGCTTGAGCGCCGGGTACAGCACCAGGTTGTTGAACGGGATCAGCAGCATCACCAGCGCGGGGTTCAGCGCCTGCATCTGCGAAGCATCCCTCACCAGCCAGCTGGGCCACCACCACACATCGTGCGGCACCATCATCCGGTTGCCCTGCAGCACCCATGTCGAGGCCTTCTGGTCGAACAGCGACCAGAATGGCGTGGTCAGTGCGAACACGATCAGGATGCGCAGCACGGCGCGCACACCGTCCACCGACTCGTCCGGATGGGTCCCGCGCGCGCGATCCAGCTGCATCGACGTGCCCCAGCCGCCGAACGCGATAACGAACCCCAGCGCGAGGCACACGGCCTTCACGAAACCCAGTTGCGGCATCAAGGCCAGTGAGCCCAGCGCCAGCAGGCCGCCGATGCAGGCGATCACGAGGCCGGGGCGCCCTCCCTCCGGCACCTTCGCCAGCAGTGCGGTCCGCGACACATGCAGGAACGAGTTTGGATCGGCCGGGGTCGGCGGGACGTTGACGTACTGTTTGCGGCCCAACCAGAAGATGAAGGTCGCGATGAACATCAGCGCGCCCGGAATGCCGAAGGCGATGGAAGGACCGAAATGGATCAGGAAGATCGGCATCAGCAGCGAGGCGAAGAAGCTGCCGAAGTTGATGATCCAGTAGAAGCCGTCGAACACCTTGCGCGCGAGGTGCTTGTTGGTCTGGTCGAACTGGTCGCCGACGAACGACACCACCAGCGGTTTGATGCCGCCCGAGCCCAGCGCGATCAGGAACAGGCCGGTGTAGAAGCCGTTGCGGTGGTTCTCGAACAGCGCCAGGCACGCGTGGCCGGCGCAATAGATCAGCGAGAACCACAGGACCGTGCGGTATTTGCCGAAGAAGCGGTCGGCCAGCCAGCCGCCCAGCAGCGGGAAGAAGTACACGCCGATGACGAAGGTGTGGAACACCTCCACGGCCATGCTTTCGCGCTCGGCCGCCGGCAGGTACGCAAGTA
>Ga0102591_1001103_pt1 | contig 40322 bp, 43 predicted proteins | sample AraplaCol_mCL_r2_2_FD_76860 | JGI IMG/M metagenome (GOLD analysis project Ga0102591, IMG submission 76860) | Arabidopsis root microbial communities from North Carolina, USA - plate scrape MF_Col_mCL_r2 (SPADES assembly) (version 2) | ecosystem: Host-associated > Plants > Roots > Endosphere...
CCCGGCGCACCGAGTCGGACAAGGCCTGGCGATCATTGCCGCGGCCGTGTCCACCACGGTCGCCCCTATCGCCGCCGCGCTCCGGAGGGCCGCCGCGATCCTGTGCCGACACGGCGCCGGCCGACGCGAGCAGCGCGGCAAGCAGGACGAACGACATGGGGCGGAAAGACGGCATCTTCATCGAGGCTGGGCACGCGAACGGGGCAATATCGCACGACCGTGCGACAGTGTGCATTCTCGAAATCAGGCGGTGAATCCGGTCTGAACTTTTCCGATTGGGCTCGCCCGGTGTTCAGACCGTGGCGCCAGCCCGCCCCCAGCCCGGCCGTGCGTCAGAAGATTTCGGCGATGCAGCAGCGCAGCGAGCCGCCGCCGGCTTCGATCGCATCCAGCTCCACTGCCTTCACCTGGAAGCCTGCTGCGGCAAGGAGTTGACGGTTCCGCGGATCGAGCGCGTCGGCGGCGCGGGCGCTCATCCAGACGGTGTCGCTGGACAGAGAGATGGCGTTGCCGGCGAAGGCCGTGTGTTCGGCCTGGGACAGCACGACGGCATTGGGCGCGTAGAAGTCCGCGATGGCCTGCGGGACCGCCGGATCGGCGAAACCGCGCGGGCTGACGATCACGGCCCGCCCCGCGAGCACGGCCAGCACGACGTTGGCGTGGTATTCGCCCGGCGCCAGGTCGAACATCAACGTGGCCCGCAGGCCAAGCGCTTCATGCATCAGCCGGGCGCCCTCCTCGTCGCAACGTTCGGACAGCCCGCACAGGCCGATGCCGCGCGCGCGATCGATCACCAGCGAACCAGTCAGTTCGCAGGGATGCGGCTGCGTGGAGAGGTCGATCTCGGCGTAATCCATGACGCCGCCGAGGAAGTTGCGGATGTCGGCCCGTTCGGCTTCGCGCTGGCGCACCGGATGCCGCATGCGGCCCACGACGTAGCGCCCGGCCGCCGTGGCGAACACGTTGTTGGGAAACACGGCATCGGGCGTTTCAGCGTCGCCAGCGAAGCAGATCGTCGGCACCACCTGCGACATCGCACGGTGCAGCGCCCGATGCTGCGTCAGCGCGCAATCGGCATCGAAGCACGACGCCTGCGCCATGTAGAGGTTGTCCTGCGCGGACTGCTCGGCCAGGCAAAAGCCTTCCGGCGCGACGAGGAATGCCGCCTGCGCCGTCGCCGGGCCGAAATCGTGCGCAAGCGTGCGGGCATGCGCGAAGAACGCAGTGGCATCGCGCGTGATCATGCGGCGTCCACGCGTTCGCCCGCGAAGGATTCGGTGATCGCGATCGCTTCCTCGATCAGCGACCAGTCCGCGCCCGGCTTGTGCGCGCCTTCGCTCAGCACCTGCCGGAATGCACGACCGCCGCGTTCGCCCGCAAACAGCCCGAGCAGGTGACGCGTGATGTGCTTGAGGTACACGCCGCGCGCGAGCTGGTCTTCGATGTAAGGACGCATCGCGCGCAGCAGTTCGCCGCGGCTGCGCAGTTCGCCGCCGAACCAGGCCACGTCGAGGCGATGCAGCAGGTACGGGTCGTGGTACGCCGCGCGGCCTAGCATCGCTCCATCGGTGTGCGCCAGATGCGCGGTGGCTTCCTCCTGCGTCGCGATGCCGCCGTTGACGACGATCTGCAACTGCGGCCGCTCGCGCTTGAGCCGATACGCCCAGTCGTAACGCAGGGGCGGAACCTCGCGGTTCTCCTTCGGCGAAAGTCCCTGCAGCCACGCATTTCGCGCATGGATCACGAACATGCCGCAACCTGCGGCGGCGACGGCGTCGATGAAGGCGTTGAAGCGCTCCCAGTCGTGGTCGTCGTCCACGCCGAGACGGCATTTCACCGTTACCGGCACGTCGCAGCTTTCGACCATGGCCGCGACGCTTTCGGCGACCAGCTGCGGCTCGCGCATCAGGCACGCCCCAAAGCGCCCGGCCTGCACGCGATCGGACGGGCAACCACAGTTGAGGTTGATTTCATCGAAGCCGTATTCGGCCCCGATCTTCGCCGCCGCGCCGAGCAGTTCCGGCTCGCTGCCACCGAGTTGCAACGCGACCGGATGCTCCACCGGATCCATCGCCAGCAGCCGCGCGCGATCGCCATGGATCACCGCGTTGGCATGCACCATCTCCGTATACAGCCGCGCGTGCGGCGCGAGGAGGCGATGGAAGACACGGCAATGCGTGTCGGTCCAATCCATCATGGGCGCAACCGACAATCGGATAGCTTGCGGATTCAACAATTTGTCTTTACTTACAGTCACTTATGCTGCTCGATTGATCCTGCACATTCCCGAAAAATCCCGTCATCTCCCAGCCTTTGTGTACCATTCGTGTACCACCTTCACCTGGTACAACGATGGCGACCTTTCAGCAGCGCGGCGATCGGTGGAGGGCTATTGTCCGCCGAAAAGGCTTTGCGCCCAAATCGCGGACCTTTCCGACGAAGAGTGCAGCCCGCACCTGGGCGGATCGAATTGAGCGCGAACTAGCGGACCAGGAAGCTCGAGGTGTCGCCGAGCATGACGGAGCCACCGTCGCGGAGCTCGTGGATTGGTACAGCACGTACGTCGGCCAATTGAAACGAATCAGCCTCACTCAGCGGGGAAATCTGTCGAGGGTCAAGGAGGGACTTGGGGACAAAGTGGCCAGCAAGCTCACAGCTGCGGACGTCATCGAGCACACGCGGAAGAGGCGCCAGGGCGAGCACATCAACAAGGATGGGCACCGCGTGCCAGCCTGCGGTGGCGCCACTATGAATGTCGAACTGGGCTACCTGTCCGAAATGCTCAAGGTGGCCAAGTCGATGGGCAAGCTCACCTTGCCCCACGACCCAGTGGCCGAGGCACGGCCTTCGCTGCGCCTAGTAAAACTGGTTGCCAAGTCGGTCAAACGCAACCGACGCCCAACCCCCGAAGAGCTTTCGAGATTGAAGGCGCATTTCGAGGCCAATGCTTGGCGAATGAAGCTGCCAATGGCCGACATAGTCGACTTCGCCATCGGAACCGCCAAGCGCGAGGGCGAAATCACGAGACTTCTTTGGGAAGACTTGGACGCGCCTACCAGAACAGCAGTACTTAGAGATGCAAAGCACCCGCGGGCGAAAGAGGGGAATCACAAGCGCTTCCCCTTGCTCGCCGACATGTGGCCCCTAGTAGATCGCCAGCCCACGAAAGATCGACAGAGAATCTTCCCATTCAAGCCCGATTCGATCGGGACAGCGTTTCGGCGCGCATGCATCGCTCTTGGAATAGAAGATCTTCACTTCCACGACCTTCGGCACGAAGCGACGTCCCGCTTATTCGAACAAGGGTACAGCATCGAACAGGTCGCCACAGTCACGTTGCACGAGAGCTGGCAAGAGCTGAAGAGATACACACAGCTACGCCCGGAGAGCCTGCATAGGGACTGATTGTCGCCGGTGGCTGCTTCCAGTCGGGCACTCCTTCGTCAAGGATAGAACGATTAAGGTCGCCCTTCGGATACCGGATATCCGCTTCGAGTCGAAGACGGACCTTACATTGATTCGTCGTGCCTCCGCGCCCAATGCCCGCTATCGGCCAAGAGCGGACATTGCCAAACCCACCGTGGCGGGCGCTAACGGGCAAACGCAGGCCTATTCGGCCACTTTGAACTCAACAGCAAACGGCGCGATAGTCCTAACAGTCGGCACGCTCTGCACGCCTCGTGCCCCAAGAATCCATTTGAAGTTTTGAGTCACGCTCAAGTCACGCCGTCGCGCGCATTGTCTTTAGTTGATCGCGATACATCTTCTTGAGCTGCCTGTCGACACCAACCGCCCACGCCGCCCCACAGCGGATGCAGGAGCCCACCTTGAAGACGCGCACCGACCTCCAGCTGGCGATCGAACTGTTCGACGCCGCGATGTTGCACGCTGCTAATGAGGCTCCGAATACCGCGGATCATTGGAAGGCATGGCACCTCGCAGCGGCCGACCTTCCTGCGCTAGACGAGGTGCCCGGCGACCTCGACTACTGGTGGCAAAACCAGTTGCTGGACGCAAGTCGGCGTGCGTTCGGCAACCAGAACCTGAGACGTCGCTATCATCGAGGGGAATTCGCCGCAGACTGCAGCCAGTCCGAAGGTGTGGTCTGGAATAATGGGCCATGCGTGTACCGCGGGCGCGAAATCCGCGTAGAGCTTCGTAGGGAGACGCTAGGCGCGGCCTGGAGTGCCGCTGTCACCATCTCCAATCGCTACGAGCTCAAGATTTCCGGTCGAATGTTCTTCGCGGGAATACCCAGCACAGTGACGGGCGCGATCGGCGCATATGCGCTGGTAATCGACGAGGCGAAACGAGAGGTCGACCGAATGAACAATGCTTGCACTTGAACCGCCGAATCTCGCCTGCGTCTGACGCGGAGCACCTAGCATCGACTTCTGACGACAGCCATCGCACGAAGGTACCTCAGCTCGCACAGGAGTCTTCCCTTGTACCCAGCTAATACCAAGCTCTCGTCATCGCTTAGAGCGAGCGCCGGCCACTGATCGGCCAGTTCCAACAATCGCGTCTTCAACAGATCGTAGAACTGGGGCGCTTGCCCACCTCTTGCCAGAAAACGAATGTTGGCCAACGCCATCTGCTGGTCCATGAACATAGCGCCCTCCGGATCGCCTCAAGCGATCCACAACCGATCGATTGCACACGTGATTCACAATGCGTCGCGGGCAGGATGCCTACATCGCCGCACCAGTAGGAGTACGGGCTGTGCTCCGCTCGCCTAATGTGTCCCTGCGTGCACACAGAGCAGCGAAACACGAAGATTCCGTTCGTCGAACAGATGACGAAGACGCGTCTCCACTTGGGCAAGCCCCTCAAGCGACTGCGCTGCATAAAGCGAGTACGTTGCCTTCTCGTCCGGTCGGCTGCCAGCCACGCAACCGACGCTAACGTCGGCGAACTGGGAGGCACGAACCCAGATCGACTGCAGTTCCTTGGGCCCTATGCTCTGACCGGTCCCCAAGGTAAACCGGAACATTGCGATCAATGGCTTGGAGACTAGCCCCTTCTTGGTCGCCATTGGATCACCTATTCCACTCGGCGGCGCGCAGAACGTGCAGAAGCCTCGGAGCCATTACTCGCGCGATACGAAGGCAGAGCGCTTCGATGAGGGTCATGGCCACGATCTCACCCCACCAGTTCGTGGGAGCGACGCTGGTGCCGCTCCCAACCTGCGTACTCGCCGAACAAGTAGTTCGCCCAGGTCTCGCGTAGTTCAAGCATCCCGTTCTGGGCCATCGCACATTCCAGCATCTCCGCGACGGCGACAGGCAGGCGATCGCCCGCGATGCTAAAGACGAGCTGGGATGGAGGCGCGCACCGGGGCGCAGACGTAAAGGCGTCTACGAGCACGTAGCCCGTAGGCGCTGAGTAAACACGGATGTTCATGAAGTCCTCGCGCGGGGAGTTGCACGAGGCTCTCCAATATGCGCCGCAGGCCGCACGGCTTGTGTGCATGACCACACTACGCGCGTTCGTGTGAAGAAGACACCATGAATCAGTCGGTGTGGAAGCGGTACAACGTGCCCGACTCGACGTCACGCATGTGCTCGTTGCCATTGGGATAACGGAGCGGCCGCTTATGAGCACGCGTCCGCTATGGGTCGAAAGCGGAAATTGTCACCGCCGGCTCGCTTCGATCGACCCGATGTCGGCTAACGGCCAGAAGCGGACGTTCACACGAACTAAATGCCCCTCGGCGCATCAAGCACATTCGGCAAAATGCGGGAGGACGCCGCGATGGCGGGCGCGGAAAGAACGACACCCAGATCTGGCGAAGGACAAGCAGCTGCCTCCGACACGCTGCCGCTCCCCGAGCAGGCCTTTGAGGGTCGCATAGGCAGCACGTACGCCGACTCCCAAGCCGATGTCATTTCGCTCCCGACTTCCCCGAAGGGCGCGCCAAACGTGTTGCTGGTACTGCTGGATGATGTCGGCTTCGGCCAGGCCAGCACCTTCGGCGGGCCGGTAAACACCCCCACCTTGCAGCGATTGGCCGATGAAGGGCTACGCTACAACCGCTTTCATACGACGGCGTTGTGTTCGCCGACGCGCGCGGCGCTGCTGTCCGGTCGCAATCATCATTCCGTCCATACCGGCTGCATCACCGAGCTGGCCACCGGCTTCCCGGGTTACGACGGCCAATGGCCACGAGAAGCGGCCTGCGTGGCCGAGATTCTGCGCGGCCATCTATACGCCACTGCGGCCTTCGGCAAGTGGCACAACACGCCCGACCACGAACTGGGTGCAGGCGGCCCGTACGATCGCTGGCCTTCCGGAAAGGGCTTCGATTATTTCTTCGGCTTCCAGGGTGGAGAATCCAACCATTGGCGTACTCCGCTATTTGAGAACACCGCGCCGGTCGAGATGCCACACGACGATCCGGACTGGCACTTCTCGGAGGCCATTGCCGAGCGGGCCATTGGCTGGATCGGCCAGCAGAAGGCAGCCGCGCCCGACAAGCCCTTCTTCGTCTACTTCGCGCCAGGGGCCGCCCATGCCCCGCATCATCCACCCAAGGCATGGGCCGATAAGTACAAGGGCAAGTTCGACCACGGCTGGGACCGTCAGCGTGAGCTCACATTCGATTCCCAGAAGGAGCTCGGCATCATCCCGGCGGATACAAAGCTGACCCCGCGGCCAGACGCCATTCCCTCGTGGGATTCCCGCTCGGCGGACGAGAAACGGCTGTATGCACGCATGCAGGAAGTGTTCGCGGGTTTCCTGGAGCACATCGACGCCCAGGTGGGCAAGGTGGTCGACGCCATCGAGCAGATGGGCCTTCGCGATGACACGCTGATCATCTACATCGTTGGCGACAACGGCCCCAGCGCCGAGGGCACGCTGACCGGCACCCTCAACGTGATGAAGACCATGCTGGGCCTGCCCGACGACGTGCAGGCGATGCTCGAGCATGTCGACGAGATAGGCGGGCCCGCATTCGAGAACCACTATCCCGTCGGCTGGTGCTGGGCCGGATCGTCGCCCTTCCAATGGATGAAGCAGGTCGCCTCGCACTTTGGTGGCACCCGCAACGGCATGGTGATGTCTTGGCCCGGCGGCATTTCCGATCACGGAGGTCTTCGCTCACAATTCCACCATGCGATCGACATCGCGCCGACGATCCTCGAAGTCGCCGGCATCGCGGAACCACGCGAAGTTAATGGCGTTCCGCAGAAGCCCATCGAGGGCACCAGCATGGCGTACACGTTTTCCGAAGCGGACGCGCCCAGCACGCGCGTCACCCAGTACTTCGAGATGTTCGGCAATCGCGCGATCTACCACGATGGCTGGGTGGCCGGTTGCCTGCATGGCAAGGCGCCGTGGGTAACCGCCGGCAGCGTCAGCTTCGACAGCGACCAATGGGAGCTCTACAACATCGAGGAGGATTTCTCGCAGGCCAATGACCTAGCCGCCAAAGAGCCACAGCGCCTGCGCGACCTGCAGGATCGATTCGCGGCCGAGGCCGCCAAGTTCAACGTGCTGCCCCTGGACGATCGCTTCGCCGAGCGCGCCGACCCCGCGCTGAAACCCAGCCACCTTCGTGGAAAAACGCGATTCATCTATCCCGCCGGCACCGTGCGCGTGCCCGAGCGTTCATCGCCCTATACCAAGAACCTTCACCACACTATCGCCGCGGAAGTGGAGATACCCGACGGCGGCGCTGAAGGCGTGCTCGTATGCTGCGGCGGCCTGGGCGGCGGGTTCACGGTTTTCATGAAGGATGGTCGGCTGCACTGGGAGCACAACTACTACAACGAAGTGCGTTATCGCGTTTCATCCACTGAGGCGATTCCCACGGGACGCCAGATGCTTTCCGTCGAGGTAACCGTCAACGAGCAAGGCAAGTTCCAGACTGGCGGCTCCGTCATCCTCCGACGGGGAAAGGAAAAGATCGGCGAAGGCACGTTCGAGAAGCAGATCGGCGGATTCTTTACCGCCAATGAGAGCTTCGATGTCGGCTGCGACACCTGCTCGCCGGTGTCCGATCAGTATGAAACACCGTTCGCCTTCTCGGGGACACTCATTCGCGTGATCGTGGATGTCAGCGAGGCGAGTTTCGAGCAACTGGCGGCACAACGGGAGGCACATGCGCGCATGGCAAAGGCAACCCAGTGAGATGCACTCAGAGGAGTGTCCCCTATGGGTCGAGAGCGAACATTAGCACCGGTCTCGCCGCGCCTCATGTCCGCTGTCGGGCACAAGCAGACATTCGCGGCCTTCGCCGACCGCTAACGCGAGCGGCGCGTTGATATTCATCCTGTTGCTGCAAGGCATGCGCCAACGGAGTGGTTTATGGCACGGCAGTTCGAAGGAACCATCGCACTCGACATACGCCAATCCAAGCCGGACTGGGACGCATACCTGGAGCGGCGAGCTCCGGACGGCGCGCCCAATGTCTTGGTCATCCTGTACGACGACACCGGTCAGGCGTGCTGGTCGCCCTACGGCGGGCGCGTCGAAATGCCAACGCTCGATAGGCTGGCGAAGAATGGGCTCATCTACACGCAGTGGCACACCACGGCGGTCTGCTCGCCGACACGCTCGTGCTTTCTGACCGGCCGCAATCACCACGCCAACGGTTTCGGCACGATCGCCGAGTCCGCGGTGGGCTTTCCGGGTTACTCGGGACACATCCCGCTGGAGAACGCGACGATGGCGACCATCCTGCGCGATGCGGGATGGAGCACGTTCTGGATCGGCAAGAATCACAACGTGCCGGTCGACGCCTTCGACATGGGCTCGAGCAAGAAGCGCTGGCCGCTGGGTCTGGGCTACGACCGCTTCTACGGCTTCATCGGCGGTGAGACCAACCAGTGGTATCCCGAACTGATCGAGGACAACCACTTCGTGGAACAGCCTTATCAACCCGAGGATGGCTACCACTTCTCCCGCGACATCGCGGACAAGGCCATCAGCTTCATCCGCGATGCAAGGCAGTCCCAGCCGGAAAAGCCCTGGTACATGTGGTACTGCCCCGGGGCGAACCACGCACCGCACCACGCGCCGCAGGAATACATTGATAAGTACAAAGGCAAGTTTGACGACGGATACGAGGCTTATCGCGAGTGGGTGCTCAATCGGATGATCGAGCGCGGGATCCTTCCGCCGAACACGCAACTGACTCCGCTCAATCCGATAGGCGAGGGCAAGTGCCCCGCAGGCGACATGGTGCGACCGTGGGCGACCCTTTCCGACGACGAGAAGCGCCTGTTCTGCCGCATGGCGGAGGTCTTCGCCGGGTTCTCGGAGTACACGGATGTGCAGATCGGCCGTCTGATCGACTACCTGGAGGACTCCGGCCAGCTCGACAACACGCTCATCCTCTACTGCGCGGACAACGGCGCTTCTGGTGAAGGAAGCCCGAACGGATCGGTCAATGAGAATTTCTTCTACAACAGCTATCCGGACGACATCAAGCGCAACCTGGAAATGCTGGATCGCCTGGGCTCGCCGGATACGTACAACCACTATCCGACCGGCTGGGCGGTTGCCTTCTCCACGCCGTACCGCATGTTCAAGCGGTACGCCAGCTACGCAGGCGGCACCTGCGATCCCTTGGTCATCCACTGGCCCAAGGGCATCAAGGCCAGGGGTGAGGTTCGCCACCAGTACCACCACTGCGTCGACATCGTTCCCACGATCCTCGACTGCTGCGGCGTGGCCATGCCGGAGGTGGTGGATGGCGTGAAGCAGAGCCCCCTGGCGGGCGTGTCGATGCGCTACTCGTTCGACGATGCCGACGCGCCCACCGCGAAGGAGACCCAGTACTACGAGATGCTTTCCACGCGCGGAATCTGGCACAAGGGATGGAAGGCCGCGACCGAACACGCGCCCTTCGTAGACCAGGGCGATTTCGGAAACGAAACCTGGCAGCTGTTCCATGTCGATGTGGACCGTTCCGAATCCCGTGACCTGGCGGCGCAGCATCCGGACAAGGTCAAGGCGCTGGCGCAGCTGTGGCTGTCGGAGGCGAAGAAGAACAACGTGCTGCCTCTGAACGACCTGGGGTTCATCGCCTTCCGCGAATTGGAGTACAAGGTCCGTGCGCCGGCGACCGGACGCTATGTCTACTACCCGGGAACGACGGAGGTTCCGGAAGCGTCTGCGGCGCGGACGCTCGGCTCATCGTTCAAGATACTTGCCGAGGTCGAATTCACGCCGGACGCCGAGGGCGTGATCGTTGCGCAAGGTTCGAGGTTCGGGGGCTATACCTTGTTCGTGAAGGGCGGAAAGCTGACGTTCGTCTACAACTTCCTCGGCATTGAAGAGCAGGTGCTGGAAGCAGACGCGCCCACCGGCGGGCGCCATATTGTCGGGATCGACTTCCAGCGCGAAAAGTTCGGCCAGTACCATGAAGGGTTGGGGCCGATGAAGTTGTATGTGGATGACGACGTGGCCGCGGAAAAGCCCTTTCGCACGCAAAGCGGACACTACGCGCTGGCCGGCGAAGGACTTTGCGTCGGCCGCGATAGCGGCGACGCCGTGGCATCCGCGTACACCCCGCAGTTCCCCTTCAGCGGCGGCGCCGTCGTGAAGGTGGTCATCGACGTCGCCGATGACGTCTACCTTGACGTGGAGCGCAGGTTCGCGGCGGCGATCGCGCGCGACTGATTAGAATGGTCACATCTTGGCGGAACCAGCAGTCGAGTGTCCGCTATGGGTCGGAAGCGGACATTAACATCGGCCCCGCCTCCGACCCAGCCCTGTGTCCGCTATCGGCCAGGAGCGCACATTCACGGCCGCAGTAACCGCGGCGCGCGCATATGGACTCGGCCCGTGCGTCGTGGTTGCAAGGAGCGAATCATGAAGCGGATCGCCACGTCTTCTTTCGCGCTGGTGTTCCTACTGGGGAGTGCGGCTTGCGAGCGACAGGAAGCGCAGCCGCCCACACCCGGCCAGCCTGCCGCTACAGCGCAATCCGATGCGAAGGCCGAACCGACACTGACCCCGGAACAGATCACGCAACGCACGGTGCAGCGTCGCGCGGTCGAAGCGGTGAACTGGGGAATGCCGGCCGTCAATTTTGACCTGATGTACCAGGCGGGGACCAAGCTTGGTGCCCGCGAAAACCAGATCGTCTACTGGTCGCGGCTTCCCGACTGGAAGAACCAGACGCTGACGCCCAACCCCGATTCGATCTACCTAATGCCCTTCTTCAACACGAAGGAAGCGGGGCCGGTCGTCCTCGAGATACCGCCGGCGGATGAAGGATCGATCAACGGATCGATCATGGACTGCTGGCAGACGGCGCTGGAAGATGTCGGGCCCGCCGGCGTGGACAAGGGCAAGGGCGGCAAGTACCTGATCCTGCCGCCGGGCTACAAGGATCCGGTGCCGGCCGGCTACATCGCGCTGGCCTCCGGCAACAACCAGGGCTACGCACTGCTGCGGTCGATCCTGAAGAGCGGCAGCGAAGCGGATGTCGCCAAAGCCGTGGCCTATGCGAAGCGCATCAAGCTGTATCCCCTCTCGCAATCGGCGAACCCGCCGGACACTACCTTCGTCGATGCGATCGATGCCGTCTTCGACGCAACGATTCCGTACGACAGACGTTTCTTCACCTCGCTGGATCGCATGATCCAGACCGAACCGTTCCTTGAGCGCGACAAGGCGATGATCGACCCGTTGCGGTCGGTTGGCATCCACAAGGGACAGCCGTTCAAGGCCGATGCGCAGTTGCAGGCGACCTTCGACTCCGCGGCGAAAGAGGCGCATGACTGGATCGAAGCGCGCTACGTGACGCTGTTTTCGCAGCCGTATTACGAAGGCGCGCAGTGGGGCGTTCCCGTACAGCCGGAACTGGCCAAGGAACTGCAGAGCAACTACGCCGATCCGGACAGCTATCCGATCGACCCCCGCGGCGTCACGTATGCCTATGCGTTCTTCAGCGCAAAGCATTTCGGCGCCGGCCAGTCCTACCTGATGACCCTCAAGGACAAACAGGGGCGTTTCCTCGACGGCGGCAAGACCTACCGCTTGAATGTTCCCGCGAATGCACCGGTCACGCAGTACTGGTCGGCCACCGCTTACGACCGAGCGACGCACGCGCTGATCCGCGATCTTCCGTGGTCGAGCCGCTCGTCGCAGACGCCGGGGTCGAAGAAGAACGCGGATGGTTCCGTCGACGTGTACTTCGGCCCGAGGGCGCCCGCCGCGGGCGAAGCGAATTGGGTTCCGACGAAACCGGACGGACAATTCGAAGTCCTGGTCCGTTTCTACGGCCCGTTGAAGCCGCTGTACGACAAGACCTGGAAACTGCCGGACATCGAGGAAGCGCCATGAAGCTGCTGGCTCTCGTCGTACTCGTGCTCGTTCTGACCGTCGCCTGCACGCAGCAGGACGACGCACCCAAGCCGACCGCCGTTGCGCCTCAAAGCGCCACTCGCGACCAGGCAGTCCGAACGACCCAACCACGGACGACCGGTCCGCAGACGATCGAGACGCGCATCGGCCCGCTCGAGTTCACCCACGACTTCGCCAACGGCTACCCGACCGACGCCACCATCGACAAGCTCTACGACGAGCGTGATTTCCAGCGCGCGTGCCAGGCCTATCTGTGGGCCTTGCCGGCGGTCTCGTTTGCCTCGTTCCAACGCGGCGTCACGCAGGGACTCGGCGCTCGCAACGGCCAGATCGTTTCGATCCTTTCCTACGAGGCCAGACGCGGCATCCTCACCGCGAACGCCACCACCCCGTACTACCTGGGCTTCGCCGATCTGTCTTCCGGACCGCTGGTGATGCAGATGCCAGCCAGCGGCGTGCAAGGCGGGATTTCCGACGCCTGGCAGAACAACCTTCCGGATTCGGAGGCGCCCGCCAGATATCTGCTGCTGGGCCCGGGCCAGAAGGCGCCGGACGAGGTCGACGGCTACGCCGTACGCCACTCGCCGACGTTCAACATCTTCCTGGGCGTGCGCCTTACCGACACCGATCCCGAGCGCGCCAAGCAAACCCTGGGGCAATTGCAGCTCTACCCCTATGCGCAACGTGGCAGCCAACCAAAGATGGAGATCCTCGACTCGGGCAGCAAGGCGTGGAGCGGCCTACCGCCGCGCGGGATGGCGTACTGGCAGCGGCTGGACGAGGTGATCCAGCGCGAGCCGCTCGAGCCGCGCGACACCTTTTTCCATGCGATGTTGAGGCCGCTCGGCCTGGAAAAGGGCAAACCCTTCAACCCGGATGCACGCCAGACCAGGATCCTGATCGACGCCGCGCTGGTCGGCGAGGCCATGGCGAAAGCCAACACCGCGAACCGCCGCTTCGCGGGGGTGAAATATCGCCCGGAAGCACACTGGGATTTCGCACTGCAGTTGGACGCCGATGATCCCGCCGCCTACTGGGACATGCTCGACGAACGCGCCTCCTGGTTCTACGAGGCCTTCGGCGCCGGGCCGGCGATGGCACCCAAGCGTCCCGGTCTGTCTTCGGCGTACCTGAGCGCATACAAGGACAAGGCAGGGAAAGGGCTGGATGGCGGCACCTCGTATCGGCTGCACGTTCCACCAAATGCCCCGATCAAACTGTTCTGGTCGGTCACCCTGTACGACCTCGACACGCGCGCGCTCATCCTCAACGACCAGAGGATCGCCGATCGTTCATCGCGCATGGATCTACGCAAGAACGAGGACGGCTCGGTCGACATCTATGTCGGGCCGAAGGCGCCCACCGGCTTCGAGAAGAACTGGATTCCCACTGTCCCCGGCAGGAACTGGTTTGCATATTTCCGGTTCTACCAGCCGACCGAGGCCTACTTCGACCGGTCTTGGCCGTTGCCGGACTTCGAACAGATCTAGACCGAGGCCATTCGAAAGTCGTTTGAAATGCTGGAGTCCAGCGATGAGATCGTTGCCGGCATGCCTGCTCGTCGTCGCCTCGTCGCCTTCCCCGCATTTGCAAAGAAGGCGGGTTCGACGGACGAGATCGCACGCAATCTTGCCGGTCCTGGCGCGGCGATGGTGTCGGTGCCGTTCCATTACAACCATCTCGGGGAAGTCGGCCCAGACGACGACTTCGACAACCACCTACTCAAGATACAGCCCTGTCCGAGTCGTGGTCGTCGACCTGGCCCAATACCGCGCTAACGGTGGCGACGCGGCTTAATGTCCGCTAACGGCCAGAAGCGGACATTCAACGGTTAGATCACCGCCCTCCAATCATGTTTGTCTAGCCAGACGATAAGGGCCTCGATCGACCCCTCTGCGCGGTCAAACGTAACGCTATAACCTGTAGCCTCCTCTGAGTTACGGAGCCCGCCAGGAGATCTGGCGGGCCTCTCGGGAGGCGACGCGGACGCAGCGCGGCGCTTCGTGCGGACGCTAAAGCTGGTCAGCATGGATTGCTGAGTCGCTTTCCCTATCCGACTGGGCAGGCTGCAACGTTCTACGGCTTCAGATTGCCGGGGCGACGCGCACTGCTTGGCGCTGTGTTCCCTGAGTCCTTTAACCGCACATACAAATGCGCGATCGGGGTCCCGTCTGTCGATGGCACGGTTTTGACTTCGGCGCGCGCGGCCCACCCCGGGGGATGGCCGCTAACCACTTAGCCGCATGGGGTATCCGTCGGGTCATGTGCGGACTTCATGCCGCGAGTTCGCATCGGGCTGTCGCACTACGCCCCCAGTTCATGCAGTGCACGAAACAGGTGCGCAAGGTCGTAGGGCTTTCGCAGGTACGGCGCTTCCGAGAACTCCGGTGGCATCAGGTTCGGATCGCGGGCACTAGTGAACATGAATCTGAGTCCGATCTTTCCAAGATGGTGTGCCAGGTCAAAGGACAGCTCGTCGCCAAGCTCTACGTCAAGCAATGCGACGTCGAACGCGATGTCGTCCCCGAGTGCTCTGAAGGCCTCGGCGACCGTCAGCACATGGACGGTGTCGTGGCCTTCGGAATCCAGAGCCATCACGACGGTTGCGGCCATCATCGGGCTGTCTTCGAGCAAGAGTATGCGCACAGTGTCCCCACGCGGCGTCGCAGCCGACGCCTCGTCTGCCTAGTGGAAAGCGAGTGTTCTACGCGCCAGGGGCGACAGACGCGCGAGCATGTCGGCCACGCCATCCAGCGTGTAGGGCTTGGAAAGGAAAAGGGCGTCACTCGGCGCCGACTGTGGGTCAACGCCAGACGCGAAGCAAACAAGGTGGCCGGCAAGGCGCAGCTGTTCACCGGCCTCCAGCGTGGAGACGCCACCGACGTTCAAATCCAGGATGAAGGCGTCGTACGCGCCGCGTGCGATCAATTCAGCGGTGGATTCTATCGAGCAGGCAACATCGGCTTCGTGACCCAGAGAGGTCAGGGCCTCGCTGACCTGCTCCGCCGTGGCAGCACAGTCTTCGACCAGAAGGATTCGCATGCCGGGCCTCATCTCGCAGCGGAGCTGCACGGAGGCTCGGGTGACAGGACCAGGGTGAGTCCGATGCATCAAGGAAGGTACACGCTCGGCCACGCAAAGAGGTGATGGGGCGTTCATGACGTTGAACGCCGCGGCCTGTGCGTCGGCGATTCGACAAGCAACACGGGGGGCGCGCGTCTTGTGCGACTGGCTTTGCTCCCTCGTTCAACGGGAGCGTCGACTTCGGACGCGGTCCGCAGTGGGATTGCTATGTATGCCGCTTGAAGCGGTTCGGCGTGTCCGAAGGAACGTTGTGCCGGAATGCCGGCCGGCCTACTGTCCGGCGAATTCAGTGGGCTCATCGCCCAGCGAATGCCGGGGAAAGTCGATGGTGAATACGCAGCCAGTGCCGGGAACGTTACGCACACTCAGCAGCCCGGCGTTGGCCTCGATGCTCCTGCGGGAGATGGACAGCCCCAGGCCCAGGCCGCTTCTATCTTGGGCCTGCTGAGTGAACGGCAGGAACATCTTCTCCGCGTCACCCGATGGAAGGCCGCCACAACGGTCCTCCACATCAATGAGGATGCGATCCGCCACCGCGTACGCGTTGACGGTGATCTCGGTGTGCGGGTGCGAGAACTTGAAGGCGTTCTGGAGCAGATTCCCGGCGGCCGCCAGGAGCAGGTCACGCTCCACGTCGACGGCCAGCGATGGGTCCACGTTGGAAACCTTCAGTGTGAACCCACGTATGTCCGCTTCCAGCGACGCGGAGAGCCTGAGCTCGGCGAGGAACTCGTGGACGGAAAACAACCGGCTCTGGAGTGGAAGACCGGCGGTCATCCGAACCTCGGCGAGAGACCGGTCGATCAGGTTGCCCAGGTTTACCAGCGAACGCTCGAGGATGCCGCCGGTGGCACCGGTGACACCCACGCTTCCATTCCGGATGGCGGAAAGTGCCAGCGTCGCCGTCGCCAGCTGATTGCGCAGCTCGTGGGCAAGGAATCCCAGCCGTGCGTTCAGATCATGCACGTGCTGGTCCGCGACCACGATGTCGCGCTGATATCCGAACTCGGTGACGGCATTGGCTATCGCGTTATCGAGACAGCGGTTGAGGATCCGGAACTCTTCCACTTCGATCTGCGCATCGAGCTCGAACGCGAGATCAGTGATCGCCTGGCAGAGGTCGCCGTAGTCGTGGACCACTTCTTCGACAGTAAACCCGTGCTGCATCAGTTCCTTGCCATGCCGGGCCGCCGTATCGCCTATCTCGGACAGCGCCGGCTTGCCGCCACCGGCACGCCCTGAGACGCGTCGGCTCTGCAGCGGATCGGCGGTCTGCTCGAGTTCAAGTGTCTTGATTACCTGTTCGAGGAACACGGAAATGCCGTGTTCCAGCTCAGCGCCCGGAACGCCATAGGCGGATCGGGCCTGCACCTTCACCCTGCATCGGGCGGCCAGTTCGTCCCGGTTCGCGATGAGAAAGCGATGCATCATCACAACACCCTACGCCCAATGCCCGACCACGCCATGCGCGCGGTCTGCGCTCATCGGCCGCACAGCTGTGTCCCTGACGATGTCCGCTATCGGTTTTCCATGCCCCGAAGACGCTCGTCTTGAGGTCGATAGCACCATTGCGCTATCGCTCCTGATAGACCGAGTAAGGGGTCGAGTAGAGTCGCCAAAGCCTCAATGCGCCGCCTGCGGCAACGGCGAACCCAATCACGAACAGACCAACCGGCAGCCAGGCGAGAACCTCGATGATCGGTCGCAGGAAGCTACCCGCCCTCTGGTCTATCGCTGCGAGCACGCCCGAAACCATGAGCGCCACGAGGGCGACAGCCGCGCCCCTCCATACACGAACACTCGCCTTTCGCTCCGTCTTCCGATGCCACCGGTTGAAGTCCACTGGGTCACCTCTGTGAATGCTCGCAGTAGGCCTGACGAAGATAAACGAGCGCGTGACGAGACGAGGCGGTAACGCACGTCTTCCCGAGGCGCTTGCGGGCGCCCAGTGACTACTTCTGCTCACCGTTTTCGGCGTCATCGCCATCGTGCTCTTCATCCAGCTGCCCGCTGACGCCAGTGCGCCGGTCTTCGTTGTGTCCGGCTACCGGTCCTGCTGGCTCTTCCGGACGCTGCGACTGTTGCTGGTTGCCTAGACCTATGCGCTGCTTATCGCCTTCATTGACGCTACCCATCTCGCTCTTCCAAGTGTGTCGGCGAAGCGCCGAGCATCAACACTGCGCGCCTGGCCGTCAGCATGCAGTGACGCGCCGGTGCACAGCCAACTCAGCGGAAAAGATGCGTCGCGGTGGTTTCGGCAGAGCCTGCTCTCTGTGTCGCTTGCTACGTTCGATCAACTCACCGGTACGCGAGATGAACCGAGTTCGGCGGTTTGGCGATCGCACGTGAGATGGGGCCATCCAAGGCCGGCGTTGCTAACCTCTCGTCACAAGGTGACGCGGATTGCGCAGTCAATCCTAGCTTCTCCGCCACCAGCTCTATGGCACTGTCGGTTATCGTGATCAGAGTTGGCGACGAATCAACGTCCGATGCCAGCTCGAGCGGGAAAGCTCCGGCCGAAGCTTGCAGGCGAACCTCGAAGGGGCTTGCAGGTGTCGGATAAACCAAACTCCGTGATCATCAGGGCTCAGGTGACGAACACCACTTGCGAAACTGTGCGACCCGGCTACCTGGAACAAAGGACATGGGTGATGACGTCAATGTCGCGCATGCGCATTTTCGCAAGGCGTCACCCTGGGCGCTCCCAGAAGAGTAACAGCGTTTACCCACCTCATAGAGTTGCCCTCCGTTTCGCTCCGGTCGCTTCGGCCCGAGATGAAGCGGACCAGAGACGCGACCGGACATGCGCCGAATAATGCGGTCATACGCTACGGCTTGCCCCCCAGCGACTTAACTATAAGCCCCTGCTCGTAGACAGCCTGCGCAAGCTCGGTCATTCGAACGGCGAACTCGTGGCCATTAACGAAGATGATCGTGAACTTGCCGCCGCCGTCAGCCGTTGGCTCTACGGCAGACATGTGGACGATGTGGCGGGGATTTATCCAGTTGTCGCCTAGCTTGATCAATGGGGTCATTCCTTGCGGGACAAAGTCTGCACTCACTCGCGCTGTCTACTGTGACGAGCAGCAACTCAAACCCGCGCCAATAAGTAAGTGCAAAGCTCCACCGTCCACCCCATTGTCGCCGTCTTCAATGCCTTGAGCGATGGCGTATCTGAGCAATTGCGAAGTCCTCGTAGCTTCGATCGGCATCCAGTGCTTGCAGTCGTGCCGATACCTGCTCGAACTCCTCCCGTGTGAGATCGCGAACGATCACCTGAAGCTCCGGCGGACTCATCCTGCCTTCCGCCCTGGACGTCCTGAATCGCGGCAGCAGCCTATCCTTGGAGAGTAGAGCGACTCGCTTCTCGTCAGTAACGTAGATGCGTCCGCACTCCCGCAGCATCTGCGCAGTCACAGCGCCTGGAGTCGCGCGGAGAGACATCGGAGTATCAGCTCTCGACTGCGAGCGCCACTACAGCGGCGATGCCTGCCCCGACCGTGCACCAGTACGCCAAGAGCAAGATCGCGCGATAGCGAGAGCAGTAGCGGGCGCCAGCTTCGTCTATGCTGCCCATAAACTCTCGCGTCAGCAGATAGAGCATCGTGCTGCGCGCGCTCAGGACGGTGCGATCGTGCCAGCGAGCGGGCTGAGCCGCGTGCATCCACTGTTCAGGATGCCGCGACTTCAAGCCCCTCAGAAACGTGATCCATACGACGGTCTCAATTGCGATAGCGATCGCAAACAGAACGCAGGCGCTGGCAGTTACCGGCTTCATGGAAATTCTCGTGGCAGCTCCATCGCACGCCAGTGGGGGCGAAGCAACGTCGGCGAACTATTCAGCTTCGCCGATGGTCCGTTCGACTAGAACCGTGAGGCTTGGCCGTTCCTATGGCCCAGAGCGCTTCATGCGCGTGCCCTGAAGTAGTCAGGACAGTTGCTGATGTCTGCAGTGTGCTCTGACTCTCGTGACCATGTCGTTACGAGCACCGCCCAAAGCCGAGCAGGTCACCGCGAGATTCCGCAAACTACGAACCCAGTCCACGTTCGGCACGCTTCTGCGGCCTACCGAAATACCTGCACCACCGCACGGAGGAGCAGGCGTTTGCTACATGGCCACGGGGGCATGGAGTGGTACGGTCGCCCTGCGGGGTTTCAGGGCTCTGACTGTCTGTAATGGCGAGCTGGCGCGCGATGCTGCAGCCGCCCCCCCTGACCACGTGGACCTCCAGCTCCCTGGCGGCAGCGCGTGAGACGATCATTGGCTAGCGTCCTGACGTCTTCGGAAATGTCTGAAGTGGCAAGCGCGCCATTGATCGCATTCATCAGCAATGCGTAACGATCGGCTTCCGTAAGGGTCGTGTGCCCCGTTCTGCACCGCGTGAACTGTGGTAGAAAAATCCTCGGTGTCACAGCATTCTTCCGTATGAGGCTTCGCCCAGGCCGCATGCGCCGAGATCCAGTGGAACCAGCAGCGGCCATGCTGCATTCCCGTCAGTGGAGTGTACGAGTCTCGTTCTGGCCGCTCTTGAATCGCGGCTCACCTCTGAAAGATGAGGGTACAGAAGAACGGCGAGGGAAGCCCTCGCCGTTCCGTTGACACCCGCTGGCGGTTACTGCTTAGTCGGAATGTTGACCTTATCGATCCCATGGAGCAGACCATTGCTCGACCCGATGTCGGCAGAGGTAATCAGCGCTCCATCAATGCTGAGCTGGTCGTCCTTCAGGATGATCGGGGCCGACTGGCCGTTGACGGTTCTGGCAGCGTCCCACTTGCCAACGTCGGCCGCGGTCTTGCGGCCGCTGACAACATGATAGTTCAGCAGCGAGACGAGTTCTTCCTTGTTCTCGGGCTTGAACAGACTTTCCAGCTTGCCAGCCGGAAGCTTTTCAAATGCCGCATCCGTCGGTGCGAACACCGTGAAAGGGCCCGTGCCGCGCAGCGTTTCGGTCATGCCCGCGGCATCAAGTGCCTTGCCAAAAGTCCTGAAGGACCCATTGGCGGCGGCGGTGTCGACGAGATTCTTGCCGTTGGGAATGTTGGTTACGGTGTTCATACAGGATTGCCTCTTATATGGTCCGCTGTTTTGCGGAATCCAGGGCGGCCGAAGCCAGACCCCGCTCGAAGCGGGGCGAGTGAGGCTCAGTGCGGAGGAGGAGTGGAATTGCAGCGCGGCTGAGTGGCCGTTGCGACGTTGCATCGCAATGCACAAGGATCGTGCGCCGTTGAGCGTGAGTTGGGCGTGAGCTAGCCTCGTCGCGGACCGGTGCTCGTTGGCCACGCGCCGCGGCTTGTACTCAGCAGCAGGAAGGGATCACCGCGCATGCTGGTGGCGTACCCAGCATGAATGTCATGCCTGGACGCGTCATTCACTCAACAAAATGAGCGCATAGTGTCGCAGGTTGCGAGCATGTATCGCTCCGTCTCAGTTGTGTTAGCCCCCAAGGCTGTGACCTCAAATCAGAACAGCCAATCGCGGGGCTGAGGACACTAATCATGAGAACGCTCATCGAGATGCTCGCATCACAGGTCACGCAGGCTATTGGGTCGTTGAGGGTGGATCGGCCACCGCAGCTACCAGACCCCGTGCGCGACGGGTGGCCAGTGCTAGCATTCACGCAACCATACTCGAGCCGAATGACTGCAAACCTTCGATCCTCGTCATTGCGTCGCAAGTCCTTCCGAAGGTTCCTGCATATTGATCGGCCTACGCCGTAACACGGCGCGTCGCCGGCAGCCTTGCGCTGACCGGAGAGAAGGGCGACCGCTTCTCTAAGTCACGAGTAAGTAACATCAGTTGGCGCACTCTCGAATGACACTACGGCGCAACGTCGTACTGGCCATTCGGGCCGCAGCACAGCACGCCACGCTCCTACCTTCCCTGAGCTAAGCGCCCCATGTCGGTCGGGGTTGGCTATTCGTTGGCGCTGCGGGCTATTTTCATCACAACTCATCGCCGGCGAGTCACGGGGGTCGTTTCCTACGATGCCACGGCGACGGCTGGACGGAGCTCATCATGAACGGTGCAACTGCCCCGTTGTTCACAGACGTACTCAAGTCAATACCGAGGTTCTTCGGCATCCGACTCGACGCCAGACCTGCCTATCGTATGGAGGATGTCGTGGGACCGGTCGAGATCAGGCGCTACGCGCCAGCCTTGTTTGTGCATACCTCTGCGGACGGAAGCCATGACGCGGCATTGCGTGTCGCACGCGAGAAGCTAGAGGATTACATCTACGGTGAAAACGAAGCCCTAGAGAAGATGGAGATGACCTATCCGACGTACCAGGGCGACGACGAGTCCACGATGTTCCCCAGCGCTTTACGCATGCGCGATAGGCACGGCTGGAGAGTTGCATTCTTTCTCTCCAACAACTTGGCCGCTGGAGAGGCGCCGCTACCGGACGATCCGGCGGTAAGAGTCCATGAATCGCCGGAAACATTGGTTGCCGTACTTGGATACCGCGGTGCCGACACGGAGGAGAGCCGCATCGCTGCTAAGCGCGACCTAATGCAGACACTGTCGGGGTCACGGTGGGCAGCAGATGATCAGGTTTATTGGGCAAGTTATGACCAGGCGTTCGCCATCCCGTATCTCAAGAAGAATGAAGTTCATGTCCGTGTAGCGAACTCGAAGACGGAGATTGTCGTCTCGGCCAAGGTCGACGAGGCATGCAACAGCGACAGTGAAGCCGCAAACCAAGCCTAACCGCAGTACGCTCCGGAGAACTGAAATGCAAATCTTCACGAATGAAAAGAGAGATCGAAGTTTCCTACGCCCGGTCACTGAGGACGATTTGGCATTACAGCGCGCCGAGAACGAAGGACTGCCTTTCTTGTCGCACCGCGATGAAGCGAGCCATCTCTTCGCCCGCGTGTCGATGAGGCTCCGAAAGGGGCTTAGTCCAGTCGCGGATGGGAACTTGCTGACCCTTGAAGAGCTCCTCGCCGCGGTCAACAAGGTGACGCAAAGCGACACACAATTATGTCAGCAGTGTGCAAACCTGGTTGCACTCTTGGCATCGGACATTCGGAATGCGAAGCAGTTCTCCTTGGATAGTTGTCTCCGCGCCAGGCCGCTGCGCGATTGGCGCGAGCGCTACAACGGCCTAGAGTTCCTGCGATGACCCTCGCCGAAACCGCATCCTTCTGCGCTAGCGGATGCTGATGCGCTAAGTGCTGGGCTCTCACGTCACCTGGATGTTTGCCGCACAAAAGATCAGTTGCCGGCCAGACCGCCAGGCTTGCGTTCCCGCGGCTGGCAGAGCCCGGCCATCAGCGAACATCTCTTGCGGAACGCCAATCATTCTTCTGCACTGCTTTTACGCTCGGCCGGCTACCTTGCCCGCAGGAGGGTCAGATGCCGGCGCCCCTGAACTCGCAGCGAGAAAACCAACGTGACGCGGCGGCGCGGCTCGCGCAGGCGCTCGCTCAGCTCGCCGAACAGCGCGACGCCCTCAGCTGGCACCGCCAGAAATCGCGCCAGCTAACAGACCAGTCCAGCCGCCTGGTTAGCGCAAGCCAGTTGCTCCGAGAAAAGATTGAGGAGTCGTGGCGACGCCTGGCTGAGTAAGCAGGTCGCGGCAATCACGCGCCGATCATTGCGACTCGACGACCAACGGGGTCAGCCACGTCAAACTTCCCAGCCGAGCACGTCTCACCCCATAAGCGAGCTCATCAGTGCAGGCCTGATCGTCACGCGCTCGTGTCAGGGTAGCCGGTCCCGGAGAGAGAGTCCCTAATGCGTCTTGCCGACTTCATCGAACAAAACGTCTGTCTAATTGCCGATGGGGCGCAGGCCTTCGCCGCAACGCAGACTCCTCAGGGAGTGCACCTAGACGAAACCGCGCTGAGGGATCACATCCCGGAAATTCTGTTGGCCGTAGTTGCAGACCTGCGAACGAAACAATCCGCCGAGGCCCAGCTGCTTAAATCGGAAGGGCGGGCATCTGTGCTGGACGGACCTCGGACCCCTGCAAGCACCCACGGCATGTTGAGGGCTAAGGGCGGCTTCGACATCAATCAAATGGTTGCGGAGTACAGAGCTCTAAGAGCTGCGGTGCTTCGACTATGGATTGATGCGCATGAGCCTTCAAAGCAGTCGTTCGACGACATGATCCGATTCAACGAAGCTATTGATCAGGCCATTTCAGAGTCCGTCTCCTATTTTTCGAAGGAAGCAGAGTCTTGGCGCCAGGTGTTCCTCGGCGTTCTCGGACACGATCTCCGCGCGCCCTTGAGTGTCATCGTGACAACGTCGGACCTGCTGTCTCGGATGACGCGCGATGGCCCCTACTCCGAGCAGACGCAACGCATCGTCCGCAGCGGGATGCGCATGAGCAAGCTGCTTGACGACCTTCTTGACTACAGCAGGACCCAACTTGGCGTCGGAGTGCGCATTGTGCGCTCGGAATGCTGCCTCAGTGAGGTCCTTAGCGAAGAAATCGATCTGCTGCGGACAGCACTTCCCGAAGCGACGATCAGGTTCTACACCTCGGGACCCGTTCGCGACAGCTTTGACGCCTCACGCCTACGCGAAGTGCTAGCGAACCTAGTTAGCAATGCTTACAAGTACGGCGAGAGTGGGTCAGCGATTCTGGTTTCTCTAGCACGAACGGCCGAGGGCGTTGAACTCGTGGTACGCAATCGCGGCGCCCCGCTCCCGTCGGCCTCACTGGACGAACTGTTCAATCCCCTGCGACGAGGCCTGCAGCCGGCGAAAAGCGGCGAACGTACGAGCCTCGGCCTGGGACTCTTCATTGTCCGAGAGATCGTGAAAGCGCATAGGGGCGAGGTGGTCGGCGAGTCAGCACGAGGGGAAACCACCTTCACCGTTCGAATTCCTCTCCAAACTTAACTCTCAGCGCCCAATGCTGCCGACCCCTGGCAAGCCAGATCCAGGGCCCGCTCAAGGTCATCTATCAGATATGGCTTGCGCAGGTGCGGTTTACCTAACATCTCGAGCGGCGTATCTGCTTTAGCTTGCCCAGTGGCAACGACAAACGGGATCGATCTCTCATTCAGAACGGATGCCACATCCGCGCTGGTGCCGCCGCCAAGGTCCACATCTAGCACCGCGACATTGGGGCAGGTCACATCGATAAGCTTGAGAGCTTCCGCAACCGGCGATGCATAGCTTACAGAGTGGCCAAGGACAGCGAGCGCGTCCGCAACGCTCTCCGCGACTTCCTTGTCATCCTCGACGAGTAGAATCTGCATGCCTCTGCCCCCAGTGGGACATTGGACGCTCCCACATGCAGTGTGAGCAACCGGTCGAAGTAACCTCAGCTTATAGCTGGTTCGTCAAGGAGGCTCTTCACCGTGCGACGGAGCGGTCGAGTACAGACCAACCCAAGCCTCCTTCCCTCAGAATGGCGCCCCATGGGTCTGGTTATGCTGCGCCACTCAGCATCGCATTCAACGCAGCGATCAGCTGTGGAAATCGATAAGGTTTAGGGAGATACGTTACGCCGTCAGGCAGCGGGGGCAGTTGCCCGCGCGCGTAGCCCGACACAATAAGGACGCGCGCCGGCGGGTCGCGCCGGAGTGCCTCTTCAGCAACCTCTATTCCGCTCACCCCGTTGGGCATGCTGACGTCGGTCACTACAGCGTCGTAAGTGTCTTCTCGAAGCGCTTGCATAGCGACAACCCCGTCCTCCGCCAAGCGTACACTGAAGCCGGCAAGGCGGAGTCCCTCACCAACGAGAAGGCGAGCATCCCCCTCATCCTCCACAAACAAGATGCGCATTTACGTTCTCCGGACCGGAAAACGCGTCACCTGCCCGAAGCAAGCGCACCCTTCCCTATTGCTCACCCTAGAACAAAATCGGTTACGAGCTCGTAGAGTCGCAGTCTCTGCACGCCGTGGAATCTTTGGGCGTGGCTATATTCCCGCGATTCCCCGTCGCCTTGGCGGACTGAAGGCCGCTCTGGGTCGAAAGCGGACGCTAGCTCTGTCGAATGTCTCGCCACAAGTTGTGCACAAGGCGTCGCCAAATTGCGCACAAAAACTCAACTTCTTATCACGCCCGCCGATATGTGCAGCGCGGCAAATCAGCCGAAATGAAAGTGAATCTCCCTAGCCGAAAGGCCACCCGCTACGTACTGTCCGAAGTAGCGGGACAGAGCGTCGTGCACGTCACTTTCCGGAACGGTGTTTTTTTTTGCCCGCGCTGATGTGGAACTGCGCGTTGCTTTGATTCACATCGCCGCCGGTGATGATCTGCGAGGCATTGCCGATCTGCACGCCGCCAGTGACGGGAATGGCAACAATTCCCAGTGCGCCCAAGACCGCCGCCCTAACTTCAGGAGAGCTCTCCCGATAGCGGCGCAGCAGTTGCGCTTCATCGCCCGACATCTGCGGAGAGTGGCGCCCCGTCAGAACGTACAGCACGTCGATCCCAGCGGACGCGGCGGCGGCGAGGTACTCCGCCGAGGGCGCGCTGTGCCCGAGCTCGTAATTCGTTTGCGATTTCTTCGCCACGCCCGTAGCGGCCGCCAACTCGGCCTGGCTCTTGCCAAGCCGAATTCGCTCACTTTTCAGTCTTGCGCCGATTTCCAAATCGTTCCCCTGAATAGCTTGACATGGGAATGATCCTTCCCCATGATGTGTTTCAACTTGCACATAGTTTCACCTATTTAGCCCATGACCAACGGCAAGACCATCCGAGTACGGACGCCCGAAGTCGCTAGAGCCGATCTGGAACGTCGCGGCATCTCGATTGCGGCGTTCGCGCGCGACCACAACCTGTCCTACGGAACCGTCTACCAGTTGCTGCACGGCAAGAAAAAGGGACTGCGCGGGGAGGCGCATCGGGCAGCGGTACTGCTGCGCCTCAAGGAAGGCGTTATAGAAGTCGAACAGGGGGATTCGGAAGATGGGAGCGTTTAGCGGGAGCAAGCGCGTGGTGTTCACCTGCGAAGCGTGTGGTGGCGTGCTGATCAAGCGCACCAGCTACCTATCGCACCAGCACCTGCGCCACGACACCTACGTCTGCGACAACCCGGTGTGTTCGGCCAGCTACACCGGCCACACCGAACTGACCGGCATCGCCAGCCCCAGTGGCATGCCCAACGCCCGCCAGAGTGAACTGCCTGAAGCACCGGCATACGCGCGCAACCTCGCGCTGAAGGCTTACCGGGACGCCCAGGCGGAACGACAGCTGGATCTGCTCGACAGCCAGCCCGCTACCACCGACCACTGAGGTCCACATGCTTCGCACTCTTGAATTGGCGGCTCTGCCGTCAACGCTACAGCTTTGCCTGCTGTCAGCCGATCGCTGCAACGGCCTGATGCAAACCGAGCCGTTCGGCATGTATGTGCCGCGCAACTTCCACCCGCAGGAGATCGACGCCGCGTACACGCCGATGGAAGTGGCGGCGCTCAAGGGGCTGAGTCTGCTGGCGTGTAGCGGCGCCTTCGACGAAATGGTCGAGGTCACCAGCGCCGGCGTCGAGCTGCTCAATACCGCGTACGTCCAGGTCGAGGTGGCCCGATGAGATCCGACAGCGGCTGGGCATCGGCACAGGTGCCGACCTTCGTCTTTTCGAATCAGCAGCAGAAGCCGACGTACGTGGCGCCGGCAGTGAAGGCCAGCGAAGCCGAGCGTCTACGCGCAGACATCGAGGCGTTCCTGCGCAATGGCGGCCGCATCGAACAGGTGACGACACCGGGCACGAAGCGCAACGGACGCGGGGCCTGATCGCATGCAAGAGGACATCCGCCAACAGGTCATCGAGCGCCTGCAGCGCGATTACGGCCTCAAGCCGCGCAGCGGCACGAACTACATGCGCGGCGGCAAGTGCCCGTCGTGCGGCAAGAAAGAGCTCTACACCAGCCACGAAAAGCCGTGGGTGGTGCGCTGCGGCCGCCAGGCCAAGTGCGGCCGCGAAATGCACGTCAAGGATCTCTACGACGATCTTTTCGACGACTGGTCCAAGCGCTTCACGCAGACCCCGGCGAATCCGAACGCCGCGGCCGACGCGTATCTGGAATTCAACCGCGGCTTCGGGCTGAAAGACCTGCGCGGGCTCTACACGCAGGACAACTACTTCGATCGCAAGCAGGGCATCGGCACGGCGACGGTGCGCTTCGCGCTCACCAAGGGCGGCTATTGGGAGCGCCTGATCGATCGGCCGCACCGCTTCGGCAAGCAGAAGGCCCGCTTCAAGCCGGGCGAAAGCTACGCCGGCGCCTGGTGGATCGCACCCTCGGTCGACGCGCAGCTCGAAACTGCCGCGGAGCTGTGGATCGTCGAGGGGATCTTCGACGCGATCGCGCACATGCAGCACGGCAATGCGGCGGTGTCGGCGATGAGCAGCAACGCCTTCCCGGAGGAGTCGCTGCGCGCCCTGGTGCGACGCCGCGCCGGCAACCTGCCCACGCTCATCTGGGGGCTCGATAACGAGCCGGGCGCCCGCGATTACATCCGCAAGCACGTGCGCCGCGCGGAGGCCATGGGGTTCCGCTGCCGCGCCGCGCAGATCCCGCAGCCGGACGGCAAAAAGGTCGACTGGAACGACCTGCACCTGCGCGCACACGCGCACGCCGATGCCGACGAACGGGCGAAGCAATGGGACGGCGACATCGCCGAGGCGCGGTACCAGGGCGATCTGCTGCTGGCCAAGAGCGCGATGGAAAAGGGTCTGCTGATGTACGGCCACCACCAGCGGTCGGAATTCCACCTGGAGCACCGCTCGCGCCTGTACTGGTTCGAATTCGACAAGCTGCGCTACGAGAAACTGCGCCGCGACTACACCAACGAAAAGGGGCTCGATGAAGACGAGCTGCCCGACGACGCCGAGGACCGCCTGCGCCGCGCCGCGGCGACGGTGCACGAAATCGCCAACTGCTACCCCGAGGCGCTGTACTTCCAGCGCAACGAGGTCACGGACGAGTCCTGGTACTTCTTCCGCGTCGATTTCCCGCACGACGCGCCCAGCGTAAAGGGCACGTTTACATCGTCGCAAACGCTCAACGCGCCCACCTTCCGCGATCGGCTCGCCAGCTTCGCGCCGGGCGCGGTGTTCGACGGAACCGCTGCGCAGCTGATCCACGTGATGAAGGACCAGCTCTACAACATCAAGTCGGTCGACGCGATCGACTTCATCGGCTACAGCAAGGAGCACCGCGCGTACCTGCTCGGCGACATCGCCGTTCGCGATGGCGAGCTGGTGCACGCGAATGCCGAGGACTACTTCGAATTCGACAAGCTGCGGCTGAAGACCACCCAGAAGTCGATCCGCCTGCACATCCAGCGCGACGCGGAGGCCTACCGCGACGATTGGCTGCCTTGGCTGTGGACGTGCTTTGGGAGCCACGGCGTGGTCGCCCTCGCCTTTTGGTTCGGCTCGCTGTTCGCCGAGCAGATCCGCGACGCGCACGAGTCCTTCCCGTTCCTGGAAGCGACCGGCGAAGCCGGCGCCGGCAAGACCACGTTGCTGACGTTCCTGTGGAAGCTGCTGGCACGAAAGGACTACGAAGGCTTCGATCCGGCGAAGTCATCGGTGGCCGGCCGCTCGCGCGCCATGGGCCAGATCGCCAACATGCCGGTGGTGCTGCTGGAAGCCGACCGCACCGACCCGAATAAGCCCGACGCGCACGCCAAGAGCTTCGATTGGGACGAGCTGAAGGATTTCTTCGGCGGCGGCACGTTGCGCACGCGCGGCGTGCGCAACGGCGGTAACGAGACGTACGAGCCCCCATTCCGCGGCACGATCGTCATCAGCCAGAACGCCACGGTGAACGCGTCCGAGGCGATCCTCACCCGCATCGTCAAGCTGCACTTCAAGCGGCCGAACGTCACCACCGAAAGCCGCGAGGCCGCCGACAACCTCAACGCGCTCTCGGTCGATTCGCTCAGCTACTTCCTGCTGAAAGCCGTGCGCGCCGAAGCCCAGGTGCTGCAGGTGTTCGCCGAACGGTCGGCCCTGTACGAAGCGCGGCTGCGCGAGAACAAGGAACTGCGGCTGGAACGCATCATCAAGAACCACGCGCAGATGCTCGCGCTGGTCGATTGCGTGCGCCTGGTGGTGCCGCTAACCGATGACATGGTGTGCACCACGCGCCTCGCGCTGTTCGACATGGCACTGGAACGGCAGAAGTCGATTAGCGCCGACCATCCGATGGTGTCGGAATTCTGGGAGGTCTACGAATACCTGGAAGGCCTGCACGAGCAGAACGTGGTGAACCACTCGCGCGATCCGAACACGATCGCGATCAACCTCAACGAGTTTGCGGCGAAGGCCGCGCACCACTCCCAGAAGATCGCGGATCTCAACACGCTGCGCACGCTGCTGCGTAACTCGGTGCGCCACAAGTTTATCGACGCCAACGTTGCGGTGAACAGCATCATCCGCAGCAGCCGCGGCGAGGGCTCCACCATCCTCAAGTGCTGGACGTTCCGCAAATGAACGCTCAATCCCAGGCGCTGCCGGAACTCTTCATGCATCGGCCGACGCCGACCCTTTCCACCGGCACAGACGTGTTCTGAGCCGGAACAGCGGGTCCGGCGGGCGGCGTTGACGCGCCGCCCTGGGCCTTCCCACCACGAAGCCTAGGAGCTTTGCCATGCAACAGCAGACGGAGAATCCCGCCACCGCGACACGTTCGCAGAGGGCCGACACCGGACCCGGCGCGGAGGCTAGCACGCCTTCTCTGATCGACCTCGACCACACGCCGCCGCGCAGCAAGTGCTCGGTGGTCGTGATGCTGCAGATCCGCCGTGATCGCATTGCCTTGGTCGCTACGCTCGACATGGGCGGCCTTCATACCGTGGGCCGCACCTGGTCGGCGGAATCGCCGGGCGTTTGGAACACGCGCGACCCGGAATTCATTGCCGCTGAGGACCGCATCGGCGTGGAGCTTGCCGAATATCTGGACGGCTTGGAGCTGCCGTTCCGTGTCGCCCGGATGCTGCCTCGCCCCGCCACTGCCGCCGGCATGGCCGCCATGGCAGAAGCCGCCCGGGAGGTGCGCCATGCTTGAGCTCGTCGCCCTGCTCCTCGCGCCTGCCGCGGGCGGTGCCCTTCTCTACCGCCTGTGGATCACACGCCCGCCGCGCGCACTGCGTGCCGGCATGGCGGTTGGCCAAGTTCCGCTTGTGCGCCGCGGTCGCCGCGTCATGGCAGTGCACCGGGAGCGCGAACGATGACCCAGCGACAGATTTCGCACCAAGTCACGCTGCCGCCGTGCGCGGCGGGGCATACCGCGCGTCACTACCTCGATCAGCGCGCTGCGCATGCGGGCGGCGGACATTTCATCGAGTGCCCCTGCCGATGCACCGGCAAGCACGAGACGATCGGTGGTGCTCTTGATGATTGGTTCCGACTCAATCAGAAGCGCCGGCCGCGCGTACCACGCCCGGTAGTGGGAGTCGTCTCACCGGGGGCTCCGTCAGCTGACGTCTTACAGCTGCCGTTGCGACTTCAAGGGGGCCGCCGTGCATGACGGATACGGCAAGCGAGGCATGGCGCGCGGTGTGCGAGGCGCGCCATTGGTTGCGGAAGGGTTACACCACTTCCGACCGCGTCGGCGCGCTCATGGCTCGGGTCGCAGCGCAGCGCGGGGCGGAAGCGGCCGACCGATTGAGGGACGAAATGCGCCGCCAGTGGAGTCGGCGGCGGGAATGGATGCAAGAGGTTGCTGAATGAACGACAAGATCACCGAACGGAGCGCCGACATGAGCCCCTCTGACCTGCTCGCTTGCACGACGCGGTGACACTATGGACGACACGACGATGAGCGTGAAAGAAGCCGCGGAGTTCATGCGCCTAGGTGACGATGCGCTCAAACAGTTGATCGACGAGGGGCGCATCGAGGCGGTGCGCCTCAACCAGAAGCACACCGTCTTGTTGCGAAGTGTGGTGATTCAGTACTTGCGGGAAGAAGGGAAAAAGCAAGCGCTCGATCGCCGCGCACGCAAAGAACGAGCGGTTGGCCGCGAACGGCGTCCACGGCGGGCGCCCGCCCCGAGCCTCGACGGTTACGAGCGTGCGGACGTCACCACAGCTGCTCGGCCAGAGTCGAGGCGCGCAGGTTCGCGTAGCGCTTGAGCTGACGCGGATCCTTGTGCCCGGTGATGCTCGCAATCTGCACGTCCGTCAGTTTCGTGCGCTCGTAGATGCGGCTGGTGGCCTCGTGGCGCGTGTCATGCCATCGCAGGCCATCAGCCCCAGCGGCCGAGAAAATGCGGGCCCACTGCCTGGAAAGCCGGGCTGTGACCTGCTCCAGCACCTTCGGGCTCAGGTCGCCGTCCCACCACGGGAACAGGCGCCCGCCGTAGTCGCCCGTGTAATCCGAGAGCTTCGCGTAGAGAACGGATGAGATCGGCACCTGGCGCTTGTCGCCGTTCTTGGTCCGCTCCAAAAAGATGGTGCGGCGGCGCAGGTCCACCTGATCGCGATCGAGGGTATACATCTCGCGCAACCGCATGGCCGTCTCAAGCGCCATGTCGAATAGCAGGATGAGGGCGTCCTGGGTGTGCAGCGTCAACGAACGCTGACGGCCCTGCGGTTTATGGCCCGCCAGGATCGTCCGAATCGCCGCTTCCTCGTGCGGCTCAATGCGGCGATCGCGCTCGTTGTCTTCCTTGACCGCTCCCTCGATCGCCTCGACTGCCTTGCTATCGGCTGACGTGTAGCTTGAGTAGCCTTTCGGTAGCAGCTTCAGCGGATTGAACGGAATGTCCCCGTGCGCGGAAAGCCAATCGAGTGCGCGCGACAGCGCGCCGACGTGATGCCGGATCGTTGAGGGGGACAGGTTCTGGACACGCTTCAGATCCGTGACCCACGCCGTTGCCCAGGTAAACGTGAGTTCGCGGAGGTCGAGCCTGACCGGCAAGCGCGCCTGCACGATCGCGAGGAGTTTCTTGTCGTCGATCGACACGTGCTGCGCATCGAGGTAGCGGCGAACGTTCGACCGCAGATCGCGCCGCGTCGTTTTCGTTTCCTGGAACTCGTCCGGGACAACGCCGCGATCGAGCAGCGCCTCAAGGCGCTTGACGTACTCGTCGCCCTCTTCCTCGTCATTGAAGCTGAGATAGATCGGTTGGGGCAGGAGCTTTGCGCGGCGGATCGTGTAATGCCACGTCGCACCGCGGCGGCGCTTCGTCGCCATAGGCCTAAAACTCGCGTTTACGCACTCCACACATCCTAACGCGAGTTTGACGCTCAGAAACGAGTGGCAAACCACCGATTTCGGCCCGCCATCAGCTTATTTCGGACACAAAAAAAGCGGCTAGGTTGCCCTAACCGCTTGTTTTGATTGGAGGCCTGGGTCGGAATTGAACCGGCGTACGCGGATTTGCAGTCCGCTGCATAACCACTCTGCCACCAGGCCGGTGACTTCGAATCCTGTGCACCGGATTCTTTCACATTCCAGGCCCGTTCACGCGCTGGGACCTGAAACGACAAGGCCCCGAGAACGGGGCCTGGTCTGAAACTGGAGCGGGAAACGAGACTCGAACTCGCGACCCCGACCTTGGCAAGGTCGTGCTCTACCAACTGAGCTATTCCCGCAGAGGAACCGACATTTTAGGCATGAAATGAAAAGTGTCAACTCCCTTTTCACTTCGTGGGAAACCCTGTCGAGGGACTTCCCGAACCACCGACCTGGATGCCATCTCGGGTCGAACCGTCGAACGCGTGTGCGTTCGCGATGTGCATATTCTCTATGAACGCGCGTCTTCGCGCAATACCGGCCACGCTGCTCGGAGGTACGCAAAACCCGACCACAGCGTCAGCAATGCCGCAGCAGCCAGCAACCATTCACCCATCACGAACACGTTCAAGCCGAACAGCGGTTCCTGGTAGAGCAGGCACACCAGCGCCACCATTTGCACGATCGTCTTGATCTTGCCGATCGTCGCGACCTTCACCGTGGCGCGCTGGCCGAGTTCGGCCATCCACTCGCGCAGCGCGGAAACCGCGATTTCACGGCCGATAATGACCGCAGCCCACAACGCCATCCACACCGTCGGATGCTTCTGCACGGTGAGCAGCAGCGCGATGGCGACCATCAGCTTGTCGGCCACCGGATCCAGGAACGCGCCGAACGTCGAGAACTGGTTGTAGCGGCGCGCGATCCAGCCATCGAGCCAGTCGGTGATCGATGCGAACGCGAAGATGAAAGCAGCCGCGAGGTTCGTCCACTTGTAGGGCAGATAGAAGACCAGCACCAGCACCGGGATCAGCAGGATCCGCAGCAGGGTCAGCATGGTGGGTACGGTCAACTTCATCCTTCGCTCCGCGCATTTCCGGTCGTGTCCGGCGTCTCCGCCGGGGTGGATCGCTCGACGGGCTTTTCGGGCACGTCCAGTCCGTGAAGGGTCGCATAGATGCGCTCGGCGAGCGCGTCGTTGATGCCGTCCACGCGTGCGATCTCCTCGATTCCCGCGGCCTTGAGCCCGCCGAGCCCGCCGAAATGCCGCAACAGATTAGCGCGACGGCGCGGACCGATGCCGGCGATATCCTCCAGCCGGCTGGTATTGCGCGCCTTCTGGCGGCGTCCACGGTGGCCGGTGATCGCGAAACGGTGCGCTTCGTCGCGAACCTGCTGCACCAGCTGGAGGGCCGGGGACTCCGCGCCGGGGCGCACCGTCCGTCCGTCGGGAAGCAGCAGTTCCTCTTCGCCAGGGCGGCGTTCGGGGCCCTTGGCCACGCCGACCAGCGCGACGCCTTCGACGCCGAGCTCGTCCAGCACCGCCCTCGCCTGCGCGACCTGGCCTGCGCCGCCGTCGATGAGCAGCACGTCCGGCGTCACCCCGCCCTCCTCCACCGCGCGGCGGAAACGGCGCTCGATCGCCTGGTGCATCGCGGCGTAATCGTCGCCCGGCTCGATACCGGCGATGTTGAAACGGCGGTACTGCCCTCGTACCGGGCCCTGCGCATCGAACACCACGCACGAGGCGACGGTCGCCTCGCCCATCGTATGGCTGATGTCGAAGCACTCGATGCGCGAAGGCAGCGCTTCCAGCGCAAGCAACTCACGCAATCCCTCCGCGCGCGCATGCTGCGCGGCATGACTGGTGCGTTCGGCGGCGAGCGCCAGCTCCGCGTTGCGTCGTGCAAGATCGACGTAACCCGCACGTTCGGCACGCACGTTCGACTTGATCTGTACGCGACGTTCCGACGTGCTCGACAGCGCGTGTTCGATCAGCTCGCGGTCGGGGATATCGCGATCGAGCACGATCTCGCGCGGCGGCGTCTGTTCGCCGTAATACTGCGAGACGAACGCGGCGAGCACTTCCTCGGCGTTCTCGCTGCCGTTGGTCCTGGGGAAGAATGCACGCGTACCGAGATTGCGGCCGTCGCGGAACGCCAGCAGCAGCACGCACGCGGTCACGCCGTGCATCGCGATCGCCAGCACGTCCAGTTCGGCGGCGCGCCCATCGACGTATTGCCGCGCCTGCAGGCTGCGGATCGACTGCACCAGATCGCGCAGGCGCGCGGCTTCCTCGAAGTCGAGCCGCACGCTCGCCGCTTCCATCGACTTGACGAGCTCGTCGCTCAGCTCGTCGCTGCGACCTTCCAGGAACAGGCCGGAACGTCGCACGCTTTCGGCGTAATCGCGCGCGCCGACCAGGCCGACGCACGGCGCGCTGCAACGTCCGATCTGGTGTTGCAGGCACGGTCGCGAACGATTGCGGAAAACGCTGTCCTCGCAGCTGCGCAGCTTGAACAGCTTGTGCATCAGGTTGAGCGTGTCGCGCACGGCGCCGACGCTCGCGTACGGGCCGAAATAGCGGCCGGGCGTCGAACGCGGTCCGCGATGCATCGCGATGCGCGGCCACGCTTCCTGCGTCATCAGCACGTACGGGTAGCTCTTGTCGTCGCGAAGCAGCACGTTGTAGCGCGGCTTGAGCGACTTGATGAGCTGGTTTTCCAGGATCAGCGCTTCGGCCTCGGTGCGGGTCACCGTGACTTCCATGCGCGCGGTCTGCGCCAGCATCGCCATGATGCGGGCCGACTTCGGCGTGGCGTTGAAGTAGCTGGAAACGCGATTCTTCAGCGCGCCGGCCTTGCCGACGTAGAGCACTCCGTCGTCCGCCGCGATCATCCGGTAGACGCCGGGCGCGGTGCTCAGGTGCTTGACGAAGGCCTTTCCGTCGAAGGCCGGTGCGGCGGCCAGGCTCATGAATGCGCGGGCCCTGCGACGGCATGGCCGACATGGGCATGCCCGGCCCGGCGCGGGGCCGCAGCGCGGAACGGGGCGATGGCGGGGTGTGCGGTCATGAACATCGGCATCAGGGATGGGGCCGATTATGCGTCAGGGCAAGGCGACGGGCCGTTCGCAACCTGTCCCGTACCGCGGTTCGCCGCGCGTGTTCAGCCCAGGCGCGAGGGGTATTCGCGGCGAAGCCGCGCGATCGCCCCGTCGGCGGCGCGATCGAGCAGCTGATAGACGTGTTCGAACTGCGATGCTCCGCCCGTGTACGGGTCCGGGATTTCGCCTTCGTCCTCCACGCCGGCCCAGTCCAGCAGCAGCGCGATGCGCGCATGCGCGTCGGACGGGGCGCGCGCCTTCACGTCGCGCAGGTTGGCGCGATCGGCGCAGAGCAGCCAGTCGAAGCGCTGGAAATCCGATGCGGCCAACTGCCGCGCGCGCAGGCCGCCGATGTCGACGCCGTGGCTGGCGGCGTTGGCGATCGCCCGCCGGTCCGGCGGCTCACCGACGTGCCAGTCGCCGGTGCCGGCCGAATCCAGTTCCACGCGGCCGGCCAGCGTCGAGGCGCCGATGCGTGCGCGCAGCACGCCCTCGGCCACGGGCGAGCGGCAGATGTTCCCCAGGCAGACGACCAGCAGGCGGACCGGCTCAGCCATGGCCGGCGGCGATCCAGGCTTCCGCGCGGGCGAGGTCTTCCGGCGTGTCCACGCCCGGCGGGAATGGCTCGGGTGTAACGCCCACGGCAATGCGATAACCGGCCTCGAGCACGCGCAACTGCTCCAGCGATTCGATGCGCTCCAGCCGCCCCGGCGGCAACGCCGCGAAGCGCTGCAGGAAACCGGCGCGATAGCCGTAGATGCCGATGTGGCGCAACCACGGGCCGCCGTCGGGCATGCGGCTGCGGTCCTGCGCGAAGGCATCGCGCGGCCACGGGATCGGCGCGCGGCTGAAGTACAGCGCGCGGCCGTCTTCGCCGCGCACGAGCTTCACCGCGTTCGGATCGAACAGCGTTTCCACGTCCGTCACGGGCGCGGCGAGCGTCGCCATTTCCGTATCGCCCGCGCGCATCAGCTCGGCAACGGCGCGAATGCCGGCCGCGGGCGCGAAGGGCTCATCGCCCTGCAGGTTCACCACGATCGTGTCGTCGCTCCAGCCGGCGATGCGGGCGCATTCGGCGAGGCGGTCGGTGCCGGATGCATGGTCGGCCGAAGTCATCGCCACGCGCACGCCGGCGCCTTCCAGCGCGGTGGCGATGCGGTCGTCGTCGGTGGCGATCCAGACTTCGCGCGCACCTGCCGCGAGCGCGCGGCGGGCGACGTGCAACACCATCGGTTCGCCGGCCAGCAGGCGCAGCGGCTTCCCCGGCAGGCGGCTTGCGGCGTAACGGGCCGGAATGGCGACGACGAAATCGGGCGCGGTGGCATTCATGCGTTCTTCGCTCCTGCAGCGCGGCCGTCACGATACTGGCGTGCCTTCGCGCTCACGCGATCGAGCAGGCTCACCCAGAACGCTTCCGGCAATTCCCCGCGGATCGGCACGGAGAAGAAGCGCTCGTCGGCGAAGGCCGCGCACTTCACCGCGTCCTTTTCGGTCATCAGCACGGGCAGCTCGCGGCTGCCGAATTCGAAATCGCCGGCCTGGTACTGGTGGTGGTCGGAGAACGCGTGCGGCACGACGGCGATGCCGAACTCGCGCAGCGTCGCGAAGAAACGTTCCGGATCGCCGATGCCGGCAACCGCATGGACACGCTGGCCGGAGAACGAACCGACCTTGCGTGGGCGTCCGCCGAGCATGGGATCGGCCACGTCGGCGACCAGACGCATCGCCCATTCGCCGAAGCCGGTATCGGCGCCGCCGGTACCGACGTTCACCACACGGAAATCACAGGTCTGGGCGCGTTCGGGCAATTCGCGCAGCGGCCCTGCGGGTAGCAGTCGGCCATTGCCGTAACGGCGGCGGCCATCGACGACTTCGATTTCGATGTCGCGCGCGAGCCGGTAATGCTGGAGGCCGTCGTCGCAGATGACCAGGTCGCAACCGGCCTGCGCCAAAGCCTTCGCCGCAGCGGCGCGATCCTTGTCCACGCGCACGGGCGCGCCGGTGCGCTGGGCGATGAGGACCGGTTCGTCGCCGCCCTGTGCGGCGTCGCTCCTGGTGTCGACCCAGCGCGCGGTGCCGCCGTCCTCACGTCCGTAGCCGCGACTGGCGACGCCGGGATTCCACCCTTCCGCGCGCAGCCGTTCGACCAGCGCGATCGTCAGCGGCGTCTTGCCCGCGCCGCCAGCAGTGAGGTTGCCGACCACGATCACCGGCACGCCGGGATGGTGACGCTTGAACCAGCCCTTGCGATACGCGCTGCGACGCAGCCCGCTCAGCGCGCCGTACACGCCCGACAACAGGCGCGAGCCGAACGGTACCGGCAGGTCGCCATACCAGTACGCCGGGGGATTCACCGGGCCCTTGCTCACCGTGCCTTCCTTATCGAACTCTGGCCCATTGAAGCATGCTCATCGAGCCTGCCTTCGACAACAAACCTTCTCATTCGACCTCGCGGAACTGCATGCGATGCAGGTGCGCGTACAGGCCGCCCATCGCGAGCAGCTGCGAGTGCGTGCCGCGCTCGACGATGCGGCCCTGGTCCAGCACCAGCACCTGGTCGGCATGCTCGATCGTCGAAAGGCGATGCGCGATGACCAGCGTGGTGCGGTTGGGCATCAGCGTATCCAGCGCGCCCTGCACGAGGCGCTCGGATTCGGTGTCCAGCGCGGCGGTGGCTTCATCGAGGATCAGGATCGGCGCGTCCTTCAGCATTGCGCGCGCGATCGCCAGACGCTGGCGTTGCCCGCCGGACAACTTGCCGCCCTTCGCGCCGATGTCGGTCTGGAGGCCAGCGGGCAGGCGTTCGACGAACTCCATCGCGTTGGCGCCGCGCACAGCGCGCTCCAGCGCCGCGGGATCGGCCGACTGCATTTCGCCGAACGCGACATTCGCCGCGATAGTGCCGTCGAACAGCATCACCTGCTGGCCGACGAGCGCGACCTGCCGGCGCAGGTCGGCGAGCGGGTAGTCCTGGAGCGGATGCCCGTCGAGCAGGATCTCGCCCGACTCGGTGTCGTAGAAACGCGGGATCAGTTTGATCAGCGTGGACTTGCCGCTGCCGGAACGTCCGACGATCGCGGTGACCGTGCCCGGCCGCGCTTCGAAGGTGATGTCCGACAATGCGGGCTCGGCCTGCCCCGGATAACGCGCGGTGACATGGCGGAATTCGAGCAGGCCCTGCGCGCGATCGAGCGGACGCGTGCCGGTGTCGACTTCATCCGGGGTGTCGATCACGTCGAACAACCGCTCGGCCGACGCGACGCCACGCTGCAACATGCCCTGCACGTTGGTGAGCTGCTTCAGCGCGGGGATCACGGCCAGCATCGAGACCATCAGGCTGACGAAATCGCCCGCGGTCAGACGCCCCTGCGCCGCTTCGCGACCGGCGAAGAACAGCAGCAGCGCAAGGCCAATCGCGCCCATCAGCTGCACCATCGCGGACGAAATGCTGCGCGTGGATTCGACCTTCAGGCTCAGGCGCAGATGGTGGTTCGCCTGGCCGGTGTAGCGCGAAAGCTCCGTCGCCTGCGCGCCGTAGACCTTCACTTCCTGGTGGTTGGAAAGCGCCTGGTCGGCCGATTGCAGCAGCTGCGCACCGCTTTCCTGGATCCGATGGCCGATGCGGCGGTAACGACGGCCGACGGTGTCCATCGTCCAAGCGAGCAATGGGCCCAGCAACAACACCGCGAGCGTCACGCGCCAGCTGGTGTAGAGCATCACGCCGACCATCGCCAGCACCTGCAACGCCTGTTGCAGCATCACCTTGGCGGCGTCGATGGCGGCCTGCGCCACCTGGTCGCTGTCCGAGCCCAGGCGGGTGAGCATCGAGGACACCGGCTCGGTATCGAAACGAAGTCCCGGCAGACGCAGGTACTTGCCCAGCACCTGCACGCGCAGGTCACGCGCGATGCTGCGGCCGGCGCGGGCCATGAACGTATCGGTAAGATAGCCGGCGATGCCGCGTGCGATGAAGATGCCGATGATCGCCAGCGGCAGCATGAGGCTGACGTTCGGATTGCGGCTGACGAAGGTCAGATCGACCATCGGCTTCATCAGCTTCGCGAACGCGCCGGCGGCGGCGGCCTCGATCAGCATGCCGAACAGCGCGATCACCAGCACCAGCCGGTAAGGCGCAACGAAGTGCAGCAGTCGGCGGTAAATCTTCCCGGCTGAAACTTCGCCGCTCACTTCTTCGCCTCTGCCGCCGCTTCGTGCGTCTGCGGCGCGGTCGCGTTCATCACCTTGCGAAAGCCCAGCTGGCCCAGCGCGTCGTACACGGTGACGACGGCCTGGTACGGCGTGCGCGCATCGGCACGCAGCATCACCGGGCGGTCGCGGTCGTTGCCGGCGACTTCGGCGATGGTGCTCTTGAGCGATTCGACATCGCTGCGCAGCACTTCGCGGTCGTCGACGAAGTAGCGGCCGTCGGCGTTCACCAGCACGATCAGCGCCTTGGACGGATCGGTGGCGGCCTCGCCGGTGGCGCGCGGCAGCTCGAGCTTGAGCACCGAGCGCGCGTCGAACGTGGCGGTGACGACGAAGAAGATGATCAGCACCAGGATCACGTCGATGAGCGGCACCAGGTCGATGTGCGGCTCATCGTCAGCGCGGTGGTCGCGGATACGCATCGTGCGGCGTGCCTCAGGCGGCCTG